>WNGB01000099.1_pt1 | contig 108690 bp, 106 predicted proteins | sample 5400681 | NCBI WGS metagenome assembly WNGB01 (sample SAMN13153367, study PRJNA577476) | soil metagenome | isolation source: 115 cm soil or saprolite under grassland replicate 2 | place: USA:California | collected 2016-06-15 | reverse complement strand
AAGCCCGGCCCGTGACGGAGCTGCTCCACAGACTGTCCCTCCGTGAACAGGTGTGCGGCCTCGCGCACCTTCAGCGCGCCCTCGGCCGCCGTCCACTGATTCGGTCCGGCACCGACGAACTCGAGCCCGCGCTCTGGCAACTCCACGCCCGGCGACGGCGCCGCCAGCGCCGCGGCCACCGCGTCGGGAACGGCACCGAGGTCGCCGAGGTCTGCGCCGAGCGCGACCGCCAGCTGCGCCAGCCGGGCGAGTGCGCCGAGGTGGCTCGCCGTGAAGGTGCCGGCGGTCTCCTGCTCGACGGTCTCGATGTCCACGCCGGGCGCACCCACACCGCCGATCGCGACCGCCGGCACGCCGTCGCCGCGGGCGCGCGTGAGCACCTCGCTGGTGTAGCGCTTCGTGCCGCGATGGCTGAGCAGGACGAGCGCGTCTGCCGCGCTCGGTCGCGGCCCCCACAGCGCGCAGTCGGCGGCGGCAACCGCGATCGCGTCGAGGCCTGCCAAACGCAGGAACCACGCCCCCTGGTTCGCCGCGTGCCAGCTCGTGCCCGTCCCGACCACGAAGACGCGTCTGCCTGCGATCCGCTTCGCTGCGCGCTCAACCGGCACGCGGTCGTCGAAGAGGCGCCGCAGCTCAGCCGGCTGGCGCTCCATCGTCTTCGCCATCTCGGTCTGCGCCACGTCGACCATCATGACGATGTCGCCATCGATCTCGTAATCCGGCAGGCGCTGCCGCCGAAAGCGGAGCAACTCGAAGCCGCCCCCGGCACAACCGCACGTCGAGGCGATTCGCTCGGACACGGGACTCGACGAGCTCGAGAGCATCACCGCGCACGCCGCGCCTGCGCACGCGGTCACCGTCTGACAGCAGACGTCAGAAGTGGTGTCGCCCTGTCGCAGTTCCCGCAAAAGGCGACATGCGCCGTTTAGGGACGCTATTGACGCGAGTTACTGACGCCGAGCCCAGCAGGGCGTTTTCCAGTAGCCAAGCGGAGCTCGAGCAGATGTGTGACCCGGTGGCGAGTCTGAGGCCGGCGTCAGACTGAGGCCGCGCCAGGCGAGGGGCACCTCACGAGCGTCCTCCGCAAGCTACAGCTCGACCTGCGAAACGAGCTTCGCGCCGCCGTTACGTGTGGCATTCCAGTCAGGGCGTAGCGTCGCGCCCGTCGGGTGCTCTCCAGACCTGTTCGCCAGCTCTTTGCTCGTCGGTCGGGCGCAGCCCGGCTCGCGTTGCGACGATCGCCGATGCCTGATGATCCTGATGGATGCAGGCGATGACGTCGTCGGCACCGTGCTGCCGCAACCACTCGATCAGAGCTCGAGCCGCCTCTGACGCGAACCCCTGGTTCTGCCAGTCCACTCCGATCACCCAGGCCAGGCTTGCTGTCGACCGGCCGTCCCTGGTCGTCAGGGTGGCCTGCACGGTGCCGACCGGCTGCGTGTCTGAACGGCGGCGGACGATCCAGTTGAGCCACACCTCGTCCGGGGCGGAGGAGCCGGCGACGAGCCTGGCGTAACGGTCGCGCAACTCGGCGACCGTGGCGGGCCGGCCGCCGATGAACTCGTGCAGCCGTTCGTCGTTGAGCACGTCGACCATGTCCTCGGCGTCCGCGACCTGCAGCGGGGTCAGGCTGAGGCGTCGCGTGAGGATCGTGGTGTCGTCGTCGTTTGGGCTCATGTCGACCGGCAGCGTACGCCCCCTCAATCAAACGAGGTCCGTGCGCGCTCGGCGTCTCTCCCGGGTCACAAGACAGGGGGTGGGGTGGCGCGGCCCCAGTCTGACGCCTGCCGTCAGACCCGTCACGGCGTCAACGATGTGGTCGCATTCCATGTGATTGCTGGCAAAGCGGGTCGTCCCCTGGCGTCAGCACCTGGCGTCAGGGCCGACTGCTCGAACACGCAGGCGAACGAGCTCCCACCCAGATTCGGCGCCGTGATGCCTTCCTGACGCCACAGCTGGCCACGAGCGTGTCGCAGGTTGCAGGAAAGGCGACGGCGGACAGGATCGATTTGCCCGCTTTCCACGCCTAGAGAGCCCGCCCGACAGCCTCGAGGCTGGCCAGGTTGTGTCCGCTCAGGAAGCTGTCGACGTACGGGAGTGCGGCGCGCATGCCGCGGGCAAGCGGCTCGTAGGCCGGGTCTTCCTTTAGCGGGTTCAGCCACATGACGCGGTAGGCGAGACGGGAGAGGCGGGTCATTTGCTCGCGCAGCACCTCTGGCTCGCCGACGTCGAGGCCGTCCGAGCAGATCACCACCAAGGCGCCGCGTGGGGCGCCGGTTCGTAGGAGCGCCGCCACCGATTCGCCGATGCGCGTGCCGCCGTTCCAGTCGACGACCTCCTCGGCGGCTCGTCGGAGAGCCTCGTCCGTGTCTACGCGAGACAAAGCACGCGTGACGTTCGTGAGCCGCGTGCCGAAGCAGTACGCCTGCCAGCGCGTGTCCGCGCGCAGCGCGGCATGGGCAAACAGGACAAGCGCGCGCGAGTAGTCTGCCATCGAGCCGGAGACGTCGAGCAGCAGGACGAGTCGCCGTTGCCGCCTGCGGCGCGCACGCCAGGCACGCTCGAGCGGCTCGCCGCCCGTGCGGAACGATCCGCGCAGCGTCCGGCGCAGGTCCGGCATGCCGGCGCGCGCAGGCTGGCGGCGGCGCGTGCGGCGCGTCGGCACCATCAGCGGCAGGCGCTTCATCAGCCCCGCGACCTCGGACAGTTCGTCCTCGGTCAGTCGCGCGAAGCTCTTCGTCCGCAGCAACTCCTGCGGGCTCGCGAGGGCGGCTTCCTCCTGGACGACGTCGACGTGCACGCGCCGGGGCTTCTCCTCGAACGCCCCTCGAAACACTCGGTCGTAGACGGCGATCTCCTCCGGACGTGAGACGAGCGTCAGCCGTCCCGCCCAGTAGAGGTCGGTCGGCGGCAGGGTCGCTGCGGCACGGCAGAAGTCTGTGACGCGGCCTGGGCCGACGGGGAGTCCTTCGTCTCGCAACGTGCGCGCGAACGTGACGAGCCGGGCGACCTCGTTAGCCATGGAAGAGCTCGGCCTCGGCCCGGCGGAGGTCGTCGTGGTTCTTGATCACCCAGCCGAGCGTTTCGCGCGCCCCGTCTCCGTCTGCAGTGTCCACGCCCAGCAGCGACAACGCTTGCGCCCAGTCGATCGCCTCTGCGATGCCGGGCGGTTTGATCAGCTCGAGGGAGCGGATGCGTGCGACCGTTTCGGCAACTGACCGTGCGAGCGCGTCCGAGACCTCGGGCGCGCGCAGGCGCACGATCGCCACCTCGCGCTCGAGCGAGGGGAAGTCGATCCAGTGGTAGAGACAGCGGCGCTTGAGCGCGTCGTGCAGCTCGCGCGTGCGGTTGGACGTGACGACGACGACGGGAGGCTCAGCTGCCGCGATCGTCCCGAGCTCGGGCACGGTCACGCTGAAGTCGGAGAGCAGCTCGAGCAGGAACGCCTCGAACTCGTCGTCGGCGCGGTCGAGCTCGTCGATCAGCAGCACGGCGCCCGAGCCGGCGCGCAGCGCACGCAACAAGGGACGCTCGAGCAGGAAGTCCGGCCCGTACAGCTCCGAGACGTGCTCCTGCACTTCGCCGGCCTGCAGAGCACGGGCGTACAGGAGCTGCCGCGCGTAGTCCCACTCGTAGAGCGCCTGCGCTGAGTCGATGCCTTCGTAGCATTGCAGCCTGATCAACATGGCGCCGAGCAGTCGCGCCAGCGTCTTGCCGACCTCGGTCTTGCCGACGCCCGCCTCGCCCTCGAGCAGCAGAGGCCGCCGCATCGCGAGCGCGAGGAATACTGCCGTCGCGAGCCCGCGGTCGGCGAGGTACGAATCGGACGCGAGGGCCCGCTCTACGTCCTCCACAGAACCGAACGGCACGCCGCCATCGTAGGACGTGGAAATGGAGTGGGGCTAGGCGTATCCTCGCCCGCAGGGACAGCATCGATCGGGGCGGGACGAAGGGAGGCGGTCTTTCCGTGTATCCCGCGAGTTTCGAGTACTTCGCGCCCACCACCCTCGAGGAGGCTCTCGAGATCCTCGGGCGCTACGACGAGGGCGAGGCGAAGATCCTCGCCGGCGGACAGAGTCTCATCCCGCTGATGAAGCTCCGTTTCGCGGCGCCCCGGGCGCTCGTGGACATCAACGGCGTGTCCGAGTTGGGCACGCTGACCGAGGAGAGCGGCGGGCTGCGCATCGGCGCGCTGACCCGGCACAAGGCGTGCGAACGCTCCGAGCTATTGCGCGGCCGCTACGGCGCGCTCGGCGACGCCGCGCCGCAGATCTCCGACCCGATCGTCCGCAACCTCGGCACGGTGTGCGGCTCGATCGCGCACGCGGATCCGCAGGGTGACTGGGGCTCCGTGATGCTGGCGGTCGGCGCAGACGTCGAGGCGCGCGGGCCGGACGGAACGCGGACGATTCCGATCGAGGAGTTCTTCAAGGGTCCGTTCACGACCGCGCTGGCGCCGAACGAGGTGATCACAGCGGTACGTGTGCGGGATTCGGGGCCCCGTGCAGGGGGGACGTACCTGAAGCTGGAACGCAAGGTCGGTGACTTCGCCACCGTCGGCGTCGCGGCGCACGTTTCCTTCGCGAACGGGGCGGTTGACCGTGCCGGGATCGGCCTCACCGGGGTCGGCGCGACGAACGTCAAGGCGGTCGTGGCGGAAGACGTGCTCGCCGGATCGACGCTGGACGACGACACGATCCATGAGGCATCGCGGCTGGCGGCTGAGGCTGCCGAACCGATCACCGACCTGCGGGGAACAGCAGAATACAAACGGAACGTCGTGCGCGTATACACCGAGCGAGGCCTGCGCAAGGCGGCCGAAGGGAGGAGCGGTGACTGAGGTCATGGCGCCGCGTGAAGGCGCGATCATGCGTCACGTCACGGTTTCCGTGAACGGGACGCCGCGCTCCGCGGAGATCGAGACGAGGTTGCTGCTCGTGCATTTCCTCCGCGAGACGCTCGGCCTCACCGGAACGCACGTCGGCTGCGACACAACGAGCTGCGGCGCGTGCACGGTGCTGCTCGACGACGTCCCGGTGAAGTCGTGCACGGTCTTCGCCGTCCAGGCCGACGGGCGCGACGTCACCACGGTCGAAGGGCTCGAGTCCGCCGACGGGCTGCATCCGATCCAGCAGGCGTTCCACGAGGAGCACGGCCTGCAGTGCGGCTACTGCACCCCCGGGATGATGCTGGCGGCGATCGCGCTCTTGCGCGAAAACCCGAACCCGACCGACGAGGAGATCCGCTGGGCGCTGTCCGGCAACGTCTGCCGCTGCACCGGGTACCAGAACATCGTCAAGGCGGTGCACAACGCGGCCGCCAAGCTCGCGTCAGAGGGGAGGTAGCGATGGCGACCAAAGAGATCCGCGGCATCGGCCATTCCGTCGAGCGGAAGGAGGACGACCGCTTCATCCGCGGCAAAGGCACCTACGTCGACGACATCACGCTGCCCGGGATGCTCCACATGGAGCTCCTGCGCAGCCCGTTCGCGCACGCGCGGATCCGCTCGATCGACACCTCCCGCGCCGCGGCGCTGCCGGGCGTGGTCGCCGTCGTTACGGGCGAGCTGATGGCAGCGCACAATCTTGCCTGGATGCCGACGCTGTCGGGCGACACGCAGGCCGTGCTCGCGACCGACAAGGTCCGCTTCCAGGGCCAGGAGGTGGCCGCGGTGGTCGCCGAGACCGCGTACATCGCGAAGGACGCGCTCGAGCTGATCGACGTCGACTACGAGCCGCTGCGGGCGGTGACAACGCCTCAGCAGGCGCTCGAGGCGGACGCGCCGGTCATCCGCGACGAGAAGGAGGACCAGACCGACAACCGCATCTACCAATGGGAAGCAGGGGACAAGGAGGCGACCGACCGCGCGTTCGCAGAGGCGGACAAGGTCGTCTCGCTCGACACGTTCTACCCGCGCTGCCATCCGTCGCCGCTCGAGTGCTGCGGCTGCGTCGCGGACGTCAACCCGGCGACCGGCAAGGCAACGATCTACATGACGTCGCAAGCGCCGCACGCGCACCGGACGCTGTTTGCCCTCGTCGCCGGCCTGCCCGAGCAGAAGATCCGCATCGTCTCGCCGGACATCGGCGGCGGCTTCGGAAACAAGGTGCCGATCTACCCCGGCTACGTCGTCGCGACGGCGGCGTCCCTGCTGCTCGGCAAACCGGTGAAGTGGATCGAGGACCGCACCGGCAACCTCATCTCGACCGGGTATGCGCGCGACTACCACATGCACGGCGAGCTCGCGCTCAAAGGCGACAAGATCACCGCTCTGCGGACGACGCTGCTCTCCGACAACGGCGCCTTCTACGCCGACGCGCAGCCGTCGAAGTTCCGCGCCGGTCTCTTCCACATCGTCACCGGCTCGTACGACATCCCGGCCGCACATGTCGTTGCGGAGGGGGCGTACACGAACAAGGCGCCGGGCGGCGTCGCGTACCGCTGCTCGTTCCGCGTCACGGAGGCGTCGTACCTGATCGAGCGGCTCGTGCAGACGGCCGCGTACGAGCTCGGCGTCGACCCGGCGGAGTTCCGGCTGCAGAACTTCATCAAGCCGGAGCAGTTCCCGTACGAGTCCGCGACGGGCTTCCTCTACGACTCGGGCGACTATCCCAAGGCGATGAAGCTCGCGCTCGAGAAGCTCGGCTACGACGAGCTGCGGCGCGAGCAGGCGGAGGCGCGCAAGGAAGGGAGGCTGATCGGGATCGGCCTGGCGTCGTTCACCGAGGTCGTCGGCGCAGGACCTGGCAAGCATTACGACATCGCAGGGCTGCGCATGTTCGACTCGGCGGAGCTACGCGTCCATCCAACCGGGAAGGCCGTGCTCAAGCTCGGCGTGCGCTCGCAGGGGCAGGGGCACGAGACGACATTCGCGCAGATCGTCGCGAGCGAGCTGGGGATACCACCCGAGGACGTCGAGGTGCAGGAAGGGGATACGGACCACACGCCGTACGGTCTCGGCACCTATGCGAGCCGCTCGACTCCGGTGGCCGGCGCCGCGACCGCCGTGATCTCGCGCAAGCTGCGCGACAAGGCGCGCACGATCGCCGCGCACTTGCTCGAGACGGCGGAGGACGACCTCGATTGGGAGAACGGCGCCTTCCACGTGAAAGGCGCGTCTGAGCGGGCGAAGACAATCCAGGACATCGCGTTCGCCGCGTACACGGACCTGCCGGACGGGGTCGAGGCGGGGCTCGAGGGCGTCCACTACTACGACCCTCCGAACATGACCTTCCCGTTCGGGACGTACGCGGTCGTCGTCGAGATCGACCGCGGCACCGGCGAGTGGAAGGTGAAGCGCGTTGTTGCGGTCGACGACTGCGGCGTGCGGATCAACCCGATGATCGTCGAGGGACAGATCATGGGCGGCCTCACCGAGGGATTCGGGATCGCCGCAATGGAGCTCATCACCTTCGACGAGGAGGGCAACTGCATCGGATCGAACTTCATGGACTATCTCCTACCGACGTCGTGGGAGACGCCGGAGTTCGAGCTCGGCGAGACGGTGACACCGTCGCCGCACCATCCGATTGGAGCGAAGGGCGTCGGCGAGTCGGCCACCGTCGGATCGCCGGCCGCGTACGTGAATGCCGTCATCGACGCACTCGCGCACGCTGGGGTGCGCAACCTCGAGATGCCGGTCACGTCCGACAAGGTCTGGAGCGCGCTGGTCGAAGCCGGGCTCGCCGAGTGAACATCCTCGTCGAGGCCGGTCGGCTCGTCGCCGAGGGGACGCCGTTCGCGCTCGCGACAGTCGTGAGCGTCGAGCGGCCGTCGTCGGCGCGGCGAGGCGACCGCGCACTCGTGACGGCCGACGGTACGCTGCATGGCTGGATTGGCGGCGCTTGCACGGAGCCGAGCGTCGTTCGCGAGTCGCTCGAGGCGCTCGCCGGCGGTGAAACGCGACTCGTACGCATCGAGAGCGGCTGCGCCTCGGAGGGCGCCGTCGAGGTGCTGATCGAGCCGCAGCGGCCCGCGTCGCTACTCGCCGTGGTCGGCGATGCGCCCGCCGCCCGGACGTTGCGTGAGCTCGCGGCCGTCCTCGCCTGGCGCACGACCGAGGAGGTCGAGGGCGCGGATGCGGTCGTCGTCGCCACCATGGGCCGAAATGACGAGGACGCGTTGGAGGCGGCGCTCGCTTCCGGCGCCGGCTATGTCGGCCTTGTCGCGAGCTCGAAGCGCGCGACCGCGGTCCTCGGCGGTCTGCGTCAGCGCGGCCTCGACGAAGAGGCGCTGGCACGTGTGCGCAGCCCGGCCGGACTCGACCTCGGACCGTCGGCACAGGAGGAGATCGCGGTCGCGATCCTGGCCGAGCTCGTCGCCTGGCGCCACACGCGTGGCCTCTCACCGGCCGAGCTCGTCGCGGAGGCAGTCGACCCGATCTGCGGCATGACGCTCGCGGTCGCCGCCGCGCGCGAGACAGTCATACGCGACGGCGTCACGTACTACTTCTGCGGCCCCAGCTGCCGCCGCCGCTTCGAAGCTGCGCACGTCTGATGCGGCTCGAGAACTCCTTCGAGGTTCCCGCTTCTCCCGAGGCGGCATGGGGCCTCCTGATGGACGTCCCGCGCATCATCCCGTGCATGCCCGGCGCGAAGCTCGACGAGACCGTCGATGACGCGAACTGGAAGGCGACGATGGCGGTGAAGCTCGGCCCGATCTCGCTGAGCTTCCTGACCGACGTGAAGCGTGAGGAGACCGACGAGTCCGTGCACCGGGCGAAGCTGTCGGCGAGAGCCCGCGAGGCGCGTGGTCGCGGCAACGCGCAGGCCACCATCGAGTCCACACTGACCCCGCAGCCCGGCGGCACGCGCGTGGACATCGTCACCGACCTCGCGCTCTCGGGCGCGGTCGCGCAGTACGGCCGAGGCATCGTCGCGGACGTGTCGTCGCAGCTCGTGACGCAGTTCGCCGACTGTCTGAAGGCGCAGCTCATCGCGAGCCCGAAGGAAGCCGCGGCGGCAATCGAGGCGCAGTCGCGTCCGGTGAGTGGGGTGCGACTAGGGCTGGGTGCGCTCTGGCGCGCGCTCGGCCGGTTCTTCCGAAGAACCCGGTCTTAGGAGGGCCACTGTCGGACGGCTGACCGCCTAATGGAGGCCCGGCGGCCTCCCCTCGTCGCCCTTCGAGTAGTCGCAGACGCCGGTCGGGAAGATCTGCTCGAGCCGGGCGACCTCCGTATCGCTCGGGTGCCACCAGCCGTAGAGGCCGCGATCAATCGCCGTGGCGACCGGCTGGAGCTTGCACTTGTAGAGCTCCTCGTCGAACGGCCCGCCCGCGACGGTGCGCGAGGTGCCGTGGATCGGGAACAGCGCGGCGCACGGGCCGAGCGGGCCGCCGTCCAGGATCCCGTTCCAGGCGTCGGCGCCGGCGTAGATCGGCGTGCCGTTCGTGGCGAAGCAGCGGTCGGCGGCATCCGGCGGCTTGTTCCCGGCGATGCCGAGCTCCGGATGCGCCCGGATGTTCTCGAGCCACTGGTCCATCACTCCCAGAGCCATCGGTGTCTGGTCGAACGCGCGCGCGGGGCGTGCGTCGGTGAACCAGATCACCTGGTTCGAGGCGTCGCCGTCTTGCGCGAGCATCCGCGCCCGCTCGGCGAACGACTGCCGCGCGTTGTGCATGTTCAGCTCGCCGTCGAGGTAGTGGCGCCAGTCGATGATCGGGATGTCGATCTTCCCGTCGAAGACGAGCCCGGAGCGGTAGGCGGCCTGCATCGCCTCGACGCTCCCCTCCGTGCGGGGGGCGATGCCGTTCGCCCCGACTGGATTCATGTTTCGCGCGCTCCAGACGTCGACGTCGGAGAAGCACGCGCTCGTGATGTACGGGCACCCCTCCTGGACCATGTCCTTCGACGCCTTCCACCCGCCGATCGCGGCGTTGAGGTCGAGGAACTCGGCCGGGGTGATGTGCCCGTCGAGTAGCGCCTGCAGACCGTACTGGACGCCGACGTTGTCCCATGTCCGGCGGGCGAAGCCGCTCGCGTCGCGCCCGTAGACGTTGACGGCGTCGTCCCAGTGCGTCCACTCGACCTGAGCCTGCTGCTGGGGCGTGATCCCGGGCACGGTGCCGAACTTCGGGTTCAGGGCCAGCGGTGAGAGGCCGCGCCAGCCCGCGACGCACTCGGTCGAGCCGGGCGCGGCGAGCCACGGCGTCAGTGGTTGGTACGGGTTCGCGAGCGTGTCCGAGCTCGCGAGGCCCTCGAGCCAGGAGCGGTTGCTCCAGACCCGCCACTTCGACGCGGGATTTCCCAGCACCTGCAGGTCCATCCAGTGCTCGAGCAGCTCGCAGTCGCCGACGTGGATCGTCTGCGTGACCATGTCGGGGTAGGAGTACTGCGGGATCGCGCCGTCGAGCAGCCCGGGGTGGTTCTGGCCGTACACGTATTGCTGAATGCCGCCGCCGGAGCCGCCGAGGCCGACGGTGTACTCCGGGTCGTCGTACTCGGTGACGAAGCGGGACTTCACCATCAGCGCCGTCTCGCCGCCGAGGACGAGGTTGTAGTGGGTGTTGGTCTTCGTTCCCGTCGACCAGGCGATCGCGTAGCCCTTCCCGAGGCCGTACGGATAGCGCGACTCGTCCTGGTTGTTCGAGCCCTGGTAGTGGCCGATCGCGACGCCGCCTCCGAAGTAGAAGATGAGCTTCCGATTCCAGTACGGCAGCGACGAAGGACCGTTCGCCGTCGGGTCGAGGACGGCGATCGTGTAGATGAAGCGATCGATCGTACCGCGCTCCCAGCGGATGACGAAGTCGACCGTCTGCCCGGCGCTCGTTGTCGTCGTGGTCATGTCCGCCGGGCGCGCTGCAGACGGGTCATACGGCTTCCACGTGTTGTTCGAGGCGCGGTAGTAGTAGTCCGTACGCGTCGGCAGCGAGCAGTTCGCGTCGAGGAACGGTCCCGTGAGGCCGAAGCCGGCGAGGTTGGACGGCGTCGAGCAAAAGAAGTTCGGCTGCTTCGGGCCCGCGAACATCGGCCCCGTGATCGGGTAGTTCACGAGCGTCAGCGTCGCTCGGTCGTTGGCCGAGTTACCCGGACCCGGCACGCTCGCCTGGACGGTGCTCGCGCCGAGCGGCAGGCCCGTCAGCACGCCCTCGAGCGCATGGGGCGCCTGGTCGTCTGGCGCGAACGAGGACGTCACGTCGGCGCCGTTCAGCTCGACCGTGGCGACCGCCAGGGGCACGGAGGCTGGAACGACGACGCGGAGGCGCGCGGCGCCGCCACTGACGTACTGCGCCGGGCCCGAAAGCGTCTCGAGGTGGAGCGCACCGTGGTAGCCAGGCGGCGGCCCTTGAGCCTCCTTTGCGCCCGCCGCCGATGCGGCGGAGAGGACGGTGACAACGGCCAGCGCAGCAACGACGGCGACTCGACGATCCATGGCTCCCCCTCCCTGAACCCTTGATGTCTTGCGCTCCTTTACCGCCCCGCAGGTCAGCCGTCAAGGTCTGGCGAGCGCGGTTGACGAGGGGCAGCCGGATGTTCGTAAGCGAGGCTCGGGGAAGCCGGATCGGAACCCGGAGGAGGGAGCATGCACCGTCATCGGCTCGCCGTCATCGGCGTCATCGCCGTTGCAATAGCCCTCGTCGTCGCCACGGTTGGCCGCGGGAACGGGAACGGCGCGTCGTCCATTCCGCTCGCGCCTCCTTTCAACGCCGCGGACCTGTATGCGCCCGGAGGCGACGACTGGATCACGAACGGCGGCGGCACGACGAACGATCGCTACTCGACGCTGAGCGAAATCAACACGTCGAACGTCGGCAAGCTGAAGCCCGCCTGGAAGATCCACCTCAAGAGCGGTGGCACGCGCGCGTACTCACAAGAGGCGACGCCGGTCGTCTACAAGGGCGTCATGTACATCTCGACAGGAAACGACGACGTCTTCGCGCTCGACGCAGCCACCGGCAAGCAGCTCTGGGTCTACCACTCGCACATTCCGGTGAAGACGATCACGACCGTGTGCTGCGGATTCAGCAACCGTGGCGTCGCGATCGGCGACGGCAAGGTGTTCATCGCCGAGATCCCCGGCCAGCTCGTTGCTCTGGACTAGCGAACGGGTGGCGTACTGTGGCGCACGTGGAACACCCGGTGGCAGGAGGGCGGGACGATGACGCTCGCACCGCTCTACTTCGACCACAAGGTGATCGTCGGCGTATCCGGCGGCGAGATGGGCGAGCGCGGCGCGGTGACGGCATTCGACGCGTCGACCGGCGCGCAGCTGTGGCGCTTCTACACCTGCGCCGCCTACGGCGACCTCGGCGGCGGAACGTGGTCCGGCAATGAGTGGCAGCACTGCGGCGCGGCGGTCTGGTCGACTCCCGCTGTCGACGCGAACCGCGGGCTCGTCTACTTCGGCGTTGGGAATCCCGACCCGTGGTCGAGCCGCGGCCCAGGCGACAACCTCTTCACCGACTCGTTCGTCGCGCTCGATGTCAACAGCGGAACGCTGCGCTGGTGGTACCAGACGGTGCATCACGATCTCTGGGACTACGACCTCACGAGTCCGACGGTGCTCTTCGATGTCGCCATCAAGGGCAAGATGCGCCACGGCATTTCGGCTCCGGGAAAGACGGGTTGGCTCTACGAGCTCGACCGAAACAGCGGCCATCCACTGCTCGGCATTCGTGAGAAGAAGGTGCCGCAAGAGAAGTCCCAGAACACCTCGCCGACGCAGCCGTATCCGGTCGGCCAGGCGTTTGCCGACCAGTGTGCGCACAAGGAGGACTACACGAACTCCAAGACCGGCAAGGTGCTGAACGCACCGAACGGCAAGCCGTACAAGATCGCCTGCATCTTCACGCCGTACAGCGACAGGCAATACGTCGTGTACGCGCCGGGAACGGAAGGAGGGTCGGACTGGCAGCCGTCGAGCTACAGCCCGAAGACGCATTACCAGTACATCTGCGGCTACAACGGCAACACCGCACTCGCCGCGTACCCTCCGGGCCAGCTTCCGAAGTGGGTCGCCGGACAGTCGTACTTCGGCTCGCAGTTCGGCTACGGCGTCGTCAAGGGCTTCGGCGACGCAGGCACGCCCGACCAGGGCGCGCACCGAGGCGGCTACTTGAAGGCAATGGACGTCACCACGAACAAGATCGCCTGGACGGTCCGCATGCCGACGTCCGGCGACTGTTACGACGCTCCGTTCTCGACCGCGGGCGGCCTCGTCTTCGTCGGGCACAACAGCACCACGAACCCGACGTACAGCGCCTACGACGCAGCAACGGGGAAGAACCTCTGGAACGACCCCACGCGGGTAAAGGTCGCGTTCAGCGCGCCCGGCATCACCTACACCGCCGGCGGCAAGCAGTACGTCGCGGTGTTGCAGGGTGGCGGCGGCGGCAACAGCAACCAACAGCGGCCGACGGGCCATGGAGACATCCTTGAAGCGTGGGCTCTTCCGTAAGGCGATCTGCGCAGCCGCCGCGGGGCTCTGCCTGGCCGCGGCTGCCGCGTTCCTCGCCCCGGCGCACGCCGCGTCGGTTCAGCGCGTCACGGTGAAGATGACGGAATACCGGTTCCGGCTGTCGACGAACACCGTGCACGAAGGGACGATCGTCTTCACGATCGTGAACAAGGGCCAGTTGCCGCACACGTTCGCGATCCAGAAGCTGCAAAAGGTCTCAGCGCTCGTACAGCCGGGACGAAGCACGACGATGCGCGTGACCTTCCGCAAGACCGGGAAGTACTACTACCTCTGCACGGTGGGCGCGCACGTGCAGTACGGAATGTTCGGGAACCTACGTGTGAAGTCGTAGAGGCGGTCCTTACTCCAGCGTCTGGGCCGAGAGATTCGTGGGCTTGAGAGAGCCCCGCTCATTCCGGCTCCGAAAGACCCGCTCCGAGTGAGCTCCTGCGCGAAATAGACGCGAGAGCTACGGAACGACCAGGCCGTGGAGCGCGACGGGCCCGGCCGTTGGGTCGAGCTCGCTCGACTGCGCCACGCCGGCCGGCGGGATCACATCGATCGCCTTGGGCGCGCTACCGGGGTCGATGCCGCAGATCGGCGAAGTGCCGCCCGGCGCACACAGGCCGAACAGGAACTCTTGCGCCGTCGGGGCGAAGCCGCGCGCCTGGTCCGAGCTGAAGCCGTCCTGCCCGTGCAACACCACGGTGAAGACCCAGCCGGTGCCTGGGTGGCCGAGGGCGGCCGCGGGCACCGCGATCGTGATCGACCTCGACGCCTGGCTCGCAGCCACTGCGAGCGGGCCCAGCGAGGCGCCGGTCGCATCCGTGAACACGGGATCGGCGAAGCCCTGCACCTCGATCAGCCGCGACCAGGCCGAATCGGGTGCCATCGCGTAATTGCGCGACGGGAATCGTGCGGCGGTGGAGTACGGCCCGTGGCTCGGATCGCTGATGTAGAGGTCGAGGAGTTGCGCGCCCAAAGCCGAGCCGAAGGTTGGTGTCAGGTCGCGCAGCGTGGCCCGCAGGTAGATCGTGTCGCCGGCGTCGATCACCTGGAAGCGGGTCAGGTCGAACGCCCCGGGCTGGAAGTTGTTCGACGTCGGATAGGTGTAGGTACCCGGTCCGTTGTCATCACCGGCGGGGTCGGCGATATCCAACACAGATGTCCCCGGAAGGGCCTCGGAGGTGACCGTGACGCGCGCGTAGCCGGTCGCGCTGCCCTGCGCGGCCGCGACCGTGATCACGTTCGCGCCGAACGCCAGCCCCACGGTGGCGGCGAACGAGCCGTCCCCCGCGGCCGTGGTGGTGACGCGGATGGTCGTACCCGCGGTGTCGACAGGCGTGGCGGCCACCGTGACCGTTGCCCCGGCGACGGTCGTCCCGCTCACCTGCACGCTGGCGGCGTCGGTCGACGTGCCGTCGGCCGGCGCGCTCACGGTCACTGCCAGCGCCGCGGGCGGCGTCTGGTCGACGTACCGTGCCCGCACGATGTCCGGCTGCTCAGCCGGGTGCTCGCTTCCGATCGACAGCGTCAGCCGCGCCTCCTGTGCCTGCGCCCACGTCAGAGGCGAGGCGGAGCCCGCGGCCTTACCGGGTGTGAACCCGATCGAGGCGGTCTCGGGCGGGGTGCCGTACGGGGAGGGCGGCAGCGCCGGATCCTCCCAATCCTGCTCGGGGACCAGGCCGATTCCCGACGCGTAGGCATGCATCGCGGCGAGTAGCGCGGCGGCTCCGGTCTGGTCGCCGGCCTCCAGCTGGCGCTCGGCGCGCTCACCGGACAGGACCGGCCAGAGGTGGCCTGACCCCGTGTTGCCGGTCGGCCACGGCCTGCCATCGGGTGAGCAGTCGGTCGGGTCGGCGACGAAGCAGTCGCCATAGCCGTCCTCCGTGCCCACAGCTGACGTGCCGTACCGGTGGTAGCCCTGCCCGGACGGCGTCACGCGACCGATGACGTCGTCGACGACGGGCAGGGAGCCGACCACATCCGCGTCGTCGGCCGGCAGGATGCCGAGGCGGACGAGCTCGAGGAAGCCGGCGTCCACGACCGACCGCTGGTCGGCGGTGATGCTCCCGTTGCCGAGTCCGTACGAGATCGCGGCATTCGGGTCGCCGCCTCGGGACAGCCGGATGAAGTACCGGCCGCCGCCGTACGGGCCGGTCGTTGTGACCGTCCACCCCTTGATCGAGCGCTGGAAGTAGTCGGCCGTGGATCGGTAGACGCGGGCGGCGGCGCTGTCGCCGTGGATGTCGGCGATGCGGGCGGCCGCCACCAGGCCGGCGATCTCGGCGGCGATCGTCGAGGGCGAATAGCCACCCTGCTCCTCCCAGCGCTCGCTGCCGAACGACGGCCCGTGCGCAACGACGAAGTCGGCGGCCGCCTGGATCTTCGGCCACAGCGCGTCGTCTCCGGCCAGCCCGGCCTGGTACGCCAGCAGGATCGGGTAGGAAGTCTCATCCAGCTGGTCGCCGCCGGTGTCCGGCGCCTTGGCGCCGTTCAGCAGCGAGTTGCGCGGAAATCGACCGTCAGGCTGTTGCTGGCGGTCGAACAGGAAGCGCACCGAGTCCTGGACGGTGGCCACGTCGCCCGCAGTGAGTAGCCCGGTGTCCGCTTCGTACAGGTCCCTTGAGAAGACCTCGCGGTAGGAGCCGAAGTACACCGGCTTGCCACCCGGCATGTCTCCGGCGCTCACCGCCTGGCCCCACGGGCTGGCAAGCGCGGCGATGATCGCGCCCGGGAACGTCTTGTCCTCGCTGGCCTTGACCACGTTCACCGACAGCCAGTAGGCGGTTCGCAGCTCGTGGGTCTGCGCGTTGGACAACCCCGGGAAGGCGCTGGGCGGCTGCCGCAGAGCGGCGTCGTAGTCGGCCCAGCCCTGGACGTACCGCCGATAGGCTGACGCGAACCCGCGGTGGAGCGCGGCGCCTGCGGTCGCGATGGAGTCGGAGGCCGTCCGGCCGAAGCCGAGCGCGAGCGTCACCGGCCCGCGCCGGACGTCGAGTCCGCCGGTCAGCACCACGTTCCCCTGGGGCGCGGTGTCGTAGGCGGGGGCGAGCGCGTGGCTTGCGTCCAGCTCGTTCAGCCCGTCGCTCGCGGTGCCGGCGAACCCGGCCGAGGTGGCGAGGAAAGGCCGATTGGCGCGCAGCGCAAGTGCCGTGGGCTCCGCGTAGTCGCGGTTGACGGCGTTCGTGACCGTGTTCGGATCAGAGGCCACGAGGGCGTCCGTGGACGCGGTAGCGTCGTCGGCGCCGCCGTTGGCCGGCCCGCCGCCGCCGTTGCCGTTCACGCTCGGGTCGAGCCGAACGTACAGCGCGAGGCCACGGTCGCCCTCGAAGTCCACCGACATGACCACGGCGTCGCGCTCAGGATCGGCGACGTACTGCGTGACGATCCGGTACCGGCCGCTCTTCGCGGTCGCCGTGACCTCGCACGCCATCCCGGAGCGGTCGAGCGACCGGACCGTGTACGCCATGTCGCGGCTCTGTACGTCGGTGAACGTCTGCCCGTCGGTGACCAGGTATTGCATGGTCTCGACGTTGGTGTTGTCGACGGTCGGGCTGTAGACGTCCGACAGCATCCCGCCGGCGACTGTGAACCAGACCTTCGAGCTCCGGTTGGCGGCCGTCCCGACGCAATCCTTGCGAGCGAGGTCGAAGTGCGAGACGGCACCCGGGCCGCCGGGCGCCACGGCCGCGGCCTGCCCCGGCAGCGCCACCACCAGCATCGCTCCCGCCAGCCCACACACGAGGGCCACGCGCCTAGAACGCACCGACGCATTCCATCACCTGCTGTCGCGCCCCGCAACACCTGCCCGCGGCGGAAGGTCACTCAGGGGTCGACCGGCCTGGAAATCGGTGGCTCTTTCGCTTTTTCATGCCTCCTCGCGGGTGGGCATGAAGCCGGAAACCGTTCCCGACGCCGAACCGACCGATAACGAAGCGCTCACCGCCGTGCGGCGAAGTGGCTCTGTCCGGCTCCGAGCAGGAAGTGTCTCTTCCTGACGTTGTCGAAGAAGTCGACGCGGCCCTGGGAGACGCGGACGAGCGTGCCTGCACAGGAATCCTGGATGACCCAGATCGTGCCTCGAACAGTCGCGGACGCGAACTGACCGACGGTGCGGAACTGTCCCTTGCCGTTGCCCCAGAGCCGACGGACCTTGACGGGGTTTGCCCCTGCACCGCTTGCGTTTCGAGTCTTGCCGCAGCTGAGCTTGCCCGAGAGACGAAGCGTCGTGAGGGGAGATCCTTTCGCTTGCCCAACGACGAAGCGGCCCTGGTAAAAGTCGGCGGTCTGGGTCTTGCCGGCGCCCGCGCCACTCGTCAAGTGGATCCGGCCCTTCGTCGTGTCGATCTCGCTGCCGACCGGCAGCTGCTGCGCACCGCTCAGCTGCAGAAACTGGTTTGAGCCTGGACGGCGGACGAGCACGGTGCCGGCGGCGGTCGCCGCGACGACGGACGCACCGGGAACCGGTGCGACGCCCGTGGGAGCGAGCTGCGTGTGCCAAAGGCCGACGCTGTTCGAGCTCGATGTGACCCGAGCAAGGAGATCGGCGACGTCGGCCTGCGCGGCGAGGTCGAGCTGGTTCACCTGTGCTGTGGCCGCGGGCGGCGCGACCCGAAGCTCGTCCGGGAAGGTGCTCCCGTTCAGATCGGAGCGCCGGCCGACGATCCTCGGGGCCGCCCCTCCGCCTTCCTCGCTCCAAGCGACCCACAGCCGGCCATCCGGGCCGGCGGCGAGAGCAACGTGCGAATGCTGCAGGGACGACGATGCAACCGTGATCGGCGCGCCGGCAGAGCCGTCGGGATTGAGGCGCCAGACAACCACGGTCGTCTGTGTCGGATACCCGGCAGCTCCGGCGACGTACACCCCGCCGCCCGGGCGTGCTGCGATCTGCGTGCGACCGGCCGAGCTCGAGAGGTTGCAGGTCGAGTGCTCCTGCCCCTGGAAGGCGGTCGTTGAGCCGGGCAGCTTGTGCGGTGGGCCTGCCGGAGCTCCCGTCGAGGTGTTCACTTCCGCGACCCAGGTGCCCGCGCTCGGGCCGAAGTCGCACCAAGCGACGTACATGCGCTTGGACTGAGGGTCGATCGCGAGGTTCGGCTGGATACTCGATGCCTGTGGCAGGGGATACTCGCTGTCGGGTGTAGCCGGGTTGAGCCCGCGGTGGACGACGACGGTGGAGCCGCTGTACCACGACTCCAGCGGCGTTCCGTCTGTCGCGAGCGCAACCGCGGGCGGACGCGCGTACGCGAAGTCCGCTGTCGCGATCGACGCCGGCGTCAGTGTCCACTGAGCCCCGGACGCGGGCGCAGTAGCCGTGTTCAGCCCGAAGAGCGGATCGCCCGCCGTCGTCGAGTGGATCCCCGAGAAGAAGACACGAAGCCCACCACCAGGCTCGGCGACAAGAGCAGCGTCGCCGACCGCCGACCAGCCGCTGACGATCGTCGTCGAAGAGCCGAGCGACCCCCCTACGCCGATCGGCGTATGCATCAGCGCGCCGCCGGACGACAGCTCGCGCTGCCAAGCGACATGCAAAACACCATCGCCCGTCCGCGCAAGCCCGATCACCGAGATCGGCGACTGGGCTGGCATGCTGATGAGATCCCAGCTCCCGTCTGGCCGACCACTTCCGCCCGCTCGTGCTCCGGCAACGCCCATGGCGAGGCATGCCAACAACGTGAACAGTGTGGCTGCGCGCGCTATCGGCCCATCGTCCGGCCCAGCATCGGCGCCGTCAAGGCGTAGCGTCGCTGATCCGCGGGCCGCCGGGGATCGAACACGACAAGGATGAAGCCCCGTCGATCACGCATGCCGTTTGCGCCCGACGCCCCGGCGGCATCCGGCGCGGCACGCCCCTGGTAGGGGCGCCGCCGAGGGTTCACAATTGGGGCCTGCGGTTCCGTCGTTCTGCAGCGTTGACGGCACATCATTGGCATGGCGATCTTGGTGCGCGCCAAGAAAGGAGCATGAAGTGAGGAAATCAACTGCGGCAATTCTTGGGACAGCGGCACTGATCTCGGTCGGGGCGGTATGGCCAGTCGCCGGAGCCGGCGCAACGGGAGCCGTCTGCAACCCGAACGGGACACTGCAGGGGACGGTCGTTCGCTTCTGCGGACCGGCAACCGCGCGACTAAGCGTGTTCCCCGGCCTCATCTTCAAGGGCGGCACCTGCAGCACCAAGCGCGATGGCAGCGTTACTTTCAAGTTGGCGATTGGCACGCGCACACAGGACGCTCGCCACAACAAGGGACTTCCGTACTTCGGCATGACGGTCACCGGGCCGCTGTCCAACCCGACCGGCGGCGGAGTGATCGCTTACACGAACGGCAAACGCTGGGGCGGCGCCGGAACATCGTTCCGGGGCAACGCAAGAGCGGGATCGTTCAGACTGCGCGGTATCAACGGAAGCAGCGGGACCGCTAGCGGCAGCTTCGAATGCTGACGGCAATGGTTTCGTTCGGCGCCCGGTGACCCGTCGTTAAGAGATCGGCTGATGCGATGACGTAGGGATCCGAGTTTGCGATGCAGATGCCGGCTGCTGACAGAGTGAAGTTCGGCTTCCTTCGCGTCAGTTGTGGCGATGCTGGCGCTTGAGCGTGCCGAGCTCCTCGAGCGCCTGCCCGGCCCCGAGGGCGACCGTCGTGAGTGGCGAGTCGGCGATCGTGACAGGCAACCCGGTTTCGGTTCGCAGGAGCACGTCGAGGGCGGGGAGGAGGGCACCGCCGCCGACGAGCGTGAGGCCGCGTTCCATGAGGTCGGCTGACAACTCGGCGGGGGTCCGCTCGAGAACGTCCTTCGTGGCGCCGACGATCAGTTCGAGCGGTCGTTGCAGCGCCTCTCTGACCTGTTCAGCGACGATCTGCGCTCGTCGAAGGAGCCCGGTGGTGAGGTCTCTGCCGGCGACGTCTGCGTGCGACTCCGCTTCTAGAACTTCAGTCGCCGTGCCGATTTGGATCTTCAGCGCTTCGGCTTGTTCTTGTCCGATCAGAAGTCGCTCGCGTTGCTGGATCGAGCGCACGATCGCGTCGTCCATTTGGTAGCCGCCGACCTTGATCGAGTTCACGACGGCGAGGCTCCCGAGGGCGGTGACGGCGATCTCGGTTGTGCCGCCGCCGATGTCGACGACGAGCGACCCACCTGGTTCCCCGACCGGGAGGCCGGCGCCGATCGCCGCCGCCATAGGCTCTTCGATCAGAAACGCGTGTCTTGCGCCCGCGGCGAGTGCGGCTCGCGTGACGGCGTTGCGCTCGACCTGGGTGATCCCGCTCGGGACGCAGACCATCACATCGGCATGTGAGCGAACCTTTCCTGCCGCCTTGCGGATGAAGTGCCGGAGCATCTGTTCGGTGACGGAGAAGTCCGCGATCACGCCGTCCCGAAGCGGCCGCGTCGCCGAGATGTGCGAGGGCGTGCGACCGATCATCCGCCGCGCATCCGTCCCGACGGCATGGACATCGCCGGTGCGTTCGTCGATCGCAACGACAGACGGCTCGAACAGGACGACTCCCTCGCCTCGCCGAAACACCACGGTGTTCGCCGTCCCGAGGTCCACGGCGAGTTGGGGTCGCGAGGACCACATTGGCAACTTCATTACCCGCCGACTCCGGCGGAGACCCCTAGCACCCCTGGACCGTAACGATGTGAGACGTTGAGTTGTCCAGCCCTGTACGCCGAACGGGCCGTTTTTGGAACACCGAACGGGTTACTCTCTCGGCGGCATGGAAGGGAGGCTCGACGAGGAGAAGCTGGCGCAGATTCGCGCCTGGGCAGAGACCATGCTTAACGATGAGCGCGCGGAATCGCGAGCCTCGGCGCGCGGCCTCCTGCTTCTAGCCGATGAAGTCGAGCGCCTCTGGGAAGCGAATCGGACGGCGTTTGCAAATGACATCGGAGCCGCTCTGGCCGACCGGCTCGGTACGGACCCGAGTAAGGCGGCGTAGACCGACTAGGATGTCCGACGCGTGGAGCTAGGAGGCATTTCCGTACCTCGCGTCGCACGCCGCCGCTCCACTCTTCTTGCGACCTTCCTCGGCGTGGCGGTACCCCCGATTGCGCTCGCCGCCGCGATCTCGCAGCTGTGGGGGATTGCGGTTCAGCCGGTCGACATCGTGGTGCTTGGTGTCTTCTACACCCTGACGGGTCTCGGCATCTCCGTAGGGTTCCACCGGCTCTTCACTCATCGCAGCTTCGAAACGACACGCTCGCTTCGAATTCTGTGGGCGATTCTTGGCAGCCTCGCCCTGCAAGGGCCGGTCATCGGATGGGTGACCGAGCACCGGAAGCATCACGCGTATTCGGACAAGGAGGGTGACCCGCACTCGCCTCATGTTGGCCGGCGTCCAGGCCTCCGAAGCAGACTCGGCGGGCTCTGGCACGCTCACGTTGGCTGGCTCTTCACGACCAAGGGTCGTTCGCACGACGATCGCTTCGCAGGCGATCTGCTCGCGGACCGCTCGATTCGGATGGTCGACCGCCTGTATCCGCTCTGGATCGCTGCGACCCTCGGGCTGCCATTCCTTGTCGGCTTTGCGGCAACTGGCACGCTCCAAGGTGCGGTCGAAGCGCTCGTGTGGGGCGGCCTGGTGCGAATTCTGTTGCTTCATCACGCAACATGGAGTGTGAATTCGGTCTGCCATAGCTTCGGCAGCCGCCCTTACATGGCGCGCGATCAAAGCCGCAACAACTGGCTAGTGGCCGTCCTCACGTTTGGTGAGGGGTGGCACAACAATCATCATGCGTTCCCCAGTTCCGCTCACCTTGGACTCGACAGGCGGCAGGTCGACCTCGGTGCGCTGGTACTGCGCGGACTCCGACGTCTCAATCTTGTCTGGGACGTGAACTGTCCTGATGCGGACCAGAGGGCGCGCCGCCGCCGCATCGAGACGATCCGCGAGCAGGCGGATCCCGCTGCCGCCAGGCACTGAGGTCGGCTCTGAACGGCGCGCTGACGCAGGGCGCGTCAGCCGGTGACGACGAAGGTGCTCTTTCCGATCAGCGGGCCGTAGCGGTGCTGCGAGCGGAGGCCGCGCCCCGGCCAGACGAGCCAGATGTAGGTGCCGCGCTCGAGGTGCGGCAGGCGGAAGCTCGGGCCGGACGGCCATGTCGTCAGCACCTTTCGGCCGCGGTGCCAGAGCTGGACGTTGTAATACGAGGCTTTCGGCACCGCCCGCCAGCGGAGCGTCGCGCCGCCGCGCACGCGCGCCGACTGGCGCGGTGCGAGGAGCGGCGCTGAGGGCGTCGCGAGTGCCTTCAGGACGATGTCGTTGCCGGCCTCGTCGGTCGCGCTGATGAGATACGTGTAGCGGTTGCCGTTCCGCAAGGCCTTGTCCGTGAACGTCGTCGTGCGCTTTCCGTCGTACACCGTCACCGGCTCCGAGCCGCCGTGACTGCGGACGACCTTCACGCCGGCGACGTCCGCCGAGGCCTTCCAGGCCAGCGTCACGCTGCGGTCGAGCGAGCTGATCGCGACATTGCTGAGCTTCGGCGGCGTCGAATCGAACTTGAAGGCAAACGAAGCCGCAGGGCTCACGTTGCCGGCGTTGTCGCGGCAGCTCCCGCTCAGTGTCGCGGAGGCGTTGTCAGGCTTGTCGTAGGCGGGTGTGTCGCACGAAGCGATCCCCGAAGTCGCGTCGGCGCCGGCAAACGTGACGAGCAGGTGGTGGTTGTACCACCCGTTTGCGTCGGGCGCTCGGTCCGGCGTTCCGCCGTCGACGGACGGCGGCGTCGAGTCGTACCTGAGCGCGTAGCTCGCGCCTGCGGTGTTGCCGGCCTTGTCGCGGCAACTCCCGGCGACTGATGCCGAGCCGTTGTCCGGACCGGAGTACGAGCCGGAGGTGCACGTATCGAGGCCGGAGACCGCGTCGGTGCCGGTGAAGGCGACGTCGACCGCGTGGTTGTACCAGCCGTTCGCGTCCGCACCTCGCGCGGGCGCAGCGCTTGCGCTCGGCGGGCTCGCGTCGTACTGGAAGGCGAGGGTCTTCGGCGCGGAGACGTTGCCCGCGTTGTCGGTGCAGGTGCCGCTCACCGATGCGGAGCTCGAGTCCGGCCCCGAATACGTCACCGTCGCACACGAAGCGATGCCCGAGGTCGCGTCACTTCCGGAAACGGCGACGCCCACGGCGTGGTTGTACCAGCCGTTGTTGTCGGGACCGCGCGCGGCTGCGATACCCGTCGCCGTCGGCGCCGTCGCATCGCGTTTGATCGTGACGTCGAGCCGGCAGCACTGCGTGCCACCCACGCTAACGGTGCACGTGATCAGGAAACCGGCGGTGTCGTAGTTGATGTCCTGATTGCCGCAGCCCTGCGGATTGCTCGACCCCCCCGGGAGGACGAACGACACAGTGACGTCGCTCTTGTACCAGCCGGTGGTGCACGCTGTGGTCACTCCGGACGCGGTGCAGTTCGCGGTGATCCCGTCAGCAAGTGCAGCGGTGGGGATCGCGAGCGTAACGACGGCGATCGCAGCCACTGCCAGCACGAGCCTCATCGCGCCACCTCCCGCGCCGCACCGGCGACGAGCGCGCCGCTCAGCAGCACCAAGCACGCGACCGCGAGGGCGAGCGTGCGCGAGATGCGCCTGGGATCGACCCCGGCGGCGACGCGCGCGAAGACGGAGGGCTCGGGCCTGACGAGCTGCGGCACCGGTTTCGTCGGCGACACCGCGACCGGAGCCCGCTGCTTCGGCCGCACGGCCGGTGCGGTGCGCAGCGGGGGGCGGAAGATCGGCGTGGGGACAATCAAGGTCGGTTGCGCCTGCACCACCGTCCGTGTCGGCGCGACCGGCCCCCGCGACGCGGGGTACGGATCGGGCCGCGCGCTCCCGCCGGAAGGGCTCGGGTCGGGCGCCGGGCCGGCGGCCGCCACCGGCGGAACCAGCGTCAGGCTCACCGCCGCGAGCAGGAGTACGCAGCCGCTCGCGCAGCTCACGGGCTGCAGCAACGATCTCGTACCGGCACTCACCGCTCCGGCCCTCCCCTTCGTTGCATCTGACGCTTTCCACGCTACGCCCCGTTTCGTCGCGTTCGAACGGCTGCGCGGACGGTTCGCACTAGTCGAAGGCATAGGGCGGAGGCCCCGGGCTGCGGCACACCGAGGCCTCCGCCTTCCCTCCCGGGCTAGACCATGAGCTGCTGACCTGCCTGGAGGATCCTGGCGACGTTCGGAGCAGTCGACGCGCTCTCCGCCTCGTTCGACTGTCTCGTGCCGCCGCCGCCACCGTCGCTCCAGACGCGCACCGGGCCGCTCGAGTTCTTCGCACCGATCTGGTACGTCGAGCTGAGGGCCGCCGCGAGCTGGTCGACGGTTGTGTATTGGCCGAGCGCCTGGATGCCCAGTCCGCCGCACTTGCACGACGGCGAGGTCTGGGTCTGGGTTCCGGTCTGTGTCGGCGCCGCGGTGTTCGACGCCGTCGCCTCCGACGAGGCCTCGTTCTCCTGCTTGAGGTACCCATCGTTGCCGTTACTCCAGATCCGGACCGGGTCGGCGGAGTTGCCGAACGACGATCCGCACCCGCACGGCGACTTCCCGGGTAGCTGGAGCGCCGACGAAGCCGCGTATCCCAACTGCCCGATCGACGAGGCCTGCCCGAGCGCCTGGATGCCGCTGCCGGATTGAGCCTGCCTGCCGGTCTGGCTCACTGCGGCATTGTTGGACGCATCCGCCGACGACTCCGCCTCGTTCTCCTGCGAGACGCTGCCGCCGCTCCCGTCGCTCTTGATGCGAACGGGGCCGCTCTCGTTCGTGGCCCCGACCTGCTTCGCGGACGACATGCCGATCGCGAGCTGTGCGACGTCGCTCGACTGGCCGAGGACCTCGACGGCCGGGCCGGACGAGCAGCCGCACTTGCCGGGCGCCTGCTGCTGAGTGCCCGTCTGCGCGACGCCTGCCGTGTTGGAGGCGTTCGCCTCGGACTCGGCCTCATTCGACTGCTCGAGCCGTCCGTCGTTGCCCCAGCTCGCGATGCGAACCGGGTCGCTGACGTTGGACGGCGCGATCTGCGTCGCGGAGGACGCGGCATTCGCGCCTTGCTCGACGCTGCTGTTCTGGCCGGCCGCCTGCACGGCCTTGCCAGTGCTCGCGCAGCCACAGGGGCTGCCGGGCTGGCTCTGCGTCACCGACTGGCCGACCGGCGCGGTGTTCGTCGCGTTCGCCGAGGACTCCGCCTCGTTCTCCTGCGACACCGAGCCGCCGTTGCCCGGGCTCAACACGCGCACCGAGAGGTTCGTGTTCTCGGGATGCACCTGCGTCGCCGAGGACGCGGCGAGCGCCCCCTGCTTCGTGTCGGCGCTCTGCGTCGACGACTGGACGCCGCCCGAGCCGCCCCCGGTCTGGGAGCTGCCCTGCGTCGTCGGCGCCGAGTTGGAAGCGTCGGCCGACGAGGAAGCCTCGTTCGACTGCTTGACGTTGCCGTCGTTCCCCGGGCTGAGGACGCGCACCGAGATGTTCGAGTTGCTCGGGCTGACCTGCTTCGCCGAGGACGTTGCGGCTCCGACCTGCGTAGTCGACGCATCCTGCGTCGACGACTGCACGCCACCTCCATTTCCCGACGGTGCGGCCTGCGTCGCGGCCTGCGTCGTCGGAGCAGTGTTGGCGGCCGTGCCCGTCGAGCTGGCGTCGTTCGCCTGACTCGTTCCGGTCGGGGCGGGTGCCGCCTGCGTCGCCGACGGGTCGCCGGCGGCTTGCATGGCGGTGCCGAGCACGTCGTCGAGCCTGCCGGACTTGACGACGCAGCCGCAGCCGAGGGGGTCGGTCTGGGTGAGGTTCTGGGTGGTCGACGCGGTGTTTGCCGCGTCCGCGGACGACGAGGCCTCGTTCGACTGCGAGACGGAGCCGTCGTTGCCCGGGCTCAGCACGCGAACCGAGATGTTCTCGTTCGAGGGCTGGACTTGGGTGGCGCTCGATGCGGCGATCGCTCCCTGGGTGGTGTCCGAGGATTGCGTCCCCGATTGCACCGGCCCGCCCGCGAACGCCGTGGTCGCGCTCGCGGCAAGAGCCGCAACCGTGACTACGAGCATCGTGAATAGTCGTTTCATCGAAGGAACTCCTTTGATATCGCTGGTATCGCGCGCGATAGCGCGCGCGCGGAAGCGGAGTCCCTCGCTACCCCGGGCGGGTAGAGGGGTCATCGACGCGGGAACGCGGGCTACGCAGGCTGCGCGGCAGTCGCAGCACGGCGAGCCCGGGGAGCTGGAGGAGGAACCAGAGTGCAAGCGCCGCGGCGACGCCGCTGCCGGCGCTGCTGCCGCCGCCGGACGCCGGAGCTGCGGCGCCGGCGACCGCGAGCGGGGCGGGGAGGCGCAGCGCGGTCGGCCGGTGTTCGGGGCGCTCCCGGCTTGCCTGCGATGCGGTCTGCGCGACGTCGACGGTCGACGGCGCCGAGACGCTGCGCTCGAACGGTGCCTGCGGCAGCACTCGGGACGTGGGCGTGTCCCGCGGCGCCACGGGATGGTGTCGAGCGTTGCCGAGGTCGAGTGGCGCATCGGCGCCTGCAGCGGCTATCCGGTCCGACGGGTCGATCTCGAGCGCCGAAGGTGCGAGCTCGACGATCTCGACCAGGGTGGGAGGCAACAGCGCGACGACAGGCGCGGCGGGCGGAACCACCTCCGGCGGCGTGGGGGAGATCGGGGGTACAGGGGGCACTGGGAGGAGTACAGGAGGGAGTACGGGGGGCGCCGGTCCGGTCAGCACCGGCGGTGCCGGGTAAATGTCGGCGGATGATTTAGGCGGAATAACGGAATCGATAGTCGTGTGAGATATGGGTGGGGCGACGCACGTGTCTGCGAGCTTCCAGTTCCAGATCCAACCGGAGATCCCAGTATCGATCGTCTGCGTGGTACCAGCACCGGTGATATCGCCGCACGTCCACGTCCAGTTCCATGTCCACCCCGCCGGCGTCGTCGCGGACGGTGCGGCGATCGTGGACGGCGCAGGCGGCGCCTGCGTGACGGCGGGTTCGCTCTCCGTGGCGGGCGGTGCGCTTTCCGTGGTGGGCGTTGCCGGCTCCTGCGACTGATACTGGTCGCTCGGCGGCTGATACTGCGTCTGGGCGTCAGCGCCCGCGCCCGCGGTGATCGTCTGTGCCGCCGGCCCGTCGTTCCCCGGGCTCGCAATTCGCACGGATACGTCGAGGTTTGCCGGCGCCGTCTGAGTCGCTCCTGCCGCTGCAGCTGCGGGCGCGGGGCTTGCCGTCGCCGGAGGCGCCACAGACTGCGCAGCTGCCTCGACGGCCGTCGCGATCGTCTGCGTGACCGCGCTCGCGTCGCCGGGGCTTCCGATGCGGATCGAGACGTTGACGTTCGACGCCGCGGTCTGCACCGCCGTCGCGAGTGCGGCCGCAGCGGCCGTGTCGGGCGGTGACGGAGGGATGACGTCATCGGCCCTCGCCGGCACGGCGAAGCCGAGCACGAGTGCGCCTATGGCGATGCCTGACGCTGCGAGCCGCCGTGGAGGGGAGATCTCGATGCTCCTCGCCTCGTTGCCGTCGATCGTGAAATACCCAGCTCGCAATGCCCGTATGCAACGCCGCAACAATCACTTGAACTTTTCGTTGAAGAGGAGGATTCTGAGGATGTGCATGCGGATGTAGATCCTGCGGAGGATCTCATTGCTCGACATCTTCCCCTCGTGCGGGCGCTTGCTCGCCGCTACCTCGGCAGCGGCGAGCCGTTCGACGATCTCGTGCAGGTCGGATCCGTTGGTCTCGTCGCGGCGGCGCGTCGCTTCGATCCGGGACGCGGCGTTCCGTTCGCGGCCTACGCCTCGCCGACCATCGAGGGCGAGCTTCTGCGGTACCTCCGCGATCGCACATCCACGATCCGCGTGCCGCGCCGCGAGCAGGAGCTCGTAGCAGACCTCCGTCGCGCAGCTCGGGCCGCCTCGCAGCTGCTCGGCCACGAGGCGTCAATTGGCGAGGCGGCCGCAGCCGTCGGCGTGTCGGCGAGCGACGCAGGCTCCGCGCTCGGCGCGACTGCCTCACCGTTACCGCTCGCATGGCTCGAGCTGAGGCCGAGCCCGGCGGCGGAGGAGGAGATCGAGGCATGCGAGCGGCGCGAGCTCGTCCGGGGCCTGCTCTCCCGGCTCACGCCGCGCGAGCGTGAGGTCCTCCGGCTTCGCTTCGACGAGGATCTGTCACAGGCCGAGATCGGGCGGCGGGTACACATCTCTCAGAGCCAGGCATCGAGGCTGCTCGCGGCGGCTCTGGAGAAGCTGCGGCAGGCGGCCTGAGATTGTCGCAACCCGCGCATGAGCCTAGACTCAAGATGATGGAGGCAGCTGGGGCACCGCAGGAGCCCGCATCGCGCGGAACCAAGCGTGCCGGCTCGCATAGCGGCCGTCTGCTCCTTCGCATGCCGGAAGCACTCCACGCTGATCTCGCGCGCGCGTCCGAGCGCGCAGGGGTGAGCCTCAATGCCTACATCACCGACGCGTTGGCGGCGACCGTCGGCGGCCGCCGGCAGGCGCCCCGGACGTCGGCACCGAAAGCGCGGCGGCGCTTTGTCGAGCGGCTGCTTGTCGTGAACCTCGTCGTGCTGTCCGCCGTCGGGGTGCTCGCGGTCGTGCTCCTCGTGCAGGCGCTCCGTTAGCGTGATCTGAAAATTCGCGGAGGTGCCGGCCGGCGAGCTACGCGCCGAGTGCCTCGAGCCGCTCCTGGGTGTTGCCGACGCAAACGCTGCAGCCTTTCCGGGACGCCGAACACCGCCATGAGCGCGTCGCCGATGAACTTCTCGACGACACCGCCGTGCCGCGCCACCACCGAGCGCGCGATGTCGTAGAAGCGGCCCATGACGCCGCGGAGCGATTCCGGATCGAGTTGCTCGCCGAGGCTCGTCGAGCCGGTGACGTCGCTGAAGAGGATCGTGACGACCTTTCGCCTGTGCGTCTCGGAGACCGCGGCGTCTACTTGGCGGCGGGCGGCGCCATTACGCGGCCCGATCGGATCCGCCTGCCAACTCCGCGACGGCGTTCAGGATCTCGTCGAAGCTCGTCTTCGAGAGGAACGCGGAGATCCCGACCGAGGCCGCCCGATGGGCGACGACATCCGGGTCGGCCCCGGAGACCATCAACACATGGGTGTGCGTGTTGCTCTTCCGTAGGAGCCGCGCCGCCTCCCAGCCGTCGATGCGCGGCATTTCCCCGTCCATGACGACCACGTCCGGCTCCAGCGAGCGCCCGAGCTGGAACGCTTCGCCGCCGTCGGCGGCCAGACCGATCACCTCGAAGCGGCCGTCCCGCTCGAGCGCAACGGCGAGCGCCTCGAGGAACGCCGGATCGTCGTCGGCGAGCACTACGCGAATCGGATTGGCCATGGGCCTAAAGCCTCGCGCACGCCGTCGGCGATTGCTACCCCTCGAACGGATGGGCACAGAAAACGGCCCGGAAGCGCCGCCACTCCCGGGCCACCGAGGAGGCGGCGTCCACGAGCGCAAGGCCCGCAGAACACAGCACCCTCGCTCCACAGCTTGGATCGGTTGCTGCCTTTCGTCTCCTCGACGGACGGCTAGGTCGGCGCGGCGCCATCGGCAGGGGCCTGCGCTATCGTGTCATCTGCGTACCCGTGTTCCCGCTCCCCGCACGAGCCCGCTGCTTGTCGCCGCTTGTCGCATCGGGGGAGGCATCCAGCAGGAAGGAACACCATGCGCAACCTTCTAGACTCGGTCGCCGTGTAATGGCGACGAAGAAGCGGCAACAGACGATGGCCAAGCGGGAACGCGAGCAGAACGTCCGGGACCGCAGGGCCGAGAAACTGCTGAAGAAGCGGACACTGGCCGCCGAGCGGAGCGCGGGGACGGAGGATTCGCCTACGCTGGACGCCGAACAGGGCGCCGCAACGGAAGAGTCGCCCGTCGTCGTGGAACCGACGCCGGAACCGTCGTGAACGGCAAGCCGAACCACGGCACGCTGATCTGGTTCAACGTCGAAAAGGGATACGGCTTCATCCGAACCGAACAAGACGAACGGCTGCGGGTCTCCAGCACCGGGTTCCTGCCCGGGTGCGAGCCCGAGGCACGTTGTGCCGGCCAGGAGGTGCTCTTCGACGTCCGCGGCGACGAAGGGGAGCTCGAGGCAGTCGACGTTCACTTCCCGACGGCCGCCGCCCCGCGGCGGGCGCGCCTACGCCACTCGCGCTGACGAGCGCGAGCGGATGAGCACCCCGGAGCAGAAGAACTACGAGGCGATCGCGCGGCTCGAGGGCCTCCTCGCCGAGCTGCGAGACAACCGGTCGACGGCGCGCGAGACCGAGGCGATCCGCGAGATCGGCCTCGAGATCGCGGTCGCCGTCCGCGAGGTCGGCGCGATGCTGATCAACGCCGGCTGGCAGCGGCCCGACTCGTAGAGGCGCTTGACAGCGACCTGTCGCCCGTGGGATAAGCGACATCTGAATCATCTCTCAGGTTCGACAGTCTGGAGGCCGCTCGTGAAGCGCTCGTCCCTGGTCGTGTCCCTGCTCGTGCTGCTCGTCCTCGGTACCGCTGCCTCCGGCGCGGTCGCCGCCCCCGCCGTCGGAACCTCGTTCCCGCCCGGGTTCGCTGCCCCGACCGACGCCTCGCTCGGCGTGCCCGTGATCGGCTTCGGCGCCGCGGGCGAGCTCACGCGGACGCCCGTGATCTTCCTGCACGGCAACAACGACACCCCATTTGCGACCGCGTGCAATCCCTACGGGAACCTGCACGACATGGCGCAATACTTCCTCGACCACGGGTACCGCGCGAGCGAGCTGTGGGGGCTGGGCTACCAGGGCGACCAATGCGACTTGCTTACCTCGCCCACGAATCGCTCCGGCGAGGCGCATTCGACGGCCGCGAACGTGCCCGACCTGCGCGCGTTCGTTCACGCGGTCCTTCGGTACACGGGAGCGAAGCGGGTCGACATCGTCGGCCACAGCCTCGGCGCGACGCTCGCGCGCGAGTGGCTTCGCGAGGACAAGGCCTACCCGCTCGTCCGGCACCTCGTCGCGATCGACGGGCCGAATCACGGGATCGTGGACTGCTCGCCGTCGCCGGCGAACTACTTCGCCCTACCGGCGCTCGGCGGCTTCACGCCTGACAGCGCGGTCTGCCGCGAGTACGGCTCCGACCACACGCCGTTTCTCACGGCCCTCAACGCCGGCGACGAGACCAAGGCCCCGACCAAGTATCTCGTGATCCGAAACGCCGACACGAGCTTCGTCTACTTCTCGGCGCAGGACGGCTTCTTCGCGCCGCTGCCCGCGATCGACCGGGACGGGAACGCGCACGACTTCTCGCAGAGCGCGAGGCTCCTCGGCGCCCGCGAGGTGAACCTCACCGGGCAGGGTCGCTACGACCCCTTCCTCGGCACGGCCCACCTGGGGATCGCGAACTCGCCGGAGACCTGGGCGGCGGCGCTCGAGTTCCTGCGCCACGGCGACGACGAGGAGGGCGACTAGAGAGACGACTAGAGAGAAGGGCCGACAGGTGCCGGCTGCGGCTCCCGCACCCGTCGGCGATTCAGGCATCGGCCTCGCCGCGGCGAGGGCCGACCCCCCAACAGAGTGAACCGATCGAGTGAACCACCGGTTTAGCGATCGCTGAACCGGAAGCGGCGAGACGATGATGGAGCTACCGAGGGGCCCCGATGCGGCGGGGGCCCGCGGAGAAGGAAACAGGTGCTCCGCTCCAATGCGGCGAGAGCGTGGAGCACCACTGGATCAAGGCGAGCCCGGCGGCGGGCTCGCCCCGATCTTTTCCCTGGCCTTCGTGACAGAGCGCACGTACGGTCTCTAGGGCTTCCAGCCCTCGAGGTTGAAGAGAGCCTGATAGATGTCGCGTGCGGCGGGCCCGGCAGCTTGCGCTCCGAACCCGCCGTGCGCGATGAGCACGACGACGACGTACTTCGGATGGTTCGCCGGAGCCCACGAGGCGTACCACGAGTGGTCGCTCCGGCCCGCGCCCGCTTCCGCCGTCCCCGTCTTGCCCGCAACGGGCACCGGGAAGTTCGCAAAGAGCGACGCCGAAGTGCCGGCGGGTGAGTGCGCCGCCATGTAGAGCCCCTGCCGGATCGCCCAGGCGTCCTTCAGCTTGACCTTGCGGACGGGCTTGAACCGCAGCGGCTGCACGGATTCGCCGCGGAGGATGGCGCCGCCGACGTGCGGCCGGACGACCGTGCCGCCGTTTGCGAGCGCGGAGTAGGCGACCGCGAGCTGGAGCGGCGTCACGGCGAGGTAGCCCTGACCGATCGAGAGGTTGATCGTCTGGCCCTCGTACCACGGTTGGTTGTACTTCTGGCGCAGCCACGCCGGGGTCGGCACGATCCCGTGCTCCTCGCCGGGAACGTCGAAGCCCGTCGGATGGCCGAGTCCGAGCCACTTCGCCCAGCGCTGGATGCCCTGGCTCCCGCGGGCGTAGAACTTGTCCCCGAGCCGGTAGAACCACGTGTCGCACGACTCCGCGAGCGCCGTCGGCAGCGACATGCTCGAGTAAACGCCGGCCTCGACGTTCCGGAAGGTGTAGCCGCCGATCGTGAACGAGCCGCTGCACAGTTGCGGCGTGCTCGGCGTGATGATCCCTTCGGAGAGGGCCGCTGCGGCGACGATCGGCTTGAACGTCGAGCCGGTGGGATACATGCCCTGCGTCGCCTGGTTCAGCAGGCGCGGATTGTTGCCTTTGTCCTTGTAAAGGCTCGCGAGGTACTGCGGGTCGTGCGCAGCAGCGACCTGGTTGTACGTCGGCGTGCTCGCGAGCGCGATCACCGCACCGGTCCACGGGTCGATGACGACGGCGGCAGCAGCGCCGGCATCGCCGTGCCCGTTCGCGCGTGCGAGGGCCACCCCGTGCTTGAGGGCGTGGTCTGCAGCGCGCTGGATGCGCGCGTCGATCGTCAGCTGCAGCGTCGGCAGCGACTTGCCCGCCGCCGAGCGCTGGAGCGGGCCGACGACGCGCCCCATCGAGTCGACTCGCAGGTGCCGGCGGTCGAAGCCGCCGTTCAAGTACTTGTCGTACTGCGCCTCGACTCCCGAGACGCCCACCGTCATTCCAGGCTTTGCGTGCCGGTAGCGCGGCCAGGTGAGCATCTGATCGCTCACCTCGCCGAGGAGGCCGAGGAACGTGCTGCCGAACGCGCCCTGCTGGTAGCTCCGCGCCGGCAACCCGGTGACCTTGAAGCCTGGATACTGGGCGGCGCGCTCGTCGAGGTAGTACGCGAGCGCGCTCTTCGGGCGCGGCAGGACGACCGCGGGCGCGAACGATGAGCGCACGACCGAGCGGCGGATTCGGATCACCATCGTCCGCACCGGCACGTGCGCGAGCTTGGACAGGCGGCGGAGCGACTCGACGCCGGCGTCCGTCGGGTGCCAGCCCGTCTTGTCGATCTCGCCGAGCGCCGCGACGTCGGCGGCGACGACGATGCGGCCTGTGGTGCCGGCCAGCTTGCGGCCCTTTGCGTCGACGATGGGGCCGCGCGGCCCGATCAGGTCGACGGTGCGGTAGGCCTGGCTGTTGGCGAGCGACGTGTAGGCCGGCCCGTGCAGGATCTGGATCGACCAGGCGCGCAGCGCGAGGACGCAGAGCGCGATCCCGACGAGCGCCGCCAGGCCGCCGATCCGCACGAAGAAGCCGGGGCTGCGGAAGTACGGCGCATCCGCGCGCGAGTACGGCTGGAGGCGGCGGCCGCCGGGAACGTTGCGCGGGAGCTTGACCCGGCGCCGGGGATCGGGGGTTGAGATGGCTACGGCGTCTGCGGCTGGTCGTACGACGTCGGGGTTCCAGTGTAAGCGCGTTCCCGGCGGGTCGCTATTCGTCGGCGAGCTCGTCCGCGAGCAGGGCGAGACCGAGGCTCCGCCAGGCCAGATCCGGCTCCGCTTGCAGCGTTTTCAAGCCCTCGGCGACCGTCGGAAGACCGTCGGCGTCAAGGGCTTCGAGGGCGCGCGCGAGCGCGACGCGGCGCTCCGGCGTGTCGAGCTCGCCGGCGAGCCGCTCGGCGGCGACGGAGTTGAAGTCGAGCTCGCGATGCGGATCGCCTCCTGCCGCGAGGACGAACATTGCGCGCCGCCGCGCGGCGTTCAGCTCGTCGTCACCGATCGGCAGGCGGCCGAGGACGAGCCAGACGAGTGCGACGAGGAGCTCGCCGGAGCGAGGGTCGAAGCCGGCGCTTTCGAGCGCCTCTAGCCGGGATCGCGGCAATCGCCCGACTCGCCTTCGCAGCAGCCGAGCTTGAAACGGCACTTCGGACACTGCCAGGTACCGGTGCGCCATTCCATCTCGGCTCCGCAGCGGAGGCAGATCTCGCTCACCGTCGCGGCCATGAGCAGAGCTTACGACGGGTGGCGGTCGAACTCAGTCCTCGTAGTACTCGTCCGCGATCGTGAGCGTCTCGTCGAGGATGGCGATCCCCTCGTCGAGCTCGTCGCGGGTGATCGTCAGCGGCGGGCAGACCATGATCATGTTCCAGTGCGTCATCAGATAGAGGCCGCGCTCGAGCGCTGCCTTTGAGAGACGCGACACCGGCGCGGCGTCCTCGCCGCTCCCGTTGAACGGAACGAGCGGCTCGCGCGTTGCGCGCGACTTGACGAGCTCGAGGCCCCAGAAGCAGCCGAGACCGCGCACATCGCCGATCGACCGATGCTTGTCGGCGAGCCCGTGCAGAGCGCCCGCGAAGTGTTCGCCCATCTCGGCCGCATGCTCGACGATTCCTTCCTCGCGGAACGCCTCGATCGATGCGACGCCGACGGCGCACGCGAGCGGGTGGCCGCTGTACGTGAGGCCGCCGGCAAAGAACTTGTCGCGCACCCAGTCGGCGATCGGCTCGCGGATCACCATCGCGCCGAGCGGCACATAGCCGGAGTTGATGCCCTTGGCGAGCGTCATGATGTCCGGCACGACGTCCCAGTTGTCGACGCCGAACCACTTGCCCGTGCGGCCGAACCCCACCATCACCTCGTCGGCGATCAGCAGGATCCCGTACTTGTCGCAGGTCTCGCGGATCGATTGCAGGTAGCCGTCCGGCGGGACGATGATCCCGTTCGTGCCGGTGACCGTCTCGAGGATCACGGCGGCGACGGTGTTCGGGCCCTCGTACTGGAGGATCTCCTCGAGGTGCGGTGCACCCGTGCAGACCGGGCACGGATCGGGATGGCCGGCGGGGCAGCGGTACGTATACGGGTCGAACATCCGCACGACACCGGGAAGACCGGGCTCGGCCGCCCAGCGGCGCGGGTCGCCGGTCAGCGTGATCGCGCCTGCCGTCGCGCCGTGGTAGCTGCGGTAGCGCGCGATGATCTTGTGCCGGCCGGTGTACCAGCGCGCGAGCTTGATCGCGTTCTCGTTCGCCTCGGCGCCGCCGTTCGTGAAGAACGCCATCGAGAGGTCGCCGGGCGTCACCTCGACGAGCAGCCGCGCGAGCGTGGAGCGGGGCTCCGTGGCCATCGGCGGGCCGATCGTGCAGAGCTTGTCCGCCTGCTCCTTGATAGCGGCGACGAGCCGCGGATGCTGGTGGCCGATCGAGACGTTGACGAGCTGGGAGGCAAAGTCGAGATAGCGCTTCCCCTCGTAGTCCCAGAAGTAGCGGCCTTCAGCGCCCGCAACCGGAATCGGGTTGAGCGCGTCCTGCACCGACCAGGAGTGGAGGACGTAGCGCTTCGCGTCGTCTACAACCTGCTGTCCAAGCTGAGGGTTCGTCTCGATCGTCGCCACGCGCTTCGCCTCCTTGGTCCCTGATGCGATCCTAGCTACCCTCCGCGGCATCCCTCGGCTGTTCCTCGTGTCACTCCTCGCCGCAGCAGTGCTTGCGGCCCCGGCCGCCGATGCTGCAGGCGGTCCCGCCCCGGTGTCCAGACCGAAGACCGGTGCCGCGCCCTGGCCGGCGCCAAAAGACCCGATGCAGCGCACCCGGCTCGCCGGGCTCGTGCCCGAGGTCAACGAGCACCTCACGTATCACGTCCACTCGCATCTGGACATCTTCGTCAACGGCAAACCCGTTGAAATCCCCGCCGGGATCGGGATCGACACGCACGACAAAGCGGTCAAGCACGCGCCGCTTGGCGACGGGTCGACAGCCTACGGCGGCATCGTCAAGTGCCCGAAGGTCTGCATCTCGCCGCTCCATACCCATGCGCATCTGGGCCTGCTCCACACCGAGACGAGCAAGCCGGCCCCCAACACACTCGGACAGTTCTTCATCGAGTGGGCCGTCCGGCTGGACCGTCGCTGCATCGGCGGCTATTGCAAGCCGGACAGCATCCGCGTGTACGTCAACGGGAAGCGATACCTCGGCGATCCACGGCAGATCTCCCTGGTCGACCAGACCGAGATCGCGATCGTGATCGGCTCGCTGCCGAAGAAGATCCCGGCGGCCTTCCCCGCCGTGCCGATCTAGTTACCCTGGAGGGAGACGAATGGGAGGAGCGACATGACCGAGCTGGCAACGCCGCCCGTCGAGGAGCGCACGGGCGTCAAGCGGATCAGCCACTGGATCGGGGGACGCCTCGTCGCCGGGGAATCCGGCCGCAGCGGCCCCGTCTTCAACCCCGCCACGGGCCGGCAGTCCGGTGCGGTCGACTTCGCCACCCCCGAGGAGGTCGACGCGGCCGTCCAGGCGGCGAAGAAGGCATTCGAGAGCTGGCGGCAGGTGTCACTCGCGAAGCGCGCGGAGCTCTTCTTCGCCATCCGCGAGCTCGTGCACGAGCGACGCGAAGAGGTGGCGAAGCTCCTGACACGGGAGCACGGCAAGGTGCTCTCGGACGCGATCGGCGAGGTAACGCGCGGGCTCGAGGTGATCGAGTTTTGCTGCGGACTGCCGACGCTCCTGAAGAGCGAGTACTCCGAGCAGGCGTCGACGGGCATCGACGTCTACTCGATCCGGCAGCCGCTCGGCGTCGTGGCCGGCATCACGCCGTTCAACTTCCCGGCGATGGTCCCGATGTGGATGTGGGCGCCCGCGCTCGCGACCGGCAACACGTTCGTGCTGAAGCCGTCGGAGAAGGATCCCTCGGCGTCGCTCTGGACCGCCGAGCTGCTGAAGGAAGCGGGCGTGCCGGACGGCGTCTTCAATGTCGTCATGGGCGACAAGGTCGCCGTCGACGCCGTGCTCGAGCATCCGGACATCAAGGCAGTTTCGTTCGTCGGCTCGACGCCGATCGCGAAGTACGTCTACGAGACGGCGACGTCGAAGGGCAAACGCTGCCAGGCGCTCGGCGGCGCGAAGAACCACATGATCGTGCTGCCCGACGCGGACGTCGCGATGGCGGCCGACGCTGCGGTTTCCGCCGCATACGGATCCGCGGGCGAGCGCTGCATGGCGATCTCTCAGGTCGTCGCGGTCGGTAACGTCGCGCAGCCGCTCATCGACGCGATCAAGGAGCGGATCCCGAAGGTGAAGGTCGGCGACGGCATGGATCCGTCGTCCGAGATGGGCCCGCTCGTGACGCGCGAGCATCGCGACCGGGTCGCCTCGTACGTCGAGAACGCACCGGGCGAAGGTGCGACCGTGCTCGTCGACGGCCGCGACGAGGCGCCGGGCGACGGCTTCTTCCTCAAGCCGTCGCTGATCGACAACGTGAAGCCGGGGATGAAGGCGTACGAGGACGAGATCTTCGGCCCGGTCCTCGGCGTGACGCGGGTCGACACGTACGACGAGGCGGTTCGGCTCGTCAACGACAACCCGTATGGCAACGGCACCGCGATCTTCACGCGCGACGGAGGCGTCGCCCGCCAGTTCCAGTTCGACGTGCAGGCCGGGATGGTCGGGATCAACGTTCCGATTCCGGTGCCGGTCGCGTACTACTCCTTCGGCGGCTGGAAGGCGTCGCTCTTCGGCGACCGCCACATCTACGGCCCCGAGGGGATCGACTTCTACACGCGCGGCAAGGTCGTCACCTCGCGCTGGCCGGACCCGGCCACCTCGAAGGTCGACCTCGGCTTCCCGCAGACGCGTTAGGCGTCCGGGGGTGGGCTCCGCTTAGCGGTGTCCACCCCCGTTGTTTCTGTAGGGCCTCGTAGCCCCGCCTGTTGACAGGCGCTGTGCTCGGTGTAGCGTGAGGTGATGCGCTTCGCCGTCCTCGCAGCCGCCATCGTCGCCGCCGCTTTCGCGGCTGGCGGAGCTCCTGCCGTCGCGTCCAAGTGCTCGTCGACCTTTACGTCGGGCGGACACCGGTGGATCGTCGTCTCGTCGCTCAGCTGCGCACAGGCGCTGCCGATCGCGCGAGCTCTGCCGACCGCGGCGGTCATCGGCCGCGTCACCGTCCGCGGCCTGACCGTGCTGAAGCTGCGCGGGCCTGCGGGGTGGACGTGCGCGACGGCGACCTCGACGCGCAACAAGGGCGCCGGCTGCGCGCGCAACGGCGCTTCGGTAACAATCGTCCGTTTGGGGTAGGCATATGACCGGTTGGATCGTCATCGCGGTGTTATACGTCCTGGGCGTCGGCTTCTTCCACTGGCTCGGCGGGGTCGCGTCCGCAGCCGACGCGATCGCCGAGTGGGGCCGTTCGACAGCGGAAAAGCGCCGCCGGCAACTCTCGTCGAGCTAGCACTTCCTTGACGAAGTTGTGATCTCGCCGTAACCGGGCCTGGCCCCTGCCTGTGGAAAAGCCGTGCGCGGCGGCTCGCTGAGCCAAAGGCAGGGGCCAGGCCCCGCTACGGAGGCCTCACGCCAGGGTCACGCGAGTGTCACGACGAAGGCGGCGCGAACGTCACCGGCTCGCCGAGCAGCGTCGTGCGCGCCGGCGTCGTCTCGGCGACGACGCGCCCCCGCCGGATCACCCAGCGTCGCGGTGGATGCAGCCGCATCACCTCGAGCGGAGTCGGCGCGTCGAAGACGACGAGGTCGGCCGCCTTGCCCTCCTCGATGCCGTACTCGTCCTCGACGCCCAGCGTCCGCGCGCCGCGCTCGGTGGCGCAGCGGAGCATCTCGGGTATCTCCTCGAGGCCGCTCATGTACGTGAAGTGGAGCGCGAGCGACGCCGCCTCGACCATGTCGGCGCGACCCATGAGGTACCAGGGATCCATGATCACGTCGTTGCCGAGCGAGACGTTGACGCCCGCCGCGAGCAGCTCCTTCAGCTGCGCGAAGCCGCGCCGCTTCGGGTAGACGTCGAGCCGGCCCTGGATGAGCGAGTTCGCGAACGGGTTGACGACGATGTTGATGCCCGCGCGACGGAGGAAGCCGTGCAGCTTCGACGAGTAATACGGCTCATACGAGCCCATCGCGGTGCAGTGCGAAGCGGTGACACGGCCCCCGAGACCGAACTTCACCGTGTCGTCGGCCATCACCTCGAGGAAGCGTGAGCTCGGATCGTCGGTCTCGTCGCAGTGCACGTCGATGCGGCGCGCGTACTGCTTCGCGAGCTCGAAGACTCGGTGAACCTCCCTCAATCCGAGCTCCGACGTCGGTTCGTAGTGGGGGATGCCCCCGACACAGTCGACGCCGAGCCGGAGCGCGTTCTCGAGCCGCTCATCGTCCCCGTCGCGCGCGAAGATGCCGTCCTGCGGAAACGCCGTCACCTGGATCGTGCAGAGATCGGCCACCTCGTCGCGCAGCCGCAGCAACCCGCGCACCATCGCCTCGTTCTCGCCGGAGACGTCGGCATGCGCGCGGATGTAGAGCGTGCCCTGCGCGACCGACCAGCGGACGATTTCGTACGCGCGCTCGAAGACGTCCTGTTCGGTGAGGCTCGACTTCAGCTCGCCCCATACGTTGATCCCTTCGATCAGCGTGCCCGACTCGTTCCAGCGCGGCTTCCCCGCGGTGAGCGAGGCGTCGAGGTGGAGGTGGCAGTCGACGAGGGGAGACGTCGCGAGCCGTCCTTCCGCGTCGATCTCGTCGGCGCCGTCGGCCGCGAGCGACTCGCCGATCCGCGTCCAGCGTCCGTTCTCGGCTGCGAGGTCGACGAGCCGCCCGTCGAACAGGCGCCCGTTGCGGACGATCAGGTCCACCGCGCGCGAGTCTACGGCGCGCGGAACGGAGCAACGAGCACGGCCTTGCGGCCCCATGGATCACGTGCCGCGACGCGCAGCGTCGCCCTCGCCCCGTGCGGAAGCCGCCGGCCGGAGAGGCGAACCCGGACCGGCACCGCTCCCGGCCTGCGCAGGAGCGACTGCCGTGTCGGCCCCTGCACGCTGATCCAGAGGTGCGCCTGCGACGGCACGCGCACGCGTCCGGTCACGAGCACCGAACCGTCTCGCAGGCGGCGGACGCGGAGCGGCCCGACGAGCCGCGGCGTGGGCGGGCCTGCGGCGACGAGGCTCGGGTCTCCCCACACGCCGTGTTCGAAGAGGCCGACACGCGCAGGCGTCCGCAGCAGCACGTGGGTGAGGCCGTTCGCGTCGACGTACGTGCCGGCGAGCTCCGTGACCGGCAGGGCCGCGGTCGGCACCGGCGGTGCGACGAGCCAGATCTTGCCGCCGCCCGACCAGCCGATGCCGTTCGTCGTCGGCGCTGCGTATACGAGGTCGAGAGGCCACGGCAGCTGCGCCGGGGTGGGGGACACCCCGACCAGCAGACCCTTCCCGGATTGAGAGAGCGACACCGTCGAGCCGGCCGGCACGGCCCCCGGCTGCCAGGTGACGGTGGCCGAGCCGTCGGCCGACGAGACGGCGCCCGCCGCCCCCGGCTGGGCGACCGCGGAGCCGACCACCGCGGCTGGAACGGGCGCGGCCACGACCGCGGCTGTCGTGGCCGCCGGGGCGGACGTCGAGCCGCCCTTGCCGGTCGCCGTCACGACGAGCGAGATCGTGGCGCCGATGTCGTCGGGCGTCAGGGTGTACGAGGAGGCGGCGGCGCCCACGATTGCGACGCACGCGGTTCCGGTGCCGCTGCACCGCCGCCACTGGTAGGCGAAGCCGGTCGGCGCGCCGGTCCACGCTCCGACCGAGGACGTGAGCGTCTGGCCGGCCTGCGGCGTACCGGTCACGGCCGGCGCGCTCGTCACCGCCGGCCGCGCCGCGGTCGAGCCGGTTGCTGCGACCGCGACCGTCGGCGGCGACGATGCCGATGCCGATCCCGTGGCGCCCAGCGCCGTCACCGTCACGAGGAGCGCGTGCCCGACGTCGTCGGTCACCGGGAGATACGTCTCCGCGGTGGCGCCGGCGATCGGCGCACAGCCGGCCCCGGCTGCATCGCAGCGCTGCCACTGGTACGTGAAGGTCACCGGCTTGCCGCCGCTCCAGATGCCCGCCACTCCGGCCAGCATCTTGCCGGTCTGCGCTGTGCCGACGATCGTCGGCGGCACGTTCGGCGCCGGCGCTCCGGCGGCGTACGCGGATATCGCGACCGCCGCCGGATTTGGGCCGCGGAAGCGGTCGCCGTCGACCAGATGGGCGAAGCCGGGCACGCTCGCCTTGCTCGTGTATTGCCAGAACGTCCAGCCGAGGCCGCTCCAGTTCCCGGCCGGAACGAGCGGCGCTGCGCCCGCGGTCCAATGCGCGATCCAGAGCGGGCTCCCTCCGTCGGCGACGCTCGTCGTGTCGGCGAGCGCGGTCTTCCAGAAGTTCGGTGAGGCGTACACGAGCGCGTCGACCCCGGTTCGCGCGGCGACGTGGTCGAGCCACGCGCTCGTCCACGTCTGCAGCGCTGCGGTCGCCAGGCCGCCCTTCGTCTCCAGGTCGAGGACCGGTGGGAGCTCGCCTGCCTGTGGCTGCGCGACGTCGAGGAAGAAGTCCGCCTGCGCGATTGCGTTCGCAATGACGGCGGCGTCGCCGGAGCCGGCGGGCCGTGCGAAGTGATAGGCGCCGAAGCGTAGGCCCACGGTTTGCGCGCCCGAGCGGTTGATGGAGTACGTCGGGTCGACGAGCGTCTTTCCCTCGGTTGCCTTACCGAACGCGAACGTGTACGACGCGCTTGCGACCTGCAGCCACTGGATCGGCCCCTGCCAGTGCGAGACGTCGACGCCCTTCGCGTACGTCGCCGCCTGTGCGCCGTCCGCGACGGCGACTGCGAGCACCAGGACGGCGAGCACCCTCCCTCCGAGCAACCCCACGCCGCCGAGCGTAGACGACCCGATGTTCGGATCGGGTAAAGGACGCACGCGACGACGTTCCCGACCTCATCGAGCGGCGGCGCGGCGGCGGCACAGAGTAGGCTCGCGCCGTGGCCGGACCGCCGTATCGCCCGCTTGACGCGCAGGTGATCCCCCGCTTCGCAGGAATCCGAACCTTTATGCGTGCGCCGCACGTCACCGATCTCGCCGGCGTCGACGCGGTCGTCTACGGCATTCCCTTCGATACTGCGACGAGCTATCGAACGGGACCGCGTTTCGGTCCCGAGGCGATTCGCTCGGCGTCGTCGCTCCTCCGTCCGTACAATCCGGCGTTCGACGTCAACGTCGTCGACGCGCTCTCGATCGTCGACTACGGCGACCTGCCCGTCTCGCCCGGCGACACCGAGCGAACGTACGGCCAGGTCGAGGAGGCGCTCGCGCCAATCGTCGACGCAGGGATCTTCGCAGCGGCGCTCGGCGGCGACCACTCGATCACGCTCGCGGAGCTCCGCGCGCTCGCCCGCAAGCACGGCGCGCTCGCGCTCGTGCAACTCGACTCCCACGGTGACGTATGGGAGCAGTACTTCGGGCAGCCGTACTTCCACGGTACGACGTTCAAGCGCGCAGTTGAGGAGGGCCTGCTCGACGCCGCGTCGTCGGTACAGGCCGGAATGCGCGGCTCGCTCTACGGCGCAGAAGACATCCAGGTCGCGCGTGACCTGGGCTTCACCGTTCTCAGCACGGACGAGCTCCGGGACGTCGGCCCCGCCGGGTACGGCGACCTCGTGCGCGAGCGGGTCGGCCGGCGGCCGGCGTTCGTCTCATTCGACATCGACTTCCTCGATCCGGCGTTCGCACCAGGAACAGGCACGCCGGAGGTTGGCGGCTTCTCCACCGCGGAGGCGCTTGCCTTCGTGCGGGCGCTGCGGGGGGTCACGCTCGTCGGGTGCGACGTCGTCGAGGTGTCGCCGCCCTACGACGGGCCGGGCATGGTGACCGCACTCGCCGCAGCGACGGTGCTCTACGAGCTGCTCTCGCTGCGGGCGCTGGGCGGCGGCTAGTAGCCGCCGCCGCCCTTCCCGCCGCACGCAGCGAGGGCTAGCACGGTCAGCACGACCGGCAGGAGTAGCAGAGCGATGCGCATGCCGGTACTACCTCCGCGCGGCTTGTTCGGATTTCCTTGCAGCCTGACTTCAGTTACGTTGAAAACCTGGTTGCGGAGATGTCACGCAACCGCTGCCCGTGCCGGCGTCAGCTCCTCGCCGAAACGCGCGCGCTTCACGAACTGACCGACGCCCGGCGAGGCGACGAGCTCGTCGTTCTCCACGAGAGTGTGGCCGCGAAGCAGCACGATCTCGGGTGATCCCGTCACGGTCGTGCCCTCGAAGAGGTTGTAGTCCACCTTCGAGTGGTGTGTCGACGCGGAGATCGTCACCTGCTTCTCCGGATCGAAGACGACGAGGTCGCCGTCGGAGCCGACTGTGAGCGTTCCCTTGCGCGGGTAGAGCCCGAAGAGCTTCGCCGGGTTCGTCGCGAGCAGCTCGACCATCCGATTGAGCGAGATCCGGCCGGTGCGCACGCCGAACTCGTGGATCATCTGCAGCCGGTTCTCGATGCCCGGGCCGCCGTTCGGGATCTTCGAGAAGTCGTCCTTGCCGAGCGTCTTCTGGCCGTCCCAGAGAAATGCGCAATGGTCGGTCGAGATCGCGGACAGCACGTCGGTGCGCACCGCGTTCCAGAGCACTTCGTGGTTCGACTTGTCGCGTGGCGGGGGCGTGTAGACGTACTTCGCGCCCTCGAAGTTGGGCTTCTCGAGGTACTCGTAGTCGATGAAGAAGTACTGCGTGCACGTCTCGCCCCAAACGTCCCAGCCCTTCTCGCGCGCGAGTGCGATCGGCTCGACGGATTCCTTGCACGAGACGTGAACGACGTAGAGCGGCGAGCCGGCGACGCGGGCGAGCTGGATGGCGCGGTTCGTCGCTTCGCCCTCCGTCTCGGGCGGCCGGGTCAGCGCGTGATATTTCGGCTCGGTCTTCCCGTCGGCGAGCGCCTGCTTCACGAGCACGTCGATCGCGTCGCCGTTTTCGGCGTGGACCATAACGAGCGCGCCGGTCTTCGCAGCCACCTCCATCGTGCGAAAGAGCGTCTCGTCGTCGACCATCAGCGCACCCTTGTACGCCATGAAGAGCTTGTACGACGTAATGCCCTGATCCGGCAGCGTCGCGAGCTCCTCGAGCGTGCCCCCGTTCTTCAGATCGGTGACCGCCATGTGGTAGCCCATGTCGATCACCTGCTTGCCGTTCGCCTTCGAGCGCCACTCGTCGAATGCAGCTCCGAACGTCTGGCCCTGTGGCTGGATGATGAAGTCGACGTGGCACGTCGTGCCTCCGAACGCCGCCGATGTCTGTCCCGACTCGACGTCGTCGATCGTCACCGTGCCGCCGAAGGGCATGTCGAGGTGGGTATGAGGGTCGACGCAACCCGGAAGGACGTACTTTCCGCTCGCGTCGATCACCTTGTCGGCCGTTACGTCGAGCGACTCGCCGATCAGCGTGATCGTCTCGTCCTCGATGTAGAGATCGGCGACGTAATCGTCTGCGGCGGTGACGACGCGACCGCCGCGAATCAGAACCGACATCTCGCCTCCTCGGTGGGTGGTCTCGGGGAGCCGTCGGGAGACGGCCCCCCGAACTGTACGTCTCTTACTTTCCTCCAGCCGAGAGCTTGACGGTGATGGGCTTGAAGCTCTTCCCGTTCACGTCGACGCCCTTGACCTTGTTCTTCAGGTACTGCAGCGCGGCCTTCGACAGCTGTGCGTCGTAGGCCTTCGCGCTCGCGGCCTTCTTGATCACCTTGTACTTGAGCGCGATCGCGGCCGTCTGCTTGAACGCGGCGGGATTCATCACGCCGATGCCGTTCGTGTTCGGCCAGATGAGCTTGTTGATCTCGTTCATCTGCCAGAGCTGATGCCCTCGCGGGAGCGTCGGGCCGTTCTTCAGCACGATGTTCGTGCACTGCTGCACGTGATCGCGGCAGTAGATCCAGCCTCGGTCAGACGCAGCGATGAAGCGCATCGCGACGTCGCGGTTGCTGTTGACCCAGTCCTGTTGCGCGAACAGGCCGTCCTCGAGCATCCCGGTTCCCTCGTTCTGGAGCTTGAAGACGTTCAGGTCACTCAGCTGGTAGAGGCCGCCGGTCGTCGGGTTCTTCGACTCGAGGACCTGGGCGAGCTCGTTGTAGGTCATTGCCGCCGCGGCGTCGATCTTCTTCTGCAAGAACGCGTTCATGTCGAACGGCTGATTGAAGATCTTGACGCCCTTGTTCTTCTGAGGGTCCATGCCGTGCTTCGTGAGTGCGGCGTAGAGCTCGAACTGGTTGCCGCAGCACCAGACGCCGACCGTCTTGTTGCGCATCGCGGCGATCGAGTTGATTCCGCTCGTCTTCCACGTGAGCTCGGTCATGCCCGACCGTGCGAACATCTGAGCGATGTTCACGAGGTCCGTGCCGGTGTCCCGCGTCGCGAGCAGGCTCGGGAGCCAGTCGAGACCGATGTCTGCCTGGCCGCTTGCGACGACCTGCTCCGGCGTGATGTCGGGGCCGCCGACCTTGATGTTCACGTCGAGGCCGAACGCCTTGTAGTAGCCGAGTGACTTCGCCGCGTAATACCCGGCGAACTGCGACTGCGTCACCCATTTGAGCTGAAGCGTGACGCTGTCGAGCTTCTTGGCGGCCGGCGCCGCCCTTGCCGTGGCGAGCCCGGCCCACAGCGAGACCGCGACCAGCGCGAGCGCGAATGCCGCCCACTTCTTACGACCCATTCCCGTGCCCCTTTCGTCGTTTGTCATGCCCCTGTCATCTCCACTCGCGGCTGCCAGCGCGTGGCCACGCGCTCGAGGAGCGCGACCGCGAGGTAGAACCCGATTCCGAGCAGGCAGGCGATCATGATCTCAGCCCACGCTTTTTCGAACTGGAAGAGCGATGCGTCCTGCTTGATGTTGGCGCCGAGCGCATCCAGTGAGCCGCCGAAGTACTCGCTGACGATCGCGCCGATCATCGCGAGCACGCTCGCGACCTTCAGCGACGTGAAGAGAAACGGCAGCGCGGTCGGAACGCGCACGACGCGGAAGATGGTGAGCTCGCCGGCGGCGTACGAGGTCATCAGCTCGATCTGCGCCGGCTTCACCGAGCGCAGGCCCCGCACGACGTTCACGAAGACCGGAAAGAAGCAGAGGATCGCGGCCACGATCATCTTCGACGTCTTCGTAAGCGGGTCGAACCAGGCGTTCGTGATCGGGGCGAAGGCGATGATCGGGATCGCGTTCGCGGCGATCGCGTACGGCATCAGCGCGCTGCCCAGCAGGTCGTAGCGTGCGACGACGATCGCGAAGAGGATCCCGAAGCCGCAGCCAATCGCAAAGCCGCCGAGCGCCTCCTGGAGCGTGAACCAGCCCTCGTGCCAGAGCGCACTCTGATTGTCGACGAACGCCGTCCAGATCGCGCTCGGGGCAGGGAGGAGGAAGCGCTGGACGCTCAGGCCCCGCACGAGCCCTTCCCAGAGGCCGACGCCCGCGACGAGCACGATCAGCGCCGGGAACCAGTCGCGGGCCCGGCGCCCGATCATCGTTCCGACGCCGTCGCTCGCGAAGGCGGGGACGGGCAGCTGTTGCGCGCTCATGCGGCACCTTCCGAAAGCCCGGTCGCCGCGAGCGGCACGTCGTCCGCGCCGCCGACGTGGAGCGCTTCTCGCACCTCGGTCGCCAGCTCGAAGAAGCGCGGATCCTCGCGGGTCGCGCCGGTCCGGGGCTGCCCGAGGTCGATCGGGATGATCTTCGAGATGCGACCCGGGCGCGGCGACATCACGACTACCCGTGTCGAGAGGAACACCGCTTCCGAGATCGAGTGCGTGACGAAGACGATGGTCGAACCGCTCGCTTGCCAGATTCGAAGCAGCTCCGCGTTGAGGCGCTCGCGCGTCATCTCGTCGAGCGCACCGAACGGCTCGTCCATCAGCAGCAGCGCTGGGTCGAACGAGAGGGCGCGGGCGATGGCGACGCGCTGCTGCATGCCGCCCGAGAGCTGCCATGGGTGGTGCTCGCCGAAGCCGCGCAGCTCGACGAGGTCGAGCATCTCCCCGACGCGGTCGGAGCGCTTCTCTCGTGACCAGCCCGCCAGCTCCAGAGGCAAGGCGATGTTCCGGGCAACGGTGCGCCAGTCGTAGAGCACCGCGTCCTGAAAGACGATCCCGTAGTCGTGGTCGCGCCGCGCCTGCCGCGCCGGCTTCCCGTTCACGGTTACGTCCCCTGCCGACGGCTGGATCAGGTCGCCGATGATCCGGAGCAGGGTCGACTTGCCGCAGCCCGAAGGGCCGATCAGCGAGACGAACTCACCCTGCTCGATCTCGAGGTCGATGTTCTGGAGCGCGACTGTGCCGCCCTTGAACTGCTTCGAGACGCCGTTGATGGTCACGGCATTCACGCGACGTGCTCCGGCGCACGGCGGACGACGAGCTTCTCGGCGAGTACGACGATGAGGAAGAACGCGATGCCGAGCGCGGCCGCGATGATGTTCGTGGCCCAGAGGTTCTGCGGCTGGAAGCTGTAGTACTGGGCGAAATTGAGGATCGCCCCGCCGAGCCCGCCGGAGACCGACGACGGCAGCTCGCCGATGATCGCGCCGACGATGCTCGCGGTCGCCGAGACGCGCAGCGCCGAGAAGAGGAAGGGCAGCGACGTCGGGAAGCGGAGCTTCCAGAGAATCGTCCAGCGGTTCGCGGCGTAGGAGCGCATGAGCTCGAGCGCGCGGTGATCCGCTGCGTGCAGGCCGCGCAGGGTCGAGATCGCCACCGGGAAAAAGGTGAGGTACGCGGCGATAACGGCGACCGAGATCCACGCCGTGACGTGGATCGACGCGAGCCACACGACGACCATCGGCGCGATCGCCAGGATCGGCACGGTCTGCGACGCGACGACATAGGGAAGCAGGCCGCGCTGCAGCATCCGCGAGTGGGCGAGCAGCGCCCCGAGGACGAAGCCGCCGGTCGCGCCCATGGCGAAGCCGAGCCCCGCCTCCCTCCCGGTGAAGAGCGCCGCCTTCAGCAGCGTGACGACGAGGAGCGGCGCTTCCGGATTTGGCCGCTCGAAGAGCGCCCGGATCATGTCGTGGATGTGGGGCATCGTCGTCGCGTCGACCGTGAACGGGCGCTGCCAGCCGTAGTGGATCCCGAGCCAGCGGAAGCCCTCCCAGAGGCCCCAGATGAGCGCGAGGACGGCAAGCAGCAGCAGCGCGCGCCGCCCTGCTCGGCTGACCCCAGCGGCCCGGTCCAGGGGCCGCTCAACTGCGATCGACGCCACCGCTTGGTTCTAACACAGTGGTTAGGCTCGCGCTATGGCACTGGATCCGCAGCGGACCGTGGCGGAGCTCGAGGAGCTCCGTCAACTGACCGGAGACGAGAATGGCGCCCAGCGCGTCGCCTGGACCGACACGTGGGCCCGAGCCCGCGAGTGGTTGCGCGACAAGGTCGCCGGCACCGGCGCAACGGAGGAGATCGACGAGGCCGGCAACCAATGGTTCACGCTGCCGGGCGACTCCGATCGCGCGCTGCTGATCGGCGGCCACATCGACTCCGTGCCGAACGGCGGGTGGCTGGACGGCTGCCTGAACGTGATGGCGGGTGTGGAGGTGCTGCGACAGGTCGCCGCCGACGGGCGGGCGCCGCTCACCGTGCGGCTCGTGAACTGGGCCGACGAGGAGGGCGCGCGCTTCGGCCGCTCACTCTTCGGCTCGTCCGCCGCGGCGGGCTCGATGACCGATCAGGATGAGCTGCGCCGGCGACACGATGCGGAGGGTGTCGCGCTGCCGGACGCGCTTGCCGAGTACGGGGTCGATCTCGACCGGGCGACCGAAGCCCGCTCGCAGCTCGCGAACGCCGCGGCGTACCTCGAGCTCCACATCGAGCAAGGGCCCGTGCTCGAGTCGATGAATCTCCCGCTCGGCGTGGTGCTCGGCACCTTCGGAGTCGAGCGGCATCAGATCACGTGGAAGGGGCAGGCAGCCCACGCCGGCTCGACGCCGATGGACAAGCGGCGCGACGCGCTGGCCGGTGCGGCGAAGCTCGCGTTGGAGATCCGGCCGATCGCTGCCCAGGTGGGGGAGGGGGCGGTGTGCACGTCGGGCGGGGTCGTCTGCAAACCTGGCATCGTCACGTCTGTGGTCGAGACGGCGGAGCAGTTGCTCGACCAGCGGCACCTGAAGGCAGAATCGCTCGCCCGCCTGCTCGCGCTCGCGAAGGAGTCGAGCGAGCGTTTCGCCGCCGAGGAGGACGTCGAGGTGGCGTGGCAGCAGATCTGGAGCATCGAGCCGATCCTGTTCGACGAGCAGCTGATCGAGCTCGCGGACGCGTCGATCCGCGAGGTGAGCGGATCCTCGCACCGATTGCCGAGCGGGCCGCTACACGATGCCGCCGAGGTGGCCCGCGCAGGCGTCCCGACCGTCATGCTGTTCGTGCAGTCGCTGCGCGGGCTTTCGCATACGAAGCTCGAGGACACGAAGAAGGAGCATCTGGAGATGTCGGTGCAGGCACTGGATCGTCTGACCGCGAAGGCGTTGGAGGCGTTCTCGTGAGCGCCCTCTTCGGCGACGAGCACGTTCGTCGTTACGTCGAGACCGACGGCGAGGACGGCTACATCTGGCGGGAGGGGGCGCCGATCCTCATCCTCACGTTCACTGGACGGAAGAGCGGCAAGGAGTACTCGACGCCGCTCATCTTCGGTCGTGACGGCGACAACTACGTGGTGGTTGGATCGCAGGGCGGGCGGCCGGAGCATCCGGACTGGTACCTCAACCTGCTCGAGAATCCGGAGGCGGGCGTGCAGGTCAAGGCCGACAAGTTTCGCGCCCGCGCGCGCACGGCCGAAGGCGAGGAGCGCGAGCGCCTGTGGCGGCAGATGAACGAGATCTGGCCCCACTACGACGAGTACCAGACGAAGACCGACCGCGTGATCCCCGTCGTCGTGCTCGAGCGCACCTAGCAGTCGTTGCAACGACTGCAGCCTGCTTGAAAGCAGGCTGCGCTTGCGCTTTTAGCGGCCTGGCTTCAGCCAGGCCGCAGTCGTTGGAACGGTTGCAGCCCGCGTCAAAGCAAGCTGCACTTCGGGCATGTAGCGGCCTGGCTTCAGCGTTGCAACGACTGCAGCCTGCTTGAAAGCAGGCTGCGCTCTGCACGGCGAGAACAGCGTACGCTCGCGCGCGTGGATCGGGTCGGGGGCACCGGGGTCGGGTTCGCGGTCGGCTGGAACATCGCGATCCTCGGTCCGATCGCGACGCAACTGGCGCGCGCGTACGGCGTCAGCCTGACGACGGTCGGGCTCTTTCTCACCGTCCAGTTCGCGGTGCACATGGTCATGCAGATCCCGGGCGGGCGCGCCGCCGACCGGTGGGGCGCGCGGCGAAGCGCATTGACGGGGCTTTTGCTCATCGCCGCGGGCAACGCGATCTCGCTGATCGCTGCCGAGCCGGCGCTTGCCTTCGGCGGGCGCGCAGTTGTCGGCGTCGGCACGGGCTTCGCGCTCGTCAGTGGCAGCGACTACATCCGAGCGCGCGGGGGATCACCGCTCCTCCAGGGCGTGTACGGGGGAGCCTCGGTGCTCGCGCCGGGCATTGCAGTCGCGGTCGTGCCACAGCTCGAGGGCTGGCTGGGCTGGCGGTCCGGCTATCTCAGCGCCCTCGTCGTGGCCGCCCTCGCTGCGGTGCTGCTGGCCCTCGCTCCTCCGGCCGCCCGAACCGTAAGGCATGCGGGCGAGCGTCTCGGAACAGGCCTCTTCCGCGACCGCCGCCTCTACCGGTTTGCCGCGATCCACACGATGTCGTTCGGCTTCAGCGTCATCGTCGGCAACTGGGTGGTGACGCTGCTCGAGCATCACGGGCACTCGAAGAGCTCGTCGGCTCTCGTCGGCTCCCTCACCCTCGTGCTCGGCTTCTTCACCCGCGTCGGAGGCGGTGCGCTTCTGCGCAGGCGCGATGCGCCGCGGTGGGTCGCCCTCAGTCTGGTGGTCGCGGGTGGCGGCGCGATCGTGCTCGCGTTGCCCGTGCCGACGCCGGTGCTCGTCGCCGGCGCTGCGATTGTCGGGCTAGCCGCCGGCATCCCGTTCGCGATGGCGTTCACGGGCGCCGCACAGGCCCGTCCTGATGCGCCCGGGGCGGCTGTCGGCTTCGTCAACGCCTGGGCGGCATTCCTCATCGTCGCCGGCACGCCGCTCGTCGGGCTGACGTTCTCGCTGCCGGGCGACGGCCGCATCGGCTTCGTCGTGCTCGGCCTCCTTGCGGCACTCGCCGCTCTCGCCACGCCGCGCTAAGCTCGCTCTCGTCCCACGATGAAGGAGGTTCGATGCTCAGCTTCGGCGTAACCGTGCTGCCCGATCCGCCGTATCGGCGCTGGCTCGAGCTCATCCAGGTCGCAGAGAAGCATGGCTTCGAATATGCGTGGACGTACGACTCGCACGTGCTCTGGCAGGAGTCGATCCCGCTGCTCGCCGTCGCCGCACGTGAGACTTCCAAGATCAAGCTCGGCCACTTCGTGACGAACCCTGCAACGCGCGATCCGACGGTTCTCGCGAGCTCGTACGCGACGTTGCACGACTTGTCCGACGGCCGGATGGCGATGGGCATCGGGCGCGGGGACTCGGCGGTCAGATACATCGGCAGACAGCCGATGAAGGTGGCGGAGTTCGAGAGTTCCTGCGCCATGGTCCGCGAGTTCATGAACGGCCGTGAGGTCAACTGGAACGACAAGGACCTCCAGCTGAAGTGGGTGCGCGAGGAGCTGCCGGAGATTCCGATGTGGGTCGCCGGCTACGGGCCGAAGGCCCTCGCTGTGGCGGGCCGCGTCGGCGACGGCGTGATCATCCAGCTCGCCGATCCGGAGATCATCGCCTGGATCATGGACACCGCGCGCAAGGCCGCCGAGGAGGCGGGGCGCGACCCGGCGCAGCTGAAGTGCATCGTCGGCGCGCCGAGCCACGTCACCGACGACCTCGCGGACGCGCGCGACCAGGTCCGCTGGTTCCCGGCAATGGTCTCCAACCACGTCATGGATCTGATCGAGCGGTACGGCACGGACGGGAGCTCGGTGCCGAAGGCGCTCACCGACTACGTCCAGGCGCGCAAGTTCTACGACTACAACGACCACTCGCGGGTCGGCGCGGCACACGGAGAGTTCGTCACCGACGAGATCTGCGACCGCTTCTGCGTGATCGGCGACACCGACCAGATCTCGAAGAAGCTGAAGGAGCTCGAGGCGGTGGGGGTAGACCAGTTCAACGTCTACCTGATGACGCACGGGCAGGAGGAGACGCTCCAGGCCTACGGGGACAAGCTCATCCCGGAGTTCACGTCCGTCGCTGCGTAGCAGTCTCCAGGCCCTTCTCGAGATGCGGCAGGCGGTGCCGCTGTCGTTCTCACGCGACGGCGAGCGCTTGCTCGTCGGCTCGAATCTCAACGGGACGCAGCAGCTCTACGTGCTGGCCGGGGGCGGCGAGCTCGAGCAGCTGACGCACGAAGAGGAGCCGGTCTCCGGCTTCTTCCTTCCGGACGGGCGGATTCTCGTCGAGGTGGACGACGGCGGCAACGAGCGCACGCAGCTGTACGTGCTGTACGGCGCGCTCGAGCCGCTCGTCGCAGACCCGCGCTTCATTCATCGGACTCCACATGCCGGAGGCGGGTTCCTCGCGTACTCGACGAACCGCCGGAACGGCGTCGACTTCGACATAGTCGCCCGCGATCTCGAGACCGGAACCGAGCGGGTGTGGGAGCTCGGCGGCAACTGCACTGTCGAAGCCGTCTCTCCCGATGGACGCTGGATCGCGGTCGACAAGATCGGCGACCGCAGCGGTGACAACGATCTCTACCTCTGCGACACCCAGACCGGCAACGTTGAGCATGCGACGCCGCACGACGACCCCGCGGAGCATTACTCGCCCGCCTGGATCGGCGACAGGCTCGTCCTCTCGACTAATGCCGGCCGCGACACGTTCGCGATCGCGAGCGGCGGTGAGACGGTGTACAGCTCGGAGTGGGATCTCGACTTCGCCGCCGACGAAGCCGGGCGTCACCTGCTCGTCGTCGCGAACGAGGACGGCTATTCGCGGCTGACGGTTCTCGACGCTCAGACGTTCGCCGCGCGCGAAGAGGTGCCGCTTCCGGGCCGAGGCGTCGTCGACCACCCGGTGTTCTCGCCGGACGGGTCGCTGTTCGCGTTCTCCTTCTCGAGCCCCGTCGAGCCGCACGACGTTTACCTCTACGACGTCGACGCGAAGAAGCTGTCGCGGCTCACGACAAGCCCGCGGGAAGTCGATCCGACGACGCTCGTCGAGCCCACGCTGCACCGATTCGAGAGCTTCGACGGCGAGTCGGTGCCCGTATTCCTGTTCGAGCCCGAGGGCGAGGGCCCGTTCCCCGTCGTCGTCACCGTGCACGGCGGTCCCGAGTCGCAGTGGCTGCCGTGGTTCGCACCGAGCTTCGCACCGCTCACCCAGTACCTCGTCTCGCGGGGGTACGCCGTCGCCGCGCCGAACGTACGCGGGTCGACGGGCTACGGCAAGCGCTACCAGTCTCTCGACGACGTCGGCTTGCGCCTCGACTCCGTGCGCGATCTCGGCACGTTGCACGAGTGGCTCGGCGCGCGACCGGAGATCGACGAGTCGCGCGCCGCCGTCTACGGGCGCTCGTACGGCGGCTACATGGTCCTCGCGGCGCTCGCGTTCCAGCCGGAACGCTGGGCAGCCGGTATCGAGTGCGTCGGCATCTCGAGCCTCGTCACGTTCCTCGAGAACACGTCCGACTACCGGCGCGCCGCCCGCGAGCGCGAGTACGGCTCGCTCGCGAATGACCGCGACTTCCTCCTGGAGGCGTCACCGATGACGCACATCGCCGCGATTCGTGCGCCCCTCTTCATCCAGCACGGACGCAACGATCCGCGCGTCCCCGTGTCGGAGTCGGAGCACATCCACGGCGTGCTCACGGAGAGGGGGATCTCGAGCGAGCTGTTGATCTTCGAGGACGAGGGGCACACGGTCGAGAAGCTGCCGAACCGCATCGAGCTCTTCACGCGAGCGACCGCGTTTCTCGATCGGGTCCTCGCGCGCTAGGCCGGTACCATGCTCCCGCCAAGGCGCCTTGGCCGAGTGGTTAGGCAGCGGCCTGCAAAGCCGTTTACAGCAGTTCGAGTCTGCTAGGCGCCTTTCGATCCGACCTACCAGCGGTGGTGCACCTGGGGTGCGATTCGCTCCCGGTAGAGCCTGCCGATGGTCTCCAAGGTCTCGTCACCCAAAGGCGGAAGGCGGCAGCTGCGTTTGCACGAGCCTGCGCAGGCGACTTCGCGTCGGGATGACGGTGGAGACGGCCCCGGAAGGTCGACGGCGCTCTACGACGTGGCAGGCGCGCCTGGCGGTGCGCCCGGGACGCCGGTCTTTATGACGTGGCCGGCGATGCCCCGTCCCCGCGCTCGACGGAGGCGACCATGAGGCGCCACCGCAGGCCCATGCAGGCACGCGCAGGGAAGAAGAGCCGGATCTGTGCCGCAGACATGGCTGCATCGTGGCCGTGCCGCTCCACTTCACGGAATCCCCTCGATGGTGGTTCCGCGCCTCGCTTGACTGACCCCTGCAGTCTTGCCGGAACGACTGCGGGGTTGCAGCCGGGCTACGGCAGCGCGGGATTCGACTCGCTGGTGACGCGTGCCGTCTTGATCGAGTCGAGCTTCGGGTACGTCTTCTCGAGCCAGGCGTTGCCCTGAAGCTGCATCTCGGCCTGGTGGGGCGTCGGCTCGTCGCCGTAGCCGGCGTAGAGCTTCGTGACGACGTCCATGCCGTGGGTCACGGCACCGAACGGCGCGAAGCCGTTGTTGTCGAGCGTCCGGTTGTCGCCGAGGTTGATGAAGACCTGCGTCGTCCTCGTGTTCGGCCCGGCCGCCGCGAACGTGACCCCGCCGCGCTCGTTGTGGACGGTGACGATGTCGTCCGGGATCGCAGCGCTCCGCCACTGCGTCGAGACCTCCGGATCCGGGCTGATGCCGAACTGGACGACGAAGTTCGGCACGACGCGGAAGAACTTGTCGCCGTCGTAGAAGCCCGACTTGACGAGGTTGTAAAACCGATCGGCGCCGTTCCTGGCCCAGCTGCGGTGGACTTCGATCGTGAAGTCGCCCTTCGTCGTCTTGAACGTCGCCTCGAAGATCTGCGGAGCCTTGGCTGTGAGCTTGTCCGGATGCAGAAGCACATCCGGCGGCCCGGCCGACTTGCCGCTGCCGCCGCACGCCGCGACTGCCGCTAGAACGGCGAGGGCAAGCGCGAGTAGGCCGAAACGGCGCACGTGATCCAGGCTAGCCGGTCGCGTTAGGCTTTCGACGATGGGTCGTGCACTCCTGATAGCGGTCCTCGCGGGGGCACTCGTGCCCGCGGCGGGCGCCTCCGAGAAGCGTGGGTTCGCCTTCGGGCGCGTGGGCGGCAACATCCGCCCGTACACGGTGTCGATCACGAACGACGGCGACGTGCGCGTGTGGGGCGCCGTCCAGGTCGCCCGGGTGAAGCTCACGCTCGCGCAGCTCGCAGAGCTGAACCGCGTCGCGAGCGTAACGCGGTTCACCGCGCTGCCGCTCACGACCAAATGCAAGGGAACGCTCCCGGACGTCGCCGCCACGTTCATCCGCGTAGCAGCCCGCACCGTTCGCGTCCACGGCACCTGCGTCCCGCGCTACCAGCGCCTCTGGAAGGCCCTCTCGAGCGCTGTGAAGATCTCGAACGCCTAGGCGTTCCGCCGCCAGAGCAGGAAGCCGAGCGGCAGCAGCCCGCCGAGCACGAACCAGGGGGCGAGGGCGATGCGCGCGTACGCGTCGACGTGCGTTCGTGTTCCCGCGTGCCCGACCGCATCCCGGGCCGCGCGTGTAAACGAGGCGAAGTCGCCTTCCTCGTACGACCGGCCGGCCCCGGTGAGCTTCGAGACGTCGTCGAGCGCCCGCTTGCTGGATGGGTCCGCGAAATAGTGCGGATCGACCTTTGCACCTCGGAAGATTCGCTCGCCGGACTCCCAGACATGGACGAAGACGGGCGTCACGCGCCGATGGAGCGTCAGCCGGAGCACGGGGGAGATCCGCGAGGACTCGCCGTCGGTGAACACGACCAGCAGGCGGCGCTGAACGCCCTGGGCGTAGAAGTGGGACTCGACGAGCGGGATGAGCGCGTCGAACGACGTCGCTCGTCCCGTCTCGTACTGCTGGCTCGGCGGCGGCTGGTTGACGGCGATCGACTGCATGACCGTGCGCTCGAACAGCGTGCGGTCGGTCGTCGGCATGAGAATCGGGAGCGAGCGGTCGGTCATCGACGCGATGCCGATCGGCACATCCGAGAGAGCGTGCTGGAGGCGGAGCGCGAGGCGCTTCGCCCGCGCGAGCCGTGTCGGCTTTCCGGGTCCACCGGCGGCGCGCATCGAGAGCGAGGTGTCGAAGAGCACGATCGCCTGCGCGTCCGCGCGCTCGCTCACCATTTGCTGGCGAACGACCACCGGCTGCGCGGCCGCGACGGCGACGAGCGCCGGCAGCAGGACGAGCGCCGCGACGACCGGGACGAGCGCGCGGCGTCCCGGGGCGGCGACGCGGAGAATCCGCCGGATCCGCTCAGCCCGCCGTTCGAGCAGGACGAGCGCCCCGAGGGGTACGGCGGCGGCCAGGACGAAGAGCGAAGCGAGCGGCGTCAAAAACGACACGCCGAGAACCGCGAGCATCAGTATCCGGTGCCCTCGCCGCCTGCGCCGCGCCCGCGGCCGAACCCGTAGCCGCTTCGTGCGTCCCGGCCGATCTTGCCCTTACCCGGCCGCTGTAGGCGCAGAACGAGCTCGAGGTTCTGCTTCGCGTCGGCGTTGCCGGCATTGATCGCGATCGCCCTCTGGAAGTACTGCGCACCGCGGGTGAGGATTTGCGTGATCGCGTCCTTGTCGCTCCCGGGCGCGGGCGTGGTAACGACGAGGACGCCGAGGAGATTTGCGGCGGCGGAGCGCTCGGTCGAGTTGGGCGCCGACGTGATCAGACCCTGGAGCTTTTCCTGTGCGGTCGCGCGGAGCGTCGGGGTGTCCTCGCGCACGTCCGGGTTGCTGCCGATTCGGCTGTACCAGAAGTACTGCAGCGCCCGGCGATACGCGAGTGTGTCGCCGGTGCCGATCAGCTTCGCCGCTGGATCGCCGGGGAGGACGGTCGCCGGCGACCAGAGCGCCTTGTGCGTCGGCAGCGCTCGGAAGCGCAGATCGTCGCGGGCGACCGTCGTCCGCCACATCCGCACGTCGAGCGCCAGGAGGACGAGCACGGTCGCGGCGCCTGCGCAGAGCAGAGCCAGAAGCGCGGCCCGATGCCGGCGCAGGTGTTTCACGCCGTCGCCCTCACCGTTAGCCTGCCGTTCCAGCGCTCGTTCCCCGCGAGCAGGAGCACGAGCAGTCCGCCGAGCACGAGCAGCGTCCACGGTGCCGGTGCGGCGATCGACGCTGCATGCCGCTTCGCCGTGTGCGTGAAGACGCTCGGATTGACGAACGCGTTGTCGCCGAAGAGCGCCGCGAACAACCGCAGGTCGCGCGGCGCCGCGAAGAGCGGCACGATCCGAACCGGGATCTTCGCCTGCCGAAGCGTCAACGCCTCCTGCTCGAGCCTCGACTGGTCGGCATTCGAGTCGTCGAGGTCGCTGACGAGCAGGATCGCGCCGTGCTTCACGTGCGCGCGTCTCAGCGCCTCGCGCGCCATCGCGAATCCTGCGGCGACCCGTGTGCCGCCCATGAACGTGTCCCACGGCGTCTGGCCGAACACCGGCGTGCTTCCGTAGTAGCGGTCCGGGACGAAGAAGGGTATGAACTGCGCCAGCGCGCCCGGCGGCGAGTTGGGCGGCAGGAGCTCGTAGGCCGTGTCCGAGAACATGACGAGGCCGATCGACTGGTTCGCGTTCACGATCCCGCGCAGCGTCGTCGCGACGCGCGCGTACGTCGGCCCCGAGATGCTCGCCGACATGTCAAGCACGACGACCCCGGTGTTCGTCCCTTCCGGGAACACGGCAGCTCGGCCGGCACCCGCCGAGCGCGCGGCGTCGAAGAGCAGGGCGAACGTGAAGGCCAGAGCGATCAGGAGCACGATGCGTACCGCGGCGGTGCGCTGGACCGGGGCGTGCAGCCCGCGCAGATCCGCGAGCGGGACGCCGCCGCTCCTGTGGAGCGTCGTCAGCCTCACCCGGGCTCCTCCTGTGTCCCGCGCGCCTGCTCGGCGAACTCCTCGACCTCTTCGTCCTCCGGGGTCCGCGGCGACCACGCGAGCTCTCGGGCGATGCGGGTCAGCTCGTCGGCCTGCTCGACGCCGAGCTCGCCGGCGACGCGCTCGAACGCCTTGCGCTGCAGCGTCTCGTCGCCGTGCTGGTGGGCGTAGCGCAGGACGGCGAGCGCGCGCTCGAGCGTCGTGCCGGTATCGACATGCAGCGCCGTGCCTTGGGGGCGGACGCTGAGATACCAGCGGCTGCCGAGGAGGACGCCGACCGCGGCGAGGAGGCCGGCGATTCCGAGAGCGGCCCAGAACACCACGTTGGGCGGCACGCGGTACGTCGGTGCTGCAACCGGGGTCATTCCGGTCCGCCAGTTGAGACGGTTCGTCTTGCGCAGGAACGCGGCGACGCCTGGGCTCACCTGCGAGAGGACCTCCACCGGCGGCCAGCTCGCGTTGATGCCGTACGCGGGCCTGCGGTCGATCGCGAGGTACTCCACGCGCGCCGGCGGAAACTTGAAGACGTGGAACTTGTCGCTCGGCGGGAGGCGCGGCACGCATGGGGCCGTGATGCAGCGGAGCGTCCACGTCCAGGTGACCTGCGCAAAGCGGCCCACCCGCGCGCGCAGGACATTCGACTTCGTCGATGCGTACGGCGTGAAGTCGGCGGTGACGCGGAGACGCTGCGGGTCGATCCACTTCGTGTCGGCGACGACCGCGATCTTCGCGGTGAGCGAGTCGCCGAAGAGGTGCACGGTGGGGGAGATCGTCGCGTACGCCTTGAGGGGCACGCCTTCGCCGACGGACGACCCGGCCTCGAAGATGGGTAGGCGAGCTGCGGCGGGCGCTGCGAGCACGAGCGCAGCTGCAGCCAGGAGCAGAGTGCGCTTCACGCGATCGCGCCGCGCCACATCTGGCGCACGTCGGCCCAGCGCAGGAACGCGCCGAGCATCTCGCCCAGGTCGTGCGTATGGACCGCGACCGGCTCGGTGCCGAGCGATCGGAAGTCGCGCACGAGCCCGTCCCAGCGTGCCTCGTGCTCGCGGCGGAGCGCCATAGCCTCACGTCTGGTCAGGTACACGGGAACGACGCTCCCGTTCGACGGATCGGCGTACGAGACGGTGATGCCCCCGACGTCGGGGAAGCTGCGTTCCCAGACCGGGTCCTGGAGCATCACGGGGACGATCTCCCAGCGGAACTCGAGCGCACGCTGCCAGACGTGGAGGTCGGGTGGGACGAGGAAGTCCGAGATGACGAACACGAACGCCTGCGTCGGCAGATCGCGCCGGTGCTCGCCCAGGAACTGGAGTCCCTGGGAGACGGCGTCGACGGGCGCCTCGAAGACGCGGTCGAAGGTTCCTGCTTCCGCGCGCGCCTCGCTTCGCGGCGGCCGCCAGAACGCCTCGCCCTCGGCGTAGTCGAGGTAGCCGGTGAGGCTGCGCGCGGCCACGGCGCTCTGGTCGATCAGGTCGAGGGCCGTGAGGATCGCCCGCGGCTTGTCGAGTCTGCGGAGCGGCGACTCGCCGATCGACATCGACGGCCGGCGATCGCACAGGACGACGACTCGCGGCGCCTCGTCGGCGAAGCGCTCGCGAACGATGAACTCGTCGCTCCCGCGCGCGGCCGAGAGCCGGGCGGAGGCGGCCCAGTCCATCCAGCCGACGTCGTCGCCGGGCTGGTACTCGCGCGTGCTCGCGACGTCGGAGCCGACGCCGCGGCGCGCGCTGCGCACACCGCCGAAGGCGAGCCCGATCACTCGCCTCCGGGGGACGAGTGGGAAGACGGCCGCCATTGCTAAGCGGTTGCCGTCGCCGGAACGTCGAGATCGATGTCGAAGCCGGGCTTCGGTGCCACCTCCAGGCAGCGTGCGCGTACGTCGAGGCTGGCCGCCTCCAAGCCGCGGTCGCGAATGTCGGCGAGGAAGCTCGGCCGGAACAGGATGCGGTGGAGGAGAACCGGGATGAAGAGCTGCTCCACGTCCTCGGGCGTCACGTAGCGGCGCGAATGTAGCACCGCCCACGCCCGCGAGGCGCGGTTGAGAGCGAGGGTCCCGCGTACCGAGCTGCCGATCGCGACGACGTCGAGACCGCGCGTGGCGCGGACGAGGTCGACGATCCAGCGCGCGACGGCCTCGTGTACGAAGACCCCGGCGACCGCGGCGCGGAGCACGGCGATGTCCTCGAGGTCGATCACGGGCTCTAGGCGGCCGAGCGGGTGCCCGGAGAGCTGCTCCTGGACGATGCGCGCCTCGTCCTCGGCGTCGGGATAGCCGAGCGTCGTCTTGACGAAGAAGCGGTCGAGCTGCGCCTCGGGCAGCGGGAACGTCCCTTCGTACTCGATCGGGTTCTGTGTCGCCATCACAAGGAAGGGATCGCCGAGCCGGCGGGTGTCGCCGTCGACCGTCACCTGTTGCTCGGCCATCGCCTCCAGCAGCGCCGATTGCGTCTTCGGCATCGCGCGGTTGATCTCGTCGACGAGGACGATGTTCGAGAAAACCGGACCCGGCCGGAACTCGAAGTCGCGCTCCTTTTGATTGAAGATCGAGAGGCCCGTGACGTCCGTCGGCTGGAGGTCCGGCGTGCACTGGATGCGGCTCGACTGCGCACCGCGGATCGAGCCCGCGATCGCCCGCGCGAGCACGGTCTTGGCCGTTCCCGGCACGTCCTCGAGCAGGGCGTGCCCCCCGCACATCAGGGCGCCGATGACGAGCTTGATCTGCTCGCGCTTTCCGTGGACAACGGTCTCGATGTTGTCGAGGAAGCGCTCCGCGACTTCGGTGGCAGGGCCGAGCTCGTCAGTGGCCACTCACGACCTCCGGGGAGAAAAGGGACAGGTGTCTGCAGCCTTACGCATCGGACAGTTAGACGCCGCTGGACGCATTTCGATTGGTTATAGGTTCTACGCCGCACGCATCTACTTTGCAAGCGAGGCGGGCGGTGCGCCGGCTACGCGCGGCCGCGCGCCGTGGCGACCGCGAGGGCGACGCGCTCGATCCGCTCGAGCCGCTGCCGCTCGAGCGTGGCCGCAGGCGTGCCGCGGCGATGGTCGAACCGGTAGCGGCCGAGCCGACCGTTCCTCCGTGCGAGGACGACGTAGTAGCAGGCACCGAGCAACGGCATGACGAGCGACTGCGCCAGCGCGTAGGTCGGGAAGACGATCATCCACCAGCTGCGGACCTGGAGGTTCGAGATGAAGGTGACGACGACGTAGACCGCGAGCACCAGCGGCAGCTCGCGTGGGAGCGCATGCCAGTCGACCAGGCCCCACCACCTGAGATGGACCGTCGCGAAGACGACGAGCAGCATGTAGCCGGTCAGAACGGGCAGGTGCAGCAGGTTCCGATCGGCGTTCACGAACCAGTGCCGGAACGTACCTGCCCACCAGAGCCGCCGCTGGCGAACCAGCGCCGACCACGTATCCGGCACCTCGGTGGTGACGACGAAATCTGCGTGCCGGATCTTCAGCTTCATGGCGTGCGCTGCCCGGCCCGTCTCGATGTCCTCACCAGGCGTCCAGAGCGAATGGTGGTCGAAGATCAGCCGGAGCGATTCGGTCTTCCCGATGAAGCAGGCGCCCGAGGTCAGCCACGGCCGGTAATGGCGGGAGAGCATGGCCATCCGATATTCGAGGGCCTGGAGCTTGGCGGCGATCGTGTGCGGATGCTCGGCCTCGACCTTGACCGAACAGATGTCGGCGTCGGACCGAGCGACTGCGGCGACCGTGCGGTCGAGATCCAGACCCAAGCGGGTGTCCGCATCGAGGCGAAGCGCGTAGTTCGTCGTCACCGAATCGAGCGCCGCCTTCATGAGGCAAGCGGGATTGGGGCTCTCCATCTGGATCCGGCACACCCGCCAGCCTTCGGCCTCGAGCTCCTCCGCGAAGGCTTGCATGTGCGGCGGCGTCACCTCGAGTGCGACGAGGACGTTGGCGCGGTAATGCGCGATCGCCGCGCGGCCGTCGAAGTAGCGCGGATGGCCGAAGAGCGGGATCACGATCGTGTAGTCGTGCGAGCGCTGCTCGCCTGGTGTCACAAGTCTTCCGTGCCACCAGGCGAGCAGGTTCTGGAAGTCGAACGCGACGAGCACGGCCGACACCGCTAGCACCAGCGGCGTCACGCGCTACTTGCCGTGCGGCGGAACCGGCGCCTGATCGAGAGTTACGGTGTTCACGATGCGCTTGTGGGCCGGACACGGGTCGTTGGCCACGCATTGCTCGATGTGCGTCTCCTGCGTCTTCCCGACGAGACGCAACAACCAGTGATTGTGCGAGAAGATCGGTGCGAAGATCAGGGTCACGATCGTGACCACTGTGAAACCGCGATGGCCTCCACTGTTCATTAGCGCTCCTTGCTGGATTTGAATCGACGTGCCGCAAGGGGCCGATGACCGGAGGCTCTCTCCTAGCCGACCGGAGACAACATGTCTCGGCGTACGGCCGACGTTCCCTCATCCCTCGAACGGAGGCGCAATTAGTGCCGGATCGTCGTTGGAGCTGCGCGGCTTCCCGAAACGACTTTGCGCTACAGCTTGAACGCTGCGTGCTTGATCTGCGTGTACTCCTCCATGGAGTAGATCGACATGTCCTTGCCGTAGCCCGACTGCTTGTAGCCGCCGTGCGGCATCTCGGAGGTGATCGGCAGCAAGTGGTCGTTCACCCACACCGTGCCGAACTGGAGCCGGCGCACGGCGTTCAGCGCGCGGCCGACGTCGCGCGTCCAGACGGACGCGGCAAGGCCGTACGGAACGTCGTTCGCCCAGCGGATCGCCTCGTCGTCGTCGGCGAAGCGCTGCACGGTCACGACCGGGCCGAAGACCTCCTTCTGCACGATCTCGTCGGTCTGCTTCACGTCGGTGACGATCGTCGGCTGCACGAAGAAGCCGCGCGAGCCGTTCGTGCCTCCGCCCGTGAGCACCGTCGCACCCTTCGCCCGCTCGAGGAAGCCGAGGATCCGCTCCTGCTGCGACTGCGAGATCACCGAGCCCATCTCGATCTCGTCCGACTCCATCGGATCGCCGACCTTGAGCGACTCGACCTGGGGCACGAGCTCCGCCAGCAATGCGTCGTAGATCTTCGGCCCCGCGATCACGCGCGAGCCGGCCGTACAGTCCTGTCCGGAGTTCCAGTAGCCCGCCAGGCGGATCCCCTCGGCGACGGCCTTCGCATCGGCGTCGTCGAACACGACCATCGGCGCCTTGCCCCCGAGCTCGAGGTGGACCCGCTTCAGCGTGTCGGCCGCGTTGCGCGCGATCAGCTTCCCGGTCGCGACGTCGCCCGTGAGCGAGACGAGCCGAACGTCCGGGTGCGTGACGATCCGCTCGCCTGCCGGGACGCCGTCGCCTGTGATCACCTGCAACACGCCGGCGGGAATCGCCTCCTGGGCGAGCTGCACGAAACGCAGCAGCGACAACGGCGTCTGCTCCGACGGCTTGAGAATCTGCACGTTCCCCGCCGCCAGCGCCGGGCCCATCTTCCACATAGCCATCATCAGCGGGTAGTTCCACGGACAGATCCCGCCGACGATCCCGAGCGGCTCGCGCCGGATGATCGACGTGTAGCCCGCGATGTACTCCCCGGCGGACTTCCCCTCGAGATTGCGCGCCGCGCCGGCAAAGAAACGGAGGTTGTCCGCGGCGAACGGCATCTCGTCGCGCGACGCCATGAGCGGCTTGCCGACGTTCAACGACTCGAGCTGCGCAAGCTCTTCCGCGTGCGCGTCGATCACGTCGGCGAGCGCATGGAGAAGCTCGGAGCGGTCCTTCGGCGTCTTGTCGAGCCAATCGGGCAGCACCTTCTTCGCGGCCTCGACCGCGCGGTCGACGTCTTCGGCGCCGCAGCGCGGCACCTCGGCGATCGTCTCGCTCGTCGCCGGGTTGATCACCTCCATCGTCTCGCCCGAGGCGCTGTCGACCCACTCGCCGCCGATGAAAGCCTTGTATGCCGTCTTCGTTGCGCTCATCTCTCTCTCCTTACTTCGTAGTACCCCGGCGGAGAACCCCAGTGTCGCGCATCAGCCGCTGCGCGAGCGCGACGGGGATCACCGTCAGGAGGATCATCGCGAAAGCGATGGCGTTCACGACGGGTAGCTGCTGCCCGATCCGGATGTAGCCGAGGATCAGGAGCGGGAGCGTGTTCTGCGCCCCGGCGGTGAAGTACGTCACGACCACCTCGTCGAACGACAGGGCGAAGGCCAGCAGTCCGCCGGCGACGAGCGCTGTCGAGAGCACCGGCCAGATCACGAACCGGAACGTCTGCCACCCGTCGGCGCCGAGGTCGGCGGACGCCTCGAGCAGCGACGGGGAGGAACGCCGGAGCCGCGCGAGGACGTTGTTGTAGACGATCACGACGCAGAAGGTCGCATGGCCGATCACGATCGTCCGCAGCGCGAGATTCCAGTGCGCGAACGTGAAGAACGAGTTCAGCGCCATGCCGGTGATGATCCCCGGCAGGGCGATCGGCAGCACGAGCAGAAACGAAACGGACTCGCGGCCGAAGAAGCGAAACCGCGCGATCCCGAACGCCGCTGCAGAGCCGAGGACGAGGGCGGTGCCGGTGGCGAGGAGCGCCGCCCGCACCGAGAGCCAGATCGCGTCGCGCACCTCCTGTGCGTGCCATGCGACGCTGAACCAGTGCGTTGTGAACCCGGGAATCGGCCAGCTCTGCACGTTCGAGCTGTTGAACGCGTAGACCATGATCAGCCCGAGCGGGATCCAGAGGAAGCAGACGACGAGCGCAGTCCAGCCGCCGAGCGCGAGTCTCGTCCCGCGCGTCTCCATTACATGGCCTCGAACGCGCCGAGCCGGCGCGCGATCAGTAGGTAGACCGCCATCACGACGAGCGGGATCGTCGCGAAGGCGGCGGCGAACGGGACGTTGTTCGAGATCCCGACCGACGAGTACACGACGTTGCCGATGAACTGTGAACCGGCTCCGCCGGCGAGCAGCGGCGTCACGTAGTCGCCGAGCGTCAGCGAGAACGTGAAGATCGAGCCTGCGATCACGCCCGGCAGCGCAAGTGGAAGCACGATGCGGCGGAACGTCTCGAAGCCGCCCGCCCCAAGATCCCGCGACGCCTCGATGAGGGAGTGGGGGAGCCGCTCGAGCGCGCCGTAGACCGGCAGGATCATGAACGGCAGCCAGACGTACGAGAACACGATCCAGACTGCCCAGTTCGAGTAGGCGAGGTGTTGATCCGGCAGGCCGATGCCGTTGAGCGACCAGTTGAGCACGCCGTCCTGGTTCAGGATCAGGCGCCAGATGTAGACGCGGATCAGGTAGCTCGACCAGAGCGGCAGCAGCACGGCGACGAATAGGAACGCGCGCATTCGGCCGGATGCGATGCGTGCCATGAAGTAGGCGAGCGGGAACGCGAGCACGGCGTCGGTCACGGTGACGGCCGCGGCAATCCCGATCGTGCGGAGCGCGATCGAACGGTATGCGCCCGACTCCCAGATCGTGCGGAAGTTGTCGACGTTCCAGATGTGCTCGATCTCGGTCGTGAACGAGTTGACCGTCCAGAACGACGAGATGAAGAGCGCGGCGAGCGAGGCGAGATAGACGAGCCCGAACGCGAGGAGCGGCGGGGCGAGGAGCAGCAGCCCCTTCGCCCAGCGGTGACGCCAGAAGAAGCCGGAGAGGCGGAGCCGGGCCGCCCGCAGGTGGCGACCGGGCGTCGCCTCGAGAGTGTTGACGTAGGACATGAGATTCAGCGGCCGCGCATGCGGCCGCCTTCAGGTGTTTTCACTTGCGCCAACCAATCAGCCCTTCAGCTGCGTCCAGGCCTGCTGCCACTGCGTGTAGTCCTTGCAGTCCTTCTTGCCGTTGCCGCAGTCGGCGACCGGCGTCTTCCAGAACTTGATCGAGTTGAAGTACGCCGCCGACGCGCCGCAGTGATACTGCGCGGCGGAGCCTGCGGACAGGTTGTCCATGATCGGGCAGGCCTTCGGGTTCGCCGGCGTCTCACCGAAATAGATCGCCTGCTGCGCCTGGACCTTCGGGGTCGAGACCCACTTCAGCCACATGTAGGCGCAGTTCGGATGCTTCGCCTTCGCAGACAGCATCCACGTGTCGGCCCAGCCCGTCGCCCCTTCCTTCGGGATCAGGTCCTTGACCGGGACCTTCGCCGCGACGAGCGTGTTCGTCTGATACGGCCACGTCGCGCCGATCACGGCGTCGCCGTTCTTGAATAGGTCGATCTCATCGGACGCGAGCGCCCAGTACTTCTTGATCAGCGGGCGCTGCTTCTTGAGCAGGTTGACCGCCGCGTCGAACTGCTTCTGGTTCAGCTCGTACGGATCGGTGATGCCGAGCGACGGCTGCGACTTCGAGAGGTACAGCGCAGCGTCTGCAATCTGGATCGGGTTGTCCGGGACCGTGATCCTGCCCTTGTACTTCGAGCTGTAGATCGCCGACCAGCTCGTCGGCGCGGGCTTCACCTTCTTCGTGTTGTAGAGCAGCGTGTTCGGCCCCCACTGGAGCGAGATCCCGTAGTGCTGGCCGCCGACCGTGTTGTGGGACGGCGACTTGAGCTGGGGCACGAAGTTCTTCCAGTCCGGGATCAGGTTGACGTTCACCGGCTGGACGTCTTCGCCGTAGATGAGCCGGAGGCTGGCGTCGCCGGAGGCGGACACCATGTCGTACTGCGACCCCCCGCCCTGACGCATCAGCGTCACCATCTCGTCCGACGAGCCGGCGTACTTCTTGTTGACCTTGCAGCCCGTCGCCTTCGTGAACGGCGTCACCCACTGCGCCTGCGTGTAGCCCTCCCAGGCCACGAGGTTCAGCTGCCCCTCGCCCTTCCCGATCGTTGTCGGGAGCCCGTTGCCCCCGCCGATGCCGGCCGCCGGGACGCAGAGCGCCACGGCAAGCGCCGCGAACAGCACCTTGGTACGTGTCACGTGCCCTCCTTGTCGATCTCGTACGTGTGCTCCGGCCGCCACTCCAGCCGGACTCGCTTGCCTCGCTCCTCGAGCGCCTGCTGTGACGACGTTTCGAGGTTTTGTCGGACGACGACCAGCTCCCCGCCGGAATCGAGGTCGATCATGTAGCGGGTGACCATCCCGACGTAGACGACCTCGCGTACGACACCCGGCTCGCCGGGCCCGTCCTCGGTCATGTGGATCTTCTCCGGACGGATCGTGAAGCGCCGGCCGTCCCGCTCGAGCACGTTCGAGACGCCGACGAAGCCTGCGACGAACTCCGTCTGCGGATGCTCGTACACCTCCGCGGGCGACCCGAGCTGTTCGATCCGCCCCTCGTTGAACACGGCCATGCGGTCGCTCATCGTGAGCGCCTCCTCCTGGTCGTGCGTGACGTAGACGAAGGTGATGCCGAGATCGCGCTGCAGCGCTTTGAGGAAGACCTGCATCTCCTGGCGCAGCTTCAGGTCGAGGGCACCGAGCGGCTCGTCGAGCAGGAGCACCGACGGCGAGTTGACGATCGCACGTGCGAGCGCGACGCGCTGGCGCTGCCCTCCCGAAAGCTGCAAGGGCTTGCGGCCGCCGAGCCCGGGCAGGCGAACGCGCTCGAGCACCTCCTGCCCGGCAAGGCGCCGTTCGCGCCGTCCCATGCCCTTCACGCGGAGGCCGTACTCGACGTTCTCCTGCACCGTCATGTGCGGGAAGAGCGCGTAGTCCTGGAATACGGTATTGACGTCGCGCTCCGAGGGCGGCACACCGGTGACATCGACACCGGCCAGCTCGACGCGCCCCTCATCGGGCTGCTCGAAGCCGGCGATCACGCGCAGCGTCGTCGTCTTGCCGGAGCCCGACGGCCCGAGCAGGGTGAAGAACTCGCCGGCGGCGATGTCGAGGTCGACGCCCGCGACCGCGACCACGTCGCCGAAGATGCGCCGAATTCCCGTGAGCCGCACCGCAGGCGCTGCCGGTGCGTGTTGCGCCGGCTGAGGATCAGCCGCCGGAGCCTGCGTCTCCAAGCGCCTCCTCCAGGATGGCGAGTCCCCGCTCGAGCTCATCGTCCGTCGCCGACAGCGGCGGCAGGAGCCGGATCACATTGCCGTAGAGGCCGCACGAGAGCAGGACGAGCCCTTTCTCGCGCGCAGCGGTCGTCACGGCCCGGGCGGCATCGCCGGTCTGCTCGGCGAGCTCGAGCGCGAGCATGGCTCCGAGGCCGCGCACCTCGCCGACGATTGCGTGCCTGTCCGCGATCTCGTCGAGGCGTGCGCGGAGCAACTGCGCGATCTGCTCGGCGCGCTCCCGGAAGCCCGGCGCCGACAGCTCGTCGAGCACCGCGAGTGCGGCTGCGCAGGCGACCGGGTTGCCGCCGAATGTGCCGCCAAGGCCGCCCGGGTGCACCGAGTCCATGAGGTCGGCGCGTCCGGTCACGCCCGCGAGTGGGAGCCCGCCGCCGAGCGTCTTGCCCGAGACGATCAGGTCCGGCTCGACGCCGTAGTGCTCGATCGCCCACACCGCGCCGGTGCGTCCGCAGCCGGATTGCACCTCGTCGTCGACGTAGAGGATCTCATGCGCGTCGCAGAGCTCTCGCAAGGCGTGCACGAACTCCGGCGGCATCGGGATGAAGCCGCCTTCGCCCTGCACGGGCTCGAGCACGATGCACGCGACCTCCGCCGGGTCGACGTCCTGCTTGAAGAGCAGCAGTAGGCCGCGCATCGCGTCCTCGGTCGTGACGCCGCGGTAGGGGTACGGCGCGGGCGCTCGATACACGGAGCCGGCGAGCGGGCCGAAGCCCTGCTTGTAGACGAGCTTCGAGGTCATCGCCATCGTAAGGTTCGTGCGGCCGTGGAAGGCGCGGTCGAAGACGACGACGCCAGGCCGGCCGGTCGCAGTGCGGGCGACCTTGACCGCGTTCTCGATCGCCTCCGCGCCGGCGTTCAGCAGGAGAGTCTTCGTCGCCGCCTTACCGGGCCAGAGCTCGTCGAGCTTCTCGGCGACGGCGACGTACGGCTCGTACATCCCGACCATGAAGCACTGGTGGAGGTAGCGGTCGACCTGCTCGTGTACGGCGCGGACGACGGCCGCGTTGCCGTGGCCGAGGTTCTGGCAGGCGATGCCCCCGGCGAAGTCGATGTACTCGCGGCCGTCGGCGTCCCAGATCCGGGCGCCCCACGCCCGTGTGACGACGAGGTCGCTCGTGGCGACGCCGCGCGGAACGAACCGCTCGCGGCCCTGGCGGACCTGCTCGGTGGACGTGCGTTCTTCGACCCGCATCGGCGTGGAGTATCTCACTACTGGAATGCGAGGCAAATCGGCTCGTTTCCTACGCATTGCGCAGCCGGGGTAGGCTCGCACCGTGCGTCCGCTCTCACCGCAGTTTCGCCCCTACACGTGGGCGCTCTCGGCGGCCGAGATCGCGCGCCGGGCGGGAATCGCCCCGGAGGACGTGCTGCGATTCGACGGCAACACGCCTCCCGACTCGGTCCCGACGGCGCGGGCGGAGACGATCGCGGACGCGCTCGAGCGGATCCACTCGTACAAGCACGGAGGCTTCCCGGAGCTTCTACGCGCGATCGCCGACTACAACGGCGTCGAGCCGGAGAACGTCGTGCTCGGCGCGGGAGCCGACGACATCCTCATGCTCTGCGCGCGCGCCTACGCGGGGCCGGGCGACCAGGTCGCGATCGCAGACGAACCGTCCTATCCGCTGTACCGCGTCGCCGCCTGGGTCACCGGCGCCGACGTCGGCGACCAGAGCCCGGTGCTCACCTTCGTCTGCCGGCCGCACAACCCGTCGGGCGCGATGGTCGACATCCCGGCGGCACGGCCGCTCGTCGTCGACGAGGCGTACTTCGAGTACGGCGGGGAGACCGCGCTCCCACTGATCGGCGACGACGTGATCGTCGTCCGCACGTTCTCGAAGGCCTTCGGCCTCGCCTCGGCCCGCGTCGGCTACGCGATCGCCGCACCGGAGATCGCCGCCGAGCTGAACGAGCGCCAGCAGCCCGCGCCGCTGTCGACCATCTCCGCGGCGCTCGCGCTCGCGGGTCTCGAGGCGGGGCCGCCGGATGTCTCCGCAACGATCGCCGAGCGCGAGCGGCTCGCTGCGGGACTGCGCTCGCTCGGTCTCGAGCCGCTCCCGTCCTTCACGAACTTCCTCCTCGTCCCGCATGAACGGGCGCAGGAGCTCTACGAGTCGCTGCTCGACCGCGGGCTCGCCGTTCGCCCGTCTCCCGGAGCCATCCGGATCACGGTTCACCGGCCGGACGCGGACGACCGGCTGCTCGCGGCGCTCGCCCTGCTCGGCTGAGTCGGCCGCGTCGGCATCCGGCGCAGAGTGTCTCCGTGGCGGCCGGCGACACGGGCGCGCCGGACGCAACGCGGCGCCCGTTTTACGCGCACCGCCTGCGTTTGGTTTTCTCAGCGCGCCAGGTCGGAGACGTCGAAGCCTATGGGGCAGCCCCAGTACTCGTACTTGCCCACGATCCTGCCGCGCCTGCAGCCTCGGTGCGAGAGGTCGGGGCGGCCTTCGAGCTTGCCCGCCGTGCAGGCCACGAGCTCGGAGAGCCCGTACGTCGCCTGAGCGACCGAGCACGTGCCGGTCAGTCCCGCCGTCCGCAGAACCCGCCCGTCTTTTACGGCGACCATCAACGCGACGATCACGACGGCGACCACGACGACCCTTTTGAGCACGGCGGCGTCCCTTCTCCGGAGCCGCAGGATTGCCGGAGAACTCCGGATCAGCACTATCGGCGGCGGAGCGGCTCGACTTGAGCCCGTTCGGCTCACTCGGCGAGCCGGCGCTCCCAGGCTTCGCCGGCCGCACGGCCCTCCGGTGTCGCAAGGAAGTGCTCGAGCGGGACGTGGATGAACGCCGCCCGCGCTTCCGCGAGCACGTCGTTCCCGTCGCTCAGCTCTCCGTCGACGTGGAGCCGCCGTCCGCGCTCGTCCCGGAGCCAGGTGCGCACGAGCAGCTCGGTGTTGATCATCACCGGTCGCCGGTAGCGCACGAAGATCCGCGCAGTCACGGTGGGGAAGCGGTACCACGTCGCGAGCAGGCCGCAGGCCTCGTCGAGCGCGGCGGCGACGAGGCCCCCGTGGACGAAGCCCGGGCCGGACTGGTGGCGCTCGTCGAAGGCGAACCAGGCGTCGTATTCCGTGAGCTCCGCGGCCTCGGGTTGTGGCAGGCGAATGCCGTCCGGCGCGCTACCGCACCCCCAGCACGCCGGGTCGTGATGCGGAGGGATTACCCGTTCGCCGGCCACACGCTCTCGAACGTCCCGAAGCGCAGCTCCTGGTCGTAGTAGAGGCGCGTTTCGTCCACCCGCCGCACGTACTCCTCCCGGTGCTGGGCGGTGAAGGCGTTGTACGCCTCGGCCGACTCCCACCGGTCGATCACGAGGTAGCGGCTCTCCAATTCGACGTCGTGGAGGAGCTCCGTGCCGATGTAGCCGGCGCCCTGCCTGAAGAACTGCGCCCACTCGCCGTCCGGCCCGTAGACGCGTTCGAACTCCGCGGCGTCACGGACCTCGTAGCTGAAGACGAGGGCAATCACCCGGCGATTCCTATCAAGCCTTCACGCTAAGGTCCCCCGTCGATGAGCGCCGAGGCGTCACAGGTCGTCGAGGAGCCGGTCGACGACCGGAGCAAGTATGCGGGCGTCCTCCGGTTCTACAACCTCGCAAAGCACCAGGAATGGCTCGTGCGGGACGTCGCCTGGGGCGAGGTGCCGCCGATCCCGGAGGGCAAGGGCTCCCCGGAGCGTCTGGCCCGCCGCCGCGACGTGTGGCGCTCCGTCGTCATGCAGCAGCTCCAGGCGGACGTCCTCGCCTGCGAGATGGCCGCGCAGCTGCTGAACGCCGCGCCCGACCCCGAGGCGAGGCTCTATTACTCGACGATGGTGCAGGACGAGTCGCGCCACACCGAGGCGTGGCTGAAGCTCATCGGCCAGATCGGCGGCGAGGGGGAGCGAGATCCGCACCTCGACCGGCTCGGGCACATGTTCCTCGAGGCGGACACGCTCGAAGAGAAGGTCTTCCTCATGCAGGTGTTCTTCGAGCGCCTCATCATCCCTCGCTTCCGCTTGATCGCGCGCTCGTCGCGCGGAACGATCCTCGAGGAGCTGTGCAACCGGCTCGCCGTCGACGACGGCATCCACCACGGCGCCGGCATGGCGTACGAGCGCGTGCTGCTCGAGACCGCCGACGCAAGGGTCAAGAGTCAGCTGATCGACGCGGCGAACCGGATGCTCCCGGAGTTCGCCGCGCACGCGCTCTGGCGGCCGAAGGCGCGCGAGATGATCGGCCAGCTGATGGAAGCGCGCGACCGCGAGCGCCTCAAGCAAGAGCTGAACCACGGCGTACGGCTCGCACAGAGCCTCGGCCTCGACGTCAGCGACGTCGCCCTGCCGTTCTGACCCCTCTCGCCACCTGACTTCAGTCAGGTGGCAGTCGTTCCAACGACTGCAGCCTGCTTGAAAGCAGGCTGCGTCAGCGCGTTCCGCCGCGCTCGAAGTGGGCGCGGAAGAAGTTCTCCGACCCCGCGGTCGCCATCGCCGCTGACGCGCTGATCTCCAGGGCGAGCGCAGCTGCCGCCACGATCTGGGCGAAGCGGTACACCTTGCCCGGTCCGTCACAGCCCATGAGCGTGAGCCACTCGTGCGCGGTCGGGAGCGTCGTGCCGCCGCCGACCGTGCCGACCTCGAGTCCGGGGAAGCGGATCGAAGCGTGCAAGCCTGCCTCGACCCGTCGTCCGGTGCCATGCGCCATCGAGCTCGTCCCGACCATCCCGAGGTCCTGTCCGGTCGCCGCGAAAACGGCGGCGATCGCCGACGCCGGCGTGAAGGCGACCGACTGCATGCCCGAGGCGACGGCGCCGTGCGTCCCCACCCACGAGAGCGCCTCGAGATCCGCCGCGGTCGTACGAAGCACTCGCCCGATCGCCTCGTCGGTGAGCGTGGCCTCGGCGATCACCGTCTTGCCATGGCCGGACTGGAAGAACTCGAACGACGGCTTCTTGTCGCCGCCCATGTTCGCCTCGAGCATCGCGCGCTCGATCGGCACGGGCGCCTTCGGCAGCACGAACGCCATGTTCAGAGCGTAGGCGTTGCGAGTCATCATGTTCGGCCCGACCGCGTCGCCCGTCGTCCAGCGCCACAGCACGTGGCACATCGGGCCGACAACGTGGGTCTTGGCCTCGCGCAGGACGGCATATCGCGACAGCTCAGCGATGTCCGAGCTTGCCAGCCATTCGCGCATCTCGCCGACGCGCTCCTCGATCCAGCGTGCGAGCGCGAGCGCGTCCCCCGCGTCGTGGCAGACGAAGCAGGACGCCCGTGTGATCCGGTCCGCGACGACGTACGTCCGGAACCCGCCCGACAGCTCGACCGCCTTGGCGCCGCGCTGGAGCGACGCCGTCAGCCCGCCCTCGGTGTGCGCGAGCGGGACGACGACTTCCTCCTCGGCCCTGCCGCTCTCGACGACCTCGCCGTCCTCGGTCAACACATACTGGCCCAGCGAGACGCGGAGCTCTGCGACCGACACCGGGATGACGGCGGTCCCGGTCACCGACTCGGCAGCCTTCGCGTAGGCCGAGAGGTCGACGTCGCCGTCGAGGCCCAGCGCTGCGCGGCGGGCGGCGATCGACGCAGCGTCGTTCTTGCGCGGTAGGCGGGTCGCCATGGCGGCATTGTGTCGTAACCTCACGTCGATGCCCGCACAGCTGATCGACGGCAAGGCGCTCGCGGCCAAGGTCCGCGAGGAGGTCGCAGCAGAGGTCGAGGAACTCGGCGACGTCGGCCTGACGACAGTGCTCGTCGGCGACGACGCTGCCTCCGATGTCTACATCCGGGGCAAGCACAAGGCTGCGATCGGCGTCGGCATCCAGGCGAACGACCTCCGACTCCCCGCCGACATCCCGGAAGACGAGCTCCTACAGCTGCTCGCCGACCTGAACGCCGACGACGCCGTGGACGGCATCCTCGTCCAGCTCCCGCTTCCGTCACACATCGACGAGATCAAGGCGATCGAGGCGATCGACCCGGGGAAAGACGTCGACGGCTTCCACCCGATCAACGCCGGCCTGCTCTACCTCGGACGTCCGAACCTCGTGCCCGGGACGCCACTCGGGATCATGCGGATGCTCGCCGAGTACGGGATCGAGGCGAAGGGCGCGCGCGCGGTCGTCGTCGGCCGCTCGAACATCGTCGGGAAGCCGGTGGCCCACCTGCTGCTCCAGGCGCACGCGACCGTGACGATCTGCCACTCGCGGACCGTCGACCTGGAGCGGCACACGCTCGACGCCGACATCCTCGTCGCCGCCGTCGGCCACCTGCACGTGATCGGCGCCGACATGGTCAAGGCCGGGTCTACGGTGATCGACGTCGGCATGAACCGAACCGAGGAGGGCCTCTTCGGCGACGTCGACCCGAGCGCGTCGGAGCGCGCCGCGTACATGACTCCCGTCCCGGGCGGCGTCGGCCCGATGACGATCGCGATGCTCTTGAAGAACACGGTCACCGCCGCGCGTGCGCGCCGAGGCCTTGTATCCGGCGTCACCTGAGCTACACTCGGGCGATTCGGTATCGGTCGGCGGCTCGGTGTTCTCGGGGCCGTCGTTTGTTCGTTAGGAGGAACAACAGTTGGCAGAGGGCACCGTGAAGTGGTTCTCGAACGAGAAGGGCTACGGCTTCATCGAGCGCGAGGGCGGCGACGACGTCTTCGTGCACTTCTCGGCGATCGGCATGGACGGCTACAAGTCGCTGACCGAAGGCCAGAAGGTTTCGTTCGAGGTTGTGCAGGGCCCGAAGGGCGCGCAGGCTGCGAACGTCATGGCGATCTAGAGAACCTGTCGGACCCACGTTTGAAGAGGCCCCGACAGGGGCCTCTTCTCTTTCGGTAGAAGGGAAGCTCCCCGGATGGCAATCGAGCGCGAACAGCTCCTCCACGTCGCCCACCTCGCCCGGCTCGAGCTCGGCGACGACGAGGCCGAGCGCCTCGGCGCGCAGCTGAACGACATCCTCGACGCGGTGTCGAAGGTCTCCGAGCTCGACCTCTCGGACGTGCCGCCGACCTCGCACCCGCTCGACGTCGTCAACGTCTCGGCCGCGGACGAGCCTCGCGAATGCTTGACGGTCGAGGAGGCGCTCGCGAACGCGCCCGACCACGAGGGGGCGTACTTCAAGGTCCCGCCCGGGGGCGCGTGATGCTCGACACGCTGCGTCTGAGCGCCGAGGAGGCCATCCGCCTCGTCGAGAAGAGAGAGGTGTCGGGTGCCGAGCTCTTCGCCGCCTACCGTGCCGCGATCGACGAGCGTGATCCCGAGCTGCACTGCTACCTGCACATCTGCGAGGACGAGGGAGGCGAGGGGATCCCGATCGCGATCAAGGACGTGATCGGCACCAAGGGCATCCCGACGACGGCCGGCTCGAAGATCCTGGAGGGCTACGTCCCGGTCTATGACGCGACCGTTATCGAGCACTGCCGGTCGCACGGCCTCCGGATCCTCGGCAAGACGAACACGGACGAGTTCGCGATGGGCTCGTCGACGGAGAACTCGGCGTACGGGCCGACCCGGAACCCGTGGGACCCGACGCGCGTGCCCGGCGGCTCGGGCGGTGGCTCGGCTGCCGCCGTCGCGGCCGGCCTCGCGCCGTGGGCACTCGGTTCCGACACGGGCGGATCGATCAAGCAGCCGGCCGCACTGTGCGGCAACGTGGGGCTCCGTCCGACGTACGGGACTGTCTCCCGCTACGGCGTCGTCGCGTTTGCCTCGAGCCTCGATCAGGTCGGCCCGGTTGCCCGGAACGTTCGGGACTGTGCGTATCTCTACTCGATCATCGCCGGCCGCGATCCGTGCGACTCGACCACGGTCGACCTGCCGAGTGCGGTTCAACTGCCGGAAGGCGACTCGCTCGCGGGGCTGCGGGTGGGCGTGCCGACCGAGTTCACAGAGCACGAGGCCATCGAGCCGGGCGTGCGCGACGCCGTGCAGCGCGCCGTGGAGCTGATGCGCGAGCTCGGCGCCGAGGTGGGGGAGTGCTCGCTGCCGAACTCGCTCGAGTACGGGGTGCCGTGCTACTACCTCATCGCTCCCGCAGAGGCGTCGTCGAACCTCGCGCGTTACGACGGGGTGCGCTACGGCTACCGCACGCCGCACGCCGACGATCGGCTCGACATGTACAAGCGCACTCGCGACGAGGGATTCGGCGACGAGCCGAAGCGCCGCATCCTCGTCGGCACCTATGCGCTGTCGGCCGGCTACTACGACGCGTACTACGGCCAGGCGCAGAAGGTCCGCACGGTGCTGATCCGCGAGCACAAGGAGGCGTTCGAGCGCTTCGACGTCCTCGTCACGCCGACGTCGCCGACGGTCGCCTTCCCGCTCGGCGCGAAGACGGCCGACCCGATCGCGATGTACCTCAACGACCTGCTCACGATCCCGTCGTGCATGGCCGGCCTGCCCGGGCTCAACGTCCCGTGCGGGCTCTCGGAAGGGCTGCCCGTCGGCCTACAGCTGATCGGCCCGCAGTTCTCCGAGAACACGCTCTTCCAAACGGGATATGCACTCGAGCAGGCGATCGGCTTCGATCCGGTTCCGGCGAGGCTCGCATGAGGTTCGAAGATCCCGCAGCCGACTTCATCCCCGCGGTCGAGCGCGTCTTCGGCGCGTCGCCGCGTGTCCTCGACGGCTCCCGCGCAGTGCTCATCGGCGACCTGAAGCTCCAGCTCGAGGCCGGGGAGCGCGAGCTGTGGCTAATCGAGACGACGGGGGTGCTCGAGAACCGGATCGGGATGGTCGAGGTCGACCTCGACATCGAAGCGGCCATACGAGAAGCGAAGGAGCGCCTCGATTCCGGCCGCTGATTGGGAGCCCGTCATCGGCCTCGAGGTGCACGCGCACCTCAAGACGAAGACGAAGATGTTCTGCCGCTGCGCGCTCGAGTACAGCGCACCGGAGAACACCCGCACCTGTCCGGTGTGCCTCGCGCACCCCGGCGCACTGCCGGTGCCGAACGGCCGCGCCATCGAGCTGACGATCAAGCTCGGCGTCGCGCTCGGCTGCGAGATCTCGAAGCACGCGATCTTCGCGCGCAAGAACTACTTCTACCCCGACCTGCCGAAGGGCTACCAGATCAGCCAGTACGAGGCCCCGCTCTGCGAGCACGGCAGGTTCGTGATTCCGACAGCCGACGGGGACGAAGCGGTCGGCATCACGCGCGCGCATCTCGAAGAGGACGCGGCGAAGACCGTGCATGCCGGCGGCGCGACCGGCCGCAGCGTCGGCGCCGACTACTCGCTCATCGACTTCAACCGCGGCGGCACGCCGCTTCTCGAGATCGTGAGCGAGCCCGACATCCGCTCGGCCGACGAGGCAGACCGGTATCTGCGCCTCCTGCGGCAGACGATCGTCGAGCTCGGCATCTCCGACGCCGAGATGGAGAAGGGCACGCTCCGCGCGGACGTCAACGTGTCGGTGCGCAAGCGTGGGGAGGAGGGCTTCCGCCCGCGCTGGGAGCTGAAGAACATGAACTCGTTCACGTTCATCCGCCGCGGGATCGACGCCGCGATCCGCGAGCAGGTCGCGGCCTACGAGCGCGGCGAGACGCTCGAGCAGTCGACGTACGACTACGACCCCGACACGGACCATCTCACCGTGCATCGGTCGAAGGAGGAGGCCGACGACTACCGCTACTTCCCGGAGCCCGACCTCGTCCCGGTCGAGCCGCCCGTCGAGCTCGTCGAGCGCCTGCGGGCGGAGGTGCCCGAGCTCCCGGGTACCCGCATCCGCCGGTTCGAGGAGGCGGTCGGCTTCGACGTCGCGTACGCGCTCGTGACGACGGACCGCGATGCGCTCTACGCCGGTCTCGTCGCCGAGGGCGTCGAGGCCCGCCTTGCGGCGAACTGGGTGATGAACGAGTTCGCGGCGACCGGCGACGACCCAGCGGACGTGAACGTCCCCGAGATGGCGACGGTGCTGAAGACGCTGAACCTCACGCGCAGCGCCCTTGTCGACGCAACTGCGGCGAGCACGAAGGACGGCTTCAGCGCGGCGGCCTACACCGCGCAGACCGCGGTCAGCGACGCGTCGGAGCTCGGACCCGTGATCGATTCGGTGATCGCGGCGAACCCGGGCCAGGTCGAGACGTACCGCGGTGGCAAGGAGGGTGTGCTCGGCTTCCTCGTCGGCCAGGTGATGAAGGAGACGCAGGGGAAGGCCGACCCGAAGGTCGTCAACCGGCTGTTGCGGGAGAAGCTTCAGGCGTAGACGGCATGCTGCGAATCGACGCGCTGAACGTGCCAGACCGCGACGCAGAGGGCGGACCCGGTGACGACGGCCATCGTCGCGCGGGGCGACACCGAGTCGAGGAGGAATCCGGCGGCGAGCGGGCCGAGCGGCAGCGCCAGGACGGCGAGATTCTGGGACGCCGTGACCACGCCGGCGACCCGGTCACGGCGAGCACGAGCAGGGGGAACGCGATGCGCGAGACGTTGGCGCCTGCCGTCGAGAGCAGATGCCCGGCCTGGAGCACGAAGTCGCGATTCCGCCGCAGCGGCGTGTCGCTCATGTTCCCGCAGGCTCGAGCTCGGAGAGGCTCGGCGCGTTCCGGATCGCGCGGTTCGTCGTCCCGAGAACTGCGAGCGCGAGCAGGATTCCCGCGAAGACGGTGACGGTCACGCGTGCGGACAGCGAGGCGAGCATCAGACCGGCGAGGAGCGGCCCGAGCGGCGCGCCGCTCAGCGCGATCGTGCGGGCGACGCTGTTGACTCGGCCCGTGAGGCGGTCGGGTACGACAGCGACGCGGTAACCAATGACTGTCGCGTTCGCGGTCGGAAGGAACAGCGCCATCGGGAGGGCGCCTATGAGGAGGACGTAGACGCTCGGCTTCGCGATGAACGCAGCGATCCCGAGCTGGAACCAGAAGCCGCAGATCACGATCTGCTTCATCGAGAGCAACCGCTGCAGGCGCGGTGAGGCCATCGATCCGAGAAGCGAGCAGACGCCGAACACCGCGATCAGCGCGCCGATCTCGCCGCTCGAGAGCCCTTGCCGCTTGCCGACGACGATCACGATCAGGAACAGGCCCTCATAGACGAGATTCGTGCCGGTGAACAGGATCGCGCAGGCCCGAAAGAACGCATGGCCCCACAGCCAGCGGAACCCCTCCGCGAGCTCCGAGCGCAGGTTCGACTCCATCTCCTCTCGCTCCTCTTGAAAGGGCGTGCGGATCGCGAGCAGCGAACTGAGCGAGAAGACAACGGAGACGGCGTTTGCGACCCACGGAAGCGACCGGCCGAGCCCGAAGAGCGCACCGCCGAGCGGCGGCGCGACGAGCGAGACGGTGGAGTACCGCGCCTGCTCGGCAGCGACGGCAACCGGGAGCTGATGCGTCGGGACGACAGAGCGAAGCGCGCCGAACTCGGCGACGTTGAAGAGGACGAACATTGTCCCTTCGACGAACGCGACGAGGATGATCTGCACGAACGAGAGCGCATCGAACGCGAGCGCCGCGACGAGGCTGGCGACCGCGGCGACGCGGATGAGGTCGGTCGTGATCATCACGCGCTTTCGCTGCGACCGGTCCGCGATCACGCCCGCGATGAAGCCGAAGAGCGGCCAGGGGAGGATGTGTACGAATCCCACGAGCCCTGCCTTCGCCGGCGAGTGCGTGAGTGCGAGCGTCAGCAGCGGGTACGCGATCCCGGTCGACGCGCCGCCGATCGTCGAGAAGGTCTGCCCGACCTGGAGGAGGATGAAGTCGCGGTTCTTGCGGAGCGGGACCGAGGTCGCTGCGGTGTCGCTCACGCGACCGCGGGCTCAGCCTCGATCGCATCGTCGCGGCGAGTGAGCACGTACGCGGCGGCGAGCACGAAGACGACGGCCATTGCCACGATCTCGACGCGGTAGTCGACGACGGTGATGAGCGCCGCGCCGGCGGCGATGGAGATCGTCTGAGGCACCCTGAACAGCATGTTCGCAGCTGCGGATACCCGGCCTTGCACATGGCTCGGGCTGCGCCGCTGGTAGGCGGTCGCGAGCGCGACGATCGCCCAGACGATGCCGAGGCCGGCGACCGCGGTGGCGGCGCGGACGGCGGGTTCGTTCACCTTCGCCCAGATGCCGAGGACGATGATCATCGCCCAGTCGCCGAACATCGACAGCGTCTGGCCCGCGATCAGCAGCCGGATGTCCGGCCGGGAGAACAGGGCTTTCACTAGGCCCGGAAGACGCGGAAGTCGCCGCTGACGGTCTTGCCGCGGACGACGAGGGTCGGCCCGGAGCCGTCGCCGTCGCCGGGCTCGCTGCCGAGCGGCACCTCCGAGTCGAGATCGCCGGAGACGGAGCCCGCGTCGACGTCGAGGTTCGTGCCGGGCTCGACGCCGACCTCGATGTCGCCCGAGACGCTCTGCACGACGACGTCGCCTTCGCGGGTGGACTCGAGTCGCACGTCGCCCGAGACCGACTTGCCGACGACGGAGCGGCCGACCGCGCGGACGAGGAAGTCTCCGGAGACCGTGGTGAAGCGGAGATCGCCCCCGATGCGATCGAGTCGCACGTCGCCGCTGACGGTCTTCACCGTCGTGTCCCGCTCGATCTCGCCTGTCATGACGAGGTCGCCGGACGCGGACTTCGACTCGAGCGACTGGAGGCGGCCGCGTACCTTCATGTCGGCGGCGGCCGTTGCGAGCTCGGCCCGGCTGCCGTGCGGGACGCGCACGCGCACCTTCAACCGACCCCCGCTGCCCCAGGTGAGGTCGCCGATCTGGATCGTGATGCCGAGCGACTTCTTGCCCTTCATCTCGACCACGATCCGACGGCCGTGCTGCTCGACGGTGAAATGCTCCAGCACTTTCTCGCTGCCCTCGAGCGTGACGAGGGACTCGTCGCCGTCGATGGTCTCCACGTCGACGTCGCCGACCGGGACCTTCACCTCGAGCTCCACCGGTTCCGGTGTGTGGAAGCGATGCTCGGCCACCTCAGATCGCCTTGAGGGTGGTGGGGCGGAGGCTGCGCGAGATCGCGAGGGCGAGCCAGTCGGACGGCGTAAGGCCGGCCGTCGCGGCCGCTTCCTCGACCGGTGCGCGAAGCGGCTCGGGCAGGCTCAGGGTCAGCGGGCCCTCGGGGACGCCGGACGGATCGTCGTAGACCCAGTGCGTCCTGTTGCTCTTGAGAGACGGGAAGAACATCGCGACTCCTTTCAGCTCCGGCCGTAGCCGGACAGGCGCCGGCGGCTCCCGCCGCCGAGGCCGGAGGACGGGCGCGGCTCACCGGTGCGGGTGAGCACCTGGACGAGCCACGTGTTGACGGAGACCCCTTCACGGGCGGCGGCGGCCTCGAGCCGCGCCTTGAGGCTCTCGGGCAGGCGGAGGGTGATCCTGGCCGTGAATGCCTCGTCGGCGGGCTCGACGGCTGCCGTCTCCTCGTCGTGGACGAAGACGAGCTCCGGATCGCCACCGGCGAAGCGGACCTCGACACGCCCCTCTTCGAGCTGGTTCGAGAGCTCGAGCGCCGCCTCGCCGATCGCCTCGAGGAGGCGGCGGCCGAGGGCGGACTCGAGCGCGCCGGCGAGGAGCTCGGCGGCCCGGGCGGTCGACTCGTCGCCGACCGCCGCTATCCGGGCGAGGTCCTCACGAAGCGCTTGAACGTAGCCGTCGATCTGCATGACGGCAGCATGACATCATTGTGATGTCATGTCAAGTCATCTTTGATGTCAAACCGCTGTCAGATCAGCCCGCAATACCTCGCGGTGTTTGGCCAGGGCCAGAAACCCCTGCTCTTGTGCGCTTTCTCCGCCGTCCACATCTGCTCGAGCGGCGTCCAGTGATCGGCCGTGCCCTTCGTCCTGAAGAGGCGCCGGCCAAACGTCCGCTGGAAGCCGATGTCCATCTGGAGCCCGCCGTAGTAGGGGCCGCCGCCGTCCCTCCAACTCCCCTCGAAGCGGTGGATGCAAAGGAATGCCGCCTTGTGCGGCGGGTGGGCCGCCCGAAGCCGCGCCTTGGTGGCACGCCGCTTCCAGAGCAGGACCGCCTTCTGGACGTCCGGAATGCTCATCTCGTTGAGCACCCGGCCCTCGGTCGGTGTTCTGCCTGCGCCCATGAGGTTCTCCCAGCGCCAGGTCGAGCGCTGGTAGGCGTAGATCTGAGCGCCGAGCCAGGCGATGGCCCGAGTTTGCTGCAGGGTCCGAACCGCCTGAGAACCCTGTGCTGCCGCAGTGGCCTGTGTCGCGCCTCCGATCGCGCTGCAACAACACGCGAGCAGGCCGGCGCAGGCCAGGGTGAATCGCCGCAAATCACCACCCCCAGTGGTTTCGCTTGCCAGTCGTAGGCCGGACGTGCAGAGCTCTCGTTCGAGCGACAGCGTCCGGCGCGGCTATGCCGTGCGTTCCGAGGACTGTAGACGCTGGGCCCCGGTAAAGGGTTTGTGAAGGTTCCCCGAGGCGGCAAGACTTCGCTACAAAGAGGCGCGGTTCCGAGGGTTTTTCCACGCATGCGGTATCTGCGCCGACTCATCAGCGTTCTCCTCGCAGCGCTCGTCCTCGCGGCCGTTGCCGCTGCCACGCCGCCCAAAAGCGAGCTCGCGGCCCTGACGAACTACACGCAGGCGCAGCGCAAGGAGAGCGCGATCCGCTTCATCGTCATCCACGTCACGGATGGCTCGTTCGCCGGCACCGTTTCGTGGCTCCGGGATCCACACGCGCACTCCTCGGCGAACTTCGTCGTCTCCCGCGAGGGGCGCGTCCAGGAGCTCGTGCCGCTCCACGACATCGCATGGCATGCAGGCAACTGGGCGTGCAACCTCCGCTCGGTCGGGATCGAGAACGAGGGGTACACCGACGATCCCGCCGGCTTTCCGGTGGGCGAGTACCGCGCCACCGCCCGACTTGCGGCGGTGATCGCCCGTCGCTCCCTCATCCCGATCGACCGGCGGCACATCATCGGCCACTCCGAGGTGCCCGACCCGAACGACCCGCTCCAGGGCGGCGGCATCGACCAGCACACGGATCCCGGCAGGTACTGGCGGTGGCCGTTCTTCATGCATCTCGTGCAGCGCTTCGCGTACCCGGAACGGTTCCTCGTGCACAAGCACGTCGGGCTCGAGATCGAGACGAGCACCCTCGGTGACCGCCAGGTGGTGGCCGGCGCGGTGCCGTGGCGCACCAAGGTCGGCGGCCCGGTGAAGCGCGTCGCGTTCGTCGTCGACGGCAAGGTCCGCTGGACCGACCGGATCGCGCCGTTCGCGTTCGCCGGCGGAAGGCTCTGGAACACGTTCCCCCTGCGGAACGGCAAGCACTCGCTCGAGCTGCGCGCGTACGGGGCGAAGTCGTGGACGCGGCATCGCTTCACGGTGCGGATCGAGAACGAGCCCTTCACACTCGCACCTGTCGGCTTGAAGGCGAATCAGACGGTGAGCGGCGTGCTACCTGTGCAGGCGCTCTTCACGGGCGTGCCCCCGGCGCGCGTGCTCCTCTACCTCGACGGGCGGCAGATCGACCACGACACGTCGCCGCCCTACGTCTTCAAGTGGAACACCCAGCGCGCGAAGGACGGTCGGCACACGCTCACCCTCGCCGGGCGTGCGCGCGACGGCCGCATCGTCCGCTCGCGGTTGCAGGTCGTCGTCGCAAACGGGGCGCTCCAGGCTGCGAAGATCGTCGCGAGCTCGCTCGCCGACGGCCAGACCGTCTCCGGTGCGCAGCACTGGCTCGTGGAGACCAGCGGAGCGGTCGCGCGCGTCGAGTTTCTCGTCGACGGTGCGGTCCGCTCGACCGCGGCCGTAGCGCCCTACGCCTGGGACTGGGATGCGAGCGCCGAAGCGCCGGGCGCACACCAGCTCACCGCGCGCGCAGTCGGCGCCGACGGCGCCGTTGCCGAACAGCGCTTCACGGTGACGGTCGCGTCCCCCAGTGCGGGGCAGTGAATCCCGCGTAGAGAAGCCCGGCGCCGAGAGCGATCCCGACCGCGGCTCCTCCGGCGCCGAGACCGGCGAGTCCGCTGCCGACTGCGGCCGCGGCGACGCCGAGCACGATGAGCGCGTTCCCGACCGGCCGCCGCCGCAGCGAGCGGAGCGCGACGCCGACGACTGCGAGCGTTCCGACCGCGTTCGCGAGGATCGCGAGCAGCCGCGCAGGCAGGAAGTCGAGATGGTCATGCGCCGCAGGGATGCCGTGCGTGGCGAAGGGGCCGTGGATCGACATCGCGACCGCGATCCCGACTGCGAGCCCGGCGTAGAGAAGGCCGACCGCACCGGCGCGGCGCACGCCGGCCAGGAGCAGCGATCCGACGCCGAGCAGCGGTGCAGTGAGGAGCGCGCCGGCCGCGTAATAGACACGGAAGGCCCGTGCGTCCCACTGCGCCGCTTCGCCCCAGGCGAGCGCGGCGGCTGCGACCGCGTACGCCGCGAGCGACCACGCCCACGCCGCGAGCTCGGGCCGACGGGTCTCCCGCCAGCGCTTCGCGAGCGCTCCGGCGAGGCGCAGCGCGAGCAGGGCCGCTGCGAATGCGAGGAGCGCGTTCACCGCTGACGAGAGTAGTAGGCTCGAAGGAGTGGCGAGAGTCCTTTCGCTCGTCCTGATCGCGGCCGCAATCCTCGTCGGAGCCTCGGCCGCGTCCTCGCCCGTCGACCATGCGCTGATCGCGCTGAACGTGCTGCCGCCCGGCCAGGGCGCGAACCAGCCGGAGCTGACGAGCCAGATCGCACTCTACGACTCGCTCACTGCACGCAGCGGCAAGCCGGTGGGCGCCCTGACACAGTTCTACAAGCCCGAGACGCTCGGTCTCGGCGGCGCCAAGCCGAAGCAGGTCGTGCGGCCGAAGGCCGGCGTGACGATCTACCGCGACGGCTACGGCGTGCCGCACGTCTACGGCACGACGCGCGCGAACACAGAGTTCGGAGCAGGCTGGGTCACGGCGGAGGACCGCGGCCTCTATCTCCAGCTCATGCGTGGTCCCGCGCGGCTCTCTGCGCTCGACGTGCCCGGCCACGACGCGTTCTCGCTTGCGCTCTCCGCACGTCAGTTCACGCCGAGCGCGGAGACAGAGGCATTCCTCGCGACGCAGGTGAAGCTCGCGCAGAAGACGCCGCGCGGACGGCAGATGATCGCCGACGTCGACGCGTATCTCCGCGGCATCAACGCCTACTTCAGGAGCAAGGGTGGGTTCGTGAAGCCGTTCGCGCGCAACGACGTGATCGCCTTCGGAACGCTGATCGGCGCTGTGTTCGGCGCCGGCGGCGGCAACGAGGCGCGGAGCGCGCAGTTCCTGTCCGCGCTCCAGCAGCGTCTCGGCACCGCCAAGGGTCTCGACGTCTGGAACGACCTCCGCGAGCACATGGATCGCGACACGCCCGTGACCGTGAACGCGCCGTTCCCGTACGCAAACGGGCCGACGGGAATCGGGCCGGGCAACGTCACGATCGACGCCGGCAGCTTCACGCCGACGGTCGCCGGGGCACCCCCGCTTCAGCATCGCCGTCTGATGTCGAACGCGCTTCTGATCGGCGCGAAGCGCTCCTCGAGCGGTCATTCGATCTTCGTCGCCGGGCCGCAGGTCGGCTACTACTCGCCGGAGATCCTGATGGAGCTCGACCTGCACGGCGGCCGCTTGAACGCGCGCGGCGTGGCGTTCCCCGGCCTCGGGTTCTACCTCCAGATCGGCCGTGGCCCCGATTACGCTTGGAGCGCCACCTCGGCGAGCTCGGACGTGATCGACGAGTTCGCGGAGACGCTCTGCGGCAACGGGACGACGCAGTACGTCTACTTGGGCCAGTGCCGCGAGATGGGCACGTTCGACGCAGGCTCGTTGAAGAGCCTGAACGCCTCTGCCGACACGGAGCTCGTCTACCGCACGACGGTGCACGGGCCGGTCGTCGGCTACGCGACGAGCAACGGCAAGAAGGTCGCGATCTCGCTGCAGCGCTCGACGCGAGGCCGCGAGCTTCTCGGTGGGATCCCGTTCCAGACGCTTTCCACAGGCGGCGTGCACTCACCCGAACAGTTCTTCGAGACGATGAGCGGCTTCGAGCTGACGTTCAACTGGTTCTACGCCGACTCCAAGCACATCGCGACCTATTCGAGCGGGCGGCTGCCGCTCCGCTCCGCGGGCGTGAACTCGGGGCTGCCGACGAACGGGAACGGTTCCTACGAGTGGCACGGCTGGCTCGACCCGAACTCGCATCCGCACGTCGTCGATCCGTCGAATGGGACGATCCTCAACTGGAACAACAAGCCGGCGGCCGCGTTCGCCGCGGCGGACGACAACTGGTCGTACGGCTCCGTGCACCGCGTCCAGCTCCTGCAGAACGCGTTGCCGAAGGACAGCCTGACCCCGACTGCCGTCGTCGAAGCGATGAATAACGCCGCTACGCTCGACCTCCGCGCTGATCTCGTCCCGTTGCTCGCGAAGATGATGGCGCGAGCGACGCCGACCGGTGCACGTGGCGAGCAGATGCTGCAACTGCTGCGGCAATGGAACGGCAGCCGTCTCGACGCGAACCTCGACGGAAAGATCGACGCACCGGGGGCCGCCGTGATGGACGCGTGGTGGCCGCGGCTTGCGGTTACGGTGCTGCAGCCGGTGCTCGGGCCGCTGACCGATCAGCTGAAGACGCTTGCCCCGCTGAGCGACGACGCGAGTCCGAGCGGCAGCTCGTACGGGGCGGGCTGGTACGGCTACGTAGAGAAGGATCTGCGGACACAGCTCGCCGGCACGGCGGGCTTCTCGACCCGGTACTGCGGCAGCGGCGAGGTCGCTGCGTGCGCCGCCTCGCTCTGGCAGTCGCTCGACCAGGCCGGGAACGACCTCGCTGCGGCGCAGGGCCCGGATCCGGCCTCGTGGCGCGCCGACGCGACCAGGGAGCGGATCCGCTTCGCGGGCTTCATCGCGGACACTATGCGCTGGACGAACCGGCCAACCTTCCAGCAGGTCGTCGTGTTCCGGTCGCATCGGTAGTTTGCGGAGGTGCCCCAGAAGAAGTACCTGTTCACGCCGGGGCCGACGTCTGTGCCGCCGCAGGTGCTCGCGGCGATGGCGGAGCCGGTCGTGCACCACCGCAGTCCCGACTTCAAGCCGATCTACGAGCGCTGCCTGACGCGGCTGCGTGAGGTCTGCCGCACGGAGCGAGAGGTCCTCCTATTCACCGCTTCCGGCACCGGCGCGTTCGAATCTGCGGTCGCGAACCTCGTCTCGCCGGGCGATCCGCATCTCGTCGTCTCGGCCGGAAACTTCGGCGAGCGGTGGGCAGCGATGACCGCGGCCTACGGGGCCGACGTCGACCACCTCCACTACGCGTGGGGCGAGACGCCCGAGGCGGACGACGTGCGTTCGCGCTTGCGAGAGCGCACGGCAAAGGCGGTGTGGGTCGTGCATTCCGAGACCTCGACAGGGGTCGTCGCCGACATCCAGTCATTGGCCGCCGCGGCGAAGGAAGCGGGGGCCCTCGTCGTCGTCGACGCCGTCTCGAGCCTCGGCGCCGTGCCGTGTGAGACCGACGCCTGGGGGCTCGACGTCGTCGTCGCGGGCTCGCAGAAAGCGTTGATGACCCCGCCGGGCCTCGGGCTCTGCGCGGTCTCGGAAGCCGCGTCGGCGGCGACCGGGAGCTCACCGCGTTTCTACTTCGACTGGGAGCGGACGCAGAAAGCGCAGGCCAAGCTCGACGCGGCGTTCACGCCGTCCGTCTCGCTCGTCGCCGGCCTCGACGTCGCGCTCGGCCTGCTGCTCGAGGAAGGGCTCGAGGCTGCGTTCGACCGGCATGTGCGTCTTGGTCGCGCCGCGCGCGCGGGAGCGAAAGCGATGGGGCTCGAGCTGTTCTCGCCCGACGACGATCGCAGCGCGGTCGTGACCGCGGTGCGCCCGCCGGAGGGGGTCGACGGCGGCGACGTCGTCAAGGGGCTGCGCGACCGCTTCGGGATCACGATCGCCGGCGGGCAGGGCGAGCTCCAGGGAAAGATCTTCCGGCTCGGCCACATCGGCTGGTTCGACGTGTTCGACATCACGACCATGCTCGCCGCGGTCGAATGCGTGCTCGGGGATCTCGGCGCGGAGATCGAGCGGGGTGTCGCCGTGACGGCCGCGCTCGACGCCTACGAGCACCAACCCGTCGCATGAGCTTGCTCATGCGACAGGGGAGGCGGACTCGGGGGAACCGAGAGGTTCCCCCTTGCGCTGTGTCGCGCCTTTGGTGCGACACAGCGGGAAGTAGGGTCATTTGACGGCGCGCGTCCTCGTCCGCGAAGCGATCGCGCCCGCGGGCGTGGACCTTCTCCGTGAGCGCTTCGACGTCGATGTCGACTCCGACAGCGAGCTCGCGGACATCATCGACCGCTACGACGCGATCGTCGTCCGGTCGGCGACGAAGCTCACCGCCGAGCTGATCGGCCTCGCATCGAAGCTGAAGGTGATCGGCCGCGCGGGCGTCGGCGTCGACAACGTCGACGTCGACGCTGCGACGCGGCGCGGAATCGTCGTCGCGAATGCGCCGGAGTCCACCGTCGTCTCGGCGGCGGAGCACACGATCGGCCTGCTCGTCGCGCTCGCGCGCAACATTCCGCAGGCGCACGCCGCGCTCAAGCAGGGCCGCTGGGAGCGCAAGGCGTACGGCGGCATCGAGCTCGCAGGCAAGACGCTCGGCGTCCTCGGCTTCGGGCGGATCGGGCAGCAGGTGGCGCGGCGTGCCTCCGGCCTGGGCATGCACGTCGCCGCGTACGACCCGTTCGTCGCGCCTGAGCGGTTCCGCGAGCTCGGCGTCGAGCGGCTCGCGACGCCGGAGGACGTGTACGGCGCGTCGGAGTTCCTCACCCTCCATCTCCCGCTGACGCCGGAGACGCGGGGCTCGCTCGACGCGGATGCGTTTGCGCGGATGCGGGACGGCGTCCGCATCGTCAACGCGGCGCGCGGCGAGCTCCTCGACGAGGGGGCGCTCGTCGGCGCGCTCGAGTCCGGCAAGGTGGCGGGTGCCGCGCTTGACGTCTTCTCGGAAGAGCCCTACTCGGGCAGGCTGCTCGAATTCGACAACGTCGTCGTCACGCCTCATCTCGCCGCGTCGACCGACGAGGCTCAGGACCGCGCCGGCGTCATCGTCGCCGAGCAGGTTGCGGCGGCGCTCGAGGGCGGGCTCGTGACGAACGCGGTGAACATTCCCGTGATCGGCGCCGAAGAGCTCGAGGCGCTCGGGCCGTACATCCCGCTCGCGGCGAAGCTCGGCCGGATCGCGATGGAGCTGACCGGCGGGATGGCGGAGGAGATCACGATCACGTCGTATGGCGGGCTCGCCGACTACGACACGCGGCTGCTCACGGTTGCCGCGCTGAACGGTGCGTTCCAGGGACGCGCCGACCGGCCGGTGAACTACGTGAACGCACCGCTGATCGCGCGCGAACGCGGCATCGAGGTGCTCGAGGAACGGTCGCACGCGGCGCGCGACTATACGAATCTGCTGCGCGTCGAGATCGCGGTCGGCGAGGAGGTGACGCGCGTCGCCGGAACCCTCATCGGGCGCGAGAACCGCCAGTGGCTCGTCAGCGCCCTCGGCTTCGAGCTCGACCTCGAGCTTGCGCCCCTTCTCGTGTTGTTCCGGTACGACGACATTCCGGGTGTGATCGGCCGCGTCGGCACGATGTTCGGCAACGCAGGCGTGAACATCGCGCACATGACCGTCTCGCGCAGCCGGCGCGGAGGCAAGGCGCTGATGGTGCTCACGGTGGACTCGATGCCTCCACCCGAGCTCGTCGAGCACATCCGGGCCGAGGGCTTCGACGACGCGCGCGTCCTCGAGCTCGCCCCGGAGGAGTGAGGCCTCGGCCTGGCAGTCGTTTCGAACGACTGCAGCCTGACTGAAGTCAGGCTGCGGCAGGTCACGCGCCGGAGGGGTCCGCCCGCGGATTCAGCCGCTGCACGGTCTCGCGCACGGTCTTTTGCACCTTCCGGACGATCCGGAACCGGCCGCGGTCCTGAACGACGCGCTCGATGTCCTTCTGCTCGTGGCCGGGGACGAGCATGAAGGTGGCGCCGTCGTCGCGGACCTGTTCGTACTCATCGAGCGTCGCCTCGACCCGGTGCGTGCAATTCGGGTCGGCACACTCGCACACGAACTGTGTGCTGTCTGCCTCGAACCGCTGAGCGCTCTCGGCGATGCGCTCGTTCACGTCTCTGAACAGGGCTTCGGTTGTCGCCCTCTTGACCTTCTCGTCCACGTCGTCTCCTCTTCGTTCGTCTCCCACCGAGACAACGTTGCTGCCGCTCGCCGGGTTACGCTGACGTCATGGAGGACTGGCCCGAGCCGGTCGAGCGCGTCGCTGCCGTGTTGCGCGAGCGGGGTATCGACGCACGGCTCGAGGAGTTCCACGACGGGACGCCGACGGCGGTCGCGGCGGCGACCGCCGTTGGCTGCGAGATCGGCGAGATCGTGAAGGCACTCGTCTTCATCTGTGACGGGCTGCCGGTGCTGGCGCTCGTCCCGGGAGACAGCCGCGCCGACGAGCAGAAGATCGCCGCGGTGACGGGCGCGACGTACGTGCGTATTGCGAGGCCGGAGGAGGTGCTCGCGGCGACGGGCTTCGAGCCCGGCGCGGTGGCGCCGTTTCCGACCGTGGCGGTGACGCGCGTCCTGCTCGAGCGCGAGCTGCTTCGATTTCCGACCGTGTGGGCGGGAGCGGGCTCGTCGAACCACATCGTGGGGCTTTCGCCGATCGACATGGCGCGGGTCACGGGGGCGGAGGTCGTCGAGCTCTCGGAGGGTTGACGGTACGATTCGGCGCGGCCGCCCGACCGACTGAGGAGACTCCGAGATGCAAGAAACGTCGAAGATCTGGATGAACGGCGAGCTCGTCGACTGGGCGGATGCGACGATTCACGTCGGCACGCACGGTCTCCATTACGGATCGGGCGTCTTCGAAGGTGTCCGCGCCTACGAGACGCCAAAAGGCACGGCCGTGTTCCGGCTGACCGAGCACATGCAGCGGCTGCACGACTCGGCGAAGCTCCTTTACATGGAGATCCCATACTCGGTCGACGATCTGAAGGCTGCGACGTGGGATCTCGTCGGTGCCAACGGGCTGCCGTCGTGCTACATCCGTCCGATCGCCTTCTACGGCTACGGGCAGCTCGGCGTCGCTGCGCGCGACAACCCCGTCGAGGTCGCGATCATGTCGTGGCCTTGGGGTGCGTACCTCGGCGAGGACGGCATGCGCAACGGCATTCGCGTCAAGGTGTCGAGCTGGCAGCGCGTAGGGGCGAATGTCATTCCGCACGCCGCCAAAGCGACCGGCGTCTACATCAACTCGATGCTCGCGGTCGGCGAGGCGAACCGGGGGGGCTACGAGGAGGCGATCCTGCTGACGCCCGACGGCTATATCGCCGACGGCTCGGGCGAGAGCATCTTCGTCGTCAAGGACGGCACGATCTACACGCCGGATCTCTCGGCATCGATTCTCGTCGGGATCACCCGCGACACGATCATCCAGATCGCCCAGGATCTCGGGCACCGCCTCGTCGAGAAGCAGCTCATTCGCACCGACCTCTACCTGGCCGACGAGGTGTTCATGGTCGGGACGGCGGCCGAGGTGACGCCGATCCGCGAGGTCGACGACCATCTGGTGGGCCCGCCCGGCCCGGTCACGCTCGAGATCCAGCAGTCGTATCTCGACACCGTGAACGGCCGGAGCGACCGGTGGTCGCAGTGGCTCGAGTACGCACCGGCGGCGAAGACGCAGGCGTGAGGCAGGAGACGCGGGGGATCCCGCTCTCCAGTCCGTTTCTCGACGAGCGCGACGAGGAGCTCGTGCTCGAGGTACTCCGGTCGGGCCGACTGTCGCTCGGGCCGACGATCGACCGCTTCGAGGAGCTCTTCGCGGCGGCGGTCGGAGCGCCGTACGCGGCCGCCGTGTCGTCCGGAACCGCCGGCCTACATTTGCTTTGCATCACCGCCGGCATCGCGCCCGGCGACGAGGTGATCACTTCGCCGTACTCGTTCGCCGCGAGCGCAAACTGCTTCATCTACGAAGGCGGCGTGCCGGTGTTCGCCGACGTCGACTCCCGCACCCTCAACATGGACCCAGCAGCCGTCGAGGATGCGGTGACGTCGCGCACGAAGGCGATCGTCGCGGTCGACATCTACGGCTATCCGTGCGAGCTCGACGAGCTGCGTGGGATCGCCGAGCGGCACGGCCTGGCGCTGATCGACGACTCGTGCGAGGCGCTCGGCGCCACGTACCGCGGCGCCCGGCTCGGATCACACGGGCCGCCGGCGGTGTTCGCGTTCTACCCGAACAAGCAGATCACGACCGGCGAAGGCGGGATGGTCACGACGCACTCCGAAGAGGAGTGGCGGCTCTTGCGGTCTCTGAGGAATCAGGGACGGGGCGACTCCGGCGGCTGGCTCGAGCATGTGCGGCTCGGGTTCAACTACCGAATCGACGACGTGCGCTCGGCGCTCGGGATCGGGCAGCTCGAGAAGCTCGACGAGATCCTGCGTCTGCGCGCCGAGGTGGCGGGGCGATACGCAGAGATACTCGACGGCATCGACGGCGTCGAGCTCCCGGTGGCCGACGACGCCGATCATGTCCGCTCGTGGTTCGTCTATGTCGTCGCACTGCCGGACAATGCCGCGCGCGAGCGCGTGATCGCGCAGTTCGAGCGCGAGGGCATCGGCTACAACCGTTACCTACCGTCGATCCACCTCCAGCCCTACATGCGCGAGCGCTACGGGTTCGGCGAAGGGCTCTGCCCGGTCGCCGAGGACTACAGCTCCCGGACGCTCGCGCTTCCGTTCTTCACCGCGCTCGAGCGCGGCGCGCAGGAGCGCGTGGCGGAGGCGCTCGCCGCCGCGCTGTGAAGATCTCCTCGATCAACGCTGCGCCGCCCTTCACGACGAAGGACGGCTCGACGATCCGGGAGCTGCACCACACGGAGGTGCAGAGTCTCGCCGAGGCAACGCTCGAGCCCGCGCAGGCGACGCAGCGACACCACCACCGCGTCACCGAGGAAATCTATTTCGTGCTGAAGGGCTCGGGCCGCATGGAGGTCGACGGCGCGACGCAGATCGTCCGCCCAGGAGACGCGATCCTCATTCCCGCCGGGGCCTGGCACTCGCTCGAGAACAACGGCAACAGCGAGCTACGGATCCTCTGCTGCTGCGCTCCCCCGTATTCCGACGACGACACGTATTTCGAGTAGCGTCCCCGGGATGGCTGTCCCGCCATCGCGGATGGTCTTCCTCGGCTTCGGCAAGTGGGCGCGCGCGGACCGCATCTACGCGCTCGAGCCGCTCGAGGGCCCCGACCGGGGCCACGGCCGGCGCACGCGCGTCTGGGTCGAAGGGCTGGCGGAGCCGATCGTCGCCTCGCGCACCGAGCGGACGATCCTCGCCGAGATGGGACAGGACACGTCCGAGCTCAGCCCGCTCCTCGACGATGCGCTCGATCTCGCAGAGCGCCTCGCAGCGGCGGTCGAGGAAGGGCGCGTCGACCTCGGCGACCTCGGCCGCCGCGCGCGGCGTGTGCTCGAGAGAACGGCAAAGCCGGAGACCGAACAGTTGTTTTGACGGATCCGCTCGCGCGGAGCTTCTTCGCCCGCTCCGTCCACGAGGTTGCGCCCGATCTGATCGGCGTCACGCTGCTCGTCGACGGCGTCGGCGGGCCCATCGTGGAAGTCGAGGCGTATGACCAGGAGGATCCTGCAAGTCATGGCTTCGCAGGGCAGACCGCCCGCAACGCGGCGATGTTCGGGCCGCCAGGGCATGCCTACGTCTATCGCTCGTACGGGATCCACTGGTGCCTGAACTTCGTCTGCGACAAGCCGGGCCGCGCGGAGGCGGTGCTGATCCGTGCGCTCGAGCCGGCGCACGGGATCGCGGCCATGCGTGCGCGGCGCCGTGTGGAGGCCGTGAGGGCGCTCTGCTCCGGCCCCGGAAAGTTGTGCCAGGCACTCGGGATCACTGGGGAGCACGACGGGCTGCCGCTTGACGAGCCGCCGTTCGAACTGCTCGCTCGCGAGTCGACGCCGCGGATCGTCACCGGTCCGCGGATCGGGATCACGCGGGCGGCGGAGCTCTCGTGGCGCTACGGCCTCGAGGGCTCGGCATACCTCAGTCGGCCGCTGTAGCCGGCCGCCTTCGTCGAGATCGCGCGTAAGCCGGACGATCGATCAACGTGCGGAATCTGCGAGCAGCGAGCGGGCCGCCTCCACGTCGGACTCGCGCACAACGATCTCGCGCGGGCCTGCCGCCGTGAAATCCTCAAGCGACGAATCGATCGCCTCGGTGTCGCGGTAGAAGCAGTCGATGCCGGCCGACCGGAGCAACCCGCAGACCACGTCGGCCTCCGGCCAATCGGGCACCACCGTCACCACGACGCCCTCGCCAGGCTCCATGCCTGGAGGCTACTCCACGGCCGCCGTCGCGCGGCGGGGCGGGCGCATGAAGGACGTACGGCGCTAGACGAAGAGCGGCGTGAGGGAACGGCGCTCGACGAGCGCCTCGACCTCGTCTGTCGACGGCTCTTGACCGTCGAACCGGTCGGCCGCCGCGAGGACGTGCGGGAGCAAGTTCAGGTCGCCCACGGTGTTGAGGAAGGTCCGCGGCCGCGCGAGCACCCAGCGGACGGCGACCTCGATGTCGGCTGGATCGGTGAGCGGCTCGTACCACGTGGAAGCTGTCTGCGGCCGCCCGTCCCATGGCGCGAGCGCGATGCTCTTGATCGTCTGCATCGCGACGCCGCGCTCAGCGCAAGTCCGCGCGAGAGCTTCGAAGTGCTCCCGGTAGAGCGGATCCCGCAGCTGGCAGATGTTGTAGGGCAGCAGCACTGAGTCGAACGGGAACCGCTCGAGGCTGCGGCGGTGCATCGCGGCGACCGAGAGACCGTGACCGGTGACGCCGATGAACCGCACGAGACCCTCGTCGCGCGCCTCGACTGCCGCCTCGATCGCGCCGCCGTCCCGCAGCGCCGTCTCCCACTCGATGACGTCAACGAGGTTGTGCAACTGGATCAGGTCGACGTGGTCGACGCCGAGCCGCTCGAGCGAGCGGCGGATGCTCTCTTTCGCGCCCTTGTAGTCGCGGTCGTCCGTCTTTGTCGCGATGAAGAACCGGCCTGGCTCGCGGCGCACCCACGATGCGATGCGCAGCTCGGAGTCGCCGTACGAGGCCGCAGTATCGACGTGGTTGACTCCGTGAGCGAGCAGCAGGTCGAGCGTGCGCTCGGCGTCAGCATGCGAGACGTGGCCGAGCGCAGCCGCGCCGAAGATCGTGCGGCTGCTCTCGTGGCCGGTGATGCCGAACGGCGCGGTGGCGATCATGTAACGACTCTATCCGCTGACTCTTACAGTCCCCGAGTCCACGATTGCACGCGGGTTGGTAGGGTGCGTCGGTGGTACCCGAGGCGCCGCTGGAAGCGACGGAGAGCGGGTTGGTGCAGGTTGGGCCGGGGTGGTTCGTCGTGAACGCTCGTGACGCTCGCTGGCGGTACGCCGAAGGTCGAGGGAGCGTCTGCCCGTTCGGAGAGGAGGAGGAGCTCTCTCAGGTCGGCGTCAACCTGTTTGTGCTTGCGAGTGGCGAGCCGATGGGGATGTATCACTGGGAAGCAGACCAGGAGGACTTCCTGGTGCTCGCGGGCGAAGCGCTGCTGATCGTCGAGGGCGAAGAGCGGCCCTTGCGCCGGTGGGATTTTGTGCACTGCCCGGCTGGGACGCGGCATGTGATCGTCGGAGCGGGCGACGGGCCGTGTGTTGTCCTTGCTGTGGGCGCACGTCAGCATCAGGAGACACCTGGCTGGGGTGGCTACACGGTGGAGGAGGCTGCGCTGCGTCACGGAGCAGGCGTCGAGCAAGAAACGACCGATCCATGGGAGGCGTACGCGAGCGTTCAGCACCGCCAGGCATCGGCGTTCCAAGAGAGATGGCTTCCCGGATAGGAAGACCCGCCGTTTAGCCGGCCCCTCCGACCCTGACGCGAATCGTCATGCCGGGCGCCGCTGCGACGCCGGCACGCGGATCCTGAGAGACGATCTGGCCCGGCTTGCCGTCGCCGAAGCGCACCGATGCGCGCAGCTTCACCTTGCGCAGCTTCGTGCGGGCCTGGCGCAGGTTGAGACCGACGATCCTCGGCACGGTGCCGTGCAACGGCTTCGCGAGGACGAGCGTGACCTTGTCGAACGACGAGAGTCGCCCCGCCCTCGGGAACTGCCTCAGCACGACGTCCACGCGCTGTCCGGGCGCGGCCGGCTTGTAGATCACGCGTACCGTCAACGGCTGTGCGCCGAGGCGCACACGTGCGGCGTCGAGCCGCCAGCCGACGACGTTCGGCACCTCGACCTCGTTCACGCGGCACCCCGCGGTCCGCGACGGCCCATGGCCGCTGAAGTACACGAGCATCGATACGTCTCGGCAACGACCGTTGTCGAGCTCGATCCGGCCGTCGCGGTACGTAACCCGCTTCGACACGACTGAGAGGTACGGCGGCGAGGGGAACGTCGCCGGGTGCGCCCCGATCGCGTCGAGTGCCGACTGCATGAACGTCTTCCAGATCTGCGCCGGGAACGTACCGCCGGCGACCGCCCTCCCGTGATATTCCGAGAGCATCGGCTGCAGTCCCTTCGGATAGCCGACCCACACGGCGGTGACGAGTTGCGGCGTGTAGCCGACGAACCAGGCGTCGCCGTAGTTCTCCGTTGTCCCGGTCTTCCCGGCGACGGGCTGGTTCGGAAGCGCCGCAGCCCTGCCCGTGCCGCTCGTGACGACATCCTGGAGCAGCTGCGTGAGGAGGGCGGAGTCGGTTGACGACATGACGCGAATGCGGTTGGGCGCGTTGGCAAACACGACGTTGCCGTTCACGTCCTCGATCCTCGTGATAGCGCGTGGCTCGTTCCCGAAGACCTTGCCGTCGATGCGGTAGCCGCCGTTCGCGAAGGTCGCGTACGCGCGCGCCATCTCGAGCGGATTCACCGCCTGCGTGCCGAGCCCGATCGAGAAGACTCCGTCGAGCGGGCTCGTGATGCCGACCTCGTGTGCGGTGTGGGCGACGTTCGCCGGCCCGACGACCTTCGTCAGCTGCGCGAAGACGGAGTTGTCGGAGACGGTGATCGCCGTCACGAGGTTGATCGGCCCGAGGTACTCGCCCTCGTAGTTCTGCGGAGCCCAGTACTTGTTCCCGAGGAAGATCGAGATGGGCTTCGACACGAACGTGCTGAGCGGTGAGATGCCCTGCTTCAGCGCCGTCGCGAGCACGAACGGCTTGAACGAAGACCCGGGCTGACGCTCCCCGTGCACGGCGAGGTTGAACTGGCTCACGTGGAAGCTTCGGCCGCCGTACATCGCCAGGACGGCGCCGTTCGACGGATTGATCGCGACGAGAGCGGCCTGAGGCCCGTCGGGGCTCGGCAGCCACTTGTCGATGGCATCGCGCGCGAGGCGCTGCAGGCGGAGGTTGATCGTCGTATGCACGCGAAAGCCGCCGCCGAAGACGCGCTTGGCCCCGATCTCTTTGTTCTCGATCAGCTGCTGCTTCACGTACTCGCCGAAGTACGGCGCCTGGCCGAGGACGCCCGAGAGGTGGACGCTCCCGGGGTCGGGCAGCGGCGCCCGCGCCGCGCGCCGGAACTGCCCCGGCCTGATGATGTGCTGCTCCAGCATCAGTCGAAGCACCGTTGTCCGCCGTGCCTTCGCCGCCGTCGGATGCGCGACCGGGTCGTATCGACTCGGGTCCTCGGGGATGCCGGCGAGGAGCGCCGCCTGGGGCAGTGTCAGCTTCTTCGCCCTGTGCCCGAAGTACGTGCGCGCCGCGCGCTCTATGCCGTAGGCGCCGTTTGCGAAATAGATGGTGTTGAGGTAGGCGGTGAGAATCCTGTCCTTCGTCCAGTTCTGCTCGAGCTGCCAGGCGAGCGCCGCCTCCTTCAGCTTCCGCGTGATCGATCGGTCGGATCCGGTCAACTCGTTCTTCACGAACTGCTGGGTGATCGTCGAGCCGCCCTGCACCGCCGACTTGTGCTCGATGTCGGCGATGAGCGCGCGGCCCATACCGCGGATGTCGACACCCCGGTGCTCGTAGAAGCGGCGATCCTCGACTGCGACGATCGCCTGCTTGATCCAGGGCGAGATCTCCTCGCTCGGCACGAGCACCCGGCTCTGGCTGCCGCGCAGCACCGCGAGGATCGTGTGGTTGTCCGCCGCATAGACGTAGCCGTCGACCTGCTGCTTCGGCGCCTGCGCGAACGGATCGAGCCCGGAGAGCTGCTGCCCGACGGCCACGACCACGCCGTAGGAGAACGCCGTGAACGCGAGGACGCCCAGAACCCCGACGAGGCCGAGGAGGCGAAGCTTGCGGATCCGGCGCCTGGGCCGGCGCGGAACCGCCGACTCGGAGCGTTTTCTGCGGAGCAGCACGGAAGCCGGCGGATTCTACCGCCCTGCGCTCAGGTCTTTGCGCTGAAGATCGGGGTCTGCGTCGGCGCATCGACGCCGCCAGATCGCTCGACCGTGGCTGCGACGACCGATCCGGGGGAAACGGCCTGGTGGAGCGGCACGACCGTCGTCGCCCCGTTCGCGTCGAAGAGCCCAGCACGCTTCGGGCGCCCGCCCCGGGGGATGACCCAGGCTTCGTAGATCTGGCCTTCCGGCGCCGACGGGAGGCGGCGGACGACGAGCACCCCTCGGCCCGTGGCATCGACCGCGACCAATCCCGCTCCGCCGACGAGCGGGATCCTCCGGGAAGCCGGATCGGCGAGGACCTGCATTGCCTGCGCCTCAGCGGCCCGCGCGGAGCGCTCCTCGTTCAGTGAGTGCGAGAGCGTGGCCGCCCAGACGCCGAGGCCCACGGCCGCGCACGCGGCGACTGCAGCAGCGGCCGCCGTGGCCCGGACGAGCCACGGCCGGTGCATCGGCAGCGGGACGACGTTCCCGCGCTCGGCAGCCGCAGCTTCGAGGATGCGCTCGCGGAGCTCGGTCGGCGGCGCAGGCGACCGGACTGCCCAGGCAAGCGCGCCCGCAGTGTCACCGAGCTCCGCGAGCTCTTCACGGCACCGCTCGCAGCTACCGAGGTGGGCCTCGTACGCGCCGCGCTCGTCTGCGTCGAGTGCGTCCAGCGTGTAGGCGGCTGTCAGGTCGTGGACGTCCATGAGATCTCCAGTCCGGGGTCACCGAGCAGCTCGCGCAACCGCGCGAGGCCCATGAACATCCGGCTCTTGATGGTACCGAGAGGCTGTCCGAGCCTCTCCGCGAGCTCCGTCTGCGTGAAGCCGCCGTAGTAGGCGAGCTCGAGCGCCTCCCGCTGCTGGTCGGGCAGCTGCCGCAACGCCGCCTGGACGCGCTCGCGTTGCAGGCGCAGCCAGGCTTCCTCGTCGACGTCGCCGCCGCCGGGCTCCGGCGCGAGCTCGAGCGTGTCGGCGCGCCGCCGCTCCTCCCGGCGAACGAGATCCACTGCCCGTCGGTGGACGAGCGTGAGGATCCACGCGCTCGCCTTGCCGCGCTCGGGCAGGAAACGCGCCGCTCCGCGCCAGACGCCGAGGAACGCCTCCTGCACGGCGTCCTCCGCGAGGGCCTCGTCGCGCAGTATCCGCAGGGCGAGGCCGTAGGCGGGGCGTCCGTAGCGGTCGTACAGCTCGGCGAGCGCGGCCTGCTGCGAGCGCGCGGCGAGCAGCACGAGCGCCTCGTCCGAGAGGTGTGACAGTTCGCGGGTCACGCCCTGCATTCGTCTTCGCGCCGATTCTGGTTCGTTTCGGACGAGATGTCGAACCGGTCCGGCACCGCCGGCGAAGGGTGCTCGACAAGACGGCCGAGGGTGCCGTCGAGAAAGGGAGATGAATCCATGCGAGCACTCGCATTTGCCGCCATCGTCGCGGCGCTCGGAGGAACGGCAGCCGTCGTCGCGTTGCACGGCGGCCCGTCCGGCGCGCGCGCGTCGAGTCACCGCGAGGCGCCGTTGATCGCGGAAGACCCGACCGCCGACGGAACCGACGCCTACGTGTTCCGCAGTCCGGACAAGCCGAACACGGTCACGCTCATCAGCAACGTCATTCCCGGGGAAGATCCCGCAGCGGGTCCGAACTGGTACACGTTCTCGCCGACTGCGCGGTACGACATCTACGTCGATCGCAACGGCGACGGGAAGCCCGACATCAGCTGGTACTTCCGCTTCAAGGCCGGGAAGCCGACCGCGTTCCTCGGCGGCACCGAGCAGAGCTACACCGTCACGAAGGTCGTCGGCGGCAAGTCCACCGTCGTCGGCAGCGGGCTGATGACGCCGCCCGACAACATCGGGCCCCGCTCGACACCGGATTACCACTCGCTCGCGCAGAAGGGCGTGCACACGCTCTCGGACGGCACGACCGTGTTCGCCGGGCAGCGTGACGATCCGTTCTTCGGCGACATCGGTGCCGCGTTCGATCTCGTCGCGATCCGCAATGGGACCGGGGCTACCGGCGGCGGGAAGGACTTCTTCGCCGGTTACGCGGTGCATTCGATCGCGCTGCAGGTGCCGGTCTCGATGCTCGACAACGAGTCGCACGTCATCGGCATGTGGACCGCCACCGACCGGCCTCAGGTGCAGGTCGTGCGCCGCAAGGCAGACCGGGAGCGGGCGGACTGGAGGCAGGTCTCGCGGCTCGGCAATCCGCTGATCAACGAGCTCCTCATTCCGACCGAGTTGAAGGACAAGTGGAACGCAACGACGCCGGACCGCGACGCGCAGTTCGAGCGCTACTACCGCGAGCCGATCCTCGCCGCACTCCTGAACAAGCTCTACCCGCAGTTCGGGCCGTTCAAGGAGACCGACAGGACGGATCTCGTGGCGGTGCTCGGCACCGGCCTGCAGTCGCCGAACCTGAACTACACCGGTGGGACGTTCGCAGACGAGCTCCGGCTGAACCTGTCGATCGCCCCGACGGCGCTTGTCGGCATGGGAAATCGCCTCGGCGTCCTCGGCGGCGACCTCGCCGGGTGGCCGAACGGACGCCGGCTCGAGGACGACGTCATCGACATCGCGGAGCGGGCGGTCGGCGGTGCGCTGATCGGCCACGCTCTGCCGCTCGGTGACGGCGTCGACGCGAACGACGTGCCCTACCAGCAGTCGTTCCCGTATGCCGCCGATCCGTTCAGCGGCTTCGACAACACGAAGGGTCAGCTCTACCCGACGCATCCGTGATGAGTCGGCTCTGGATCGCAGGGACGGCGGCGGCGCTTGCCGCCGCCGTCCTCGGCCTCGGCGGGGTGCTGCGCTCTAGCGGAGCTGCAGCACCCGAGCGGCCGCGCGCCGCCGCGTCGGTGCTCGCAAGCGGCTTCGCAGCCGGCGACACGACGGCGCTCGTGACCCAGCTGCAGAACGCGGTGCGCCGCGAGCCGCGCAACGTGCGCGACCTCGGCCTGCTCGGGCTCGCCTACCAGCAGCGGGCCCGCGAGACCGGGGACCCGTCCTGGTATCCCAAGTCCGCCGGCATCCTTGCGCGGGCCGCGGCGATCGCCCCGCGCGATCTGACCGTGACGAGCGGGCTCGGCTCGCTCGAGCTCTCGCGCCATCGCTTCGCCGAGGCTCTCGGCTTCGGACGGCGCGCCGTCGCGCTGGCGCCTTCGAGCGCGGCAGGCTACGGCATCCTCGGCGACGCGCTCGTCGAGCTCGGCCGCTACGACGCAGCGTTCCGCGCCTTCAACACGATGGCCCGGCTGAAGCCGAGCGTCGCCTCGTATGCACGTGTCGCGTATGCACGGGAGTTGCGCGGCGACTGGCTCGGCGCGGTCGAGGCGATGCGCCTCGCAGGCTCGGCCGCCGCGGCGCGGCAGGAGCCGACCGCGTGGGTGCACGCGCAGCTCGGCAAGCTCTTCTGGAACCGCGGCCGCTACGCCCGGGCCGCGAAGGAGTATCGCGCTGCGCTGGCGGCGTTCCCTGGATACGTCTATGCCCTCGACGGTCTCGCGCAGGTCGCGGCCGCGCAGGGTCGGCTCAGCCGCGCGGCCGCACTCGAGCGACGGGCTCAGGAGACGATTCCGCTGCCCCAGTTCGTGGGCTTCCTCGCAGAGGTCGAGCGGGCCGCCGGTCATGAGCGTGCCGCCCGCCGGTCGGACGCGCTGATCGGCGTGATCGACCGTGTATTGCGTGCGAACGGGGTGCGGACCGATCTCGAGCTGGCGCTCATCCGCGCCGATCGCGGCGTCGCCCCGGAGCAGACGCTCGCGCTCGCACGGCGTGCGCAGAAGGCGCGACCGTCGATCGACGGCGACGACGTCCTGGCCTGGGCGCTCGCACGGAACGGCCGCTGCACGGAGGCGCTCGGCCACTCGCGGCGCGCGCTTCGTCTCGGCACTCGCGACGCGTTGAAGTTCTTCCACCGCGGCATGATCGAGCGCTGCCTCGGCGAGGCTCCCGCGGCGCGCATGTGGTTCCGCCGCGCGCTCGCGCTCAACCCGCACTTCTCTGTCCGCTGGTCGCCGGTTGCGAGGAGGTACGCATCATGAAACGGCTCGTGCTCATCGTCGTCGCGGCCGCGGCCCTTTCCGTCCCCGCCGCTGCGAGCGCACATCCGCTCGGCAACTTCACCGTGAATCACTTCGCGCGCGTGCAGGTCGCCGGCGACCGGCTGTTCGTCCGCTATGTCCTCGATCTCGCCGAGATCCCGACGTATGAGGCGAGGCAGCAGGGCGCCAACGCGAGCACATACGCGCGGCGGCTCGCGCGCGGGCTCGACGTGAGGCTCGGCGGTCGAGAGGTCACGCTCGTCCCGGTTGCGCACGCGCTCGCGTTCCCTCGAGGCGTCGGCGGACTGCACACGATGCGCCTCGAGGTGATCCTACGCGGGCCACGCGTTGCCAAGGCCGAGCGGCTCGAGCTGCACGACGCAAACTACGCCGGCCGGATCGGCTGGAAGGAGATCGTCGTCGGCGCCCGCACACGGAGTATTTCCGGCGAGCTGCACGCCTACCCGAAGAGCCTGCTCGAGAGCCCACCGGACGTGACGCGCATCAGCGCAACCGTGGCGCCCTCGAGCGACCCGGCGCCGAATCTGACTCACGGCCGCGCGCTGCAGGCGCCGGACCGTGTCGCCGACTCCGGCTTCACGGCGCTCATCGCGCGGCACGATCTGAGCCCGTTCGTGATTCTTGCCGCGCTTGCCGCAGCGCTGTTCTGGGGCGCGGCGCACGCATTGTCGCCGGGCCACGGCAAGACGATCGTCGCCGCCTACCTGATCGGGAGGCGTGGGACGGTGCGCGATGCGGCGGCACTGGGCGCGATCGTGACCGTCACGCACACGATCGGTGTGTTCGCTCTCGGCCTCGTCACTCTCGCGCTCTCGCAGTGGATCGTTCCCGACCGGCTCTATCCGTGGCTCAACCTGGTTGCCGGCGTATCGGTCCTCATGATCGGCGCGGCCGTGCTGCGGTCCAGAGCGCGAGAATGGCTGCACCTGCGCGCGCACAAACACGGAGATCACCACCACCACCACGACCATGCGGAACCGGGCGACGGCTTCAGGGGCTTGCTCGCGGTGGGCGTCTCGGGCGGTCTTCTGCCCTGTCCGTCCGCGCTCGTCGTGCTGCTCGCCGCGGTCTCGCTCCATCGCGTCGCCTTCGGCCTGCTCCTGATCGTCGCCTTCTCGGCGGGCCTTGCGCTCTCGATCACGGGCATCGGCCTGGCCGCGGTGCTTGCGAAGCGGGCGTACGCGCGTCGCAGCTTCGACGGGTTGCTCGTGCGCGCATTGCCTGCGGCAAGCGCGGTCGTCATCGTCGTTGCGGGCGTTGCCATGACCGTTCACGCGTTTCCAAAGGTGGGCTGAGATGTTCGGGCTCGACCATGCCCTCGCGGGTGCGTCGGACGGCACGACGCTCCTCGTCGTGCTCGGCATCGCGCTGCTCCTCGGCCTCCGGCACGCCACCGATCCGGACCATCTCGCGGCGGTCACGACCCTGGCCGCCGGCGACGGGCGCGCCGCCGCGCGGCTCGGGCTCGCCTGGGGGATCGGCCACGGCACCTCGCTCTTCGCCTTCGGCCTCCCGATCGTCCTCTACCGCGCGTATCTGCCCGTTGCCGTTCAGAGGGGAGCGGAGGCGGCGGTCGGAGCGCTCATCGTCGGGCTCGCGCTGTCGCTGCTCGTACGCTGGCATCGGGGGGCGTTCGGCCCGCATGGCCATCCGAAACGGACGCGCACGCGCGCGGGTGCGTTCGCAATCGGTCTCGTTCACGGCACCGGTGGGAGTGCGGGCGTCGGCGTGCTACTGCTCGCCGCGATCCCCGGCCACGGCCTGGCCGTGGCCTCGCTCGGCCTCTTCGCGGTCGCCACGGCGGTGTCGATGACGGTGCTGTCGGGCGGAGTCGGGCGGACACTCGGCGCGCGACCGATCGCCCGGATCGCCCCGGTGCTCGGTGCGGCCAGTCTCGCGTTCGGCGTCTGGTACACGCTCGGTGCGCTCGACCTTGCGCCGTATGTGTTCTGATAGAAGGCGCGCGTGGCCGTTCGCCCGTACGGCACCTGGCCGTCCGACCTCGACGCCGACCTCGTCGCCGGCGGCTCGGGGCGCTCCTTCGGCCTGACCGACCTCTCGAGCGGGCCGCTGCGCTGGACCGAGGTCCGGACGTACGAGAGCGGCCGCACGGCCGTCGTCGAGGCCCGGCCCGGCGGCGAGCTCGTCGACGTGACGCCGCCGGGAGCGAACGCGCGCACGCGCGTGCACGAATACGGCGGCGGCGCGGTGTGGTTCCACGGCGACGCGACGTTCTTCTCCGAGTTCGACGACAGCCGGCTCTATCGCGTCGACGGTGCCGGCGCCGAGGCGCGTCCGATCACGCCCGAGCCGCCCGAGCCGCACGCCTTGCGCTACGCCGACGGCTGCGTAACGCCGGACGGCGGGACGATCTTCTGCGTGCGCGAGCGTCACGAGGCGGGCGAGGTGCACAACGAGCTCGTCGTGCTTCCTGCAGATGGATCGGCCGAGCCGCGGATCGTCGCCGGCGGCCACGACTTCTTCATGGCGCCGCGGCTCGACCCGGCCGGCCGCCGTCTCGCCTGGCTCGCCTGGGATCACCCGCGCATGCCGTGGGACGGAACCGAGCTCATGGTCGCGGGCGTCGAGGCCGGCGGCACGCTTGGAGTCCCGCGGCTCGTCGCCGGCGGCCCGGAGGAGTCGGTCATCGACCCGCGCTTCGCCCCGGGCGGCGCCCTGCACTACTGCTCGGATCGAACCGGCTGGTGGAACCTCTACCGCGAGGACGGCACGGCTGTCACGTCGCTCGACGATGCGGAGATCGGCTTCCCCGCGTGGGTGTTCGGCATGTCGCGCTACGTGTTCCTCGGCGACGGCCGGATCGCGTGCGTGGTCACGCGGTCGGCGATCGATTCGCTCGACCTGCTCGAGCCTGGGAGCTCCGAGCTGCGGCCGGCGGGGCTCGGGTGGTCCTCCTTCGGGCCGGCGTCGCTCTCGGCCGGCGGAGGCCGGGTCGTGTTCTCGGCGGCGTCCCCGACGGCGCCGACGGCGCTCGTCTCCTACGAGCCCGACTCCGGCCGTGAGACGATCATTCGGCGCTCGATCGACGTCGACCTCGAGCCTGCGTCGATCTCGGTGCCGCGCGCGATCGAGTTCCCGACCGGGGACGGCGCGACCGCTCATGCCTTCTATTACCCGCCCGCGAGCGCCGAGTACGAGGGGCCCGCGGACGAGTTGCCGCCGCTACGCGTGATCTGTCACGGAGGGCCGACGGCCAACACGACGCCCGCTCTCGGGATCGAGGTGCAGTTCTTCACCCAGCGCGGCATCGGCGTCCTCGATGTCAACTACCGCGGCAGCACCGGGTACGGCCGCGCCTACCGGCAGCTGTTGAACGGGCGCTGGGGAGAGATCGACTGGCAGGACTGCATCGCCGCCGCGCGGCATCTCGCCGAGCAGGGCGATGTCGACCGCGATCGCACGTGGGTCGAGGGCGGCAGCGCCGGCGGCTACGTCGTGCTCTGCGCGCTCGTCTTCGACCCGACCGCCTTCGCGGCCGGCGTCAGTTACTTCGGCGTCGCCGACGCCGAGGCGCTCGCGCTCGACACGCACAAGTTCGAGTCGCGCTACCTCGACTCGATGATCGGCCCGTATCCCGAGCGCGCCGATCTCTACCGCGCCCGTTCGCCCGTTCACTTCGTCGAGCAGCTCGAGCGGCCGCTGCTTCTGCTGCAAGGACTCGACGACAAGGTCGTCCCGCCGAGCCAGGCCGAAGCGATGGTCGAGGTGCTCGAGCGGAAGGGCATCCCGTACGCGTACCTCGCGTTCGAGGGCGAGGGCCACGGCTTCCGCCGGCAGGAGAACATCAAGCGCTCGCTCGAGTCGACGCTCTCGTTCGTCGGGCAGGTGTTCGGGTTCGCCGCCGCGGACGAGCTCGAGTCGCTCGCAATCGCCCATCTCTAGACTCGGCGCCGTGGTGGAAGGGTTCGTCCCCACGCGTCACGCGGTGCACGTCCTGCCCGGGGACGAGCTCGAGCGGAAGCTCGCGCTCGGTCGGCCGCTGCGCGTGAAGCTCGGCGTGGATCCGACCTCGCCGGACGTCCATCTCGGCTTTGCCGTCGTCCTCGACCGGCTCCGCGAATGGCAGGACGCAGGTCACACGGTCGTGCTGATCGTCGGCGACTACACCGCGAGGATCGGCGATCCCTCGGGCCGCTCGGCGGAGCGACCGGTGCTGCCGGATGAAGAGCTCGACGCGAACGCGCAGCGGTTCGCCGATCAGGCCTTCCGGGTGCTCGACCGCGAGCGGACCGAGGTTCGCTTCAACGGCGAGTGGCTCGCGAAGCTGAGCTTCGCCGAGGTGGTACGGCTGACGCGGATGCTGACCGTCTCCCGGCTGCTCGAGCGGGACGACTTCGCAAAGCGGTTCGCCGCCCAGGAGCCGATCACGCTCTCGGAGCTCCTGTATCCGCCGATGCAGGCCTACGACTCGGTGGCGATCGACGCGGATGTCGAGATCGGCGGCACCGACCAGCTCTACAACCTGCTCACCGGCCGCGACGTGATGGAGCGCTACGGCAAGGAAGCGCAGCTCGTCGTTACGTACCCGCTGCTCGTCGGGCTCGACGGCACCGAGAAGATGTCGAAATCGCGCGGGAACTACATCGGGATCGAGGAGCCGCCCGAGGAGATGTTCGGCAAGACGATGTCGATCCCGGACGAGGCGCTCCGGCAATGGTGGGAGCTTCTTGCCGGCGGCGGCGAGCACCCGGACGACCCGATGGAGTGGAAGCTCGAGCTCGCGCGCCGGATTACGGCGCGGTGGCACGGGGACGAGGGCGCCCGCACCGGAGAGGCGCATTTCACCCGTGTCGTACGCCGCCACGAGGCCCCGGAGGAGATGCCGGAGGCGACCTTTGGGGCGACGGACGGGAAGGTCTATCTCCCGGCGCTCCTCCAGGAGGTCTTCGGCAACTCGGGGAGCCATTGGCGGCGACAGATCGACCAGGGCGGGGTGAAGCTGAACGGCGAGCCGGTCGCCTCCTATGAGGTCGGCGCGGCATCGCTGGAGGGCGCGGTCCTGCAGGCCGGAAGGCGGCAGTTCGTACGGCTCCGCGCCGGTTGACAGCGCCTTCTACGGTGCTACTATGCCTCGGCTGCCCGCGAGGGCTGCGTAGGAAAGTCCCTGCAAGCGACCACAACGGAGTAGCCTCAGAGACGAATCGGAACCCATTAGTTCCACGATTCTGAGGCCTCGGGCGTGATCGGGGCCTTTTTTACGCCGCCACAACGGCCCGGTCTTTGAAAACTCAGCAGCGTGCGTTTACGTCGAGACCTCGACTCGGCCGCGGCTTGCCCCAAAAAGGGGCAGACATGGCCGGGACGAGGAATCAACCTGTCACAGCCCTTCGGGGCTGGACTTTGAGCGCAAGCTCGAAGTGAAAAGACCGTCGGCCTTCGGGCCGGCATTCATCTTCACGGAGAGTTTGATCCTGGCTCAGGACGAACGCTGGCGGCGCGCTTAACACATGCAAGTCGAGCGAGAACCAGGCCTTCGGGCCTGGGGACAGCGGCGAACGGGTGAGTAACACGTGAGTAATCCACCCTCGGTACCGGAATAGCCCGGGGAAACCCGGATTAATGCCGGATGGCCCATCTGCTCTTCGGGGCTTGATGGAAAAGATAGCTTCGGCCTTCGACCGAGGACGAGCTCGCGGCGGATTAGCTTGTTGGCGGGGTAACGGCCCACCAAGGCGACGATCCGTAGCTGGTCTGAGAGGACGATCAGCCACACTGGGACTGAGACACGGCCC
>WNGB01000193.1_pt1 | contig 108876 bp, 114 predicted proteins | sample 5400681 | NCBI WGS metagenome assembly WNGB01 (sample SAMN13153367, study PRJNA577476) | soil metagenome | isolation source: 115 cm soil or saprolite under grassland replicate 2 | place: USA:California | collected 2016-06-15 | reverse complement strand
CACGCTCGACCTGAAAGCCGGCGACTACGTGATGCTCTGTTTCATCAATGACAAGGCCGGTGGGCCGCCCCACTTCACCAAGGGGATGCTGCAGAAGGTCACCGTCAGCTGAGACTGCGCAGGCGCCCGGCGTTCACCGGTGCTCGCCCGGAAGATCGGATCTACTGACGCCTCTGTGGGTGGCTGAGCGGCCTCTCGCTGGTGAGCAACTAGGAGAACCTCACACCGGTTTCAGCCGGCCCGGTCCTGCCCACGCGCTCGAGTCGGAGGGTGCGCAACCACACCGACGCATCCGCCCCCTGGACACCGTTGTCGCGACCAGAGGCACCGAAGCATTCGGGGGCGCGCCGAATGACGGCTCCCTCCACCTCATCGCGGGTCCCGTCTCAGGCGGCCGGGGACTCGGGTGGTGCGTTCGCGTTCGACGGGTGGCGGGGATCAGTCGGCGGGACGAGTGCTCGTTTGCCGGTGCCTTCGATCAGCGCCCAGCCCTGATACGTCTTGAGGTCGTGGCAGTGGGGGCAGAGGGGGTCGTTGTTGTCGAGGCGGGTCAACCGGCAATCGGCGTAGGGGACCCGATGATCGTTCTCGAGGAAGCCGCGGCGGGGACAGCCCAGGGTGGTGCACGTCGGCTGGAGCCACCATTGGGCGATCTGCTGGGCGGCATTGAGACCACGGCCGAGGTGGGTGATGTTGACGACGTCGGCGCCCCGGGTGATGACCAGCTTGAGCACTGCGTCGCCCAGCAGGTCGCGGGCGGCGGCCACGGAGATCGGTCCGAGGCCGGCGATCTCGCAGGTCTCGTCGTCCTGCGTGCAGCCGCGGCGCAAGGCGTCGAAGTCGACTCGGATGAGCCCGAGATGCTTGACCGAGGGCGGTCGACCCGCGGCGCTCGGCTCCGCCGGCGTGCCGGTGGCCCGTTCGGCCATCTCGACCAAAGCGTCGAAGGCGTAGGCGTCGCGCTCCTCGCGCTTGCCTTGCCGGCGGGCTTGGTTGAAGTGGCAGTCGATGATGGGACGGAGCGCGGCGCTGATCTTGGAGCCGTCGGCCACGGTACCGGTGGCATGGAGGTGCCAGGCTCCCTCGGTGTCGACGTACTCGCGCAGCGAGCGGCGACTGTGGACGCGCCGTTCGGTCTCGGCCATGTCGGTGTTGCGGGCCTTGACCCGGCCGCACTGATCTCGCAGTTCGGCGAGGCTCGAGCGTCTCGCAGCCTGGAGGAGCTCGCCCGCCGCGTCCGGGTCGACGGCGGCGGCGTCGGCGATGATCGATGCCTGCGGCGCGGATAGCTCACCGTTGGCGAGCGCCGTCTCGACCTTCGGGCAGGCCTGGGCGCGCTTGGAGGTGGTCAGGGTGTCGCGGGCCGCGCCGATCGACGTGCCCGACGTCCGCGCGAGGTACTCAGCGGTATCAGCGGCACCTTCTCGCTCCGACACCTTGGACTCGTCGACCCGGCGGGCCAATCGCAACTGAGCGCCGGCGAGCGCTTTGCCCATCGCCACCACCGAGGCATAGGCGGACGGGATGTCCTCCAGCGGTATCGACTCCGGCTCCAAGGCGGCGCACACCGCTTTGATCGCCGCCTCCTGCGCTCGCAGCGCGTCGATCCCTATCACCACATCGCGCATACGTTCGTATGTTACGACCGAACGTGTGCGCGATCAACCCCATTTCGAGAATTTTCCGATCGAGAGGTGTTGCCGACCGTTTCGCCTCAGCCCGTGGACCGAAGGGAGGGTCGGTTGTACGCGGTCACCAGCACTGCGTGAGGTGGCCCGCTTGCTGCATCGCCCCCCAACGGAGCACCGTGGGCCCTAGCCGAGGTAGAGGCGGAAGCCCTCCGCCTCGGGATCGAAGCCGAGGCTGCGATACAGCTCGTGGGCGCCGTCGTCGGCGTGGCGCTTGTGCGAGAGGAGCTGGACCTTGCGACACGACTGCGCGCCCGCGTCGTCAAGGACCCGTCGCATGATCGCCGTGGCGATACCCCGTCGACGGTGTGATGGGACGACGACGACGGCTTCGATGAACGCCGTCGGACGGCAGTCGTACGTGAGATTCGGCATCACCAGCAACACCGCCGTCCCGACCGGCTCACCAGCCCACTCGGCGACGAAGACCGTCAGGGCCGGCGTCCCCATCATCCGGTCCCACATCGCCCTCTGCGCGTCGGAGAGCTGATCCGGGAGGAGGTCAGGCGATCCCTGGTAGATGCGCACGAGCGCGAGGAGGTCCTCAGCTGTGGCGGGGCGGACGGCGATAGGTGGGTCGGCCACCGCATGACCGTAGGCCTGGCGTCTGCCAGGATGCGGGGGTGGACCGGCAGGCGGTCGCCGCGTGGGTCGAAGGCTACGAGCGGGCGTGGCGCACGCCGGGCACCGAGACGTTGGCGGAGCTCTTCGCGGCCGACGTCACGTACCTGCCGTCGCCTTGGGCGGACCCCATCGAAGGTCTGACCGCTCTGGCCGAGTTCTGGGACGGCGAGCGGGACGGACCCGACGAGCCGTTCACGATGACGAGCGAGGTGGTCGCCGTCGAAGGCGACGCGGCGGTGGTCCGTGTGTCCGTCGACTACGGGACCCAACCGATGAGCCGTTGGCGCGACCTCTGGGTCGTCGCCTTTGCCGACGACGGTCGCTGCACCAGATTCGAGGAGTGGCCGTTCGCGCCCGACCAACGGGACGGCCACGAGTCCTGATCCACCCGACCGGTGGTCAGCTGGGGCAACATCGTCGAATGGCACGCCGAGCCCGGCCGGCGGGGCGAGCACGAGTACGGCGGGCACGGCCGCCTCGGCGCACCACGGTGACCAGAACCATCCGTGTCTTCTTCCGGCTCCCGGGAGCCCGGTCCTTCGCGTACGTCCTGGTCGCCTTCTTCGTGGTCGTGGTGGCGGCCAGCGTTGTGCTGAACGTGAGCTACCAGTCCTCGGCCGACCCGAACGGCTTCACGATCGGCGAGGCCTTCTACGCCGTGTTCGGGATGCTCTTCTTCGAGCACGCCTTCGACTATCCGACCGACGTCGCCAGCAAGATCCTCTACTACGTGGTGCCGGTCGTCGGCCTCGTGACCTTGGGCCAGCTGCTCGTGCGCCTCGGCGGCGCGGCCTTCAACCGAGAGAGGTGGGAGATGGCGAAAGCCTCCACGTACACCGACCACGTCATCGTGTGCGGACTCGGGCGGATCGGCTTCCGGGTCGTCCGCTGGCTCCTCGACCTGGGCGAGGAGGTGGTCCTCATCGACCTCGAGGAAGACCCACTGCACGACCAGGTGCGGGCGTGGGGCGTGCCTATCGTCGTCGCCGACGCCCGGCGCCCGGACATCCTCGAGCAGGCCGGGGTCCTGAGCGCGTCGGCGATCGTGCCGATCACGCCGGACGACCTCGTGAACCTCGGCATCGCGACCGCCGCCCGCAGCGCCCGCCCCGCCATCCGCGTCGTGTTGCGCACCTTCGACGACAGCCTCGCCTCCAACCTTCAGCGGGGGTTCGACATCCACCGGGCCTACAGCACGTCGGCGCTGGCGGCGCCCGCGTTCGCAGCGGCGGCCACGCACGCACCGGTCGACTACGCGTTCTCCTACGAGATCGGCGACGGCGACGACAGCGAAGACGACGGCGACCGGGCCCTTCTCACCATCACCAAGTTCACGGTGGTCGAAGGCTCACGCTTCGCCGGCTACACGGTCGACCAACTCGAGCGGGAGTTCGGCGTGGCCGTGCTCGCCTGCACGGCCACGACCTTCGAGATCCATCCGGCGCGCGATCGGGCCCTCGCCGTCGGGGACGGATTCGTCGTATCCGCCACGCCGGACGCGCTCGACCAGCTGGCGCGGTTCACCCCACCGGCGCGGGAGATGCGCCGCTACCTGGACGGACGGCGACCCATCGAACCCTGACGGCCGGGGCGCGGGAGCACATCAACTACCGTCGGACCCCATGTGCGGCCGCTTCGTGTCCGCCGCGCCTCCCGACGAGATCGCGAAGTACTTCAGTGTCGACACGACGTCGGAGTCGCTGCTCGAGCCGAGTTACAACGTCGCGCCGACCAACGACATCTACGTCGTGGTCGAGACCGGTGGCCTCCGTCGCCTCGAGACGTTCCACTGGGGGCTCGTGCCGATGTGGGCCAAGGACGTGAGCGTCGGCAACAAGATGATCAACGCCCGGGCCGACGGCCTCGCCACCAAGAACGCGTACAAGCGGGCGTTCGCCCGTCGCCGCTGCATCATCCCGGTGGACGGCTTCTACGAGTGGAAGAAGATCCCCGGCCAGAAGCGCAAGCAGCCCGTCTACATCTACCGGGCCGACGGCGAGCCGCTGGCGCTGGCAGGACTGTGGGACGTGTGGCGAGGTCCGGAGCGGGACAGCGAAGACGTCCTCCGCTCCTGCACGATCATCACGGGTGAGCCCAACGACAAGATCGCCGAGGTCCACGACCGCATGCCCGTGATCCTGCCGCCGAGTGCGTGGGCGGCGTGGCTCGATCCGGAGAACGACGACATCGAGGCCTTGGCCAAGCTGCTCGTCCCCGCGCCGGACAACCTGCTCGAGATCCGACCCGTGAGCACGATGGTCAACAACGTGCGTGAGAACGGCCCCGAGCTCCTCGAGCCCGTCGACCCGGACGCGGACGCGGGCGACACGCTCCTTTGAGGCCACAGGCGGCGCGTCCCGCTCCGGGGCTGCGGCGGCGACTCGACACGGTCATCCTTCGCTGGCAGGCGCGGCTCGACGCGGAGTGGGCGGATCGGGTGGTGCCCTGGCTGATGGCCACGGTGCTCTTCGTCGCCTTCTTCCTGCTCGCCTTGGCCCGGTCCCGCTCGCTGCAAGCCGGTGCTGACCTCGGCGCGTTTGCGCAGGGAGCCTGGCTGATCCGCACCGGACGAGCCGCCGACCTGACGCTCACCGGCAATCACGTCCTGGCCGCCCAGCTGCCACTCGCGTTCTACCCGCTCGCGCAGCTCACGCGGCTGTTGCCGACGATCCCGACACTGCTCGGTGCGCAGGCGGCCGCGCTCGCGGTGGGCGTCGTACCCCTCTGGCGCATCGCCCGCCGCTTGGCCGACCTGCGGGTCGGCGCGTCGACTGCGCTGGTGGTCGCGTACGCCGTCTCGCCAGCCGTCAACAACCTCAACCTCGCCGACTTCCACCCGGCCGCGCTCGCGCTGCCCGCCCTCATCGCCGCCGTGTACTACGGGGTCTCGGCGCGGTGGTTGCCCTTCGGGCTCGTGGGCGGGTTCGCGGTGCTGTGCCGAGCGGACCTCGGGCTGGCGGTCGCGGCCCTCGGTGTGATGCTCGCCCTGTCGGGAAAGCGCCGGGAGGGCTTGATCACGGCGGTCGCGGCGACGGCTTGGGTCATCGTCGCCACCTTGTTGATCCAGCCGGCGTTCGGCGACAGCGGTCTCATCACGCCCGGCGCGTTCACCGACTACGGCGGCAGCTTCTTCGGAGTGGCGGGATCGATGCTGTCGCATCCCTACCGCGTGGTCGGCGATCTCCTCGCCCGCGAGAACCTCGACGTGATCATCATCCTTCTGGCGCCGCTCCTGTTCCTGCCGATGCTCGCGCCGCGCTATCTGCTCCCGGCGGTGCCGCTCGAGTGTCTCTACCTCGTCGCCCAGGTGCCCCACGGGGGACGAGCCGGCGCGCAGTTCACGGTCGCGATCACCGCGTTTCTTTTCACCGCGGCGGCGTTCGCACTGAGCCGCATCGGGCGACGCAGCATCGAGCGCGTCCTCGTCGACCGCCGCATCCTCGTCGCGCTGGTCCTCGGGTCAATCGCGTTCTTCGCGCGGTACGCCACCGACTCGCCTTACTCGCGGCCCTGGGCGTGGGGTCGGCAGGACGCCGCCGACGAGGCCCGCGTCGAGGCCGCGGATCTGGTCGGTGATCGCCGGTCGGTGCGGGCCTCGCCGACCCTGCTGCCATTGGTGGCCGAGCGAACCCGGGTGTTCGAGCTGCAACCGGATGTCGAGCCCAACGGCCGCACGGCGGGGCGCGGCGTCGACGCCATCGTGCTCGACGCCGAGACGTTGCCCGACTGGTCCGACGGCGGCGAGGAGGCGTTCACGACCTCGCTCCGGGAGCAGGGCTTCGTGCTGATCTACAAGGCCCAGGGGATCACGGTGTACCGGCGACCCTTTGCGTGACCGTTGTCAGCTGACGGGCGGCTCGTGGCCCATGCCCTGCAACACGAGCCGGATCGTGGCCGCCGCCCGGTCGAGGTCGTCGGCGCGGGCGTTGCGGTCGGCGTTGCCGAAGTGCAGATCACTCTCCCGGTTGATGGGCACGACGTGGAGGTGAGCGTGGGGGATCTCCATGCCGGCGATGATCAGCCCGATCCGAGCGGGGGAGAACCCCTCTTGCAACGCCTTCCCGATGACGTGGGCCACCTCGAACAGGTGGCCGGCCAGGTCGGGCGGCAGGTCGATCCAATGGTCGATCTCGTCGATCGGCACCACGAGGGTGTGACCGGGGTTCAACGGCTCGATCGTGAGGAAGGCGGCGCAGCGGTCGTCCCGCCAGACGAAGCGGCCTGGGATGTCACCGTCGATGATCTTCGTAAAGACAGAAGCCATGACCCAAAACGTAGGATCCGGCGCCGTGGAGGAGGAGCGGCGAATCCTGACCGTCCCCAACGTCATCACGGTCGTGCGGCTGTGCTGCCTCCCGGTGTTCCTCTGGCTCCTGTTCGGGCGCGACAACCGCATCGCCGCGGCCGTCCTGCTCGCGGCGCTCGGCGCCACCGACTTCGTCGACGGCTACATCGCCCGCCATTTCAACCAGGTTTCGCAGCTCGGCAAGATCTTGGACCCGATCGCCGACCGCCTCCTCCTCGTCGTCGGGGCCGGTGGGGTCCTGGCCGACGGGTCGGTGCCGGCGTGGTTCGCGTGGATGGTGCTGGGCCGGGAGCTGGTCGTGTCCCTCGCGGTCCTCGCCCTCGCCGCCACCGGCGCGGCGCGGATCGACGTCACGTGGTGGGGGAAGGCGGGCACGTTCGCGAACATGGTCGCGTTTCCGTTGTTCCTCGCCGGGGAGAGCACCGTCGGCTGGCACCCGCTGGCCCACGGGCTCGCGTGGGCCGCCGCGGTACCGGGACTCGTGCTCAGCTACTACGCGGCGGCGCTCTACGTGCCCCTGGCGCGACGTGCGCTGCGTGAGGGTCGTGACACCGAGGCCGGGGTACCGTCAGCGCCATGAAGGCGGTCATCATGGCCGGCGGCGAGGGATCGAGGCTCCGCCCGCTCACCTCGAACATGCCGAAGCCGATGCTTCCGCTCCTGAACGCGCCGATGATGGAACACATCGTGTCGCTCCTGAAGCGGCACGGGTTCGACGACATCGTGGTCACCGTGGCCTACATGGCCAACGTGATCCGCACCTACTTCGGCGACGGCTCCGAGTTCGGGGTGCGGATGGTGTACGCGACCGAGGAGCACCCGCTCGGCACCGCGGGTTCGGTGCGGAACGCGATGGACGAGCTCGACGATCGCTTCCTCGTGATCTCCGGTGACGTTCTCACCGACATCGACCTCGGAGCGATGCTCGCCTTCCACGACGAGAAGAAGGCGCTCGCCACGATCGGCCTCTGCCATGTTGAGAACCCGCTCGAGTTCGGGATCGTGATCACCCGCGACGACGGCAGCATCGAGCGCTTCCTCGAGAAGCCGACGTGGGGTCAGGTCTTCAGCGACACCATCAACACCGGGATCTTCGTGTTCGAACCGGAGATCTTCGACCACATTCCGCCTGACCAGGCCGTGGACTTCTCGTCAGAGGTCTTCCCCCGCCTGCTCGAGGAGGAGCAGCCGGTGTTCGGTGCGATCACCGACGGCTACTGGGAGGACGTCGGCACCCTCGAGGCGTACGTGCGTGCGCACAAGGATGCGCTCGACGCGAAAGTGGCGATCGACATCGTCGGCTTCGAGCTCACCGAGGGCGTCTGGGTCGGAGAGAACGCCGAGGTCCATCCCGAGGCGAAGGTCGAAGGGCCGGCCGTGATCGGCGACTACTGCCGTATCGAGGCCGGCGCCCGGCTCGGCGAATACACGGTGCTCGGGAGCAACGTGCGGGTGCGCGAGGCGGCCGACCTCGAGCGGGTGGTCGTGCACGACAACACCTATCTCGGCGGGGGCGTGCGCCTGCGGGGCACTGTCGTCGGTCGGGCCTGCGACCTGCGCAGCGGCGTGCGGTGTGAGGAAGGCGTCGTGCTCGGCGATCAGTCCTTCGTCGGCGACAACGCCGTGATCGGCTCGGGCGTGAAGGTGTACCCGTTCAAGACCGTCGAGGCCGGGGCCATTATCAACACCTCGATCGTGTGGGAGTCCCGCGGGGCTCGCAGCCTCTTCGGGCGGGATGGCGTCGCCGGGCTGGCCAACGTCGACGTCACCCCGGAGCTGGCCACCAAGGTGGCGATGGCGTACGCCAGCACGTTGAAGAAGGACGCCACCGTCATCACGTCACGGGATTCGAGCCGTTCGGCTCGCATGCTGAAGCGGGCGATGATGGCCGGGTTGAACGCGGGCGGCATCAATGTCCTCGACCTCGAGGTGGCGTCGGTGCCGGTGACCCGGTTCCTCGCCCGTCAGCCGGTCGCCGGAGGCGGCATCACCATCAGGCTGGTCGAGAACGACCCCCAGTCGGTCGTCATCCGTTTCTTCGACACCAACGGACTCGACCTCTCCGAGTCCGACCAGCGCAAGGTCGAGCGGCTGTTCAACCGGGAGGACTTCCGCCGGGCGCTGCCCGCGGAGATAGGCGACATCGGCTTCCCGCCCCGGGCCCTCGAGCACTACACGGCCGCGCTCGAGGCCACCGTCGACACCGAACTGATACGCAGCAAGCGGTTCAAGGTGGTCGTCGACTACGCGTACGGCTCGACCTCGTTCGTGATGCCCAACGTGCTCGCCAAGCTCGGGGCCGACGTGCTCGCCTGCAACCCGTACGCGTCGACCACGGGCCTGCTGCGCTATGACCCTCCGGTCCACGCCGACAACGTCGCGGGCCTGGTGCGCGCATCCGGCGCGGATCTGGGTGCGGTGCTCGACCCCGACGGCGAACACCTCACCCTGATCGATGACGAAGGCCATGTGCTGACGCCTATCCAGTCGCTGCTGGCCTTGCTCGAGTTGGTGGCGGGGCACATGGTCGGTGACAAGGTGGCGTTGCCCGTGGCCGTCACCCGCCATGCCGAGCGAATGGCGGCGAGCCATGGCGTCGAAGTTCGGTATACGAAGATGTCGACGCCGGCGATCATGGACGCGTCTACCGAGGAGGGGGTCGGTTTTGCGGCCAGCCTGGACGGCGGCTTCATCCTGCCCGGGTTCCTGCCCGCGTTCGACGCCGCAGCCACCTTCGTGAAGACGTTGGAGCTGCTGGCGCGGCAGAACGTTCGGCTCTCCGAGATCACGAGCCGTCTGCCCCGCGTCCACATGGCCCATGAAACCGTGGTCACCCCCTGGGAGCAGAAGGGCACGGTCATGCGAAGCCTCATGGAACATTCGAAGGATCGCGACCTCGAGCTGGTCGACGGCGTCAAGGTGATCCACGGTGACGGGTGGGCTCTGGCGTTGCCCGACCCTGAAGAGCCTGTCACCCACGTGTGGGCCGAGGCGGGTTCCGACGGCGACGCGCGCCGGTTGGCGCAGGAGTACGCGCGCCGGATCCGCCAGATGCTGCGGTAGCCCGACGCGTTGGCGCCGAACCGGGCGCTCGTGGAGTCGGGTGGCGCCGGGTTCTAACCCTGAAGCTCAGGGTTACGCCGTCGTGACCGTGGAGTAGCCTCAGGCCATGAACGTGCCGGAGGACCTGCGGTACTCGTCCGACCACGAGTGGGCTCGGGTCGAAGGCGGCAGCGTTCGCATGGGGATCACCGACTACGCCCAGGACGCGTTGGGGGACATCGTGTACGTCCAGCTTCCCGACGTGGGCACGACCGTGGCCCGTGGCGAGAGCTTCAGTGAGGTCGAGTCCACGAAGTCGGTCTCCGACATCTACGCGCCTGTCTCCGGGACGGTCACCGACGTCAACGCCGATCTAGGCGACGCCCCGCAGCGCCTTAACGACGACCCCTACGGGGAAGGGTGGTTGTGTGTGATCGAGCCCAGCGACAAGAGCGAGCTCGATGAGCTTCTCGATGCCGAGGGCTACACGAAGCTCATCGAGGGCTGATCCCGAAAGGGCGACGCCGTGGCCGACGTGTTCTGCAACAACTGCGGGCATCGCAACCCGCTCGGTTCGAACTTCTGCTCCTCGTGCGGCGCGCCGCTCGACCAGGAGCCCGGTGATCGCACGACGGTGACCTTCTCGATCGATCCGGTCACCGACGCCCCGGAAGACGAGATCAGCGTTGACCTCGACGAGGTCCCGTCGGGCGCGGCGATGCTGGTCGTCAAGCGGGGCCCGAGCGCAGGCTCCCGGTTTTCATTGGCCAAGGCGGTGACCACGGCCGGTCGTCATCCGGACAGCGACATCTTCCTCGACGACATCACGGTGTCCCGGCGCCACGCCGAGATCCGGCGGGTCGGCGACGGGTTCACGGTGCACGACGTGGGCTCTCTCAACGGCACATATCTCAATCGCGAGCGGGTGGAGGAGGCGCCGTTGGGTAACGGCGATGAGCTTCAGGTCGGCAAGTTCAAGCTCGTCTTCTTCGCCAGCCCCGACTGATGAGCGACCGCGGTCATCTCTCCATCGGTGAGGTCTTGAGCCTGCTCCAGGCCGACTTTCCTGACGTGACCATCTCCAAGATCCGGTTCCTCGAGAGCCAGGGTCTCCTCGATCCGGAGCGCACCCCGTCGGGGTACCGGAAGTTCTACAGGCCCGACATCGAGCGGCTGCGCTGGGTGCTGCGCCAGCAGCGCGAGCACTTCCTTCCGCTCAAGGTGATCAAGGACCGCTTGGCCGAGCACGGGGCCGAGGGCTGCCCGCCCGATTCGCCGGCGGCGGGCTCAGTGACCGCGGCGGCGGCCGTGGCGGTCGGCGAGCAAGGTCGCCTCACCGGCGTGGCGCCGGGCGAGCAGTTGGGCCGGGCCCTCGACACCGGTCCGACGTCGGTGAGCATGACGGCCGACGAACTCGCGGCGGCGGCGGGCATGACGATGGCCGACCTGCGCGACCTCGAGCGGTACAGCCTGCTGGCCGGCCGGCAGGTGGGACCCGACGTCCTCTACGACGCCGATGCCCTCGTCGTAGCCCGCCTGGCCGCGGCGTTCATGAGGTTCGGCGTGGAGGCCCGTCACCTGCGCATGTACCGCACCGCCGCCGAACGGGAAGCCGGTTTCTTCGAGCAAGTGGTCATGCCGATGCTGAAGCAGCGCAACCCGGCGTCGCGGCGCCGGGCGATCGAGACGCTGGGCGAGCTCTCGCGGCTGGGCGAGGGCATGCGGGCGGCGATGCTGCGCAACTCGCTCCGCTCGTATTCGGGACAGTGACGTGCCCGAGGCGCCGCTGTTGGTGAGCGGTGAGGAGTTGCGCACCGGCGTCGCCGAGCTCGGCCGGAAGCTGTCGGCGGGCTACGACGACGGCGTCGTGCTCGTCGCCGTGCTGAAGGGGAGTGTCGTGTTCCTCGCCGACCTCGTCCGGGCGATGACGATCACGCCGCTGATCGACTTCCTGGCCGTCTCCGCCTACGGCCATGGCACCGGACGGGTGCGGCTGGTGAAGGATCTCGACACCGACATCGGCGGGCGCCACGTCGTCCTCGTCGAGGACATCGTCGACACCGGCCTCACCCTCGCCTACCTCACGGCGGAGTTGGCCCAGCGAGACCCCGCATCGCTCGCCATCTGCACGCTGCTCGACAAGCCGGCGCGGCGGATCCTCCCCGCGGAGTTGGCGTTCGTCGGCTTCGAGGTGCCCGACGTGTTCGTCATCGGCTATGGCCTCGACTTCGCCGGGCGCTACCGGAACCTGCAGCTGTTGGCGGCCGGCGACCTGGACACATTGGCTGCGGATCCGGACGCGTATGTGGCCCAGCTCTACGGAGGGAGCGACCCGCGGCTCGCGTCGTGAGCACGGTATCGTGCTGGCCGTGGTCGAGATGGAGCTCGTCGGCGTCCGGGTCGAGCTCCCGAGCAACGCCCCGATCGTGCTTCTCCGGGAGGCGAGCGGCGACCGCCGCCTGCTGCCGATCTTCATCGGAGGGCCGGAGGCGACCGCGATCGCGTTCGCGCTCGAAGGGGTCGAGACGCCGCGACCGATGACCCACGATCTGATGAAGGACCTGCTCGACAACCTCGGCGCCCGGGTCGAGCGCATCGTGGTGACCGAGTTGCGCGAGAGCACGTTCTTCGCCGAGATCCATCTCACCGTCAACGGCACCTCGCACGAGGTGTCGAGCCGGCCGTCCGACGCAATCGCCCTCGCCGTGCGGGCCGGCACGCCGATCTTCGCGGCGGAGACCGTGCTCGACGAGGCGGCGTATCCCGCGGCCGAGGAGTCCGAGCCCGACCAGGAGGACGTGGTCGAGCAGTTCCGCGAGTTCATCGACAAGGTCAACCCCGAGGACTTTGCGTCGTAGCCATCCGGCGCCTCGCCGGTGGTGATTGACCCGATCGGCGCGGGGCTCTACCCTTCGTGCGCTACACCGTCGTAATTCCGTCCCTGTTACCCGCGGGAGGCAGCGTGGAAGAGGGCTTCAGCGGGAAGCGCACCGCCGAGATCGTCGGCATCACATATCGCCAGCTCGACTACTGGGCCCGCACCCATCTGGTGCGGCCCTCCCTCGCGGACGCGAAGGGGAGTGGCACCCGGCGCCGCTACGCCTATCGCGACCTCCTCGAGCTGAAGATGATCAAGAACCTCCTCGAGGCCGGCATCCGGCTCGAGCTCGTGCGGGGCGTGTTCGAGTACATGCGCCAGCACGTCGGCGTCGACGTCGCCGCCGCCAATCTCGTCATCACCGGCAACACCGCGGTGCTCGTCGCCAGCGACGGCGAGCTGATCGATCTTGTGAAGCGGGGTCAGGGTGTGCTGAACGTCCTTCCCCTGGCGTCGGTGAAGTCGGAGGTCGATGCCGCCATCCTTGAACTGCGTCCCCCGGCGGCTGGCGGCGGAGCCGACCGGGCGGCCACCGGGGGCACGTGAGCGCCTCGGCGGTGGCGGACGAAGTGCTCCCGCACGAGCGGGTTGACTTCGCCCACAACTCTGAGCGGCAGTTCGCAAAGCTGCTCGACTTCTACGGGATCGAGTGGGAGTACGAGCCCCGCACCTTCGCGATCGACACCGACGCGGAGGGGAACACCCTCCGGGCGTTCAGCCCCGACTTCTACCTGCCGGCGTACGACCTCTACATCGAGATCACGACCCTCAGCCAGAAGCTGGTCACCAAGAAGAACCGCAAGGTCCGGCGGCTCCAGGAGCTCTATCCCGGCGTGCGGGTGCGGATCCTCTACCAGCGCGACTACGTCAACCTCCTCGTGAAGTACGGACTCGAGACGCCGTCGCAGCTGGCCGGCTATGGCGCGTTGCGGGAGACATCGCGCGAGGTCGAGGAGTCGCTCCTCGGCCTCGGCACGCTCTCGCCGCCCCCCGAAGCCCAGTAGGCCAGTAGCTTCCCGGCCATGGCCGGTTCGTTGCGGACGTCGCCCCTCGACGCGGCCCACCGTGCCCTCGGCGCGAAGATGACCGAGTTCGGGGGCTGGGACATGCCCCTCGCGTATCCGTCCGGGACGCTGGCCGAGCATCGGGCCTGCCGGCAGGACGCGGTGGTCTTCGACGTGAGTCACCTCGGCACCGTGCGGGTCGGGGGCGACGACGCCCTCGACCGCCTCCAGCGAACGCTCACGAACGATCTCCGCAAGGTCGCGCCGGGCCGCGCGCAGTACACGCACCTTCTCGACCCCGATGACGCGTCGGTGCTGGACGACGTCATCGTGTGGTGGGTCGACGAGTCCCGGTTCGACGTCATGCCCAACGCGTCGAACACGTCGCGGGTCACCGAGGCCCTGGGGCAGGGCGAGGACGTCACCTCGACGCGGGCGGTCGTCGCCATCCAGGGGCCCCGGGCGAGGGAGCGCCTCTCGGCCGTCGCTCCCGTGGCCGCGGCCGTCGGACGGTTCCGGGTCGCCCGCTTCGATTGGCGGGGCGCCGAGTGCGTCGTAGCCGGCACCGGTTACACCGGCGAGGACGGCGTCGAGATCGCGGTCCCCGCGGCGGCGGCGGCGACGCTGTGGGACGCCATCGTCGCCGCCGAGGTCGCGCCGGCGGGCCTGGGGGCGCGGGACACCCTGCGCTTGGAGGCGGCGTTGCCACTGCACGGCCACGAGCTCGGCCCTGGGATCACGACGCTGCAGGCCGGCTTGGACTTCGTCATCGGCTGGGACAAGGGCGACTTCCGGGGCCGGGCTCCGCTGCTCGCCGAGAAGGAGCGCGGTGTCGCCCGCCGCCTGCGGGGAATCGCCACCGATGGACGCCGGCCGCCCCGTGCCGACCAGGCGGTGTTGATCGGCGGCCAGCCCGTGAGCGTGGTCACGAGTGGCAACTTCTCGCCGGTGCTCGGGCACGGCATCGCGTTGGCGTTCCTCCCGCCCGACGTCGCCGAGGGCACCGCGATCGAGATCGACGCCCGCGGCGAACGCCTCCCCGGCCGGGTCGTGCCGACCCCCTTCGTCGCGAAGCACCGTTCCTGACGCAATAGCGCGTGTTGCCGAAACTCCCGCCGCGCTGACCGACTGAAGTGGACGCAATAGCCCGGCGAAGCGACGGGCTATTGCGTCGAGAATGGCTACTCGTACGCGGACAAGGGCGGGCAGCTGCACATCAGGTTGCGGTCGCCGTAGGCGCTGTCGATCCGGCGCACGGGCGTCCAGTACTTCGTGGGCCGCACCACGCCATCCGGATAGACGGCCTCCTCCCGCGTGTACGGGTGGTCCCAGTCACGGGTGAGCATGGCCGCGGTGTGCGGGGCGTTGTGGAGCGGGTTGTCGTCCGCCGGCCAGTCACCGGAGGCGACGCGGCTGATCTCGTCGCGGATGGCGACCATCGCGGTGCAGAACCGGTCGAGCTCGGTGAGATCTTCGGACTCCGTCGGCTCGATCATCAGGGTCCCGGCGACGGGAAAGCTCATCGTCGGCGCGTGGAACCCATAGTCGATCAACCGCTTCGCGACATCGTCCACGGTCACGCCCGTCTCCTTCGTGATCGCCCGCAGGTCGACGATGCACTCGTGGGCGACCAGGTCGGCCTGGCCCGTGTAGAGCACCGGGTAATGGGGGGCGAGGCGCCGAGCCACGTAGTTCGCGTTGAGGACGGCCACGGCGCGGCGGCGACCGGTCCCGGGCCGCCCGCCGGGCCCGCCTCGTCTCGGAGTGGATGGTTCGGGAGGAAGGGCGCGAGGTGGGCCCGCACCGCGACCGGACCGACGCCCGGGCCGCCGCCCCCGTGCGGGATGCAGAACGTCTTGTGGAGATTGAGGTGGGAGACGTCGGCCCCGAAGCGGCCGGGTCGCGCCAAACCGACCATCGCGTTGAGGTTGGCGCCGTCGAGGTACACCTGCCCGCCGGCGTCGTGGACCACTGCGCAGATCTCGGTGATCGCCTCCTCGAACACGCCGTGCGTGGACGGGTAGGTGACCATCAGCGCCGCCAGCCGGTCGCGGTGGGCCGCAGCCGTCGCCCGCAACTCGTCGACGTCGACGTTGCCCCCCTCGTCACAGCCGACGACCACGACGCGCATGCCGGCCATGGCCGCGCTCGCCGCGTTCGTGCCGTGCGCCGACGAGGGGATGAGGCACACGTCGCGCTGGTGGTCGCCGCGGCTGCGGTGCCACGCCCGGATGGCGAGCAGGCCCGCCAGCTCGCCCTGCGACCCCGCGTTCGGCTGGAGCGAGACCGCGTCATAGCCGGTGATCTCCACGAGGAATCGCTCGAGATCGTGGATCAACTCGAGGTAGCCATCGGCTTGGTCGAGCGGGGCGAACGGGTGCATCCGCGCGAACTCGGGCCACGTGATCGGTTCCATCTCCGCGGTGGCGTTGAGCTTCATCGTGCACGACCCGAGCGGGATCATCGAGCGGTCGAGCGCCAGATCCTGGTCGGACAGCTGCCGCAAGTAGCGCAGCATCGCGGTCTCCGACCGATGGGCGTGGAACACGGGGTGGGTGAGGAAGGGAGTGGTGCGCCGGACAGGCTCCGGCAAGGGCTCGGGGCCGACGACGCCACCGCCGCTGACGACACCGAAGGCCGCGAGCACGCGGGCGACGTCCCCGACGCTGGTGGCCTCGTCACAGGCGACACCCAGCGTGTCCGCGTTGACCACGCGCAGGTTGATCCCGTCGGCGCGGGCCGCCGCCGCGACCGCGGTGGCCCGGCCCGGTACCCGGGCCGTGACCGTGTCGAAGAAGATGTCGGGCACGACGTCGACGCCGGCGTCACGCAAGCCGGTCGCCAGCCGGACGGCGCGCGCGTGCACGCGCATGGCGATGTCGGTCAGTCCGTCCGGGCCGTGGTACACCGCGTACATCCCGGCGACCACCGCGAGCAGGACTTGGGCGGTGCAGATGTTGCTCGTGGCCTTCTCGCGCCGGATGTGTTGCTCACGGGTCTGCAACGCGAGGCGAAGGGCGGGCGCGCCGTCGGCGTCGATGCTCACCCCGACGAGACGACCCGGGAGTGACCGTTGGAGGCCGTCGCGCACGGCCATGAAGGCGGCGTGCGGTCCGCCGAAGCCCATCGGCACCCCGAAGCGCTGCGTCGAGCCGACCGCGACGTCGGCGCCGATCTCACCCGGCGGGCGGAGCAGACAGAGTGCGAGGAGGTCGGTGGCCACCACCACGAGCGCATCGCGCTCATGGGCGGCCTGCACCAGCGGCCCGTGATCGCGTACGGCCCCGCTGGAGCCGGGGTCCTGCACGAGCACCCCGAAGATCGGGCTGTCGGGCAACGCCGCCGATCCGGCGGACAGGTCGACGACGGTCACCGACAACCCGAGCGGCTCGGAGCGGGTCTTGACGACCGCGATGGTGTGCGGGTGGCAGTCGGCGTCGATCACGAACGTCGCCGCGTCCTTGGCCTTCGACGCCCGGTGCGTGAGCGCCATCGCCTCCGCCGCGGCCGTCGCCTCGTCGAGCAGCGATGCATTGGCGATCGGAAGCCCGGTGAGGTCGGCCACCATCGTCTGGAAGTTGAGGAGCGCCTCCAGCCGGCCCTGCGAGATCTCGGGCTGGTAGGGCGTGTAGGCCGTGTACCACGCCGGGCTCTCGAGCACGTTGCGCAGGATCACCGGCGGCGTCAGCGTGTCGTAGTAGCCGAGGCCGATCATCGACGTCATGACCCGGTTCCGGGCGGCCAGGTCGCGCAGGTCGGCGATGACCTCGGCCTCGCTGGCCGCGGCCGGCAGGTCGAGCGCCGATTCGTCGCGGATCGAACGGGGAACGGCGTCGGCGATCAACTCGTCGAGCGAGCCGTAGCCGACGACCGCCAGCATCTTGGCCTGCTCGTCGGAGGTGGGACCGATGTGACGATCGGCGAACGGCCGACCCGCGTCGAACGCATCCATGGGAAAGGGGGACCCTACCAGCGGCTACCCCCGGATAGGGTCGACCGGGCATGGCGGATGGCGAGCGATCGACACTCATCGAGGCGCGCGGCCTCACGAAGCGGTTCGGCTCGTTCGTCGCGGTCGACGCCATTGACTTCGACGTCGCTCCGGGGGAGGCGTTCGGATTTCTCGGACCGAACGGCGCCGGCAAGAGCTCGACGATGCGCATGATCGGCTGTGTTTCGCCGGTGAGCGACGGCAGCTTGCGCGTGCTCGGGATGGACCCCGTGACCGAGGGGCCCCGCATTCGCGCCCGGCTCGGCGTCGTTCCCCAGGAGGACTCACTCGACACCGAGCTCACGGTGGACGACAACCTGTTCATCTACGGCCGCTACTTCGACCTGCCGAAGGCGGTGGTCCGCGCCCGCATCGAGGAGTTGCTCGACTTCGTGCAGCTCACCGACCGACGGCACGACCGTGTCGATCCCCTCTCGGGGGGGATGAAGCGGCGGCTCACGATCGCCCGGGCCCTCATCAACGAGCCCGACCTGCTCCTGCTCGACGAACCCACGACGGGCCTCGACCCCCAGGCCCGCCACGTGCTCTGGGAGCGCCTCTACCGGTTGAAGCAGCAGGGCGTCACCCTCGTGCTCACAACCCACTACATGGACGAGGCGGAGCAGTTGTGCGACCGGTTGGTCGTGATGGACCAGGCCCGCATCGTGGCCGAGGGCTCGCCACGCGAGCTGATCGAGCGCTACTCGACCCGCGAGGTGGTGGAGCTCCGGTTCCCCGTCGGCACGGCGGCACCCCTCGACACCCTCGCCGCCGTGGCCGAACGGGTGGAGCCGTTACCCGACCGGGTGCTGCTCTATGTCGCCGACGGCGACCGGGCCGTCGCCACGATCCACGACGTCGGGCTCGAGCCCGAGAGCGTCCTCGTGCGCCGGTCGACCCTCGAGGACGTCTTCCTCCATCTCACTGGCCGGCAACTCGTCGATTGAGCGCCACCACCGTCACCGCGGGCCAGCCCCGATCGAGCGGCGCCCTTCACGTCGCCCTCTACTTCGCCGTCGTCTACAAGCGCACCTGGCGCGGCAGCGTCGTCACCAGCTTCGTGAACCCGATCTTCTTCCTGCTCGCGATGGGCGTCGGCCTCGGCTCGCTCGTCGACAACGGGGGAGCGGCCGGCGGCGTGGACGGCATCGCCTACCTCTCCTTCGTCGCGCCCGCACTCGTCGCTACCACCGCGATGCAGACCGGCGCGGTCGAGGCCTCGTGGCCGGTGCTCGGCAACATCAAGTACACGCGGTCGTACTACGTGATGCTCACGACGCCGCTCGACGTCGGCAGCATCGTGGCCGGCCAACTGCTCTGGACCGCGGTTCGGCTGGCACAGAGCGCGGCGGCGTACTTCCTGGTGATGACGGCGTTCGGGGCCACAGAGTCGCCGTGGGGGCTGTTCGCGATACCGAGCGGCGTGCTGACCGGTCTCGCCTTCGCGGCACCGCTGATGGCGTACGCCGCCACCCTCGACCGGGAGAGCTCGCTGGTCGCGGTGCAACGGTTCGGGCTCATTCCGCTCTTCCTGTTCTCGGGCACCTTCTTCCCCGTCACCCAGCTGCCAGGCCCCCTCCAGGCCGTCGCGTACGTGTCGCCGTTGTGGCACGGGGTGGACCTGTCCCGCCGTTTCGCCCTCGGCCGGTTGGGCTGGGGCGCCATCGCCGGTCATTGCCTCTACCTCACGGCCATCGGCGCGGTGGGCGCGCTGTTGGCCCGGCACCTGCTCCGCCGGCGGCTGGTCACATGAGCGTCGCCGTACCGATGCGAGTACCGGTCGCCCGGGTCGCGCCGCTGGCTGCGTTCGGGACCCGCCGTTCGCTGCGGGTGTTCGAGCGCAACTATGTCGCGTACCGCCGGATCTGGGTGGTGCTCATCAGCGGGTTCTTCGAGCCGGTGTTCTACCTGTTCTCGCTCGGCCTCGGCCTCGAGCACTTGGTGGGCACGGTCGCCGCTCCCGGGGGTCGGGTCGTCTCGTACGCGACCTTCGTGGCCCCGGGCCTCCTCGCGTCGTCGGCGATGAACGGCGGGGTGTACGAGGTCACCAACATCTTCTGGAAGATGAAGTACGCCAAGTTGTACGACGCGATGCTCGCGACGCCGGTGGGCCCGCGCGACGTGGCGTTGGGGGAGATGCTGACCGCCCTCGCCCGCGGCGCGCTCTACAGCGCGTGCTTCGTCGCGGTCATCGCCGTGATGGGGCTGGTCGAGTCATGGTGGGGGCTGGCCATGCTGCCCGCGGCGCTGGTCATCGGGTTCGTGTTCTCGACGGTGGGCTCGGCCGCGACCACGCACATGCGCTCGTGGCAGGACATGGAGCTGGTGCAGGTGGTGTTGATGCCCCTGTTCCTTTTCTCCGCGACCTTCTATCCGCTGGCGACCTACAGCCGGCCGCTCCAGGTCATCGTCCAGTGCACGCCCCTGTACCACGGCGTCGCGCTCGAACGGGAGCTGGCCGTCGGCGCGGTGGGCATCGGCACCGCCGTGCACATCGTCTATCTGGTGACGCTGGGGGCGTTCGGCCTCGTCGTCACCGGCCGGCGCATGGAAAAGCTGATGCTCACCTAGTGTCCTGGAAGCTCAGCCAGCGTCGGCGCGGTCCGGTTGAGCGCCGGCGGGCTGGGTCTTGCGTCGGAACGGGAGGCGGTCAGCCGGTGTAGGAACGGCGGGGTGTGGTGACACGCGCCTCCGGAAGGAGCCGGCATGCGGATGCACACGTTCCCAGGCCAGGTCGTCGCCGTATTCACGCCGTCGCCCTGCGCATCGGAACGCGCTCGGGCGCGGGAGACCGGGCAATGCAACGCAGGTCACCTCCGTCGGGGGCCGCTGCTCGCATGCGCAGTCGCGGTCACGATGCTGGTCAATTGCACGTCGTCGGACAGATCCGCCATCTCAACCACCCGCCCCGAGAACGACCCGACCCAGCTGCGCACGATCCGGCCGCAGCTGATCCTGTTCGACGCGAGCGGGGACGAGTCCTGGGACCTCTACGCGGTCAGCATCGACGGCTCCGGTCTCGTGCGTCTCACCGACGAACCCGCGCCGGATTTCGATGGCACCTGTTCACCGGACGGAACGCGGATCGCGTATCGAAGCGAGCGCGACGGCAATCCGGAGATCTATGTGATGAACGCCGACGGCTCGGGCGAGCTGGACCTGACCAATGACCCGGCCACCGACCCGATCGGGCGGGGGGCACCGCCAACGACATCTACGTCATGAACGGCGACGGGACCGACTTGCGACGGGTGACCGACTCGCCGGCCATCGAGGAATATCCGACCTGGTCGCCGGACGGCAATCGGATCGCGTTCGCCAACGAATCCACCGGTGAGATCTGGATCGTCAATGTGGACGGATCAGGACTGCGCAACCTGTCCTCCCCGGTGGGGGACCGAACGAGGGACGACGGCCCGGCTTGGTCCCCGGACGGTACTCACATCGCGTTCTCATCCGGTCCGGAGCACGGCCGGAAGGACGTCTACGTCATGGACGTAGACGGGTCGCACCGAACACGACTTACCGCTTCTGGCGGGGCGAGCCCGTCCTGGTCCCCTGACGGTGAGCGAATTGCTTACTCCTGGGGGTCGATCTATCTGATGAACCGTGATGGGTCCGCCACGGTGCGAATGGCCGTGGAGGACTGCTTCCCGGACGCTAGGAGCACCCTGCTTCAGCTCGCGCTCTTCGTTGTGCTTGGCGATGGCCGACATGATCGCCGAGCCGGCGGCGCCGATGAACGTCGGCCGGTTCTCGGCCGCCCAGTCGCGGCTGCGGGCCGTGGACTCTGCGCTGCCCTGGAAGCGGGGGGCGACGTAGCGGGCGAACAGCTCGTACGAGTGGCGCGTCGCTTCGGTGTCCGCCCAGTCGTGGGCCATCAGCAGAAAAGTGCCGAATCCCTTCGATTGGTCGCATAGCCGCTCGACCTGGGCGATGGCGTCGTCGGGAGTGCCGATCACGGCGAAGCCGGTCGCGTTGATCGCGTCGGCCAGTTCGCCGGCGTCCGTACTCTGCGGCGCCAGGGGGAGGGCGGCGACGCGCTGGAAGTAGTCGACCCACTCTGCGAGACCGAACTGCACGTCGCGGTAGGCCTGCTCCTTCGTGTCGGCCAGGTGCATGGGGCCGACCAGCCGCCAGTCGCGGCGGTCGACGGTGGTGCCGTACTCCGCCGCCCGCTCCTCCATCACGCCCCAGTGGTAGCCGACGGCGTCGAACCCGCTTTGGCTGGTGGCACCGATCGACAGGAGGCTGCACCCGAAGCGCCCCGCGGCACGGGGTCCGGACGGTGAGACCTGGGCGGCGACGGCCACCTCGAAGTGCGGGTGGGTGTAGGGGCGGAGCTGGAGGCGAGCGTCGTTGAGGGTGAACCAGTCGGTCTTGTACGTGACGGGCTCGTCGCTGCGCAGCAGGAGGAGGATCGCCTCGAGCGCCTCTTCCATCATGTCCCGTTGCTTGCTGACCTCGATGCCCATCATGAACGCATCGGAGGGCAGCGCGCCCGGTCCGACACCGAACATCACGCGTCCGCGCGTGAGGTGATCGAGTAGCACCATGCGGTCGGCGAGGATCAGCGGCTGGTGATAGGGGAGTGAGCTGACCCCGGTCCCGAGCCGGATGTGCCGGGTGCGTTCGGCCGCGGCCGCGATGAACACCTCGGGCGAGGCGATGATCTCGTAGCCCGCGGAGTGGTGCTCGCCGATCCAGGCCTCGTCGAAGCCCAGCGCGTCCAAGTGGACGATGAGGTCGAGGTCCCGCTCGAGGGCGAGCGTCGGGCTCTGCCCGCACGGGTGGAACGGGGCGAGGAAGATGCCGAAGCGCAGCGGCCAGTCCATGCGCGAACGGTAACCGACAACTTGACCGCTCGGTCAAGTCAGTCCGGCACCGTTTACTTCTCCTCGTCGAGCACCTTGTTGACCTTCTCCGTGATCGACTTGACCTGCTCGTCGATCTCGTCCTCGGTCTGCTCGAACTCCTCGTCGGCCGCGTCCCGCGTTTCCTGCACGTCCTCGCCGTCGATGTCGGTCATGACCGGGAAGGCTGCCCGCGGTGGAGGACCCGGAAACGTCGGGCTAGGCGAGTTGGCGGGCGATGGTGCCGGCGTCGAAGTAGATGCGCTCGCCGACGAGGCGGTCGGCGTCGAAGAGGAACAGCGCGCACATGCGACACCGGAAGGCCTTGCCGGTGGGCGGGATCCCCTCGATGGGGCCGAGGTGGGTGCCCATCAACCAGAACTCCACCACCACCGCGTCGTCGGCGTGGTGCATCGCGATCAGTTCGTTGCGCTGGTCGGGGAAGATCGACCGGCTTTCCTTGAAGTAGTGCCGGACATCGTCGCTGCCGTCGTAGACGCGGTGCGTGCCGACCAACTCGTAGCGCGGGTGGGCGAACGTCGCCATGACCGCGTCGTAGTCGTGACGGTTCTCCGCGTCCATGTGCTCGCGCACAAGGCCCTCGCGTTTGAGCCGCAGACCCTCGTCGATCGACACGGCCTCAGCCATCCGAGGACACGTGGCGGGGGGTTCGGGAGGCGGAGGCTCCGCCGGAGCGCCCCCACTGCCGGTCGATCCGCCTTGGCCGGTCGGCCGGCGGCAAGCCGTCCGAGCCCGCCGTAGGCGGGCGCCAAATGACTCGCCTGAACGGAGGGAGCGAAGCGACCGAGTGAAGGCGAGACATCAGTCCAGGAGATCGGGTTCAGAGCGCACGATCCAGTCGTACAGGGGTTGGAAGCTCATCCACCCGGCCAAGTGGGAGCCCACCTGACCGGCAGTGAGCGTCGCGGTCTCGGGATCGATCGCGAGCGGCGCGCCGGCCGCTTCCGCCAGTAACTGGGCTTGGCACGTGCGCTCCATCGTGATGAACCACCATGCGGCCTCGTCGACCGAGTGGCCGACCGTGAGCAGGCCGTGGTTCGAGAGGATGACGGCCTTGTGCTCGCCGAGGGCGTGGGCGATGCGCTTGCCCTCCTCGACGTCGAGCACCACGCCGGTGAAGTCGTCGAAGAGGCTGTGGTCGTCGTAGAACGCGCACGCGTCCTGCGTGATGGGATCGAGCAGGCGGTGCAGGGACGACCAGGCCTTGCCGTGGAGGCTGTGGGCGTGCGCCGCGGCGATGACGTCGGGCCGGGCCTCGTGCACCTGCGAATGGATCGCGAAGGCGGCTTGGTTGACCGGCCACGATCCGTCGACGACGTCGCCGCGCCGGTTCACGAGGAGAAGGTCGGAGGCCCGGATCATCTTGAAGTTCATCCCGAACGGGTTGACCCAGAAGTGGTCGAGCAGCTCGGGATCGCGCGCGGTGATGTGCCCGGCGACCCCCTCGTCGAACCCGAACCGCCCGAAGAGCCGGAACGCGGCGGCGAGCCGATGCTTGCGATGTTGCCGCTCCTCATCGACGCTCGCGAACTCGGGCAATGTGTGCGGCTGCAGCTGTTCCATCCAGCGATCCTCCCCGTGACGCGCTTGACGAGTGTACGAGTTCGCGGTCGGCCCGGGGCCAAGGCAGGAGAACCGCTCGGTTCGGGCGAATCCCGTTGGATCGGGGTGGGACACCTTCGTCTCGCGCCGGACGCGGGAGAGAAACTGGACGCGGTCGTGAGGTCACGGCCTTTGGCTGTCGTGCGCCGTATGGTTTCCGTCAATGACGAAATCCGGTGGGCTCGAGCGGTGCCGGTGGTGCGGTCGCGGCTACCCGCCGACGGCCGGGCCGGGGCGGCCCCGCGTGTACTGCCGGGCCAGTTGCCGCCAGCAGGCCCATCTCGCCCGAAAGCTCGCCGCGGCCCATGGCCTCTCGGTCGGGGACGTGATCGTGGCCCGCGGCCGACTCGAGGAGTTGCAGGGGCACCTGTACTGCCTGCAGGCCGCGATCGAAGACGTCGACCGTGACCTCGGGACGGCCTCCACCGCCCGCGATGTGCGCGACGCCCTGGACTGGCTGCTGACCAATGCCCGGCCGCTGGCCGGCGTGTGGATCGAGCCCCGCACCGCGGAGGAGGTCACATCGGGGGAGTGACGTCCCACTCTGCCGGCAGGTGGTCCACCGGGTCGAACCGGCACCACGAGCCGGTGCTGACGCTGCGCGCCAGCGCATCGCCCAACTCCGGCGCGGCCACGCCGATGCGCTCGATGGCGCGCCGGATCGCCTTCTGCACCGCGGTCCGGGCCCGCTCCCGGGAACCGGCGAAGACCCGGCTGCGCCCGCCGAGGGCCACCTGCGTCTCGATGTGGTCGACCAACAGGTCAAGCTCGGCCCGGAGGCGGGCGGCCCGCTCGATGTCGGCGTCGGCCTCGGCGTCGTCGAGGTCCGAGCGGAGGTCGCCGATCCGCCGACGGAAGTCGGCCAGCGCTCGCTCGTCGAGAACCGGCTGCCGGAGCTGGTCGACGGGGGCTCCGGTCAACTCGTCGGCGCCGATGTCCTGGCGGGGGGCGGCCATGAGCCGAGCGAGGTGGTGCATCCCGAGCGAGTCGGGCACGACCGCTCGCTGGCCGCTGGCCTCGAGCTGCCAGCTGCCGTCGACGAACCGCAGCGTGCCCCGTCCGGGGGGGACGGTGGCGGTGCTCGGCTGCGGTTCGGCGGCGGCCTCCGCCCGGAGGCGGGCCGCCCGCCGGTCGAGTCCGAGCGCGTCGAGGGCCGACGCCGCCTCGTCCACGAGCGCGGCCCCGCGGACGCGATCGTCGGCCCGCCCTCGCGCCAGGAACGCCAAACCGAGGTCGCCCCGCGTCACTGCGAGCATCGGCCGGTTTCCCAGGCGCCGATCCTGCTCGACGGCCGCCTCGAGATGCGCGATCCCGACGTCGAGGCGACCGAGGGTTTGGGCCGCCAGTCCGAGCACCCGCTCGGTCGACCCGAAGCACATGACCGCAAGCGATCCCATCGTGGGAAGTCGGGCGTGCCCGACCAAGAGCGCGTACGTCGTGGCGGCCACGGTCACGTCCCGCAGGCGGAACGCGGCGTCGATGAGGCAGAACATGGTGACCAGCCAATTGCTCGACGAGCGGACACGGTCGAGTCCCACCGTCATGAGGCGATCGAGCTCGCGCCGGGCTTCCTCCGTGGCCGGGCCGCCCACGTCGGCGGCGAGGGCGGCGAGGGCGGCGCTGTACACGTAGTCCTGAGCGACGAGCGTGGGCGACGTGGCGATGTCGCGGGCGAGCGGGAGGATCTCCTCGCTCCTGCCTTGCAGCCACCGGATGCCGAGGAGGTGGGCGCCGTAGTAGGCGACGGCGTCCGCGTCGCCCACCTCGGTCCCGAGGGCGAAGGCCCGGTCGGCGGCCGCTTCCGCGTCGGCCATCCGGCCCGCTCGTATGAGGAGCATCACGTCCATGAGGGCGACGATGTACAGGACCGCGTGGACCCGGAGGGCGTCGGCTCGCTGGCGCAGCTCGGCCAGCGATCGCTCGGCACCGACATCGCCGATGAGGAAGAGGTCGACGGTCCGCCACAGCACTCCCATGAGCGTGAGCACGGCGTCGCCGGCCGCCGAGGCGACGGCGATGATCTCCTCCGCGAGCGGCAGTCGTTCGTCGGTGAACGCGGGGCCGAGGATCACGTGATGCAGGAGCGACAGGGCTTCGGCCACCGCCCGGCCGTCGCCGGTCGCCCGCACCTCGTCCACCGCCGCTCGGACCTGGTCGATCGTCCCGGTGCCGGCGTACACCGCCTCCGCGGCCAACCGCACGCCGAGCCGAGCGCGGAGATCGGGGCGCCGGTCACCGACGTCGGCGGCGGCGGTGCGCAACACGCCATGGAAGGCGGCGATGGCATCGGCATCACGGTGCTCGAAGACCCAGATGCCACCCAGGCCGATGGCGGCCTCGGCGCGGGCTTCGCCGTCGTCCTCGGCCGTGGCGGCGGCGATGGCCCGACCGAACGTCGCCCGGGCGTCCCGCAGCCGCCCGCCGGCCAGCTCGGCCTCGGCCAGCTGGAGAAGCAGGCGAGAAGGAGCGGATGCACCGCTCGCCTCGAGTAGGTGGCAGGCGGCTCGGAGCAGGTCTGCGGCTGACTCGTACGCGAAACGCTGGACGTCGGCCCGGGCCGCGGCCCGGCTCGCCTCGACCGCGGCGGCGACCGCGCGCCGGTCGAGGCGCGCGGCCGCTTCGATCCGGTGGTGCGCGATGCGGGCCAGGCGCTCGACGCTGGACGGCGTCTTCAGGCGGGCAAGGGCGTCCGCGGCACGACCGTGGAGCTCGACGACGTCGTCGCGGTCGACCTCGGCGAGCAAGGCTTCGCGCAGGAGGCCGTGGGCGAAAGCGAATCCCGTGGTCGTGCCCCGCCGAACCAGACCCGAGGCCTGCGCCTGGTCCCGCGCCATACGCACTCGGTCCTCGGTCGTGCGGGCCACTTTGGCCACGAGCTCGTCGTCGCCGGCCGGGCCGACGAGCGCGCCAGCGGCGAGGACGGCGCGGTGGGACTCGTCGATGGCGGCGAGGCGGCCCATCAGAAGCCGGCGCACCCGACCGGGCACCACCGTGGCGTCCGGTCCGCCGCCCGTGAGCGCCTCGTGCACGAGAAGCGGGTTGCCGCCCGTGAGCTCGAGCAGCCCAGCGGTCTCCGCCGGGCTTTCGGGGCGGCCGGCCCATGCCAGGACAGGACCGAGATCGCCGGCCCGCAACCCGCGCAGGTGCAACTGCGTGCCTTCCCCGACGAGATAGGCCAGGGCGTCCGTCACGTCGGGCGAGGTATCGGGTCCCGGCGGGTCGCGGGTCGTCACGACGAGCAGCGCGCGAGCGGTTCGCAGCGACCGGACGGCGAAGCGGGCCAGGAGCAGCGCGCCCGGGTCGACGGCGTGGGCGTCGTCGAGGACGATGATCACCGGCTGCGCCGCAGCGGCCGCGGCGATGGCGGCCGTCACGGTGCGGAAGCGGCTGAACCGCTCGGGATCGCCCGCCGCGGCCGTCAACTGGCCCTCGAGCACCAGCACCGCGTCGTGCGCACCGAGCTGGCCGAGGACGTCCTGCCAGGGCCACAGCGGGGGAGAGCCGCCCTCGGGCCACCCTGAACCCCACGCCGCGGTGAAGCCGTGATCCGTGGCCCGGGCCATCGTCTCCTCGGCCAGGCGGGTCTTGCCGATGCCGGCTTCGCCGCTGAGGGCGATGAGGCCGCCGCGGCCGTGCTCGGCGGCTTCGAGGGCGGCCTCGAGGGCGCGCAGTTCCCGGTCCCGGCCGGCGAGAGGGATCCCGGGCGCCGTCGTCATCGCGACAAATCTTGCCGTGCCACGCGATGGCACGGCGATGTCACGCTGTAGGGGTAATGGCTGAAGAGGCGCGTCCTGAGCCGGCGACGGCGGACTTCGACTTCACCGACGGTGTCAACCGGGTGGCAGGCCACACCTTCACGGTCTGCCGCGACGGCACCCCCATCGAGATGGATCAGCCCGCGTGCGCATATCCCGGCGGGGTCAGCCAGGCCGACATCGACCACATCTACGCCCACGCCGTCCGGAGCGAGTGGTTCTCCTTGGCGCCGACCGTGCTCGACCGGGGTGACATCACGCTGTGCGTCGCCTGGCAGGGACTGTGGTTCATGGCCGGCGACGGCCTGATCGTCTGCATCGAGAACGCGCGGGCGTCCGTGGGCCTCTTCGGCGGCCGCGCCGACGGCGATCTCACCGTTGACGCGACGTTCGGGCCGCCGCTCTTCGACGGGCTCACCGCCGAGCTGCCGGTCCGCTTCGATGTCACCCGGTCCGGCGCCGACGGCCGGGGCCTGCACGACGAGACCTTCGTGATCGAGGGCGCCGGCGGGTGGCGTCGGATCACGTAGGAGTGCTGTGAGGCCGTGCCATCGCTGTGCCACGCCGTGGCACGGAGATCGAACTCGATGGCACCCGCCCGCTCGTGCAGCTGCTGCGGGCCTCGAGCTGACCGCGGGGGAGCGGTCGCAGCTGCCCCAACAGGCAAGCGGTCGAGCCCGAAAGCGCGTGCCGCCCCATGGCACAGCGTTGGCACGCCCTACGGGATGACGGTCCGACCTACCCAAGGAGATTCCCATGGCCGGTGAGCATGTGCACGCAGGCGTGATCAGTCAGGACGAACTCGATCGTGCAGGGATCCACACGCCCTCGGGCGTCGACCTGCCGACGGTCGACCACAGTCGTGACTTCACCATCGACGACAACGACACCCAGCAGTGCTACTTCATCAGCCGCGAAGACCTGGCGCCCATCTACATCGACAACCCGGTGTCGGTGACGCCGATCCAGCCCGACGTCTGGACGCTCGAGACCGACAACGAGCACGTCACGTTCACCTACCAGAACGGCGCCCAGTACACGGTTCGGCTCGGAGACATCGAGCTGAGCGGCGGCGGCGACCCGGAGCGGCTCGTGAAGCAAGGCGGGATCGTCTACCCGATGAGCGGCGGCACCGTCTTGCTCAACCCGCACACCACGCCCCGGCTCGTCCACCTGCGGACCTGGGTCCTCGAGCAGACCCTGCGCATCTCGGACGAGCGGCTGAAGATGGCCGAGCTCGTCAACGAATTCGCCCACAACATCGCCCACCTCGGTCACGCCGGCCACGACGTCGGCCACATCACCGGCGGCCATTGATGGCCACCCACATCCACGAGCCCGAGCTCCACATGTACGACGTGGACGGCCACACCTTGACCGAGGTCGCCACCCACATCTCCGGCATGGCCGAGGCCGGCCGGGCCGAGTGGTTCCCCCACATGGACTATGAGTACGACGGCGGGGTCGTCACGGCCGCGACCGTCACGATCCGGTTGCGCAAGACCATGCCGCGCTGGCACGGCTACACACACGCGTCAGAGCCCGTGAAAGCCGAGTGGGATCGGTTCTGGCACGCCCTCGATGCCCACGAGGGCGGTCACTTCGAGCTGGTGACGTGCCACCTCGGTTCCGTCCATGCGCAGCTGGTGGGCCAGTCCGTCGCCGACGCCCAGCGCGTCTTCGACGAGGCGGTGCAGGCTCTGAACGATGCGAGCGCCGGGTATGACAGCCAGACCAACCACGGGCTCGCGCAAGGAACGAACATCGACGTCAGCGTCGAGAACCAGGAGAGTGTGCGATGACCGACTACCTCGACTGGGTGATTCCGCACCTCGAAGCGGGCATCATCCCCAATCAGGTCGACATCCTCTTCTGGAGCTTCAAGCACGCGTGCATCGCCAGCGCGAGCGCACTGTCGATACCCGACGAGTGGGTCGCCGACGTCAGCACGTACATCTCCCAGTCCGCCACGCCGCCCGACGACTCCCAGAAGGTCGTCGCCGGCTCCCGCCGGACGCCGACCTACTACTCCGGCGGCCTGGTGCTCAGCCTCAACTCCGGGGCCGCGGCGATCACGCTCGACGACTGCGTGTTCGTCGGGTCCGATTGGAACCCGAATACCTACATCCACGAGATGGTGCACGTCGGCCAGTACGGCGCCCTGGGGGTCTCTGGGTTCCTCGCCGCCTACTTCGGGTCGGCCGCGTTCGACATCCTCACGAAGTGGGCCCGCGGCGAGCCCACCGACGCGATGCAGGCGTCCTACCTCGAGACCGAGGCCTATGACCTCGCGGCCCGGTACTCCGCCTGGAGCTCCATCGGCTGACCGGCGGTCCTCCCTCCCACTCCGGTCATTTCGTCATGTGACGATATCGAGCTGACTTAACGTAACGGGGATTATCGGCGTTTGCCTCGACCGGTCGCGGCTTTGGGGGCAGGCGATCTGAGGCTGAGGCCCGGTGTGCCACCGCATGGCACGCGCCGCCAGACCGATGGCACGCCTCAGTGGACGAAGGTCCAAGAGCACGAACAAGGAGAGGCAACATGACCGAAGGAAGCTTTCGCGTGAGCGCAGGTCGGATCTCGTCCGAGGACCTGGAAAGGGAACTCGAGCGGCGGGGCATTTCCGATCCGAGCGACATGGTCGCGATCAACGACGACGACGAGGGGGTCTGTCGGCTCGTCACCAAGGCCGAGCTCCGCCCGATGTACGTCGACAACCCGACGACGGCCTCGGCCGTCCAGCCCGACGTGTGGACGCTCGAGCTCGACAACTCGGATGTGACGCTGGGTTACAGCACCGGCGTCCAGCTCACGATCAAGATCGGCTGGATCGATACCAACTTCGGCGCGGCCGCGACCGACTACACGAAGCGGGGCGGCATCGTCTATCCCACCGACGCCTCCGGCACGGTGCTCTGGAACGCAGAGACCACTCCACGCCTGGCGCGGATGAAGGGGTACCTGCAGGAGGAGACCCTCAAGATCTCCGAGGACCGGGTGCGGATCGCCGAGCTCGTCAACACCTTCGCCGGGATCATGAGCCAGTACGGCGGGGCCCTCGACCGATGACGACGCACATCCATGAGCCGGAGCGGGTGACGTACGACGTGTCGGCCCCCACGCTGGCCGAGGTGGCCCGCCTCATCGCCGACCAGGCCGAGGCCGGCCGGGCCGAGTGGTGGCCGAACTGGACCTACGACTACGCGGGCGACCAGGTCACCCGCGCCACGGTCACGGTCGACCAACGCGTCACGATGCCTCGTTGGCCGGAATACACCCAGGCCAGCGGGGCCTGCCGGGAGGAGTGGGACCGCTTCTGGATCGCCGTTGAGAACCACGAGAAGGGCCACATCGACCTCGTCCGCACCCACCTGGTCGACCTTCACGAGCGCCTGGCCGGCATCCCGGTGCAAGAGGCCCAGGGCGTGTTCGACCAGGCCGTGGCCGCCCTCAACGCGGCCAGCGCCGCCTACGACGCCCAGACCGACCACGGCCGCAACCAAGGCACCGTCATCGACGTCGGCGTCGGCGCCACTCAGGAGTGAGCTACGCACAGTTCGTCGACGAGCTGAGTCGCACGCGGCACGACTCGTGGCGCATGTCCATTGCGTTCGTCAGCGACGAACCTCCCCCGCCCGTACTCACTGCGCCGGCAGATCACGCGCGGATGCGCCAGGCCATCGAGGAACGCCTGCTGCTGGCGTACATCGCCGCCGCCTCAGCGTGGAGCGCCCTCGGATAGCAAGCTGACCGCGGCCAGCCACAGCCGAGACCCGAGCCATCCGAACGACGGCGAGCCTGGCCCGGCGACAACAGGCCGACCGTTCTGTCAAGCGCGGCTTGCACAGAACGGTCTGTTCATCACTTACGCAGAACGCAGCCGCCGTTGCTTCGCTCGCGCCCGTCCTCGTTTCGCTCGGAGCGCCGTCCGGGGCTCACCTTGCCGTGTTCAGGAAGAAGATCAGGACGTCGTAGCAGGCGTGGCCGAGCATCAGGGGCCAGACGGAGCGTTTCCACCAGAAGAGCCAGACGAAGGGGATGCCGACGCAGCCGACTACGAAGACGGCTACTGGGCCGGCGTAGAGATGCTGAGCCGTCCACACCAGTAGGGGGACGACGACGGCGGCGCGGGGCCAGCCGGCCTGTTCCATGCGGGTGATGCCGTAGCCGCGGTAGACGGCCTCTTCACTGATGCCGGCGGTGGCCGAGATGGCGAGGGCGGTGAGCGCGAAGCCGACGCCGATCTCGGGTTTGTCCGCGTTGGACACGGGGTTGAGCTCGTGGCCGGTCGCGGCGAGGATCGCGGTGACGATGATCCCCGCGCCGATCGCCGCGCCGATGGCACACACGAACGCGAGGCCGGTCTGTCCGAGCAGCGCGAGGGGACGGGGCGTGGCGAAGCCGGCGGCCTCGAGGCACCCGTCCCGCCAGAGGAGGTAGCCGGCGATGGCCGCCGGGCCGAGCGACGCGAGCAACGACGCGATGAGCGTCGTGACCGGGATGTCGGTCTGCACCGTCTGCGGGTCGGAGATGCCGCTGAGCCCGAACACCAGGTTCGGTCCCGCGGTCGCGGCGAAGAGCACGAGCAGCTCGACGCGCACGATCGTGCGCAGCCGGCCCTCGAGCGCGGGCTGGTGGCGGGGCGGCGGCGGCACGTAGTACACGGGCGGCGGGGGCACGTCCGGTGTCGACCAGCCCGGCTGCTCCGCCGGCGGCGGAGGGAGGCGGTCGCTCACTCCCCCAGTCTGTCGGCTCGGTGCACGGCGGCATCAGAGTACGCGTGGCCTCCGCCCCAACGACGGACGGCGGTCAGCCCACGGCTTCCGCGATCTCTCGCAACAGCTCCGGTGGCCCGGAGAGGAGCATGGTCGTGAGGCACGTCGGCATCCAGCGGGCTTCGAGCTCCTCCAGGACCTTTTCCTTCGGGCCGACGAGGGCAACGTCCTCGACCATCGACATCGGCACCTTCGCCGCCGCGTCGTCCTTGCGACCCGCGAGGTACAGCTCCTGGATGTCGTGGCACTCGCCCTCGTAGCCCATGCGGGCGAACACGTCGAAGTGGAAGTTCACATCGCGGGCACCCATCCCACCGATGTACAGCGCGAGCATCGGCTTGTAGAACGACGCGCACGCCTCGGCGTCGTCGCCGATGATCATCGGGACGGTGCAGACCACCTCGAAGTCATCCGCGGTGTGGCGGGCGCCGGGCCGGGCGAAACCCTTGCCGAGATGTTCGCGATACCACGGGTCGCTCTTCGGCGAGAAGAAGATCGGCAGCCAGCCGTCGCCGATCTCCGCGGCGAGCGCGACGTTCTTCGGACCTTCGGCGCCGAGGAAGATCGGGATCTCCTCCCGGTACGGCCGGACGATCGACTTCAGCGGTTTCCCGAGACCCGTGCCACCGTGAGCCGCGTCGAGCGGCATGCGGTAGTGCTCGCCGGGAAACTCGACGGGCTCCTTCCGGGCGATGATCCGCCGGACGATCTCGACGTACTCCCGCGTGCGGGCCAGCGGCTTCGCATACGGCTGGCCGTACCAGCCCTCCACGACTTGCGGGCCCGAGACGCCGAGACCGAGGATCAACCTCCCCCGCGACAGGTGGTCGAGCGTGAGCGCCGTCATCGCAGTGGCCGCGGGCGTGCGGGCCGACAGCTGGGTGATCGACGTCCCGAGCTTGATCCGCTCGGTCGCGCTCCCCCACCACGCGAGGGGCGTGAAGCAGTCCGAGCCGTACGCCTCCGCCGTCCACATCGAATCGAAGCCGAGTCGGTCTGCTTCGGCGATGCTCGCCTCGATGCCGGCGGGCGGTCCCGCGCTCCAATACCCGATGACCAGACCGAGTTTCACGGTGCAGTTCTAGCGTCACACCCCACTCGCCCCGAAACTGAAACGTGTTCTAGTGTGGTTCCATGACGTTCCCGACCGACGTCGGCGTGATCGACCTGATGCTGGGCATCCCCGAGGGCCACAAGAAGGACTGGTACGAGTTCCTCCGCGGCGGCCTGATGGACCGCGAGAGCAAAGAGCAGTTCGAGTTCCCCGTCGAGTACATGTTCAAGGACGTCCCGAAGGACATCGAGGAGCAAGCCGATCCGCTCGCGGTGGTGCTCGACGAGATGGACCACCACAACATCGAGCGGGCGATGATCGGCGTCGGGCTCCGGCGCGAGACGGGGCTGCGGGCGCTCCGCGAGCATCCGGACCGCTTCTTCGGGAGCTTCGAGGTCGATCCGAACCGCGGCATGGACGGCGTGCGCGATCTGGTGAAGGCCTACGAGACGCTGGGCATCAAGGCGGCCAGCGCCTTCCCGGCGGGCATGCTCCCGCAGGTCCCGATCAACGACAAGAAGTTCTATCCGTACTACGCGAAGTGCATCGAGCTCGACATCCCGATCTGCGTGACGACCGGGATCCCCGGTCCCCGTGTCCCTGCGGCCTGCCAAGAGACGATGCTCATCGACGAGGTGTGCTGGTACTTCCCTGAACTGAAGTTCGTGATGCGGCACGGGGCCGAGCCGTGGGCTGACCTCGCGGTGAAGCTGATGCTGAAGTGGCCGAACCTGTACTACTCGACGAGCGCGTTCGCACCGAAGTACTACCCGGCCGACATCGTCGCCTACGCGAACACGCGGGGCGCGGACAAGGTGATGTACGCGGGCTACTTCCCGATGGGGTTGTCGCTCGAGCGCATCTTCGAGGAGTTGCCCGACGTCCCGTTCCGGGACCGCGTGTGGCCCAAGTTCCTGCGCGACAACGCGACCCGGGTGTTCAAGCTGTGAGCCGTTATCCGTTCCCCATCCCGTTCGGTTGGTTCGCGGTCGGCTATCCCGACGACTTCGTCGCGGCCGCCGACGCAAAGGCGCTCTACTACTTCGGTCGCCACCTCGTCGGTTGGCGCGACGTCGAGGGTGCCATGCACGTGATGGACGCCTTCTGTCCGCATCTCGGCGCCCACCTCGGCCACGGCGGGCACGTCGAGGGGTGCCAGATCGTGTGCCCCTTCCACGGCTGGCACTTCGATGTCGACGGCCACAACGCGGTCATCCCCTACAGCGAACGGTTGAACCGCAAGGCCACCCTCCGTGTCTATCCGGTGGTGGAGCGCAACGACGCGGTGATGGTGTGGTACCACCCCGACGACGCGGCACCGATGTGGGAAGTGCCGACGATCCCTCAGTTCGATGGCGACCCAGACTTCAGCACGGTGATCCGCACCTGGTACGAGATCGACGCCGCGTGGCAGGAGATGGCCGAGAACGCCGTCGACAGCGCGCACTTCCGCTTCGTGCACAACACCGCCACCGTCCCGACGATCGAGGAGTACGAGACGGGCTTTCCCGAGGCCGTCACGCGGTCCTCGCAGAAGTTCCCCACGCCGAGGGGCGTGATGGAGGGTCGCATCGACACGCACGGCTGGGGGCCGGGTCTCTCGGTCGTGTGGTTCACCGGCATCGTCGACACCGTGAACCTCGCGTGCACGACGCCCATCGAGGCCGACCGCTGCATCGTGCGGTTCAACTTCCGGTTCCGCACGATGGGCGACGAGGCGACGACCTCGTCGGTGGGCAAGGCGTTCGTGGCCGAGGTCGACAAGCAGATGAAGGAGGACCGGCCGATCTGGGAGCACAAGGCGCACCTCGTGCGACCGGCGCTGGCCGACAACGACGGTCCGTTCATGAAGTTCCGCAGGTGGGCCGCGCAGTTCTATGCCGAGCCGGTGGGTGACGAGCGGGTCGCCTATCCCCCGCCGTACTGGCCCGACCGTGTCGACGACGCGCCGGCCAAGGCAACGGCGGCGGCGCGGCTGCGCGACGCCTGACCCCTCAGCGGGGGGGAGCCACGGGAAGGTCCTGATAGCGGTCGAACACGCGGCGGTACAGCTCGCGGACGACCTTCTCCTGGGCCTCCCCTTGGGTGAGGTAGTTGTCGAGCCCGGGTGAGCTGTTCAGCTCGAGGATCGCGTAGTCCGGTCCCGCGGCGGTGATGTCGCGGCACGCGAGGTCGACACCGCACAAGTGCAGCCCGAAGTCGGCAGTGACGGCGACGCAGAGTTCGGCCCATTGCGCATGGATCCGACCGGTGAAATCGACCGCGTCGCCCCCGGCCGAGAGGTTCGAGACCTCGAGGAGCTCGAGCCGCAGGCCCGAAGGGATCACGGCGTCGAGGTCGTACCCGGCGGCCGCGACGTTGCGGACGAGACGGGCGTCGTCCATGCGGATCCGCTCGGGACGGCCCATCCGTCCCAGCTCTTCCTGCCGCGCGATGACCAGCTCGAGGACGGTGGACGTCCCGTCACCCACGACCGCCAGCGGCCGGCGCTCGTAGGTGCAGATGACGTCGTGATCGACGACGATCACGCGGAAGTCCGGCATCGCGATCGCTTCCTCGACGAGGAAGCCTTCGAGCTTCACCTCGTTCTCCCGGTAGAACTCGAGCGCTTCGGTCACTTCGCTCTCGTCGCGGCACCGGAACACGCCGCGCCCCTGCGATCCCTTGGCCGGCTTGACGTACACGGGGAACTCCAGGTTCTCCCGAAGGTAGGCAAGCGCCTGGTCCTCCAGCAGATAGCCCCGCCACCTCGGCCGGCTCAGGCGTCGGTTCAGCCGCTCCGCGAAGCCCTCGAGGACGAATTTCTCCCCCTTGGGGCATTGGTAGCCGAGCGTCTCCAAGAAGAACCGCGTCCAGCCCTTGTCGCGGGCGATGCGCGACGCCGCCAGGTTGTTGAGACCCTCCAGGCCGCCGCCCGTGAAGGGACGGACGGCGCCGTTGTGGTAGCGGATCCGCCCGATGTAGCCGTACCGCGGCTCGACGACGACCTCGGCGACGTTCTCGAACTTTCCCTCCGCGAACAACGACAGCAGCAAGCGGGTGACCCACGGGTAGTGCGCGGTGTCCGGCGACTCGTTGGCGCCCGCTGCCCTCACTCCGTGAAAGTTACGGCTTGTCGGACTTGACCACCCACATCGCGAAGAACTGGGAGCCGCCGCCGTAGGCGTGCCCGAGCGCCACCCGCGCCCCCTCGACCTGGTGGGCGCCGGCCTGGCCCCGCACCTGCATGGCCGCTTCCGCGAACCGCAGCATCCCGGACGCCCCGATCGGGTTCGACGACAACACGCCGCCGCTCATGTTGACGGGCAGGTCCCCGTCCATCTGGGTGGCGCCGTCCTCGACCATCCGCCAACCCTCCCCCGCGCCCGCGAAGTGGAGGTTCTCGAGCCACATGGGCTCGAACCACGAGAACGGCACGTACATCTCGACGCAGTCGATGTCGCGGCGCGGATCGGTGATGCCGGCCTGCTTGTAGACGTCCCACGCGCACTCGGCCCCCCCGACGGGCAGCACCGTGTCGCGGTCGGCGGACATGGTCGGCTCGCTGCGCATGGCCATCCCGTGGACCCAGGCCGGGGGCCGCGGCGCCGAGGCCGCGGCTGCTTCGCTGGCGAGCACCATCGCGCAGGCGCCGTCCGACGAGGGGCACGTCTCCGCGTAGCGGATGGGGTCCCACAGCATGAGCGACTGCTCGATCGACTCGAAGCTGATGTCATGCTCGTGCAGATGGGCGTAGGGGTTGTTCAGTGCGTTGCGGCGGTCTTTCAGGGCGACGAGGATCCCGATGTGGTCGGGCGCCTTCGACCGCCGCATGTACGAGCGGATGTGGGGCGCGAAGTAGCCGCCGGCGCCCGCGTGCATGGGCGGCTGGAACGGGATCGGCAGCGAGAGGGCCCACATGGCCTCGCTCTCGGACTGCTTCTCGAACGCGACCGTGAGCACCCGCTCGTGGATGCCGGCTTGCACGAGCTGGGCGGCCACGATCGTGGTCGAGCCGCCGACGCTGCCGGCGGTGTGCACCCGGAACAGCGGCTTGCCCACCGCTCCGAGCGCGTCGGCCAGATAGAGCTCGGGCATCATGACGCCTTCGAAGAAGTCGGGCGCCTTGCCGATCACGACCGCGTCGATGTCCGTCCACGTGACCTCGGCGTCCTCGAGCGCCCGGGTCGCGGCCTCGCGCACGAGCCCCGCCATCGAGACGTCGCCCCGGGTTGCTTGGTGCTTGGTCTGGCCGATGCCGACGACCGCAACGGGGTCCTTCGGCATCAGTTGTGCTCCCCTTCGAGGACGCAGACCAGGTTCTGCTGGAGGCACGGGCCGGAGGTCGCGTGGGCGACGCCGCGGTCCGCGCCGCCGTCCATGATCCGCTGCGCGACCTCGCCGATGCGGATGAGGCCCGCGGCCATGATCGGGTTCGCGCTGAGGGCGCCGCCCGAAGGGTTCACGGCCGTGTCGGCGCCGAGTCCGAGGACCCGCCGCAGGATCAGCTCCTGCGGGGTGAACGGTGCGTGGAGCTCGACGACATCCGCGGCCGTGTCGTTGGCGCCCGCCCGGTCCGCGGCCGTGCGGGTCGAGACCGAGTCGGTGAGATCGCGCAGCCCGAGCGCCATCGACTCGATGCGATGGTCGATGCCGCGGATCCACGCCGGGCGCTCGGCGCACTCGCGGGCCGTGTCGCCGGCCGCGAGCACCACGGCGGCGACGCCATCGCTGATGGGCGGACCGTCGTGCTTGCGCAGGGGCGCCACCAAGTACGGCTGGGAAAGCAGCTCGTCGGCGTCGCCGTCCCACGCCAGCTGCGCATAGGGGTTCGCCAGCGCCGCCCGGCGGCTTCGCACCGCAACCTCGGCGAAGTCGCGTTCGGTGGCGAGATCAGCGTCGAGGAGCGAGCGGGCCTGGAGGGCGGCCAGGCTCACCGGGTCGGGCCAGAGGGGGGCGACGCTGTACGGATCGAGCTGGCGAGTCATGACCTCCTGCAAGGGCCCGGGCGACGACTTGCCGTAGGAGTAGACGAAGGCGGTGTCGATCTCGCCGAGCTGGAGCTTGACCCACGCTTCGTACAGCGCCCACGCGCCGTCCATCTCGACGTGGGACTCTTGGATCGGCGGCCACGGTCCGACGCCATCGAGCGTCATGACGAAGGAGAACGCGACGCCCGCGAGGTAGTCGGTGCTGCCCGAGCACGTGAAACCGATCTGGTCCTTGGTGAGGTGGGCGCGCTCGAGTGCCTCGTGCACGATCGGCATGAGCATCTCGACCTCGTTGCGGGTGCGCTCGGCGCGCACGTGCTTCGTCTGCGCGAACGCGACGACGGCGACGTCACGCACCGGCTGCCACCTCCTCGGGCTCGTCGCCCGGGAGCCGGACCGCGGCGTCGGGCTCTCCGGTCGGACGGAAGTAGCGGATGCTCTCGAGCGTCGGGCCGAGCTCGTCGTCGCCCACCCACACCGCCTCTACCCGCAGCCCGATGCGCACGGCCTCGACGGGACACTCTTGGATGAGGTGCATGATCGGCAGGTCGGCCCCGTCCAGGAGGATCAGCGCGCTCGTATACGGGATCTCCATGGCCTGGCCGTAGAACTGCACGTTCACTACGCAGAACGAGACGACCGTCCCTCGATGGGCGAGATCGACCTGGTCACGGGTCGGCACACCGTCCGTCGGGCACGCGCCGCGGGGCGGCACGTAGACCTTGCCGCACACCGGACACCGCTCCCCCAGGATCTTCTTCTGCGCGATCCCCCGCAAGAACCGGGACGTCGCCTCCCCCGCCGAGAACGAGTACCGCAGCTCCGCCGGCGTCCGCACACTCTTGACCGGCTCGGTATCGCCCGTCCCTTCGGTTCTGTGGGCAGTTTCCGTCGCTGAACGACCCAAATTGCTCACAGAACGGTCGCGGTCGGCCTCCGGCACGAAGCAGGCGAGGTCGAGGATGTGGCCCTCGCGTTCGTCGCGGAAGACGGCGGTGACGCGCATGCCGGTGGACATCGCGTCGATGGCGCCGGCGTCGACCGCGTGCAGCATCGGCGTGTCGGCCCCGTCGAGCTTCACCAGCGCCCACGCGAACGGCCGGTCGAGCGGATGCTTGGCTGCGGGTTCGCTCACCCACGCCCACGTGGTCACCGTGCCGCCCGGACCCACGCGCACGAGCTCGGAGATCTCCTCCCCCGTCACCGGGTCGTACTCGGTGGGCGGGATGAGCACGCGGCCGTCGGCGGCCCGGATACCCATGAGCCGCCCCTCACGCAGGCCGGTGAGAAACGCCCCGATGATCGGGCCGGTCGTCCGGTGGAACGGGTACTCGATGACCAGCGGCGCCGTGAGGACGTCGGTCTCCCCCATGGCCGGCACCCTAGCGCGCAAACTGAAACACGTTCTAGTCTGGGAGGATGACCGGACTGGGCTTCTGGCGACTGGCCGCGGCCGACCCCGACCGGGTGGTCCTCGTCGATCCGGACGGCCGTGAGCACACGGCCGGCCAACTCCTCGGGAACGCCAACCGCCTCGTGCACGCGCTCCGGGCGATTGGGCTGCGGCCCGGCGACACCGTCGCGGCCGTGCTCCCGAACGGCGTCGCGATGATCGAGACCTACCTCGCCGCGCTCCAGGCCGGCTGGTACCTCACGCCGATCAACCACCATCTCGTCGCGCCCGAGATCGCGTACATCCTGAGCGACAGCGACGCGAAGGCGTTCATCACGGACGAGCGCTTCGCTGCCGTCGCGCTCGCGGCCGCCGACGAGACCGGCCTCCCACCCGACGTCCGCATCGCGGTCGGCGCCGTCCCTGGCTTCCGGCCTTACCACGAGACGCTCGCGGAACAGTCACCCGACACCCCGGCCGATCGCACCGCGGGCGCGCCGATGCACTACACCTCGGGCACCACGGGCCGGCCCAAGGGCGTCAAGCGCGGCATCGCGACGGGACTCGATCCCGACGATCTCGGCTCGCTCATGGCCATGTTCCTGATGCTGTTCGGTGTCCAACCGGGCGACGGCAACGTGCACATCACCGGGTCACCGCTGTACCACACGGCGGTGCTGATGTGGACGGCCTGTTCACTGCATCTCGGGCACTCGGTCGTCGTCATGGACAAGTGGTCGCCCGAGGGGATGCTCGAGCTGATCGACCGGCACAAGGTCACGACGTCGCACATGGTGCCGACCCAGTTCCACCGGCTCCTGGCGCTGCCCGACGACGCGCGGGCGGCGTACGACGTGTCGTCGCTGCGCTGCATGGTGCACGCCGCCGCTCCGTGCCCGCCCGACATCAAACGGCGGATGATCGAGTGGTGGGGCGACGCGGTCATGGAGTACTACGCGGCCACCGAGGGCGGCGGCACCATCGTCACCGCGAAGGAGTGGATGGAGCGACCGGGCACGGTCGGCAAGGCCTGGCCGGGCAGCGAGGTCCGCATCCTCGACGATGACGGGAACCAACTTGCCACCGGTGAGATCGGCACCGTGTACATGGCGCTGTCCCAAGCTGACTTCGAGTACAAGGGCGACCCGACCAAGACGGCCGCCAATCGCCGGGACGGCTTCTTCACCGTCGGCGACGTCGGCTATCTCGACGAGGACGGCTACCTGTTCCTCTGCGACCGCAAGATCGACATGATCATCTCGGGGGGCGTGAACATCTATCCGAGCGAGATCGAGGGGGTGTTCCTCACCAACCCGAAGGTCGGCGACATCGCGGTGTTCGGCATCCCGAACGAGGACTGGGGCGAGGAGGTCAAGGCCGTCGTCGAGCCCGCGCCGGGCGTCGACGCAGGAGCGGAACTCGAGGCCGACCTGCGCACGTTCGCCGAGGTCCAACTCGCGAGCTACAAGCGGCCCCGCACCTACGACTTCATCGCGGAGATGCCCCGTGACCCGAGCGGCAAGCTCTTCAAGCGTCGACTCCGCGACCCGTACTGGGAGGGACGCGACAGGGCGATCTGACGGTCCAGACCGGGGGCTTCGGGTGCGGGGGGCACATCGGGAGGTCCACGTCATCGACGATGAGGTCGGGCTGATCTACCCAATGGGACGGGCCGCGGCCGCTGCCGACCGGCCGTCGACCACGACCAACCGGTCGTCGGTGGCGGCGCGCCCGAGAACCCGGTCGAGGGCCGCGAACCGCTGGTCGTCCATCCCCGAGATCGAGGCGTGGGCGATCAGCGTCAGGAACCCCCCTGTCTCGATGACCCGATCGAGCAGCCGGCTCCACGCCGCTTCCAATTCGCGAGGCGAGGCCTCGAGCTGGCGGTAGTGGTAGCCGTCGACGCCTGACCACCGGAACGGGACGTGGGCGATCCCCTCGGCCAACCGCACAGGTGGCCCCTCACCGAGGCTCGCGTCGTACTCAAAGCCTCGGGCCGCGAGCAGCGCGGCGGTGTGAGGACCGCGCTCACCGCCGGGGGCCCGGAAGCCAGTCGGGCGGATCCCCACCGACGCGAGCGCCGCGATTCCTTCGTCCAGCAACTCGGCGGCGACGGCCCGGTCGAGGTCGCCCCACCGCTCGTGCACCCAGCCGTGCAGGCCGACCTCGTGCCCCCGGCCCGCCAGCTCGCGCACGGCGTCGCCGTGATGCGCCCCGTTCCACCCTTCGACGAAGAACGTCGCCCGTAGCCCGTGCCGGTCGAGCGCGTCGAGGAGCCGCGGGTAGCCCACCGCCAACGCCTCTTCGTGGCCATCGCCCGGCCCCATGTTGTCGAAGGTCAGGCAGACGGTTCCCCGGCCGTTCTGTGGGCAATTTGCGACCGTCACGCGCCCAAATTGCCCACAGAACGGGTTAGGCGTCCAGTTCGGACGACTCGAGGTCGCGTAGGCGGGCGAACCAGTTGCGCACGTCGTCCCGGCGGCTGCGGTCCATGGCCAGGTTCACCAACTCGTGCGGGTCCTCGGCCAGGTCGTAGAGCTCGTGGTCGTTGTCGTCGAAGTCCGCGTCGACATCGAACAGCTTGCGCGTCGGCCGGTCGTCGAGGACGTCGGACGGGAAGCCGCCACCGACGCCGTAGTAGCGCGCGTACTTGTAGCGGCCGTCGAACACGCCGCGCACGGCGTATCGGGTCTGCTGGACCCGCCGGGTGTGGGCGGAGTCGAGCGCGAAGAGCACGTGGTCCCGGATGGCGGCGGTCGGGTCGCCGAACAACGGCGACAGGTCCACCCCATCCCCGCGGGGCGGGTCGGCACCGGCAAGCGAGCAGATGGTCGCCGTGAGGTCGACATGGGACGTGAGGGCCCGAGTTGCCGACCCCGGCGCCGTCACCCCTGGCACCCGGGCGTAGAACGGCACCCTCATGATCTCGTCGTAGACGAAAGGACCCTTGGATCGCAGGCCGTGCGAGCCGCACATGTCGCCGTGGTCGGAGGTGAACAGCACGACGGTGTCATCCCAGCGTCCGGCCTCCTCGAGCGCGGTGAGCACCACCCCGAGGCTCTCGTCCGCGCGGCGGTGCAACGCGACGTAGTAGTCGAGGTGACGCAGCCAGGCCTTGGTGTCGGCGCGCGGGATATGGCCCCAGAAGCCGTGCTGCTGGTCCCACCGCCACTGCCGTTGGGTCTCGGGCTTGGTGTGGAGATCGTCGTCGAAGTTGGCCGGCAGCCGGTCGCACTCCTCGGGGTAGTCGTCGGTGAACGGCGGCAACGTCTCGTCGTCCTTCCATCGTGCGGCTTCGAGGATGCGGCGGACGAACGCGGCCTCGTCGGGATGGTCGGCTTGGTACCAGGGCTGGTCGATCGGGAACCACATCACGTCGTGCGGGTTGACGAGCGCGACGGTGAGCAACCACGGTCGCTCCGATCCGCTCGCCGCGTTGGTCCGCAGCCACGCCGCCGCGTTCGAGGCGATGATCGGATCGAAGTGCACGCCGGTACCGGCCCACCCCATGAAGTGGCGGTCGTTGCCGTCCCAGTCGCTGAACCCGTAGGCCTCCATGTCGGGCTGCTCGGCGTGCGAGAGATGCCACTTGCCGATGTACGAGGTCCGGTAGCCGGCGGCCCGCAGCACGGTGCCCGCCGTCGGGATGGCGGGGTCGAGCTCGGTGTGCCACGGGTGGATGACGTTCTCGGTGACGCCATGGCCGGGCAGGTACCGCCCGGTGAACATCGTGCCTCGCGACGGCGAGCACGGCGAGGAGTGGGTCCAGTGGTTCGCGAGCTCCATTCCCTCGGCCCGGAGGCGGTCGCGCCAAGGCAGCTTCACGCCCGTGGGAAGCCACGACCGCTCGCGCTCCTGGTCCGACACCACGAGGAGAATGTTTGGACGATCCGCCACCGGCTCAGCCGTACTGGTCAAGAAGGAGGTGGGCCGCGATCTCGAGCTCGTCGCCGGCCTGGTTGATCCCGAACCAGCGGTTGACCCACCCGACAAGGGAAGAGAACCACACATGGCCGAGCACTCGGATGATGTCCTCGCGGGTGGTCGGATCGAAGTCGTCCGGGAACGCCTTCGCCATGATCTGACTCATCACCGCGCCGACCTCGCGCTGGCAGCGGGCGGCGTGAGGATCGGTCGACGAGAGCGCGGTGATCACCGCTTCGGACCGGTTCGGCTCGGCCTCCATCGCCCGCGTCGCGCGGCGGAGTACGTGGATGACGCGGTCGGCAGTGGTATCCCCGGAGATGGGACGTTGGTTGACGCGGCGCCCGAGATCGCGGGCCCACTCGACGAGCGCTTCAGCCAGCAGGTGGTCCTTCGACGCGAAGTAGCGGTAGATCGTGCCGAGGGCGACGTTCGCGGCGGTGGCGATATCGCGCATCTGCACCGCGTCGTACCCACCTCGCGCGCCCAGGTCGAGCGCGGCCTCGACGACCCTCTGACGCCGGGCGGCCTGGCTCTTGGTCAGCGTGGCGGTCGACGCGGGCACGCCGACCAGAATAGAACACGTTCTAGTTCGGAGCCACCACTGGCGACGTGACCTCGCGCTCGCGCACCGCGCCCAGCGTGCGGCCGCCATGGTACGCGACGTGCACAGCGCGGAGGAAGCGCTCGACAGCCTCGATCACCCGAGCCGTGCGGAACGACGGGAAGATGTCGAACGCGTGCTGGGCGCCCTCCATCTCCGCGTACAGCACCGGCGCGTTCGATACCGCCCGCAAGCGCTCGACGAACAAGCGGGCGTCCTCGACGGGAGCGAGGGTGTCACGGCTGCCGTGGATCACGAAGAACGGAGGCGCGTCCGGGCGCACCAGGTCGATGGGTGACGCCTTGCGGAACGCGTCCGGGTCGTCGCACAGCCGCTTCTTCATGACGATCGGCTCGAAGAAGCGCTGGATGGTCCGGTCGCGCCAGGTGCCCAGCCGGTTGGTGAAGTCGTAGACGCCGTAGAACGGCACCGCGGCCGTCAAGGTCGTGTCGACACCCTCGAAACCGGGCTGGTATTCCGGCTCGTTGGCGGTGAGCGCCATCAGCGCAGTGAGATGGCCGCCCGCCGAACCGCCGGTGACGCACAGGAAGTCGGGGTCGGCGCCGTACTCGGCGGCGTGGACGCGGTACCACGCGACCGCGCGCTTGAGGTCGATGAGATGGGTCGGGAACGCGACCTTCGGGCTCAGCCGGTAGTTGGCGTTGATCCCGACCCAGCCGTTGGCAGCGAGGTGGTTGAGCAACGGGATGCCTTGCTCGCGCTTGTCGCCGATGGCCCACCCGCCGCCGTGGATCTGCAGGATGCCGGGCCGGCGCTGGCCGGGCGTGGTGCCGGCGGGTCGGTAGACGTCGAGCCGCAGCCGCTTGCCCTCGACCTCCGCGAACACGAGGTTGCGGATGCGCTCGACGCCGGAGCGCCGCCGCATGAGTATCGGGAATGCGACGTGGGTGCGCGGGAAGGCGGGTGCGTCCTCGTCGATCTCGATCTCGGCGAGCGCGTGGCGAGCGCTGACGACGGTGCGCCGGGTCTTGACGATGATGGCGACGAGGCCCACCGCGCCCGCGACGGCAAGGGCGAGTCCGACCCAGCCGCGGCGCTCGTCGAGGGCTCCCCCGGCGACGCACGCGACGGTGACCACGACGTCCCAGAAGAGCCACCACGGGGCCAGCTCCAGGGTGAGCCACGACGACAGGAACGCGGGCAGCACGAGGATCGTCCCTCGCCGCGGGGCGATGGCGTTGAGCGCCGACACGACTGCCGCGATCCCGACGACGAGGAGCAGGGTGGCCACGCCGACCAGTTTGCCCGGAGCAGGCCCGCGTCAGCCACGTGGTGCGCCTTGCTGGTCCCGACTGGAACGTGTTCTACTTTGGCCGGATGGCGTTCAACATCGCGGACCTGTTCGAACGCGCCGTCGACCACATGCCCGACCGCGTCGCACTCGTGGTCGGAGAGGCTCACCTCACGTTCGCCGCCCTCGACGCGGTGGCCAACCGGCTCGCGCACCACTTGGCGGCGTCGGGGGTCGGTGCGGGCGACCACGTGGGCATCTACGCCTACAACGGCGTGCCATGGATGACCGCCATGCTCGCCGCGTTCAAGCTGCGCGCTGTCCCGATCAACGTCAACTACCGGTACGTCGAGGACGAGCTGCTCTACCTCCTCGACAACGCCGACTGCGTGGCCGTCCTTTACGACGCCGAGTTCAGAGCCCGCCTCGACGCCGTACGCGCCCGCTTGCCGCAGCTGCGCTACACGTTGTGCCTCGACGCCTCCTACGAGGCGGCATTGGCCGCCGCATCTCCTGCCCGTGACTTCGGTCCGCGCTCCCCCGACGACCACTACGTCCTCTACACCGGCGGCACGACCGGGATGCCGAAGGGCGTCGTGTGGCGCCACGAGGACGTCTTCATGGCCCTGGGGCAGGGCATCGATGCCTTGACCGGTCACCGGGTGACCGCCGACGACGAACTCGCCCGCAAGGGCGCCGCGGCACCGGCACCGCTCGTGATGCTGGTGATCCCGCCCCTCATGCACGGCGCGGCCCAGTGGGGTTCGCTCGGCCAACTGTTCCAGGGCAACACGATCGTGCTCGTCCCCCGCTTCGATGCCGAGGAGATCTGGCGCATCGTCGAGCGCGACGGCGTCAACTCGCTTGTCATCACCGGCGACGCGATGGGCCGGCCCCTCATCGAGACGCTCGAAGCCGCGGGTGACCGCTACGACGTGTCGACGCTGTTCGCGGTGTCGAGCAGCGCCGCGGTGTTCTCCCCTGCGGTGAAGGACCGGTTCTTCGAGCGGTTCCCGAACCTGGTCATCACGGACTCGATCGGATCGTCCGAGGGTGGCTTCAACGGCCTCGCGCACGTCGGCAAGGGCAATACGGCGATGAAGGGCGGTCCGACCGTGACGCCGGCGCCCGACGTCGTCGTCCTCGACGACGACCTGAAGCCGGTCGCCGCCGGATCGGGCGTGGTGGGGCGCGTCGGCCGGGGCGGGAACATCCCCATCGGCTACTACAACGACGAGGAGAAGACGCGGGCGACGTTCGTCATCGCGGCCGACGGCCGTCGGTACGCGGTGCCCGGCGACTTCGCCATGCTCGAGGCCGACGGCACCATCACCCTCCTCGGACGGGGCTCGGTCTGCATCAACTCGGGCGGCGAGAAGATCTTCCCCGAGGAGGTCGAGTCCGCGCTCAAAGCCCATCCGGACGTCTTCGACGCGGTTGTCGTCGGCGTGCCCGATCCCCGCTGGGGGCAGCGGGTGGCCGCGGTGGTCGAGCCCCGGCCCGGACGGGCGCCGAGCCTCGACGAGCTGGGGACGCACTGCCGGACGCGTCTCGCGGGCTACAAGGTTCCCCGCGAGCTCCATCTCGTCGACCGCATGGAGCGGTCGCCGAGCGGCAAGCCCGACTACCCGTGGGCCGTGCGGGTCAGCCTCGGCCTCGGTACCGAATCGGCAGCTCATCCGTGATACTCGACGCAATAGCCCGTCGCTTCGCCGGGCTATTGCGTCGAGAAAGCGGGGGTCAGCGGGGTTCGGGGCGATCGAGCTGGTCGATGGCGGCGATGATGCGGTCGGTTTGATCTTGCTGCTCGACGATGAGGCGGGCGAGCCAGAACCGGGCGAGGCGGGCCAACGAGTACCGGGCGAACAGCACCGCGCCCGTCACCACGAGAGCGACCCCGACGAGGCCCCCCGAGATGACGTAGGGCAACTGCTCGGACAGCTCGCGGGTACCGGACGCTCCCCACCACCCGGCCATCAGGGCGGCGGCGCCGAGCGCGCCGAGGGCCACCGACACGACGAGGAGTCGGCGCTCGGCCGCGGGCACGCCGGCCGGGACGCGCAGCCCGGCCACCTCGGACCGCAGCGCGGCCACCCGGCTGTCGTCGCTTGCGACCGAGTCGCTCAATGCCCTGTCCCGAGGTATGCGGCCTCGAGCTCCGACGCGATGTCGCTCGGCGGGCCGACGGCGACGATGGTGCCGTGGAGCATGATCGCGGCGTAGTCGGCCACGCCGAGCACCGTGCGGGCAAACTGCTCGACGACGAGGATCGACACGCCGGTGGTCGCGATGTGGCCGACGATCTCGTAGAGCTCGCCAACGATCAGCGGTGCGAGGCCCATCGACAGCTCGTCCAGGAACAGCAACGCGGGATCGACCGCGAGCCCGCGCGCCATGGCGAGCATCTGTTGCTCGCCCCCCGACAACGTCCCTGCGACCTGGTGGCGGCGCTCCTTCAACCGTGGAAAGCGCGTGTAGGCCCGGTCCTCGACGTCGGCGAGCGACACGCGCGCGTACGTCACCATCCTCAGGTTCTCGCGGACGGTCAGATTGGGGAAGACGCCCCGACCCTCGGGGATCGTGCAGACACCGAGCCGCGCCAGCGCGTCGGGACTGGCCCCGTTGACGTGGCGGCCCGCGATGTGGACGCATCCCGCGGTCGGGACCATCTGACCGGACGCCACCTTGATCGTCGTGGTCTTGCCGCCGCCGTTCGGCCCGAGCAGCGCGACGACCGTCCCCTTCGGCACCGCCAGATCGACGCCGTGCAGCACCTCGATGCGGCCGTACGCCGCTCGGACCCCTTTGAGCTCGAGAAGCGGTTCAGCCATCGGCCCCGGTGCTCGCGCCGAGGTAGGCGTCGAGAACGGCTTGGTTCTGCTGGATGTCACCGGGCGTGCCGACCGCGAGGATGGCGCCGAAGTCGAGGACGTGGATGAGTGCGCACACGCGCATCACGAGCTGGACGTCGTGTTCGACGATCAGCACGGCGGTGCCCTCCTGCGCCAGGTCGAACAGCAGCCGCGAGAACGTCTCGGACTCCGCGTCGTCCAGCCCCGACGCGGGTTCGTCCAACAACAGCAGCCGCGGGTGGGTCGCCAACGCCCGGCCCAACTCCACGAGGCGCGCCAACCCGGTGGGCATGGCGTCGACCCGCTCGTCGGCGACGCCCCGGATGCCGACCCGGTCGATCAGCCGCTCGGTGTCGGCGACCGGGTCGATGGACTTGTCTTTGGCCCATCCACGCCGGATCTCGGCGGCGGTAAGGATGTTCTCTCGGGCGGTGAGCGAGCCGAACACCTCGAGTCGCTGGAACGTTCGGGCGATACCGAGCCGCGCCCGCTGGTGGGCGCGCAGCTTCGTGATGTCGGTGCCGCCGAGGGTGACTCGTCCACTCGTCGGTTCCTGGAGCCCGGTGATGACGTTGAACGTCGTGGTCTTGCCCGCGCCGTTCGGCCCGATGAGGCCGGTCACCACACCCGGGTCGACGTCGAGGTCGACGTCGCGCACGGCATGATGGCCGCCGAAGCGGACGTTGACCCCCCTCACCTCAAGAAGCGACATCGCAAAGGACTCCCTCGAGCGCCAGCGTGCGGTCGAGGACGGCGCGGTCCTCGCTGGTGACCGGGCCGTCCGTCCCGACGTGCTCGGGCACCAGTACACCAGACCGGCGCGCTATGCGGCCCGCCGCCGCCTCGCGAACCGACGCCACCGTCTGCGCGACTGCGCCGTTCGGATCGCGGCCCAGCCCGATGCCGACCAACGCCGGTCCCACGACGAGGAAACGGCTGATCGACGGCGCGGCGTGACCGATCACCGGAAACGCGACGAGGAGCATCCCGCCCGCGAGCGCACCGCCGACCGAGGCAATCCCGCCGACCACCCCCATCAGCAGGAGCGGCAGGCTCGCCAGCATCTTGAAGTCGTTCGGGCCGACTGCTTCGCGCAATCCTCCGTAGAGGGCGCCGCCGAGCCCGGCGATCGCGGCGGAGAGGGCGAACACCTCGAGCCGCGTGCGGGTGAGGTTCATCCCCAGCGTGCTGCACGCCGCGGGACTGTCCTTCATGGCGAGCAGCCGGCGGCCCGCGCTCCCCCGCCGCAGCCCGACCACGCCGACCGCCAGCAGGGCGAATACGGTGGCCAGGAGCACGAGATACGCGCGGTCGCTGTCGAAGGACACTCCCGGCAGGTCAAGTCGCCCGACGCGAACGTTGCCCTGCCAGAGGACCCGCCGCTGCGGGAACACCATCTGCTCGCACAGCACCGCGAAGGACAGCGTCGCCAGCGCGACGTACAAGCCCTGGAGCCGCAGTGCCGGCAACGCCACGAGCGCGCCGACCCCGGCGGCGAGCGCGGCCGCAGCCAGCAGGCCGACGGGAGCTCCGTCCGCTCCGACCTTCGCCATCGCCACCGCGCCGAGGCCGGCGAAGGTCATCTGGGCGAGGGAGATCTGCCCGGCGTAACCCGTCAGCGGCACGAGCGAGAGGATCACGATCCCGAAAACCAGCCCGAGGCCGAGGTTGCCGCGATCGACCCGCGACAGCGTCGGCGCGATCGCTGCGACCACCGCGACGAGCGCGACCCCGCCGAGGGCGATCGCGCGCGGCGACGGCTTCGGCACGATCTCGCGGCTGCGGGTCGCGACGAATCCCCGTAGCGGCGCGCTCGGCAGCGCGAGCAGCACGACGAAGAGCATCAGCACCGGGATCGCGGGCCGGAGGCCCGTGAGCCACGTCACCGTCGTGGGGACGTAGGAGATCGCGTACGTCTGGAGCAGCCCCAGCACGAGGGCGCCGGCGAAGGTCCACGGCAGGCTCCGGAGCCGGCCGACGACGGCGGCCGCGTACGCGTTGAGGACGAGCAGCGTGAGCGGTTCGACGCTGAGCGACAGGAGCGGGGCGAGGAGGATGCCGGCGAGAGCCGCGGACGACGCGCCGAGCGCCCAGCCGAGAGCGGAGGCGCGCCCGGGCCGGCCGCCGTTCAGCTGCGCGAGCTCGGGGCTGTCGACGACGGCGCGCGTCGAGACCCCGGGCCGAGTGTGGTACAGGAACAGCCTGAGCGCGACGGCGACCGCCACCGCGACGGCCACGATGATGAGGCGGTGCCACGAGACGAACACGTCAGCGACGTGGATCCGCTTTCCGGCGAAGAAGGCGGGGAACCGCCGGACCGTCGGCGGCCAGATGATATTGGCGAGGCCCATGAAACCGACCATGAGGCCCACGGTCACGACGAGCCGTGTGACCAGCGGCGCATCACGCAGCCGCCGGATGAGAACCAGCTCCAGCCCGATGCCGCACAGTGGCGCGATCACGCCGACGACGAGGAGCAGTGCCAACGGCGCAGGCACGCCGCGGTTGAACCGCAGCTCCCAGTAGGTGAACGCCATGAGCATGCCGACGGCGCCGTGGGCGACGTTGAAGACGCCCGACGTCACGTACGTGACGACGAGCCCGCTGGCGGCGACGGCGTAGATCGCGCCGACCACGATCCCAAGGATCGTGTAGTCGAGCAGCTCACTCATGACGAACGCGGGGGGCGGGGGCGGTCACGCCGCGCCGGCGCCGTAGTCACCCTTCAGGTCGACGGTCTTCGACGTGTCGCACTCGAAGCCCTCATCGGGGAACTCCCGGACGAACTTGCCACCGGTGACTTTGAAGTAGGCGAAGCACCCCGACGGCTCGCCCGCCGCCGGATCTGACTCGCCGTGCAAGCCCCCGCCGTCCCATGAGTGGATCTTCTTCAGCTCCGCCATCAGCGACTCCCGCGTGAGGTCGTCGCCCGCGGCCTTCGCCGCCGTCGCGAACAGCAGCCCGGCGGAGAACGCCTGGACGCCGAGCGCGTCCGGCGTCGCGTCCGGTCGCGCCTTCTCGAGCCACTCGATGTACACCTGCAGCGCGGGGCTCTCGTCGGCCTCCTCGAACGGCCATGTCGTGACGCTGACGTAGGTGCCTTCGATCGCGTCGCCACCCGCGGCGAGGAACTCCTGGTTGTACGCCGCCGGTCCCGCGTCCAACACCTCCGGGAAGTAGCCCTGGTCGCGCAAGGCGGTCGCGAGGAGCGCGAGCTGACTCCCTTCGCTCACGAAGTTGAGATACTCCGCGCCGGAGTCCTTGATGGCCTTCGCGGCCGGCGCGTAGTCGGTCTCGATGGCGTTCGTCGTGCCCGTGTAGGTGAACGTGTAGCCGATGCCGCTGTAGGCCTCCATCAGCCGCTTGGCTTGAAGCTCGGTGGTCGCGACCGCGGGCCAGACCACCGCGGCGTTCTTCACCGCCTCCGGATGCTGCTCGGCGATGTACTGGCCCGGCCCGGTCGAGAACCGGTAGGTGACGTTCGGCAAGGGCTGCACCACGTTCGTGGCGAGCGCGTGCGCCGGGTGGGTGGCATAGCCGGGGATGTCGGGGATGCCGCAGTCGACGCCGACCTGGGCGCCGCCGTCGTCGAAGGGGGCGCCCGAGCCGACGAGGGCGAGCGCGCTGTCGCAGGCCGCCTGGGTCGCCTCCCGATGCTTGAACAGCTCGGAGTCGAGCTTCTGCAGTTCGAGCGGGCGGCCGTTGATGCCGCCAAGGCTGTTGCAGTACGCGACGAACGCATCCATCGCGTCCCACATCTCCTGCCCCAGGCCGGGCACCAGCCCGCCGATGTCGGCGATCGTGGCGATCTTGATGTTGCTCGGGTCGGCCGGCTCGCCCGGCCCGCATGGCGACACCAGCGTGCCCACCATCGGCGCTTCGGGAGCCGTCGTCGAGGTCGTGTCCTCGCCGCCCGCGGTCGAGGTCGTGGTCGGCTCGGCGTCGTCGGAGCGATTGCCGCACGCCCCGACCACCAGCAGCACGAACACGATGGCGAGCGCGGTGGCCCTGTGTCTCACGGTCCCCCCTTGGTGGTGTCGACGTGGTGTGGCGTGGTTGCGCGTGGTCAAGTTCAGACGGGCTCCGCCGCGAGCATCGCCCCGAGACGAAGGAGCGAGACGGTAGCGCCGCCGAGGGTGAGCTCTAACTGCTTCGCCCACCGGAAGTAACGGTGGATCGGGTAGTCGATGTCGACGCCGATCCCGCCATGAAGGTGCTGCGCGGCGTGCACGACGCGTTGGCCGCCGTCGGCCGCCCAGAACTTCGCCGTCGCGAGCGACTCGGCCGCAGGCAGGCCCGCGGACAGGCGCCACGCCGCTTCCCAGGCTGTGAGGCGGATGGCCTCGGCGTCGATCCACGCGTCTGCTGCTCGCTGCGACACGGCCTGGAACGTCCCGATCTTGGCTCCGAACTGCTCGCGTTCGGAGACATACGCCGCGGTGATCTCGACCGCCCGGCCGCACACGCCGGCCGCGGTGGCGCAGAGCCCGGCGATGGCGTGGTCCACGATCCACTGGACGATGTCACCGCCGTCCGCCGGGTCGCCGACGACGTCGCCGTCGCCCACCGCGACCCCGTCGAGGCCGAGCTGCCAGACCGGCTCGCCGGTGGTGAGGACGCTGCGCTCCAGCGCGACGCCGACGGCCGATGGGTCGACGAGGAACACCCCGGTGTCGGTCTCACCGGTCCGCGCCGGCACGAGGATCCGCGCCGCCAGGTGGGCGGCGGGGACCAACTGCTTGTCCCCATCGAGACGCCAGCCACCGTCGGCCCGCGCCGCGCGGGTCGCCGGCACCGAGGGCACCGTGTACCCGCCGGCCTCGTGAAGGGCGGCGGTCAGGATCACGTCGCCGGCTGCGACCCCGGGCAACAGCGCCTGTTGCTGCTCCGGCGTGCCGAACCGAGCGATCGGCATCGCGCCGTACAGCAGCGTGGGCAGCAGCGGGAGCGGCGCGACCGCTCGCCCCTGCTGCTCGAGCAAGAGGCACGCCTCCAGGACGCCGTACCCGCTGCCGCCGACGGCCTCGGGGAGGCACAGCCCGAGCAGCTCGGCCTTGGCCAGCTCGCGCCACACGTCGTCCGCGAACCACCGCCCGTCCGCCGCGAGCTCGATCTCGCGGACGCGCTCGGGCGTGAGCCGGTCGGCCAGGATCCGCCCCGCCAGCTCGGCGACGGCCTGCTGCTCCTCACTGAAAGTGAAGTCCATCTCAGGTCCTCGGTATCCGTGGGAGGCCGAGACCGAACAGGGCGATCAGGTCTCGCTGGACCTCGTTGGTGCCGCCGCCGAACGTGAGGATGAGCGTGCCCTGGTATGCCCGCTCGATGCGGCCTTGGAGCGCGGCCCCGGCGGAGCCTCGCTGGACCGCGCCCGACGGCCCGACGATCTCCATCAGGATCCGGTACGCCTCGCAGAAGAACTCGGTGCCGAACACCTTGGTCGCGCTGGCGTCGGCCGGGTTGATCGAACCGGACGCCACCTTCCAGTTGATGAGGCGGAGGAACTTGAGCTTGGCGTGCACGCGGGCGAGCGACACCTGTACCCACTCCTGGTCGACCACCCGCCGTCCGTCGGCCAACTTGGTCTCCTGGGCCCACCGTCGCGTGTCCTCGTAAAGTCGCTCGGCCGAGCCCGGCGGGCACAGCGACACCCGCTCGTAGTTGAGCTGGTTGACGATCAGGTCCCACCCGCGATTGACGTCACCTATGACCGCGTCGAGCGGGACCCGCATGTTGTCGTAGTAGGTGTTGAAGGTGCTGGCGTTCACCATCGTGGCGATCTTCGTCAACGAGAATCCAGCGGTGGCCGTGGGCACCATGAAGATCGTGATGCCCTTGTGCTTGGGGGCGCCGGGGTCGGTGCGAGCCGCCAGCCAGATGTAGTCCGCGTAGCTGGCGAGGCTGGTGAAGATCTTCTGGCCGTTGATCACCCACTCGTCGCCGTCACGGACCGCACTCGTGCGTAGCGACGCCAGATCGGTGCCCGCGCCCGGCTCGGTGTAGCCGATGGAGCAGTGCAGCTCGCCCTGAAGGATGCGGGGCAGGAAGAACTGCTTCTGCTGCTCGGTGCCGAACGCCATGATCGTGCGCCCGACCGTGTTCACGGTGAGGAACGGGATCGGCGCGCCTGCCCGCCACGCCTCGTCGAAGAAGATGAACTGCTCGATCTCCGAGCGCCCCCGACCGCCGAACTCGACCGGCCAGCCGATCCCCAGCCAGCCGTCCCGGCCGAGCTTCCGGACCGCCTCGAGGCAGTGGGGTCCACCCGTCTCCCCCGCTGCGCACTCCGCCTCGACCTCGGGCGTCATGAGCTCCCCGAAGTAGGCCCGCAAGTCGCGGCGCAGCCCCTCCTGCTCCGGCGTGTAGGCGATGTCCACGGGCGGCCCCCTACGCTCACCGCTCACCACGAGCTACGGCAAAACTGAAACGCGTTCTAGCGGCACGCTACGCGTCACCCGGCAGGAGCGCCAGCGAGGGGCACCGAATATCTTTCGATGGCCGCCTGAACGGTTCGTTCTGTCGGTACTTGTCCGGCTATAGACCCCACAACTACCGACAGAACGGTGGGGGGCCGCGGTGACCCGGGCTCAGGCGACGGCGCCGGCGGCCTTGAGGGTGGCGATCTCGTCGGCGGAGAAGCCGTGCTCGGTGAGGATCTGGTCGGTGTGCTCACCCGCGTATGCGGCGCGGCCCCGAATCCCTCCCGGCGTGCGGTCGAACCGGGGTGCCGCCGCGGGGTGACGGATGCCTTCGATCTCGACGAACGTCTGCCGCTCGACGTTGTGGGGATGCATCGGTGCTTCACCGAGCGCGAGCACCGGCGCCACGCACGCGTCGAGATCCGCGAATGCCTCGACCCAGCCGTCGCGCGTCCGCTCCTTGAACCGGGCCGTGAACGCGGCCCGCAGCTCCGGCCACCGCGTGCGATCGTCGCGATCGGGAAGCTCCGCGACGCCGAAGCCGAGCCCGGCCAGCAGATCGGCGTAGAACTGTGGCTCGAGTGCCCCGACCGCGACCCACCGGCCGTCGCCGCACTCGTACACGTCGTAGAACGGCGCACCGGTGTCGAGCATGTTCGTGCCCCGCTCCTCGCTCCAGAATCCGATTTGCTGGGCGGCGTAGAACGGCGCCATCAACAGTGCGGTGCCGTCGACCATCGCGGCGTCGACGACCTGACCCTGCCCGCTGCGGCTCGACTCGAACAGCGCGCACACGATCCCGTAGGCGAGCAGCAGTCCCCCGCCGCCGAAGTCGCCGACGAGGTTGAGAGGCGGTGTCGGTGGCGCGCCGGCCCGCCCGAACGCGTGCAGGGCACCGGCCACCGCGATGTAGTCGATGTCGTGGCCCGCCTTGGCGGCCAACGGGCCCTCACGCCCCCACCCCGTCATGCGTCCATACACGATGCGTGGGTTCCGGGCGCGACACGGCTCGGGCCCGATACCGAGACGCTCGGCCACTCCCGGACGCCACACTTCGATGAGCGCATCGGCCCGCTCGACCAGCCGGAGCAACGACTCGACGCCGTCAGGATGCTTGAGGTCGACGCCCACCGAACGGCGGCCGCGGTTGAGGACCTCGCCCGCGGCCCGTGACGGATCCGCCGTTCGCACCGAGTCGACGCGATCGACGCGCACCACGTCCGCGCCCATGTCCGCCAGGACCATCGCGCAGAACGGTCCAGGCCCGATCCCCGCCAGCTCCACGACGGTGACGCCGGCGAGGGGGCCGCTCACACCGGCGCGCTGGCGCGCCCCGCGACCTCGAGGCAGGCCGCGACCAACGGCGGCGCGAAGGTCGGCTTGGCGCACGCCACGTGTCCGTCCTCGATGCGGTGGATCGACGCATGCGGGATGGCCACCGCCATCTGCAGCTGGTTGAGGGCCGGGATGCCGCGGTCCTTGGTCGTCACGAGCACGGCGGTCGGGACGTTGATCTGGCCAACCCACTGGCGCCCGCTGTACGTGCCCATCGCCCGACCGGCCTCCATGATCATGCGCCAGTCGTGCCGGCCCATCTCCGCCCGGGCCCACGCCCGGAGCGACGACGGCCGCTCGGCGGCCGCCACCGGGAACAGGCGGCGGACCCGGTCGGCAGGCAGCTTCGTGGCCAACTGACCGGCTCGGGTGGTGCCGGCCAATGCCGCCATGGCCGAGCTGAAGATGAGCGACTCGCGAACGCCGGGCATCAAGTTGTGGGCGGTGGCACACAGCACGAGCCCCTCGACTGCGTGCGGGTGTCGTCGCCACAGCAGCTGCGCCACGGGCCCGCCGAGCGAATACCCGACCGCGATGACCGGACCCGCGTCGAGCTCGTCGAGGAGCGCAGCGAGGTCGTCAGCGCAGTCCGCGAGCCGGAACCTCCGCCACGAACGGATCCCCCGTCCATGGCCCCGCAGATCCGGAGCGACGACCCGGAAGTGCTCGCCCAGCGCGTCGAACACGCGGAACCAATTCAGCCCGCCGCTGGCCAGCCAGCCGTGGACGAGCAGCAAGGTCGGCGCGCCCGGCGGCCCGTCCACCTCGCGCACGAACGTGGTCCCCCTGCCGGGAAGCTCGACCCGCCGCCCCATCGGGAGCGGCGGCCCGGGAGCTGGGTCGTCGCGCTCGGCCGAGGCTGGTGGGTCGCTGATCGAGAGCACGCCCGGAGGATAAGACACCGGTGTCAGGCGGTCGTGTGATCCCGGCGGGTGCACCCGTCGGCCAGCTTGAAAGCTCGGCTCGCGCGTCGGCGATGCCGTCGGTGACGACATGAAGGTCGTAGCCCCCCGGCACCGTCGACACGTACCGAGTACTTCAGCGTGTGCATGTGGAGCGTCGGCGTCTCGTTGGAGAGAAAGCTCGCGCCGAGACCGGAAAGTCGCTCCATGGGGTTAGGAGCGCATGCTCCTAGAGCGCGAGTATCGCGCCCTATGGGACCACTGGGGCTCAACGAACAAGCGGTGCAGGCGCTCGTCGACCGGGTGCACCGCGAGATCGACAGCGGGTTGCTCCCGTCGTGCCAGCTGGCGCTGGCCCGGGAGGGCGAGGTGGAACAGGTCACGCTGGGCGACGCGACGGACGACACGCGCTACGTGATCTTCTCCTGCACCAAGGCACTGGTTGCGTCCGCGGTGTGGCAACTGCTCGCCGACGGCGCCGTCCACCTCGAGGACAAGGTCGCCGACCACATCCCCGAGTTCGCCACCAACGGCAAGGACGTGGTGACGGTGGAGCACGTGCTCTTGCACACGTGCGGCTTCCCGTACGCGCCGCTCGGCCCTCCCCGGTGGTCGACCCGCGCGGGCCGGCTCGAGGCGTTCAGCCGCTGGCGGCTGAACTGGGAGCCAGGCTCGAAGTTCGAGTACCACGCATCTGCGGCCCACTGGGTGCTGGCCGAGCTGATCGAGCGCCACACGGGTCAGGACTTCCGCGCCGCGATCCGCGAGCGGGTCGTCGCCCCGCTCGGGTTGCGCCGCCTCCAGCTCGGCGTCCCCGCGGGCGAGACCGGTGACGTGGCCGAGGTCGTCCATGTCGGCAATCCGCAGACGGAGGACGAGCTCGAGGCTGCGATCGGGATCAGGATGTACGACGTCGGCGAGGTCACCGACGAGGCGGTCGAGAGCTTCAACGACCCCGCGGTGCTGGCGATCGGCGTACCCGGCGGTGGTGCGGTCTCGACGGCAGCCGACCTCGCGCTGTTCTATCAAGCGCTGCTGCACAATCCCGGCGGCCTGTGGGATGCGCACTGGCTCCACGAGGGCACGAGTGTCGTGCGGAACACCCTCACCGCGCCGATCACCAACGTCTCCGTGAACCGCACGATCGGACTCGTGGTCGCCGGCGACGACGGGCTGGCGGCGCGGCGCGGCATGGGCCACGGCCAGGGACCGCGCACGTTTGGCCACGACGGCGCGGGCGGGCAGATCGCGTGGGCCGATCCCGACAGTGGCGTCTCGTTCGTCTATCTCACCAACGGCCACGACCGGAACCTGATCCGGCAGTGGCGGCGCACCGTCGGCATCTCCAGCCGGGCCGCGGTCGTCGCCGGGAACGGCACATGAAGCGCCTCACCGGCATGGACGCGTCGTTCCTCTACATGGAGACGCCGTCGGCCCACTCTCACGTCGTCGCGACGCTGGTGCTCGACCCGTCAACGTCGCCCGACGGCTTCTCGCTCGAGAAGCTCATGAGCGTCGTGACGGCACGGCAGCATCTTCTCGAGCCGTTCCGCCGGCGCCTGGTGTGGGTGCCGTTCAACCTCAGCCACCCCGTGTGGATCGAGGATCCCGACTTCGATCTCGAAGCCCACGTCCACCACGGCGCGGTGCGGCCGCCAGGCGGCATGCACGAGCTCGCGGAGGTCGTCGCCGACATCGCCAGCCATCCCCTCGACCGGGGCCGGCCGCTCTGGGAGCTGTGGTTGCTGGAAGGCCTGGAGGGCGGACAGGTGGCGATGGTGTCGAAGATGCACCACGCGTCGATCGACGGCGTCACCGGCGCCGATCTGATGGCGAACCTGTTCGACCTCACACCCGAAACCCCTGACGTCGAGCCGCCCGCCGAGCCGTGGACTCCCGAGTCCGTACCGTCTGGCTTCGACTTGATCACGATGGCGATGCGCGACATCTCCCATAACCCCGCCCGCATGGCGCGGGTCCTCACTCGCACGGTCCGCTCGGTCGTCGACATCGTGCAGCGCCAGCGCGAAGCGGCGGGAAGCGATCGGCCGTCCCCGGCCCTGCCGTTCACCGCGCCGCGGGTCCGTTGGAGTGCCGCCATCACCCCGCACCGGGTGGTCGCCTTCGGCAAGGCCACCCTCGACGACATGAAGCACGTGAAATCGACGTTCGGCACGACCATCAACGACGTGGTGCTCGCGGCGTGCACGATGACCCTGCGGCGCTATCTCGAAGCCCACGACGATCTCCCCGACCAGCCACTCGTGTGCAGCGTGCCCGTGTCCGTCCACGGCAAGTCCGAGCACGAGGGGACCAACCAGGTCTCGACGATGTTCGTCCGCCTGCCGGTGCAGCTCGCCGACCCCGTCGAGCAACTGCGCACCATCACCGCCGAGACGAAGGAAGCGAAGATCATGCAGCGCGCCATCGGCGCGGACATGCTCCAGGACTTCGCGCAGTTCATCCCGCCGACGCTCTTCAACCGGGCGATGCGCGTGTACTCCAATCTCAACCTGGCCGACCGCCACCGTCCCGTGCACAACCTGATCGTGTCGAACGTGCCCGGTCCGCCGATCCCCCTGTACGCGGCCGGCGCGCAGGTGCGGGGCCTCTACCCGTTCGGCCCGCTCCTCGAAGGCGCGGGACTGAACATCACCGTCCTGTCGAACATGGGCAACGTCGACTTCGGCGTCATCGCCTGCCGCGAGCTCGTGCCGAACGTGTGGGACATCGCTGACGGGTTCGGCGACGCCGTCCACGATCTGAAGCTCGCGGCCGACAAGACCAGCGCCGGACGCGGCGCCGCCCCCCGCCGCTCGCGCTCTGGCGCAAAGCAGCGACCGTAGCGGTCAGATCCCTGCGCCAGCTGTGCAGGCGCGGCCCCCATGCGTCGCCTCCCGCCGCCTGGGGTGACTAGGCCGATCGGTCCATGGCGTCCGATCCAGGCATCCCGTACCGTCCGGCCCAGAGGGGCTGTGATGCGGGTATTGATCTGCGACGACGACGCTGACATGCGGACCTTGTATCGAATCGCGTTCGAGAAGCAGGGTGTCGAGGTCGACGAGGCCGAGGACGGCGACGCCTGCTTGCTCGCGGTCGCCGAGCGCACCCCTGATCTCGTGGTGCTCGATCTCCACATGCCCAAGCGCGACGGCCTGTCCACCCTCCCCTTGCTCCGACGCTCGTGGCCCGACTGTCCGGTGGTGATCGTGAGCGCCCATGCCGCGGTCGACGTGTTCGAGACGTCTCGGGCTCGCGGGGCCAGCGCCTGTTTCGACAAGCTCGGGTTCCTGCCCAGGATCCCGTGGGTGGTGCAGCGCTTCGTCCCGCCCGCCGCGTAGCACGCCATTTCGGGCGCGAACGCGCTCGGCTAGCTTTGCATCCCTATGCCGCGGCGGATCGATGTCGAGCTCACGAGCAAACGTGACGACGACACATGGACCTGGCGCGCCGCGGGCGCCCTGAAGCCCCGAGGCGTGCTCGACGGTGGCCTTCTCTACGACGGCGCGAAGGTCGGCGACGTCGTGCGGGCCGAAGCCGACATCGACGTCGACGGCATCACGGTCGTGTCGGTCCTTCCGCCCAAGGAGGCCCGGCGCGAGCCGGAGCGCCTCGAGATCATCGCCCCCGAGCGCACCGACGAGCAGTTCGTCACCGCGACGCTCGCCACCCGCAGTCGGGGCGACCGCGACCGGCGCGATCGCGGCGATCGCGGCGAGCGGCGTGAGCCTCGTGAACGCCGTGAGGGCGGCGCCCGGGAGGGTGGTCGCGAAGGTGGTCGCGAAGGTGGTCGCGAAGGTGGTCGCGATACTCGCCGTCCGCCGGACGGGGACCACCGCCGGCCGGAGGGAGATCGACCGCCCCGCGGCGATCGCAAGGCTCCTCCTCGCGAGGAGGGCGAGCGCCGGGCGCCGCGCGAGCGACCGCCGCGTCCTCCGCGGGAGCGTCCGGAAGACACGCGGCCCAAGCCGAAGCGCCTGCGCCCGAGCCGCACCCACCGCAAGGCGGTCCTCGAGGATCTGCCGCCCGAGCAGCGCCCGGTGGCCGAGCAGGTGCTGCTCGGCGGGATCCCCGCGGTGCGCCAGGCCGTCGAGAAGCAGAACGAGGAGCTGAAGGCCGAGGGCAAGTCGGAGGTGAAGGCCGAGCCGCTCGTCGCCCTGGCCGAGCAGCTCCTCCCCCGGCTCCGCACCGCGGAGTGGCGCGACCGGGCCGACGCCGCGCTGGCCGACATCGCCGAGCTCGACCTGCGTGATCTCCGGTCGGTTGTGGTCGCGGCCGATGCCGCGGCCCGCGACGACGAGACGCGGGCGCTCGCAGCGGAGTTGCGCGAGGCGCTGTCCCGCCGGGTCGACGAGGAGCAAACCGCATGGCTGGCCGAGCTCAGCACCGCGCTTCGTGAGGGCCGGGTGGTGCGGGCGCTGAGGCTGAGCAGCAGGCCACCGAAGGCGGGTTCGATCCTTCCCACCGAGGTCACCACCGGCCTTGCCGACGCGGCCGGCGCCGCGCTCACCGCCGACGTCGGCAGTGAGCGCTGGGCGACCGTGCTCGACGCGGTCGCGTACTCGCCCGTGCGCCGGGCCGTCACCCCGTCGGGGTACCCCGAGAAACCGGGCGACGAGCTGCTTTCGCTCGTGCGCAAGCTCGCCAGCCGCATCCCCGAGCTGGCCGTCGGGTTCGGGATCGAGGCCAAGCCGGAGCCGCCCGCCGGCCGCCCTCCGCCCCGCCGCCGCGGCAGCCGACCGCGTCCGCCGCGCCCGCCCATGCCGACGGTCGAGATGCCCGTGGCGCGGCCCGAGCCGGCCGATGCGCCAGCCGAACCCGCACCTGAGGCTGTCCCGTCCGAGGCGGACGCACCAGCGGCAGCGCCGGAGACGCCGGCGGCCGCGGCGGAGGCACCCGCAGCCGCGCCGGAGACGCCGGCGACCGAGGCACTACCGGCTGACGCGTCAGCCCCCGAGATCGAGGCCAGCGCCGAGGTCGAGGCCGCCCCCGAGATCGAGGCCACCCCCGAGATCGAGGCCACCCCCGAGATCGAAGCCGCCGCCGAGGTCGAGCCGCCCCACTCGACGACATTCCCGACTGACCGTCTTCCGTTAGCGCCTCAGTAGGTCGAGAACCGCGGCCGGTTCGAGGAGCACGAGGTCGTCGGCGTCAGCTTCGTCGCGCGCTCTTGGGTTCCAACCCGCCAGCGCGAAGCTCGCGCCGACCACGTCCGCGCAGGCTCGGTCGTGGGCGGTGTCGCCGACGAAGAGGACGTGCGGTCCGGCGACATCGAGGGCAGTCAGCACCGGCGCGAGCTCCTTGCCGCCGTCGAAGGCGTCCGAGAACAGCGCGACCTCCGGACGCCAGCCGAGCCGCGCCAGCTCGGCCCGCCCTGCGGTCGGGTGCTTGTTCGAACAGACCGCCCACCGGCCGACCTGCCGGAGCATCGCGACGACCCCTGGGTATGGCTGGGCCATCGCGTCGTCATAGAGCTCGAGGTAGCGGTCGATGTCGACGCCGAGCCGGTCGCACTCGTCGGCGAGCAGGTGCCCGAAGGTGATCGCGTTGCGGGCCACGCCGAGTGCGACGAACGGTGCGACCAGGGCCTGGTCCGAGTCGAGGAGGGTGCCGTCGAGGTCGAAGACGACGACGTGAGGCGACAAGGACGAGGAGCTAGTGCTCGCGCGGGGCCATCACCGACGACCGGCTGCGCGGCCGCGGAAGGCGCCGCTGTCGGCGTCCTCGTCCCACCGGGCTCCACAGGAGCTGCACACGCACGAGTCGAGTCGCAGCGACGCGAGGTAGAGGCGGTCGACCTCGTACGCGTTGCAGTACGGACATTGGAGGTGGCCCGCGTCCTCTGTCACCGCTCGCGAGAGTACAGAACGACCCGCGAACCCCTCGCGATGCCAGCCCCGCTCACAACCCGCGTTCTCGACGCAATAGCCCGTCGCTTCGCCGGGCTATTGCGTCGAGAATGCCAGTTCGCCCTTCGGCACTAGGGTCCTCGCATGGTCGAGTACGAGACGCGAGGCCGGGTCGGCATCCTCACCATCAATCGTCCCGAGGCACGCAACGCCGTCAACGGTGACGTCGCCACTGGCATGGAGGCTGCGCTCGACCGCCTGGAGGAGGACGACGACATCTGGGTCGGGATCCTCACCGGCGCCGGCACGGTGTTCAGCGCGGGAGCCGATCTGAAAGCCATTGCCTCGGGTCGGGCCGGCAGTCTCCAGACCAAACGGGGCGGCTTCGGTGGTCTCGTGCAGCGCGAGCGCACCAAGCCGCTCATCGCGGCCGTCGACGGGCCGGCGCTCGCCGGTGGTTGCGAGCTGGTACTCGCGTGCGATCTCGTGGTCGCGTCGGCCAACGCCCGGTTCGGGCTGCCCGAGGTCAAGCGCTCACTCGTCGCCGCCGCGGGCGGCCTGTTCCGGCTGCCTCGCACCCTGCCGCGCCCGATCGCCCTCGAGATCATCATGACCGGCGATCCGATCGACGCTGAGCGGGCCCACCACCACGGCATGGTCAACATCCTCTGCGCCGCCGGCGAGGCGCTCGACGCCGCGCTCCAGCTGGCCGACCGCATCTGCGCCAACGCCCCCCTCGCCGTACGGGAGTCGCGGCGGATCGCCGTTACCGCGGTGGACGAACCCGACGAGGTCGGGTGGAAGATGTCCGTCGAGGGAATGGCGAAGCTGGCGCACACCGAAGACTTCGCCGAAGGACCCCGAGCGTTCATCGAGAAGCGGGCCCCGGAATGGACGGGCCGCTGACCCGACAGGTCCGCCTGCGCGAGCTCCTGCTCGGCGTCGAGGGTCTTGCCCTTCTTCGCCACCTCTACGACGGCACTGACGAGGACGCCGAACGGCGCGTCGCAGAGGTCCGAGACATCCTGGCCGACGACACGTTCGAGGTCGCCGAGCCGATGACGGAGGCCGACGCCCGCTCGGGATACCGTGTGTGGTCCGAGCGCTACGACCAGCCGGGCAACCTCGTCATCGCCATCGAGGAGCCAGTGGTGTGGTCCATGCTCGAGTCGCTGCCCGCGGGGCGGGCCCTCGACGCGGCATGCGGTACCGGTCGGCACACGCGTCGCCTCGCCCAGCTGGGCCACGAGGTGGTGGGGGTCGATCTCACGCCCGAGATGCTGGCGTTGGCGCGTGCCGCTCCGGGCGCGACCGGCTTCGCGGAGGCCGACGTGCGGTTCCTCCCGACGCGGTCACAGTCGTTCGATCTGGTGGTGTGTGCGCTGGCCATCGCCCACGTGGCCGACCTCGATTCGGCGATCGCCGAGTTCGCTCGCGTGCTGAGGCCGCACGGGCATCTCGTGCTCTCCGCACTGCATCCGTTCCACACGCACCTCGGCTGGCACGCACCGTTCGACCGCGACGCCCGACAGCGCGGCTTCGTCCGCGAACACGCCCACACGCACGCGGACTACCTCGCGGCGTTTCGATCCGCCGGCCTCCAGGTGCGTGACTGCCGTGAACCGGTGCTGACCGCCGCCGACGTCGAGTCGAAGCGGCGACCGTTCCGCCACATCCCCGGCGCCACCGTCGCGGCGTACGAAGGGCTCCCCGGCGTCCTCGTGTGGGACGCCGTGAAGATCGCGTAGCGCGTCAGGCGATGGTCTCGATGACGCCGTGCGTGTAGAGGAACTCGGCCAGGCCGTCGACCAACGGATGCTCGGCCACCTCCGGGAGCGGCACCCAGGCGGCCTCCGCCGCGTCGTCACCCGCGACCGGGTCGTGGGCGTCGAGAACCGTGACCCGGAAGTCGAAGATCAGGAAGTGATGGTCGGCACCTATGCGCTCGACCCAGTCGACGAGGTCGCCGCACACGCCTTCGAGCCCGGTCTCCTCGGCGAGCTCCCGAACGACGGCCTCTGCCAGCGTCTCGCCCCCCTCGACCCGGCCGCCGGGAATGGCCCACGCACCACGGCCCGGGCCCATCCCCCGCCGGACCAGTAACAGCCGGTCGTCGGCCACGGCCACAGCGCCGACGCACACCTCCGGGCGATCGATCACGGGTCGGTCTCCAGACGGCGATGAACGATGATCGCTCGGGCGACGAGGCCCATCGACTCGAAGAAGTTCTTCGTGGCCCGGTTGCCGGGCAGGGCGATGCTGTCGACCCCTAGGCAACGCTGCTCGCGGCACCAGTCGAGCACGTGGTTCATCATCGCCTCGCCGAGACCGATCTCTCGCGCCTCGGGCTCGACGTAGAGGTCGGTCACCACCGCCAGCCGATCCCCGTCGTGCAGCGGTTCGACCCGGACGGCTGCGTACGCGACGACCGCGTCGTCGATCATGCCGGCCACGACGAGTTGGGCCGGGTCGGACACCGCGGCCGCCAGGGACGTCTCGACCGGCTCGGCCCGCGCCTCGCGGCGCACGAAGACCGGCCCGCCCTTTGTCTGGGCCAGCTCGGTCACGGCCATGCGGCACAGCTCCGCCAGCCGGACGACGTCGGCGTCGACGGCCCGGCGGACGCCCTCCACCACTAGCGCTGGAGTTGGGCGACGCGGTTGAGGATCGTCTTGCGCCCGCGATGCTCGCTCTCGTACGTCCTCACGGCTTCGAGCTCCTCACGGGACAACCCCGCAAGTCGGGGGACGACCTGCGACGCGGAGAGGCTGTCGTAGTCGGGGATGGCGAGGGCGTTGGCGGCTGGGCCGTTCGACGCCACTCCGGCGGACGGACCGTCGGGGCTGGGGGCTGGCTCGCCCGCAGCACTTCGCGCCGGTGCCGCCGTGGCCTCGTGGTTGTTCGAGCGTGACCGGCCGCTGTGGCGCCAGCCCAGCTGCTCGAGCGTGGACGCGGCCGACTCCTGCACGCGGGCGACCGCCTTGGCCGCCTCGGCGCCCCCCTGCTCCACGGCGAACTGGCCGAACATCCTGGCCGCGGCGACTTGCTGTTTGCCGCGCTCGATCAGCTGCGGCACGACCTCGTCGGCTCCGAGTACGAGCCCGACCGGCGCGTAGAAGAACAAGTCCAGCGCTCGTTCCACGGCTTCCTCGAGGGGCGACTTCTTCTCGTCCGTCACGGGCGCCATGTTGGTCCACCCGGACGTCGGGGGGGAAATCTGCTACTTGGTCGTGTGCACGACCAACACGTCGCACGGGGCATGGTGCGACACCGAGCTGGCGACGCTGCCGAGCACGAACCGGGCCGCGCCGGTGAGGCCCTTGGAGCCGACCACGATCAGGTCGGCGTTGAAGTCGTTCGCCACCTCGAGCAGGACGTCGCCCGGGGCTCCCGCCACCGCTTGTGCGACGACGCCGCTGGCGCCTTCGGCATTCGCCAACTTTCGTCCGTATTCAGCGCTTTCCTCGGCCTGGATCCGGTCGGTGAGCGTCCACCGCAAGTCGTCGCGCCCTCCCTGGACGGTGGTGACCAGGGCGTCGCCCTGGGGGGTGTACGCGGTGACGACGACGAGCCGGGCGCCATCGATGGCCGCCAACTTTCCGGCGTGCCGCACCGCGAGCTCCGCGGTGACGGAACCGTCAGTACCGACGACCACGTTCGCGTAGGCCACGGCTGCGAGACCCTAGTCGTGCGCCCGGCCTGGCAGGTTCCGCGACAACTCACACGCAGTCTTGGCAGAGCATGCGCTTTTCGTCGGCGAGCTGGCTGGGGTGCTTCACGAGGAAGCAGCTCTGACAGACGAACTCCCCCGGCCGCTTCGGCACGATCCGGCCGGCGCCGTCGCTGCGATCCTCGGTGTCGGTGACTTCGTCCTCGTCGTCCTCGGGTTCCTCGTCGGCGGCGGCGATCCGGTCCTTGAGGATGGTGTCCAGCGCGGCCTCGACATCGTCATCGTCGACGAGATCCTCGTCGTCGTCGTCCTCGTCGCTCTCACGATCGGCGGGTTTGACCCGCCGGGCGGCCTCCTCCTCGTCGACGTCCTCGTCCACGTCGTCGTCGACGATGGCGTCGACCAGCACATCGTCCACGAGGTCGTCGTCGTCGACCACGAGATCGTCGTCGACGAGGTCCTCGTCGAGGTCAGGTTCGACTTCCGCGTCGAGATCCGAGTCCGCGAAGTCCTCGTCCTCGACCAGTTCTTCGTCGGTGTCGTCGTCGGCCATGTGTCCTGCGATGGTTGAGGACGGAGAGTGTCCGCCGGTCTGCGGGCGCGGATGATACAGACCAGCGCGCGCAATACCACCTTCGTCGACGACGGATTTACGGAAGCTTCAAGGTGCGGTGGTCGAAGGCGCCGGGGCCGTGGTCGTGGTGGTGTCGTCGGTGAAGCTGCTCGCGGTCGAGCCGATGACCGCGAGGTTCACGTGGGTGGCGCTGTCGCCCATCCAGGACCCGCCCACCTTCACTGGGTCGACCTCGAGATAGATCGTGGGCTGTTGCTGGGTCACCACAGCTTGGGCCTGCTCGGCCTCGATCTGCTTCTTCCTGGTGGCGGCCAGCCGCGCTCTTCGCGGGCCACGAGCTCCCCCTCGATGTCGGTCTCCTCCGTGGCGAGCTCATCCATCGGGGTGCTCCTAGGCGAACCGGGAGCGCAGGGCGAGGATCGCGTTCACGTACTGGACGGTGCCCGGGTACGGACCGCTCCGTTGGACCGACGCGAGGCCCTGGTAGTAGGCGGCCAACGCGGTCGCGGGGTCACCGGTGCTGTCGAGCAGGTACCGCAGGAACCGGGCCGACATGCGGATGTTGTCGTCAGGCACGCCGGGATCGAGCCGCACGCCGATGAGCCCGCAGGCGACGTCGACCGTCGCCGGCATGAGCTGGCCGATGCCTCTCGCACCTGTCGACGAGACGACACGGTTCTGCCAGCCGGACTCCATCCACGCAAGGGCCTCGAGGAGATCAGCGGGAACGCCGTAGGTGGCCGCCCACTGCTCGAAGCTCTCTCGCAGCGCGAGCCGGTCGGGGTTGGCTACCAGCTTCTCCGGAAGCTCACCGATCTTCGCCGCGCTGCCGGACGCCGCGCCTGGGATCACGAGTGTGGCGCCGATGACGATGTGGTTGGGATCCTTGATGCCGTTGGCCCGCACGAGATCGGCCACCGCGACACCGTTGGCCCTGCCAATGGCCGCGAGCGTGTCTCCTCTCCGCACCGTGTACGGGCCGGCCCCCTGGGCCTGCGCGCCGGGGATCTGGAGGACCTGCCCGGCGAACACGAAGTTCGGGTTGGCGATGCCGTTGGCGGCGGCGAGCGCGCTGATGCTGACGCCGAACCGCGCCGCGATGCCGGAGAGCGTCTCGCCCGATCGCACCACCACCGTCGACGGTGACGCGGTAGCGGTGGACGCCGCCGCCTCGGCGCCGTGGACGATCACCGCGAACGCGACAATCGTCGCGAGCACGCTGCAGTGGCGTCGGGTTGCGGTGGCGCGCATGAACATTCTCCCGAGCGCCCGCATCCCGCTAGGAAGTTTCATCGGCACGCGAGGGCCGCGAGTGAAGGGATTTCGCGCCGCGAATCCGCCTCAGCCGCAACTAATGGCGAGCGTCGGATAGGGATTGATGGCCGCGGCCCCCGCCGGATGGATCTCGAAGTGCCCCCCAGCACGCCACAGCCTTCGGGCGCCCTCGTGCCTCGGACTTCCGCGGCCTCAGCGGGCGGTGCGGCGGCCGGCGGCGCGGCGCTCGGCCTCGAGGCGCTCGAGCGACGGCTCCGGCGCATAGTCCACGAATCGCATCATCTCGGCGATCGCGTGATGTCCGGCCTGGTCAGCGATCAGGCGGTGCATTTCCTGGCCGACGGCGCGGTAGGCGGGATGGCCCTGCGGCGTGGTGCGCAGCTCGATGAGATGCATCGCCTCGCGGGCGTTCAGCTGCAGGACGAAACGCACCTTGTAGGCCAGACACACCGCGTACGGGGCCTGGGCCGGGAACCGCGGCGCGAGCGTCTCGTGGAGGTCGGCCGACCGCGCCATGGCCTCGTCGAACACCGGCCGCACGCCCGCGGCGTCGACCGCTTCGGGCCGGGTGTACCCGTGGGCGGGACTGAGGGGTTGCCATTCGACCGTCAGCATCCGGTGCCGTTGGAGGTCACGGAAAGCGCCGTAGTCGGCCAACACGTCGAAGCGGTAGAAGGCCCGTTCCAGGGCGCGGCCCGGCTTGTGCCGGCGGTTGGACCGGTCCCCCGTGTACGCCCGTACGACCGCCACGCGCTCCGCCGCTGTCATGGCCCGAACCCGCCGCTCGATCTGTTCTTCGGGCAGCGCGGTGTATGGGTACAGCATCGCGGTGACGAGCTTCACCTCCGCGTCCGGGTCGTACTCCACGAGGCGCACCGCGGGCGTCGCGTCGGGCGTGAGGGTCGCGGGGAACAGCTGGGCGGCCAGGTCCTCCATCGCGGTGCGGTTCGTGGCGAGATACGTGCTCCACGCGACGCCCCGATCGTCGAGGTCGACCCGCTTCAGGAACGACGGGATGACCTTGCGCAGCTCGGTGAGCATGAGCTCGGCGTAAGCGCGGGCTTCGGGCAGTGGGTGCGAGCGCATGCGCAGCAGCAACGCTTCGTAGCCCTGCCCGGTGCCGTAGATGCCGACGTTGGACAGTGACGCCGCCGGCAGGATCCCTCGCAGGGCGTCGAACGCTTTCGCCTTGATCGCCTGGCGGTAAACGAAATCCGTGTCGCCCGGATCCTTCGGAAACCGCTCGCGGTAGAAGTCGGCGAGCACGGGCACGAGGTCGGCGTAGGTGTCGAAGAGCCGGTCCATGTCGCCGACGTACCGCGTGCCGAGCGGGGACCCCAAGATCTCGGGATCGCGGTAGAACCGATACCGCCCACCGATGCGGGTGTCGTAGGCGATGTAGCGGGTCGACTGCTCGAGGTACGCCATCAGCCGGCCCCACTCGAGGACCTTCGTGAGGAGGTTCGACGCCTGCTCGCACGCGAGGTGCACCCCTCCGAGCTGGGCGACGGAGTCGTCGCCGTACTCGAAGAAGACCCGGTCGTACAGCTCCTCGGCGCGCCGCAACCCCACGGTGGCATCGACGGAGAGATCGCCGGCGATGTCGAGGTCGCCGACGAACTCGTCGAGGAACAGCCGACGGAGGCTCTTGGCCGAGCGGCTGTAGCGGGCGAACAGCGCCCCTTTCACAACCTCGGGCAGGTTGACCAGGGCAAATACCGGTCCGTCGAGGTTGGTGACGTACCGCCGGAGGACGTCAGCCTCCTCCGTGGTGAACTCCTCGGCGACGTACACACCCATGGGCGGCCGACTCTACGGCGAGGCACCCCGCCCGCCGGTGGACCCGCGCTGACCTGCCCCACCGCGATCCGTCCTGGGCGCGCGTCGCGCGCGTCAGTCCGTCGCGGCGGCTTGGAACTCGTCCTTCGCGGCGGCGAGCACGTCGGGTTGAGCCCACAGGTCGACCATCGTCATCGCGAGCGCCTTGGCCCCGTCGAGCACGGCCTTGTCACCGTCCTCGGAGGCGGCATAGCGGGCGAACTCCGGCGAGTGGATCGACACGCTCGCCGGTGACACCTGGATCATCGGGTGGATCGACGGCACGAGATGGCTGACGTTGCCCATGTCGGTGCTTCCCACCACCTTCGCCCCGCCCGACCTCGGATCGGCCACGTCTCGACCGAGACGGGCCGCGTTCTCCCGGTAGCGCTCGACCATCGGCCCGTTGTCGACCATGTCGAGGTAGCGGGGTCCGAGCCACTCGAACTCGACCGTGCACCCCGCGGCCGCGGCCCCGGCCTCGAGGCACGCGGCGACGCGTTCGCAAAGGGGCTCGAGCGTCCGGGCCGTGGGCGAGCGCACGTACCACTCGGCCTTCGCCCGCGCCGGCACGATGTTGGCCTTGTCGCCGGCTTCGAGGAAGATGCCGTGCACTCGCTCGGTGGGCCGGATGTGCTGCCGGAGGGCGGCGATGTTGACGTAGCCGAGAACCATCGCGTCGAGGGCGTTGCGGCCGCGGTGCGGGAAGGCCGCCGCGTGCGCCGACTCACCCTCGTACGTCACCGTGAGGCGCTGGATGGCGATGGCGCTCATCGCGGTGAGGTCGACGCCGGCGGGGTGGACCATCAGGGCGGCGTCGACACCCTCGAGCGCACCCCGTTCGGCGAGGAACACCTTGCCCCCGCCCCCTTCCTCCGCCGGGGTTCCGAGGATGAGCACGCGCCCGCCGACGGTGTCGGCGATGGCCGCGGACGCAAGACCCGCGCCCAGCCCGGCACTGGCGATGATGTTGTGACCGCACGCATGGCCGATGCCAGGCAGCGCGTCGTACTCGCACATCACTGCGATGAGCGGACCATCTGAACCGGCCCGCGCCTCGAACGCCGTATCGAGGTCGCGGGCGTGGCGCGTCACCGGCAGACCTTCGCCTTCGAGGATGCCGGTGAGCAGATCGTGCGCGAAGCGCTCCTCGAAGCACAGCTCGGGATGGGCGTGGATCTGGTGAGACGCGTCGACGAGGACATCGGCGAGCCGATCCACCTCCGCGACGACGCGCTCCTTGGCCGTGTCGAGGTCGATCGCCATGGCCCGAACCTTAGGACCGCTTCCCCTTTCCCGCGATGGCTGGGGCTGGGGGAATCGGGAGCGTGCCGAGAGCGGCGCGATCTACGCCGAGTTCGCGCCCGCGATGTTCGACCACTTGCTGGGCCATCCTGCGCGACGAGGGTCTCGCCGTCGTCGCCGCGCACGACGCATTCGTTCTACGCCAGAACGAATCGTGTCGGCGTTCAGACGACGCACACGACGGCGTCGGGTTCGATCCGGATCGACAGCGTGCGGGCGGCGGGGGCGACGCGCTCCCCGTCGAGCCAGACCGACAACGGCGGCGCCAGGTCGAGCTGCACCGCCCCCACCCGACGGGTCGTGATTCGCGGGTGCGGGACATGGGCCCCCGCCGGCAATCGGCGCCGGGCCTTGAACCGGTCGCCGATCGTCATCGACGGCGCCACCTCCACCAGATCGAGCAATCCATCGCCAGGATGTGACCTCGGCGCGACATCCCATCTTCCGAGCCACTCGGCGTTCATGGCGGCGACGAGCCGGCCGCGCCACCACGATCGGCGGGCGACGAGGTGGGCGATGAACCAGTGCAGCCGGCCGTCGATCAGCACGGCGCCGAGATCGACGGGGAGCCGAATCGCCTCAGCCGACCGCAGCCGGGCCTCATCGCCGGTGCCGCCCAGCGTGCGGCACAGGTCGCCCCCCAGCAACCCGAGGGCGGGCACCGGCTCGCCGGCCCGGCGAGCCCGTTCGACCACCCCGCGAGCGTCGGCGTCGGTGCGCACGACGACACCCGCATCCGGGAGCGGGCCGTGCTCGCCCCACGCCCGCCCCTTCTCGATCGGCACGGTCCTAATCGCCGCTCGAGTCGTCGTCCACCGCGTCGTCGTCCACCGTGCTCACCGTCGACGACGCCGCGACCACGCCGCGGAACAGCGCCTCCGCTCCCTGGCTCGCGGCGCGGCGGGTGTCCGGCTCGGGCGCGATGTCCTGCAGCTGGCGCAGAAGGTCGAGGAGCTGCTTGACGTTGCGCACGAAGTCCCCGCCCGAGAGCTCCTCGTCCTCGAGGACGTCGTCGAGCGACTCCCCCGCCGCCCACGCGTGAGCCAGCGCACAGAAGCCGGGGTCCGGCGGACGCGTGAACGGGAGCCCGGCCTCGTGCTCGTCGGCGTTGAGGTCGCGGGCCAACTCCTCACTGGCCGTGTACCGCTGCCGGACGCGGCCCGAAGGGAACCACGGCGCCGGGGGTGGGGTCGGGCTGCGGTGCTCGTACGTGAAGCACGAGACCAGTCCCGTCAGCGACGCCGGGTCGAGTCCGTCGAGCAGCCCCGTGCCCAAGGCTTCGGCGATCAGCAGGTCGCACTCGTGGTACACCCGGCCGAGGATCTCGCCCCGCTCGGTGAGCGCCCATCCGTCGAGGTAACCCCACGCTTCGAGGAGGCGAAGGACGCGGTCGAACCGCCGCGCCAGCGACTCGGTGTGGCCCCGCACCTGGCGCTCGATGTCGGTGACCTCCCGCGCCACTCGCTCGGCTTGGGCCGCGGCCCGCACGTGCACGTCGTGGTCGGGGCACGCCGCCACCGGGTGCTCGTCCGCCGCGGCGGTGGCGTGCTCGGCGGCTTCCGCGGCGGCAAGCCCTCTGGTCGACCGGCGGGTGCTGCCGCCGACTCTGGCGCGCTGGAGCTGGCGCGCCACCTGGTGTTGGAACGCGTGGTTGTTGGGCGCGAACGGTGCCGGCAGCTCGATGCGGCCGATGACGACCGGCGGCTCGTCGAGGTCGTCGGGCGACAGGGTGACCACCCGCGCCTGGGTGGTGACGACCCGCAAGCGCGAGTCCGCCCGCCGGTTGGCGTAGCTCAACACCGCGACCCGGTTGCCGGTGCCACCGCGCAGGTCGATGATGTCGCCGGGACGAAGCCCGGTGAGCGCGCCTTCGATCTCGGACTTCGGTGAGGCGCGCCGGCGCGCCTCGTCTGCGACCGCCCGCAGCGTCCGGTACTCGTCGACACTCCCCCGCTCGCATCTCGCTTCGTCCCGCAGCCGCGCCAGCACGGCTTGGCGCTTCTCGAGCCGGGCCTCGAGACGCACGACTGCCCGGTCGGCCTGGTACTGGGCGAACGACAGGTTGAGCAGATGGTGGGCCTCGTCAGCCGGATATCGCCGCACGAGGTTCGCGGCCATGTTGTAGGTGGGCCGGAACGCGGACGTGAGCCGGAACGTGCGGCTCGACGCCAACCCCGCCACCTGATCGAAGGGCACGAACGGCGACCACAGCACCACCGCGTGCCCGACGGTGTCGATGCCGCGACGCCCGGCCCGCCCGGTGAGCTGCGTGTACTCGCCCGGCGTCAGGAACTCGTGCTTCTCGCCGGTGAACTTGGTGAGTCGCTCGATGACGACCGTGCGAGCGGGCATGTTGATGCCGAGCGCGAGCGTCTCGGTGGCGAACACCACCTTCACGAGCCCTTCTGCGAAGCAGGCTTCGACCGCTTCCTTGAAGGGCGGCACCATGCCGGCGTGGTGCGCGGCCAGGCCCAGCTCGAGCCCCGTCAGCCAGCGCGTGTAGCCCAGCACGTCGAGATCGCTGTCGGACAGCGCCGCCGTGCGCTGGTCGACGATCGCTCGTATGCGCACGCGCTCGTCGGGGGTCGTGAGGCGCAGACCCGCATCGACACAGGCCGAGACCGCGTCGTCGCACGCGGCCCGGCTGAAGATGAAGCAGATCGCCGGGAGCATGTCCTCTGCGGCCAACCGGTCGACCACGTCGATCCGGTTCGGCGTGTAGAAGCGCCGCCGGGGCCGACCCCGCGCGTGGGGCGCGCGCAACGACTCCGAATCGAGCCGGTCGGCCTCGGGGTTGGGCCGGCCGTCCAGCAGCGTTGGCAGCAGGTGCAGGTCGGGCGGCGACCGGTCGCCCACCATGTACAGGTTCACCAGCTCGACCGGCCGTCGCTCCTCGATGATCGCAGTGGTCGGCCCCCGCACCGTGGTGATCCAGTCGGCCAGCTCCTCGGCATTCGAGACCGTGGCCGACAGGCACACCAGCCGCACGGGAGCGGGCAGATGGATGATGACCTCCTCCCACACCGGGCCGCGGTACGCGTCCTGCAGGTAGTGGACCTCGTCGAGGACCACGAAGCGGAGGTGCCGCAGCGCCGGCGAGCCCGCGTAGATCATGTTGCGGAGCACCTCGGTCGTCATCACCACGATCGGCGCCTCGCCGTTGATGGCATTGTCGCCGGTGAGCAAGCCGACGGTGTCCGGTCCGTACCGGCGGACCAGATCGCCGAACTTCTGGTTGGAGAGCGCCTTGATGGGCGACGTGTAGAAGATCTTCCCGTCCGACGAGAGCGCGAGGTCGACCGCGTACTCGGCCACGACCGTCTTGCCCGAGCCGGTGGGCGCGGCGACGAGCACCGACTCGCCGCTGTCGAGCGCGTCGAGGGCGCGGACCTGGAACGCGTCGAGGTCGAACTCGAAGCGCCCGAGGAAGCCGGCGCGCGTCGCGGCGGTCATGTCGTCGACGCGGCGGGCGCGGGTGCCTTTGCCCGGCGCCGTTCGCGCATCCGTCCGATGACGATCGACGCCTCGTAGAACAGCCACATCGGGACGCAGAGGGCGAGCATGCTGATGGGGTCGCCGCTGGGGGTGATGACCGCGACGATCACTGCGATGACGACGATCGCGTAGCGCCGCCACTCGCGGAGCTTGCCGGTCGTGACGATGCCGGCCATCTGGAGGAAGACGAGCAGGATCGGGAACTCGAAGCCGGCCCCGAAGGCCAGCATCATGTACGTGACCAGCTGGAAGTACGAGGCCGGCCGATAGGCGGCGACGAGGTTGCTGCCCCCGATGCTGGACAGCCATTGCAGCGCCTTCGGCATGGTCCAGAAGGCGATACTCGCGCCCATCACGAACAGCGCGACGGCCGACGCCACGAACGGCACGGCGTAGCGCTTCTCATGCGGGTACAGGCCCGGGGTGATGAACCGCCACAGCTGCCACAGCAGCACCGGCATGGCGATGGCGATGCCGCCGTACGTCGCGATCTTCAGGCGGACGGTGAACCCTTCGAGTGGGTCAGTGGCGATCAGCCGGCAGTTCGTGAGGGTGTCCGTCGCGCTGTCGCACAGGTCCTTGTAGGGGTGGATGAGGATGTCGAAGATCCGGTTGTACGCGACCCACGCGACGAGCGCGCCGACCGCCACCGCGACGAGCGACTTGATGAGCCGGTCGCGCAGCTCGCGCAGATGCTCGACCAGCGTCATTCGTCCTTCGGGATCGGCCTCCCGGGATCGGTTCCTGCGCAGCTTCATGTGCTGGGGGTTGGCTCCGGCGGCGACTCCGGGGTCGACTCCTCCGAGATTTCGGGCGGCGACTCCGGCGACGCCCGGTCGGGCAGCTCGGCCGCCGGGCGCACCTGGGCGCTCGTGGTCCGGACCGGTCGCGGACCCCGCACCTCCTCCTCTTCGAGGGCGCTGCGCAGCTCGGCTTGGAACCCGGTCGACACACGGCGAAGCTCGCCCATCGCTCGTCCGAGCTGGCGCATGGCGCTCGGGATCCGCTCCGGACCGAGGACCACGAGGGCCAGCACCGCGATGACCAGGAGCTCGCCGGCCCCCAGGTTGAACATGAGCGTGAAGGCTACTGGCGGCTGATCAAGGGTCGACGGCGGAGCCCGGCGACGGCGTCGCTGACGTCGGCGGTCTCGTCGCGGACGCCCGCGATCGCCCCCTGAAGCTCGGTGAGACCGGCAAGCTCACGCCGGAGATTCGCCGTCTCGACCGCGATGGCGCGGAGCGCGAATGTCACTGTGACCGCGCCGAACCCGACGATGGCGATGGGAATGATCCAGAGCCAGCTCATCCTCGCCGCAACGTAGTGCAGCGGCCGGCGGGAATGGTGGGCCAGCGGTGCCGCTAGCTGCGGAAGCTGCGCTCGAGCTGGTCGAACCAGTCGTCGCGCTGGAGGAGCTGGTGGAAGTCCAACAGGTCGTCGTGGCTGATCGGTGTCCCGACGTGATCCTCGAACATCTCCGCCGGAAGGTCCCAGGTCGACAGCTCGACGCCCGAGGCGACGAGGAGATCGACGATGCGCGCCTCGGCCGGCTTGACGACGGCCATGCGGCAGGTCGGACAACGGAACGAATACGAGCCCTGGTTGTCACGGACGCAGACACGGACCCGGACATCGCCCGTGGTCAGCTCGACGTCTCCGCATTCCCCGCAGCTCGCTCGGATAGTTGCCATGCCCGCGCCCTTCCTGCTTGCGCCCCGGTGTCTCCTTCGACAGTGCTAATCGTCGGCGGAATGGGGGTTCTGGTAAATAGGCCAAGCGCCTCATTCGCAGGTCACGCGCGGGCGTGACGTCCCGATTGCGCCAGTATTCGCGTCGTGTCGACCCGTCTCCCGTCGCTGCGCCGACCGCCGATCGGCTTCGCTCATCGAGGAGCTCGGGCCCACTCCCGGGACAACACGATCGAATCGTTCACACTGGCGCTCGAGCTCGGCGCCACCGGCCTCGAGAGCGACGTCTGGCTCACGGTCGATGGCGTGCCGGTGCTCGACCACGACGGCGTCGCCGGTCCGAGGATCCGCCGCCAACCCATCGGCTCGGTGGAGCGCCGAGCCTTGCCGGCCCACATCCCTACCCTCGAGGAGCTGTACGCAACGTGCGGCACGGCCTTCGAACTCTCACTCGACGTGAAGAACGCGGCTGCGGCCGAGACCGTGGTGGCCGTCGCCCGAGCCGCGGGCGAGGGCGTGCCCGGTCGGTTGTGGCTGTGCCACCACGACTGGGAGACAGTCGCCGGCTGGCGGGCCTTCGGACCCGACGTCAAGCTCGTGGACTCCACCCGGCTCCGCCGCATTCGCGAAGGGGCCGAGCGGCGGGCCGCCCGCTTGGCGTCGGCGGGAGTCGACGCGGTGAACCTCCACCACACCGACTGGAGCGGCGGGCTCACCACCCTTTTCCACCGCTTCGACGTCCTCACCTTCGGGTGGGACTGCCAGTACGAGCACGTGCTCGCCGGCCTCCTCGACATGGGAATCGACGCCGTCTACTCCGACCACACCGATCGCATGATGGACGCGATTCGTTTCGCCTCGGAGCCATAGGCTCCCGGGTTTCGGCCGAACTGCTTTCGTGCCCGCCAAAGGCGGGCGCCGCTGGCTCGTCTCGGAACCTTCGGATCCGAGACGAAATCTTTAGATCCCGCCCAGACGGGATAACGGCCAGATGCGGACGAAGGCGCGGCCGACGATGAGGTCCTCGTCGATGGGCCCGAACACATTGCTGGCCTGGGAGTTCTGCCGATTGTCACCGAGGACGAAGATGTCCCCTTCGGGGACGGTCTGGAGGCTGAACGACGGCGTCGACGTGTCCGCGGGCAGGTAGGGCTCGACCAGCGGGTCGCCGTTGACGAAGACCTTGCCTTCCCGGGCCTCCACCGTCTCGCCGGGCAGGGCGATGACGCGCTTGATCAGGTCCTCGATGTCACCCGCGGTGGCCTTGGGCGGCCGCTCGAACACGACGATGTCGCCGCGATGGATGTCGTGGAGGTGGTAGCTGAGCTTGTTGACGAGCACCCGGTCACCCACGTGAAGGGTCGGCTCCATCGACGACGACGGGATGTAGAACGCCTGCAGCAGGAACGTCTTGATGACGAGCGCGACCACCACCGCGCCGACGATGACGATCGCCCACTCGATCGCGGCACGCCGGTTGGCGTGGCGGGTGACCGGAACGTCGTCGACCTCGAGGTCGTCGCTCTCAGGCTCCGTCCGGCCCGGGCGATCACCGGCAGTGCGCAGGTCGGGCTCGGTCACGGTGTCGGCGAAGATACTCGACGCCGCCGTGGGGACTGGTAGCGCGCGAGCACGCGCCGAGCCGCGGTCGCGGCGAGATCGAGGGCGACCTCGCCTCCGGTGGCGACGATCCGGCCGCCCGGTCCCACGCGGAGCAACAGCCGCTCGAGCCATGGGACGGCGCTCACCGGCAGCGTCACCCGCCAGCCGCCATCGGGCAGATCCTCCACCCGCTCGACTGGATACTCGGTGCGCACCCAGCGCTCGTCGGGGCCGATGTCGAGGACGACGCGCGGGTCGTCGGGCTCAGCTCGGTACAGGCCCGGCGCGGTGCTCGTGCGAGGCGCGAAGGTGGCGTCGAGCGCCGTGGAGGCGTGGATGCGGTCGACCCGGAAGAGCCGCTCGCCACCGGCGTGATGGCAGTAGGCCAACACGTACCACTGGCCTTGTTCGTTCGCGACCCGCAGCGGTTCGATGGTCCGCACGGTCCGTTCGTCGCGCCCATAGGAGTAGTAGTCGATCTCGACCTGGCGGCGCTCCGCGACCGCGGCGCGGAGCGTTTCCAGCGTGCCGGTCGCGGCGCCGCCGAGGTCGATCGCCATCGCCTCCTCCGGTTCGATGCCGAGGGCGCCCGCGAGCTTGGTGATGGCTCGGGCCAGAGGACCTTCGGGCTCGGCGCCCCGCACGCCCAACAGACCCGCGCCCGCCGCCACGAGGGCCAACCCCTGCTCCGGAGTGAGCCGCAACGGACGACGGAAGGCGGCCGCGTAATGAACCCACACCCGGCCCGCTTCGACGACGACCTCCAGCAGTTCGTCGGGGGTGTGCGGATGGACGCCTACCATCGACGCCAGCGCCAGGTCATCGAGCAAGGCCTCCTGCTCGATGCCGAACCGAGCGCACACCTCGGCGACCGTGGGGCCGTTCCCGGCCGCGACCCACGGGATGAGGGCGAGGAGCCGCTGGAGCCGGTCGCCCGTCGTCGCGCGCTTCGACGGAGTCATGCGATCGCGGCCAACCACGCCACGATCTCGTCGCGTAGCTCCTGAGGCGAGAGCACCTCGGCGTGCTCGAGATAGCCGAGGACGAAGGACCGGAATCCCGCACGATTGGTGACCGCCATCTCGAGCACGACCGCGCCGTCGGCCCGCTCCTCGACGACGCACTCCGCCCCGGCGTACTGCACTGCGGTCGGCGCCTGGTCGGGGTCGACAAGAACGCGGGCAACCACCGGTTCCCCTTGACCGAGCTGCCACGGGTGGAGGCGGACGCCGGGGACATGGGTGGAAGGGCGCTGGAACGCCTTCGGGCGACCCAGCTCGACGTCCGACTCGATGCGCTCGACCCGGTAGCTCCGCTCCTCGTCGCGGCGATGGTCGAAGGCCGTCAGGTACCAGTGGCTCCGGAGGAAGTCGAGCCGGTAGGGGTCGACCGTGCGGCGCACCGCGTTGTACGAGAACGTGGCCGAGCGCCGCTCGGACACCGCGCTGAAGAGCGGGCCGAGGGCGGCGTGCGTCGGCAGGGCGACCTCCGACGCCACCCTGGCCGCCGAGGCGTCGGCCGTGGCACCGCCCAGCTTCCACAACGCTCCGCTGCCTTCCACCCCTTCGAGCTGGACGACGGACGCAGCGAAGTGCAGCGCGGCCAGCTCGTCGGCGTCGAGGCCGGGGTCACGCAAGTAGTACTGGTCGCGCGGGATCCGGTAGCCACTCTCGGGAGGATTGGTCTCGGGGAGCTCCTCGAGCACGACGGGGATGCCCATCGCCCGCAGCTCGTCCTTGTCGCGTTCGAACGCCCGGTGGAACGAGGCCTTCTCCACCGGGTAGCCGGGCACGAGCGCGTGGATCTCCGTGGCGGTGAGGGGCTTGCGCGTCTCGAGCAGCGCGGCCATGAGGTTCATCTGCCGTTCGAGCTTGCCGGACGACACGATCGTTACCCTGCGCCGACGAGACGAGCTGCGAACGTGCCCGCGGCGCCGGCCGCGGCGAAGAACGTCGGGTCGTCGGCCGGTCCGCGTCCCATGGTGGTCACCTGGAGATGATGCGCGCCGAGGACGAGCGCCATGTCCGGTGGCTCGACGACCGTGACGGTGTGGTCCGACAGGTCGAGGGCGAGCCCGATGGGAACAGGCACGCGTACCCCGGGTCGGGCGAGACGGAGCACGGTGACGCTGTGATGGCTGATCCCGCTGTGGCGCGGGCGCGGGTCGGCGAGCGAGACCCGAAGCGCGAGGATCGGCACCCCACCGAGCGCCGCGGTGGTGTCGAGGACACCGGCAGCCTCGATCGCCGTGGTGCCCAGCTCGGTGCCGGTGCCGACCACGCCCGGACCCATGGCGACGACGACGGCGTCGGCTTCGAGCACGTGGTGGGCGAGGGTGAGCGCCGATGCGACGTTCACGGCCTCGATGTCGCCGCCGAACGCGTGGCCTGCGGTGATGGTCGCATCGATCAGGCCGGCCGCGGTCATTGCCGCCGTCAGGTCGCTGAGGGCCAGCGGCAACGCCGCGCCGTCGGTCATCACGTAGACCAGACGGCTCTCGGGCGCGGCGTGCTTGAACGCCGCCGCAACGCACGCCACCTGGCTGTGGAGCGTGCACGCGACGACCGGGGTGCCGTCGAGGTCCGCGGGTACGGCTCCGCCTTCTTCGTACGCGCCAGCGTCGGTCTGGAGGCTCGTGTAACGAAGCTTGAGCACGTGGCCGCGTCCGGGCCCGGACCACTCGCGCCGGTTCAGGTTCCAGTGCACGACATGCCAGCCGCCGGTGCCGAGGCCCATCTCGACGGCGGTGGTGTTGAGGACCACCTCGTCGCCCACCGCGACCGGGCCGACGAGCTCGACGAGTGCATAGGCGAGGTCGGCGTCGTCGACCTGGACGCGCTGAAGCCCCTCGCGCTCCTCGAGGATCGACGTCACGACCGCCGTTCGGAACGAGGGCATCAGCGCGTGCCCGCTCGGGCAACGGGACGGGCCGGGGCGTTGCCCGGTCGACTCGGCGCGGGGGTCAGCATGGGAAGGAGCATGTCACCCATGGGTGCCATCGAGCGGGTCAAAGCGTGGGTGGACGGGCAGTACTCGTCCACGATCGGATCGCTGAGGTCGTTCTGGGACGAGCACACGCACCACGGTTGCTTCTGCGGCGCGGGCACGCGGTGCCACGACGCCGTCGACGAGCTCGACCGCTGCTGTGCCCAGCACGACGCCGGGTACCAGGATGCCGGCATGAGCGCGGACCTGATGTGGCAGGTTCCGGACGGGTTCACGAAAACCCTCGCGGCCGACACGCACCTGGTCGAGTGCGCGGGTCGCGCCTCGACGTGGAACACCGAATACCAGCACCAGCTCATCTATGTCTTCTCGACCCGCGTGCAGATCTCGTCTGCGATCAGCGAGTGGCTGCGCATGGCCCACGAGGCCGAGAAGCGCTTGAACCGGCTCCGCGACTGGCTCACGAATGCCGTCGCCCAGGGCGATGCGATCGACGAGGGCGTCGCCAGCCACACGACAGAGCTCGCGAGTCTCGGCGTGTCGGGCGACGAGGTGGCCGCGATCGTGGCCGAGCTCACCGCCGCCGCCGGGTCGTCCGCTCCACCGGTCATCCCGGAGTCCGAGCCCGGCGCCCTTGCGTAACCCGACTACAGGCTCGCAATCAGCTTTTCGACGCGCTCGTCGCGGGCTTTGAAGGGGTCCTTGCATAGCACGGTGCGCTGCGCCTGGTCGTTGAGCTTCAGGTGCACCCAATCCACCGTGTAGTCGCGCTTGCGCTCCTTCGCCCGGCGGATGAACTCGCCCCGAAGCCGCGCCCGGGTGGTCTGGGGAGGCTCCTCGATCGCGAGATCGATGGCGTCGTCGGTGCACACCCGCTCGACCAGGTCGCGCGCCTGCATGACGTAGAAGAGGCCACGCTCGCGGTTCACATCGTGATACTGCAAGTCCATGAGCGCGACCTTCGGGTGCGCGAGCGGGAGGTCGTGGCGAGTCCGGTAGGCCTCGATGAGGTTGTGCTTGATGACCCAGTCGCATTCGCGGTCGAGCTTGAGCGGGTCGCTCTCGATGGCGGTGAGGCAGTGCTCCCACATCTCGAGGGCGCGCTGCTCGAGCGGACCGAAACCCTTGAGGTCTGCATAGCGCAACGCCCGGTTGAGGTACTCGGCCTGGATCTCGAGAGCACTCGCCTCGCGACCGTTGGCCAGACGTACGCGGCGGGTGCAGGTCATGTCGTGGCTGATCTCGCGGATGGCGCGTATCGGGTTCTCGAGCGTCATGTCGCGCAGCACGACGGACGGGTCCTCGAGCATGCGCAACAGGATGCTGGTGGCCCCCACCTTCAGGAACGTCGAGTACTCGCTCATGTTCGAGTCGCCGACGATCACGTGCAACCGGCGGTACCGCTCCGCGTCGGCATGCGGTTCGTCGCGGGTGTTGATGATCGGCCGGCTCCGCGTCGTCGCCGAGGACACGCCCTCCCAGATGTGCTCGGCCCGCTGGCTGATGCAGAACATCGCACCCCGAGCGGTCTGGAGGACCTTGCCCGCGCCGGCGTAGATCTGCCGGCTCACGAAGAACGGGATGAGTACCTCGGCGTAATGGCCGAAGTCGTCACGCCGCGACGTCAGGTAGTTCTCGTGGCATCCGTAGGAGTTCCCGGCTGAGTCGGTGTTGTTCTTGAACAAGTAGATGACGCCCCGGATCCCCTCCTCCCGCAGGCGCTGCTCCGCGCTGGCGAGTAGTTGCTCGAGGATCCGCTCGCCCGCCTTGTCGTGGGTGACGAGGTCGAGAATCGAGTCGCACTCCGGAGTGGCGTACTCGGGGTGCGAGCCGACGTCCAGGTAGAGGCGGGCGCCGTTGGCCAGGAACACGTTGCTGCTGCGGCCCCACGACACGACCCGGCGGAACAGATACCGAGCGACCTCGTCGGGACTGAGCCGCCGCTGCCCGCGGAGCGTGCAGGTGACCCCGTACTCGTTCTCCAGCCCGAAGATGCGCCGGTCCATTTGTTTCGGAGGCTACCGCCTGGGCGCGGAATCGCCCTGGCTACCCTTGTGGCCCGTGGGACACCTCCACATGGTGCGGTTGACTACGGCGGCGGGATCGTTCGAGGCGCGGGTGCTCGCGGCGCGGCTCGGGGCCGAAGGGATCCTGTGGGAGCTGCAGGGCAACGTCGACGGCCCGTTCGCGTTCGGCCCGGTGGAGGTGCTCGTCGACGAGTCCGATCTCTCGGTCGCACGCGAGATCCTGCTCGCCGACGACGTCGAGTCCGCGTTCCGGGCGAGCGACAAGACCGTCGCCCTGCGGTCACGCGACAGGTGGCTGATCGCCCTCGTGCTCGTCGTTGCCGTGCTGTTCGCGCTGGCCCGCGTCGTCGCCCACGGCTGACGGCTCCGGCGCGGCCTCGGCCGGCTCCGGGAGGAGCTCGGCCAGCGCGGCACCTTCGATGCGGCGAAACGCGCGGCGGCTGTCGTCGCGCCGGAGTACCGCGACCTCGATGTCGTCCGCCACCAACGTTCGGTCGGGTCCAGCGAGGGCGTCGACCGCGGCGATCAGGGCGTCGCCGAGCGTGAGCCCCTCGCGCCACGAGGCCTCGAGTCGATCGCCGATGGCATCGGTCTCGCCGCCGAGGACGCTGTAGTGGGTGTCGTCGAGGATCGTGCCGTCGTAGAGGATGTGATACAGCTGATCGCGACCGGTCTGGGCAACCTCGGCCACCAAGATGTCGACCTCGAGCGGCTTGATGTCGTGGGTGAAGACCTGGTTCAGGATCTGGGCGTACTGGTTGGCGAGACTGCGGGCGTCGACGTCCTCGCGGCTGAACGAGTAGCCCTTCAGGTCGGCGTGACGCACGCCGGCGATGCGCAACTGGTCGTACTCGCTGTAACGACCGACGCCGGCGAACGCGATGCGGTCGTAGATCTCGCTCACCTTGCGGAGCGTGTTCGAAGGGTTCTCGGCACAGATCAGGATGCCCTCGTCGTATACGAGCGCGGTGAGGCTGCGTCCCCGGGCGATGCCCTTGCGCGCGTAATCGGCCCGATCCTTCATCACCTGTTCGGGTGCGACGTAGAACGGCATCGTCATCGCGCGTCACCCCCGGCCCCGTCGGTCATCGTGGGTGTCGCGCCGGTGGCCGACGTTGACTCGGGCGTCGACAGCCGGGTAACGAGGGCGCGGAAGCGGTCGGCGACTTCTGCGTCCGCGATGCGTTCGAAGCCCGCGGCCGTGATCGTGGCCATCGTCGGATAGATGCCGCGGATGAGGTCGGGCCCGCCGGTGGCGGAGTCCTCGTCGGCTGCCTGGAAAAGCGCCGAGATCGCGAGGTCGATGGTCTCGCCTCGCTCCATCCCGTCGCGGTAGCCGACCTTCACGACGGTACCTGCGTGGAGGCTGCCCGATCCGGTCGACGCGAAATTGCTCTCCTCGTACCGGCCGCCGGTGACGTCGTACTGGAACAGCCGGCCCGCTTGGCGCCGGAGGTCGAAGCCGGCGAAGAGCGGCACGACCACGAGACCTTGCATGGCAGCCGGGAGATGGCTGCGCACCATCACCGAAAGCTGGTTGGCTTTCCCGTCCAAGCTCAGCTCGACGCCTTCGACTTTCTCGTAGTGCTCGAGCTGGAGTTGGAAGAGCTTGACCATGTCCATCGCCGGGCCGGCGGCACCGGCGATGGCGACCCCGCTGTGGCGATCGGCCGGGTACACCTTCTCCATCGTCCGGTGGCTGATCAGATTGCCGCTCGTGGCTCGGCGGTCGCCGGCCATGACGACGCCGTCGGCGTAGCGGACGGCGATGACGGTGGTGCCGTGCGTGATGGCCAGGGTGTCGGCCACGCTCGTCGCCGGCGGCTGCGGTAGCCGCTGGAGCCTCGAGAGCAGCCCGAAGAAGCTCGGGCCCGGGTCGTCACCCGGTGCGAAGAGAGGAAAGGTCATCGGCCGGGAGGCTACAGGCGATCACCCACGTACAGCGCCGCCCGAGCGAGCAGTTTCGGGGTCTTCGCGGAACGGACCGATGCCCTGGTCGCAGTTCAAACAGAGGATGCCGCGCACCCTGCCCCTGACGCGATCGTGGTCGACGTGCAGGCTCGCATCACGCTCGGGCCATGCCGGGCAGATCGCACTCCCGCCACCCGGCGCGGCCAACAGTGCATCGGACTCATCGGCCGTGACCCCGAACCGCCGCCGGTAGCACAGGTCGCGCATGTCCATAGGACGAGTGTGCGCCGGGGTGTGACAGAGAAGGGCCGAGAGTTGCTCTTATTGAGCGCCTCTCATGTTATTCCCCACCCTTCTGCACGTAGGACTTCACGAAATCCTCTGCGTTGGACTCGAGGACCTCGTCGATCTCGTCCAGCAGATCGTCGAGCTCGGCCTTGATCTTCTCGCCCGACTCGGTCTTCGGGGGCGCCTCTTCGACGACCTCGTCCTGCTTGGGGGGTGCTGTCTTCTTCTTGAGCTCGCGCTCTGCCATGACCCGCTCCTACGTACCCAACCGCTCCAACAGCTCAGCAGCTGTGGAGCACTCGTCCAACAAGGTACCGACATGAGCCCGGGTTCCACGCATCGGCTCCATCATCGGCACCCGGCGCAGCGGGTCGCCACCGATATCGAAGACCAACGAATCCCAGTTGGCGGCCACGATGTCGTCGGCCCAGCGCTGGAGACATTTTCCGCGGAAGTACGCCCGGGTGTCCTCCGGCGGCTCGACCACGGCCCGCGCCACCACCGCGTCGGTGGTGAGCCGCTCGACACCGAGCCGCGCGAAAAGTGACTTCGACGGCCGCAGATCGTGAAACTGGATGTCCATCGCCGCGAGACGATCGTCGTCCCACTCGAGCCCGTGGCGGTCGCGATAGCCGTCGATGAGTCGGTACTTGGCGACCCAGTCGAGCTGGTTGGCGAGCGACATCGGTTCGGTCTCGAGCGCGCTGAGCACCAACTCCCAGCGGCGCAACACGTCGGCGCCGACCTCGTCGCCGATGCACTCGAGTCCCTGGACCTCCGCGTACTTGCGGGCGCGGTCGTAGAGCTCCCATTGCATGTCGAGGGCGGTGACGGTGCCCCCGGCGGCCAGCTCCAACGGCAGCCGGAGGCCGAGGTCGTATGAGACGCGGCGCATGGCGGCGACTGGTGTCTGCAGCGTGAAGTCGCGCGGGAGGAAGTCGTCCTCGATCATCGACAGGACGAGCGCGGTCGTGCCCACCTTCAGGAAGGTCGCCACTTCCGACAGGTTCGCGTCGCCCACGATCACGTGGAGCCGCCGGTACTTCTGTGCATCGGCGTGCGGTTCGTCTCGCGTGTTGACGATCGGGCGCTTGAGCGTCGTCTCGAGGCCGACCTCCTCCTCGAAGAAGTCGGCCCGCTGCGTCAGCTGGAAGGGGACGTCCTCGAACGTGACGCCGCTCGCCTCCGATCCGACCTTGCCCGCGCCGGTGAACAGCTGCCGCGAGATGAAGTGAGGCATCACGTGCGTCACGATGCGACCGAACGGCACCGCCCGGTCCATCAGGTAGTTCTCGTGACAGCCGTAGCTGTTCCCCTTGCGGTCGGAGTTGTTCTTGTAGACGACCACTTCTTGACCGGGGGGCAGCGTGCGAGCCGCCGCCTCCATCGAGCGGATGAGGATCAGCTCGGCGGCCTTGTCGTAGACCACCACCGACAGCGCGTCGGCGCACTCGGGCGTCGACAGCTCCGGATGAGCATGGTCGACGTAGTACCGGGCACCGTTCGTCAGCACCGCGTTGACGAGATGGGTCTCGATCTCCGGCGGCATCGCGCCTTCCGCCGCGAAGCCCCGGGCATCGTTCCCCGGTGACTCGTCTTCGAAGTCCCAGCCGACCTTGGTGGTGTAGCTGCCGTCGCCCGCGGCCTGGCGGGCGAGCTCGTTCACGTAGGCGTTGATGAGGACCGACGATGCCGCGATCGGGTTCGATTCCGCCGCGCCGCGCACGAGAATCCCGTACTCGGTCTCGACACCGCAGATCTTACGGATGGCCACGCGACGACGTTACCCGTAGGAAGTCGATCAAAAGGCAAAGCCTTTCGATCCGGGGCGGGGGGTGTGGGGGGCGGAGGCTCCGCCGGGGCCCCCCACCTGCCGGTCGATCCGGCTTCGCCGGTCGACTGGCGACAAGCCTTCAGGGTCGGCCGGAGGCCGACGCAACGAAGCTCGCCTCGCAACCTCTGGTTGCGAGGCGAACAACTACAGGTACTGGCCGGTCGCGACCCTCTCGATGGCGCGACCGCCGGTGAGCGGCTGCTCGGGTTCCTGCGCCACCAGCGTGCGCACGTACACGATGCGCTCGCCCTTCTTGCCCGAGATCTTGGCCCAGTCGTCGGGGTTCGTGGTGTTGGGCAGGTCCTCGTGCTCCTTGTACTCCTGCGCGATCGACGCGATGAGGTCCTCGAGACAGATGCCGGTCTCGCCGCCCGCGATCTGGCGCTTGATGGCGAGCTTCTTCGCCCGGCGCACGATGTTCTCGATCATGGCCCCCGACGCGAAGTCCTTGAAGTACATGACCTCCTTGTCACCGTTCTGGTAGGTCACCTCGAGGAACCGGTTCTTGTCGTCGGACAAGTACATCTGCTCGACCGTGCGCTCGATCATGACCTCGACGGCCCGCGCCGCGACGCCGTCACCGAGGCTCTTGATCTCCTGGGCGTCGATCGGCAGATCGGCCGTGAGGTAGCGAGCGAAGATCTGGGCCGCCGCGGCTTCGTCGGGCCGCTCGATCTTGATCTTCACGTCGAGCCGTCCCGGACGCAGGATGGCGGGGTCGATGAGGTCTTCCCGGTTGGACGCACCGATGACGATGACGTTCTTGAGCGTCTCGACGCCGTCGATCTCGGCGAGCAGCTGAGGCACGATCGTGGACTCCATGTCGGAGCTGATGCCGCTCCCCCGGGTGCGGAACATCGAGTCCATCTCGTCGAAGAACACGATGACCGGCCAACCCTCTTCGGACTTCTCCCGGGCGCGCTGGAACACCAAGCGGATCTGCCGTTCGGTCTCGCCCACGTACTTGTTCAGGAGCTCGGGGCCCTTGATGTTGAGGAAGTAGCTCCGCGCCGCCTTGTCTCCCGAGGTCTCCGCGACCTTCTTCGCCAGCGAGTTCGCCACAGCCTTCGCGATGAGCGTCTTGCCGCAGCCCGGCGGGCCGTACAGGAGGATGCCCTTCGGCGCCGGCAACCGGTACTCCGCGAACAACTCCTGGTGCAGGTACGGCAGCTCGACCGCGTCGGCGATCTGCTCGATCTGCGCGTCGAGGCCGCCGACGTCTTCGTACGCGATGTCGGGCACCTCTTCGAGGACGAGCTCCTCGACCTCCGGGCGCGGCAGCTTCTCGAGCAGCAGCCCCGAGCGGTTGTCCATCAGGAGGGTGTCACCGGACCGGAGCCGCTCGCCGATCAACGCCTCCGCCAGCTCGGCGACTCGTTCCTCGTCGGCTCGGCCGATGATGAGCGCACGCGTGCCGTCGTCGAGGATCTCCTTCAAGGTCACCACTTCGCCTACCATCTCGCCGCCCCGCGCCAGCACGACGTTGAACGACTCGTTGAGCACGACCTCGCACCCGCGATCGAGCTCGTCGACGTCGATCTCGGGATGGAGTGCGACTCGCATCTTGCGTCCACCCGAGAAGACGTCGACGGTGCCGTCGTCGTTGCGGGCGAGGAACGTCCCGTAGGCCGCCGGTGGCTGGGTGAGCTTGTCGACCTCGTCGCGCAGTGCGGCGATGTGCTCGCGCGCCTCACGCAACGTGTAGGTGAGCTTCTCGTTCTGGGACACGGCCTGCGCGAGTTGGCCCTTCGTTTCGAGCAGACGCTCCTCCAGGGTCCGCACCCGCTTGGGCGCGTCCTGGAGGCGCCGACGCAAGGAGATGATCTCCTCCTCGAGCGCCTTGGCCTGTTCGCGCAGTTCCGTCATCTCCGCCTCGTAGGCAGTCAGCCGCCGTTCGTACTCTGACTCGTTGACGGGGACCACCTCCTTTCGCAGGCTGGAGCGACGATACACCGGTCCTTTCCGGAGCGGATGGACGAGGACTCGATTTTCCCCTGCCGAGTCCGTGTTTATTGCCACCCGCGTGCTAGCGTGACGTTCACGTACGTTCGCTGATGAGCTCGCTTTCGAGTCGCGGTAGGAGAGGACACCGAGCATCATGAAGGTCTGGATCGACCAGGATCTCTGCACCGGCGACGGGCTGTGCGAGGAGATCGCACCCGACGTCTTCACCCTGCTCGATGACGGTCTCGCCTACGTCAAGGAGAAGGTCGACGGCAAAGAGGTCATCTATGCCACGGCCAAGGGCGAGAAGCAGGGAGCCGAAGGCCTCGCCACCGTGCCCGCCGGCCAGGAAGAGGCCGTGATCGAGTCGGCCGAAGAGTGCCCGGGCGAGTGCATCTTCATCGAGATCGACGAGGGTTAGTCACCTACCCGAGACACGGGCCGGTATCGACGGCCCCGGCCGCCACGGTCGCCAGCACCGCGTTGAGTTCCTTCGTCGTGAGCGCGTACGCCACGTTCGGTTTGTCGGGCGCGATCGCGAAGGCGATCCCCACCACCGTCCCGTTCGGATCCACCAGCGCCGCGCCCGAGTCGCCCGGCGCGAGCGCGGCGGACAGGAAGAACACCTCACGCTCGTAGCGCTGGCTGTCGTAGATGTCGGTGCCTCTCGCTTGGACGCGCTGGCCGATCTGGTACGGCGCGATCCGTAACCGACCGCCACCGGGGTAGCCGAACTCGGCGCCGATGCCGCCTTCGTCGATGTCGCCGATCGGCAAGGGCGGGCGATCGAGGCCGGGCACGTGGAGGATGGCCAGGTCGCGGTTCGGGTCGAACGCCACGACCTCGGCCGCGAGGCGCTCGGTGTCGGGATAGCGGTAGACGAAGGTGTCGTCCTCGCCTGCGACCACGTGGGCGTTCGTGGCGACGAGTTCGGGGCCGATCACCGCGCCGCTGCCATCCTGGATCCGCCGGCAGGCGGCGCCTTCGACCTTTACGGTCGACTCCGCCACGTGGTCCGCGGTCGCCTGGCTGAGGCCGCTCTCGGCCGGCGGTGGACCGAGGTCGGGCGCGGCCTCGAGGGCGCCGAGCACGTCGGGGAAGCGGTCGTCGCCGATGAGGCGCCTGAGGGCCTGGAGCGTGTCGGGCGGGTCCGGGAAGACGTCGTGGACGAGCTGCGCGATCGTCGAGGTCCGCGCTTGGCGCGCCGGCCAGTCGGAGATGTTGGCCATCGCGGGGAGCAACAGCCAGACGCTGATGAGCACGCCGAGCACGCCCGCGGCAGCGCCCGCGACCCGATCGGCTTGGCGAGCTCCACCCACCGGCAACCGCAGGTGCAGGCGGGCCCCGATGAGAAGCCCTGCGGCCTGGCCGAGGAACGCGCCCGCGATGAGGACGGCCGCGGCCACGAACAACAGCTGCACTTGGTCGATGTCCTCGAGCCAGTCGATGATCGTCGGCAACAGCCGCGCCGAGACGAACAGACCGATCGCCAACCCGAGCCACGACGCGGCGCGGGCGACGAACCCGAGCCGGTACCCGCCGAACGCCGCGGTCGCGCCGGCCAGGATGATGAACAAGTCGAGGGCGTTCACGACTTTCGTCGCTGAACCAGAGGTTCAGCGACGAGCTGGTCGCAGCCCGCATGCCGGCGGGCGGAGCCGCCCCCCTCGCGCGCCCCCCACCGGGCTGGACTCGAACTCGTCATGTGCCGAGCAATCGGGCGGATGTCAGGAAGCCGGTGTGCGCAACCATGCGATGGTCGGGCCGAACGGACTGGCCCTCGACGTGCCAGGTGCGGTTGAGCACCTCGACCGTCTCGGCCAGCGCGAACGCGCTCGCGACGAGCGCCTCACGCAGCTGGGCGACCTGCACGATCGACGGCGTGTACGACACGATGATCCCGCCGGGGTTCAGGGCCCGCTCGGCCAGCTTGACGACCTGCCACGGCTCGGGGAGATCGAGGACGATCCGGTCGAGGCCCGTCTCGTCGATGCCCTCGTAGCAGTCCCGCACTTCGACGCGATACCGCGCCGATGCGTCCTCGCCGAGGAACGTCGTCACATTGGCGATCGCGCGCGCCGCGAAGTCCGGCCGCAACTCGTAACCGGTGACGATCGCGCCGGCCCGGAGCAACGTCATCGAAAGGGCGCCCGACCCGACACCCGACTCGAGGATGCGGGCGCCCGGATGGACGTCAGCCAGCATCAGCATCGGCCCGAGATCCTTGGGATAGATGACCTGCGCGCCCCGGGGCATCTTCAGCACGAAGTCCGACAGCGTGGGGCGGAAGGCGGTGAACCGGGATCCCTGCGTCGACCGCAGGGCGACGCCCTCGTCCGTGCCGATGATCGCGGCATGAGGGATCACACCGGTGTGCGAGTGGAACTCACCACCCTCGGCGAGGGTCACGAGGTACCGCCGCAGCTTGCCGTCGACGAGGAGGACGCGCTCGCCCGCCCGGAAGGGTCGGCTCATCCCGGTGTGCGGCGGGTCAACTCCACCCGCTCGGCACTCCCGGCCATCGCGACCAACCGGCAGAAGGCGCACACGTCGCCGGTCGTCGGGGCCCCGCACTCGAGACAAGGGTGGAGATCTTCACGATCGGCTTCTGCTTCGGGAACGAAGAGGGCCGACGCCCGCTTCAGGAACCCGAAGTAGAAGTCGTGCTTGGTGCCCGGCGACGTCGCCTCGATGGCGTTCAACGCCTCCTTGTAGCCGAGGTGGCGATTGCCGACGGCCATCGGGCACTCCTCGACGATGTAGTCGATCCCCGACAGCACGCAGTACGCGGCGAGCTCGCGCTCGTAGAGCCGGACGAGCGGTTTCACCTTGCGAGGGAACCCGTGGCGGGCGGGCAGCACGGGCAGCTGGCGGCCGAGGTAGTCCGTGTGCCAGCGCAGGACGTTGCCGAAGAGGACGGCCGCCTCGTCGTCGAGGTTGTGGCCGGTCGCGATGGCGTCGTACCCGCCGTCGCGAGCCGCTTGGTCGAAGAGGTGACGCTTCGAGAGCCCGCACGCGGAGCACGGCGCCCGGCGGGCGGCGCGGGCACCGGTGGGGATGTCGTACCCGTAGTCGTCGGGGAGGTCGATCTCGACCAGCGCGGCGTCCCGGCGGGTCGCGAAGGCCCGGGCAAAGTCGCGGGACTCGTCGCTGTAGTCGCCGATCCCGAGCCCGACGTAGAGACCGTCGGCGTCATAGCCGAGGTCGAGGAGGATGTCCCACAGGGCAAGGGAGTCCTTGCCGCCGGACACGGCGACCAGCACCCGGTCGCCGTCGGCGAGCATGTCGAACTCCTCGATCGCCTTCGCCACCTGGTCGCGGCACTGGCGCAGGAAGTGTTCGACGCAGAAGTTCGCGTTGTGACGCCGCACGTCGATGACCGCGGGCGCGCGGCACACCCGGCACTTCACTGGGCGCCGCCGGAGATGACCGGGCGGATCTCGATCGTGTCGCGGTCGTCGAGCTGGGCGTCACCGGGCACAAGGGTGTCGCCTCGGATCACGAGCACCGACTCCCGGTTCAGGTCGAAGCGGTTGAGCAACGCGGTCACGCTCAGCGGACCGGCGACCTCGACCTCGCGCCGGGGATTGCGGAGCAGGACCTTCACGCGGCAATGCTACGCCGACGGTGTGATCGCTCCTGGTTCGCGGCCATGGGCGATGACGAGCGTCTGCCCCGGCTTCAGCTCCTCGCGGTAGACCACCTTCTCCTTGCGCTCGACGACCTTGCGCAACATGCGGAGGCCAGCGATGGTGACCCACACCGTGAGCCAGCCGCGGCTCGTGCCGACCACGCCCCGGCGGAACGCCGCACGTCGTAGGGCCCTGATCACACGCGCCTGATCTCGACGATCGTGCTCATCTTCTTGCCCCGTCGCCGGCCGATCCAGAAGGCGATGCCGAGGAGCGCGACAGCGGCTACCGCTCCCGCGACGAGCAGGTAGCTCTTGGCCGACTCGGCCGCGGTGTCGACCTCGCCCCGCAGCTGGCGCAGCTTGCCCTCGATGTCGGCCGGGGTGATGCGCTCGTCCGTCTTGGTCGCAGCCGTCACCGTGTCTCCTTACGCTTGGCTCCGATTCGGGTCGCCAGGAGCACCGCCACCCCGACCGACGCCACGAACGTGATCACGTACGGCACCCAGGACCAGTGACCTGTGAACGTGCTGCCGGTCTCGGTCTGGAGCGCTCGCAGCGCGGCGAGGACCAGCAACAGCCCGCCGATGCCGAGCGCTACCGATCCCGCCCCGCCCCACAGGAGGAACCGGCCGAGGCTCTTGACGGGGTCGACGATCTCCTGTTTGGCGTAGCTGACCAACAGCTCGCGCAGCTCGACGACGACCTCTGGGATGCTCTTCTCCTGGTCGGGCACGTTGCTCCTCCGGCGGCGGGCGGCCACTTCCTATTCCCCGGCACCCGCGCTGCGCAAGCAACACCGAGTCGTCGCCACCCGGTCAGCCGCCGGCGAGCCGTTGCTCGCAGACCTCGGCCTCGTCGGTGAGCAGCTCGTCGAGGAGTACGAGGCGTCCGGCGGCGTCGCGCACGGCGAGCACGCGTTGTTGATCCGCAGGACCAAACGGGGCGACCGCCGCGATCTGGAAACTGCCGAGGGCGGGGTCGTCGCTCAGCTCGACCGTCGCTGCCACCGCGGCGTCGCCCAGCTCGGCCTTCAGCCCGAGCACCCGCCGCAGCAGGGCGTGCACCGCCCGGTAGCGATCGTCGAGGCCGCCGGTGTCGGGCGACGCGGATGGCTCGAGCCAGTCCTCCACGTCCGCCCGGGGGAACGGGTCGTCGCGGAGCCAGGCCACGACCCGGATCCGGCGGACCCCGACGGTTCCGAGCACGAACCGACCGTCGTCGAGCTCGACGGCTTCGACGATGCGGGCCACGGTCCCGACGTCGGTCCGGACGTCGTCCCCGCCGACCTCGCTCCCCCGCTCGATGAGCACGACGCCGAACTCGCCGTTTCCGTCGAGGCAACGCCGGGTCATCTCACGATAGCGGGGCTCGAACACGTGCAGCGGCATGTAGACGGTCGGGAAGAGCACCGTGCCCAGCGGGAACATCGGGAGCTCAGCCACTCGCCGGCTTCGGCCCGACGCTCTCGAGCGGCGGTCCCTGCGGGAACACGACGAGGGCTTGACCGAGCTCGTCCTGCAGCGCGACGTCGTCCTCGGTGATGCGCTCGTTCGGGTTGCGGTTCTCGATGAAGGTGAACGAGAGCGAGACACCGGGGAGCGTGTCGACGAAGCCCGCGAGCGCCGTCGCCTGGTTCAGGGTTCCCGTCTTCGCCCGCATCCGACCCGCGACCGGCGTGTCGACGAAGCGCTTCTCGAGTGTGCCGTTGATGCCGGCGATCGGCAGGCCCGTCGCGATGACCGAGGTCGGTCCCGTCGTGTCGAGGATCGCCTGCGTCGACGCACAGGTCTGTTGGTTCTCGACGGCGAGCCCGGAGCCGTCGGCGAGCACCACGCTCGTGGTCGGGATGCCCAGCGTGCCGAGCGTGGCGGTGATCGAGGCCAGGCCATCTTCGGTCGTACCGCCCGCGCCCACTCTCAAGCCCAACTCCTTCGTGAGCAACTCGGCCGTCATGTTGTCGCTCTCGCGCAGCATCTCGGTCAGCACGTCCCGCATGGGTGGCGACGTCACCGACCCGATCTCGGTTCGGTCGTCCGGCCCGGGCGCCGCACCGCGGCCGGGCTCGCCGGCCACGTCGACCCCACGGGCCTCGAGGGCCGCCGTGAGCATGGCGGCCGCGTACACCGCCGGGTCGTCCGTGGGCGTCTCGTCGGGTACCCGCGTGTCCGGCGTGGGCGGGTATTCGACGAAGTTGTCGTCGATGCTCAGCGCGCTCAACGGGCCGGTCTGGTCCTGGTCGATGTACTTCTGCGGCCACACGTCGGGATAGCGGTCCTGGTCGTAGCGCGACTCGTCACCAAGAACGCTCCCACTCACCTGACGCACCCCGGCGGCGACGATCGCGTCGGCCAGCGCCTCGAAGCTCGTGCGGATCTGGGGCTGGTGCTCGAAGTGCAGCGCGTATGCGGTGGTGGCGATGATCGGGTCGCCCGAGCCGACGAGCCACACATCGCCGGTGACGACGCCATCGGCCGGGCCGGCCGCGCTCACCACCTGGGTGGTGAACGTCGCGTCGGGGCCGAGGACGTGGAGCACGGCGGCCGCGGTGAACAGCTTCTCGAGCGACGCGGGGACGAGCGGCTGATCGGGGTTGTGGTTGTAGAGCGTCTTGCCGCCGGAGGTGACCGTCAGGCAGGACGCCGGGGGCGCCTTGGCGACGATGGCGTCGAGTGCGGCACGCAGCCGACGCTCTGCGACCGGGGCGATCAGCAGGGACGGCACCCGCCGGGCCGAGAGCACCGGGGTGAGCGGCGCCGTGGCGACCGCGGCGTCGACCCGCGCCGGCTCGGCGTCGACCCGGACCGCGGCGACGCCAGAACCGGTCGCGACCAGGCCAAGGCCCGACAGCACGAGGAGCCGCCGCACACCCTTCCGCACGAGCGCCGAGGGTAGCGACGCCCGCCGGGGTCCTCTCGGCACCCCGTCAGGCTGTGGCGTTTCGGTGGGTTGTGGCGCTCAGGCGGCGTGGAGACCCTCAAACACCCAAGCCTCGGCGCGCCCGCCACGTCGAGTAGCGGGTGAGGTGACCGAGCGCGGTGACAGCGCGGTTGGCGGAGGCGTAACAGAGGCGGCCGGTGTCGCGGCACCCTTGCACGGCTGCGTTCGTGGGGTCGGTGATGGCCAGTTCGGTGGCGGTGAGGATCGGCTTGCCGGTGTCGGCCGAGATCGTCGCGGCGGCCTCGGTGAACCGCCGGTCCTGGCGGTCGTGGTACGCGGTGATCCGCTCCAGCCCGTGCCCGGGATAGAAGGGACCCTCTCGTTCGAGCCGGCCCTGGTTCGCTTGGATGCCCATGCCGAGGAAAACGATCGCGTCGACCGCGGGGTGGCGCGCCACCGTCTCCAGCACGGCGGGAATCGTGTCCTTCGTTTCGCCGCCGGCCATGTCGACGGGGTTGTTGCGGCTCCAGCGCGGCGGGAGCCGGGTGTCGAGCGCGTCACGCAGATCGTCGGGCAGCGGCACCAACTGGATGCCGGGCGTGCGGTCGATCGCGTCGGCGGTGACGACCCCCCAGCCGCCGGCCGTGCTCACCACCGCGACCGACGAGCCCCGCGGAAGCGGCTGGGTCGCGAACGTGGCTGCCGCCTCGTACGCCTCCTCGATCGTCGCGGCGCGGATGATGCCGGCCTGCCGGCACGCCCCGTCGAACACCCGGTCGTCGGTGGCCAACGACCCCGTGTGCGAGGCGGCCGCCCGCGCTCCGACGGTCGACGCCCCACCCTTGACGACGACCACCGGCATCCGCTCCGTGACCCGCCGCACGCGCTCGACGAAGGCCCGGCCGTCGGCGACTCCTTCCACGTACGCGAGAGCCACCGTGGTCGCGGGGTCGTCCGCGAAGTACTCGAGGTAGTCGGCTACGCCGACGGCGGCTGCGTTCCCGGCGCTGACCGCACGGCTGATGCCCACGCCGTAATGCCGAGCGTAGTTCATGAACGACGACACGAAGTTCCCCGACTGGCTCGCGATACCGATGCGCCCGGCAGGCGGATACGGGGCGACGATCTGGGCGCACAGCGAAGCGGGCGTCGAGATCACCCCTTGCCCGTTCGGCCCCGCCAGGAGGATGCCGAGGTCGTCGCACAACGCCACCAGTTCGTCCTGGCGCATGCGGCCGTCCGGCCCGGCCTCGCCGTAGCCCGCGGACGTCACGAAGGCGGCGCGCACGCCCTTCGCGGCACACGCCTTTAGGAGGTCCACGTTCGCGGTGGCCGGCGTGCACACGAAGACCAGATCGGCCGCGCCGTCGGGTAGGTCGGCCACGTCGGCCACCGTGTCGACCCCGAGCACCGGCGAGCCCTCGAGGTTGGTTGCGAACACGGCCCCGCGGTAGCCGCAGGCGAGGATGTTGTGGAGGGCGACGAACCCGAACTTGCCGGGATGGCTCGAGGCGCCAGCGACGATCACACCCTTCGGATCGAAGAGCGGGCTGAAGTCAGGCATCACGCGACCTCGACGAGCGCGTCGACCGCGATCGGCCGGCCGTCCACGATGAGGAGCGGGTTGAGGTCGGCGCTCTGCATCGCGGGATGCTCCAGCGCCGCGGCCGACAGCGCGGTGAGGACGGCCACGACGGCGGCCCGATCGATGGCCGGTTCGCCGCGGAACGGTCCGAGCAGTCGTTGGGTCGCGAGGTCGTCGACCATCTCGTCGGCGTCGACGGCGTCGACGGGGACGAGCCGGAACGTCACGTCGGCGACCGCCTCGGCCAGGATGCCCCCGACCCCGAGCATCACCGTCATCCCGAACTGCGGGTCACGGGCCAGGCCGGCGATGAGCTCGCGGGTGCCTGACAGCATGCGGCTGACGAGGACACCGACCTCGCCGTCATCCGGCGTGGCCATCCCGAGCAGCTCGGTGGCCGCGTGCCGGACGGCGTCGGCGTCGCCGAGGCGCAGCCGGATCAGGCCGCGCTCGGTCTTGTGGGCGATCGTCGGACCGCACAACTTGGCTACGACCGGGTAGCCGAGCATTTCGGCGACGGCGACGGCCTCGTCGACCGAGAGCGCCAGTCGCTCCTCGACGACCGGCACGCCGTGCGCCGCGAGCAGCCGCTTCGAGTCAGCTTCGGACAGGGTCGCCATCCGGCGGACGCTACTTGTCACACCGCGGAGCGAGCCATGCTCACCTAATACCCTGCCTCCCGTGTCGTGGGGCATCCGGGGGCTGATCGAGGGTTTCTACGGACGGCCGTGGACCTGGGACGAGCGGGCCGAGGTCATGCGCTGGTCCCACGACCGGGGCATGACGCACTACGTCCACGCGCCGAAGGACGACCCGAAGCACCGGGAGGCGTGGCGCGACCCGTACGAGCCTGACGAGCTCGACGGCTTCCGCCGTCTCGTGGACGAGGGCACGCTGGCGGTCGGTTTCGGCATCTCGCCGGGCCTGTCGATGGACTACCGGTCGTCCGACGACCTCGGCGCCCTCGGGGCCAAGGTGGATCAGGTGCTGAAGGTCGGTGTCGACCTCGTGTGCCTCGCCCTCGACGACATCCCGTTCCGCGCCGGACTCGGCGAGGACCACGTCCATGTGACCCGGTGGCTGGCCGAGCACGTCGGCGGGCGGGCCTCCCTGCTGCTTGTCCCCACCGAGTACGTCGGCAGTCGCACGACGCCGTACCTCGAGGCCTTGGCCGCCGGGATTCCCGAGGACGTGCCGATCGCGTGGACCGGAATGGCGGTGATGAACGACGTGATCACCGCGGACGAGGCCCGGGCCCGCGCCGACGCGCTCGGCGGTCGGCTCCCGTTCCTGTGGGACAACTTCCCGGTCAACGACGGGATGATGGTCGACCGGCTCCACCTCGGCCCTCTCTGGGGGCGCGATGCCGCACTCCCGCGGCAGTGCAGCGGATACCTCGCGAATCCGATGGTGCAGCCGCGGGCATCGAAGCTGCCCCTGGCATCGGTGGCCGCCTTCTTGCGGGGCGAGGACCCAGTCGACGCCTGGGTCCTCGAAGCCGACGCGCTCGGCGTGCGAGTGTTCGCCGAGGCTTGCGACGGCGCGGTCCCCCGGGCCCTCGTCCAGAATTTGGCCGACAAGGCCGGGATGCCCTCGTGGGTCGACGCCGCCCTGCCGTTGGCGTCATGGCTCTCGGCTGCCGGCGGCTGCGGCGCCGCCGACCTCGGCGACGAGGTCGGCCCATGGGTCGACCAAGTGCATCGGGAGGCGCGGGTCGGCCTCGACGCGGTGCGGCTGCTGCAGGCGATCCGGCCCGGCGTGCGGTTGGATGGCGCCGGCAACGGACGGGCCGTCGCGCCTGACCCGTCGAGCGCAATGAACCACGCCGGCGCGCTGTGGTTCAGGTGGCCGCGGCTGTGGCGCTCGTCCGAGTCCGTGATGGGAGTCCGCCTGGGCTTCCGACCGGCGCTCGGGCAGCGACCCGACGGGACGTGGCGGTACCAGCCCGACGCCATGCTCGAGGACCAGAACGCCATCGACGCGCTGTGCCGCCTGGCGCTGGCAAACCTCGCCGCGCTTGACGACGTCGGTCCGCTCGTCGTCGAGGTCGACGGGACTCGCGTCCCGCTGGGTGACGACGGCTCCTTCGCAGCCGAGCCCGGCGCATTCGTGACCGCCCGCAGCGGCACCCTCGCCACTCGCGTCCGGGTCCCGTTCAGCCCTCCGCTCGACGACCCCCGATTTGCGTAGCGGCGAGGGGTTCCGGCTCCAGCGCAGCCCTGAACAAGCTGCGGATGTGGTCGAGGCGGGCGGCGAGGGCGTCGGGCGACATGGGGTCGCGGTCGAGCAGCCCGAGCAGGAAGGGCGCGTCGCTGAAGTAGCTGAGCAGGGCGCCGTACCCGGTGACGATCAGTTGCTCGGCGTCGTGGTGCCGGAACCGACCCGCGTCCATCTCGCGCTCGAGGTACGCCGCCGCCCGTTCGAGCAGCGGCCGTAGGACGGAGCCGACGTCGAGGCCGACGTGGCCGACGCCCTCCAGCGCTTCACGGCGCACGATGCGGACGAAGTCCGGGTTCTCCTGGAAGAACTGGAATGCGGCGGACAGGACGTGGTCCACCTTGTCCCACCCGTCGGGGCCGTCGTCGCTGACCGCCTTTTCGACGCGCTCGCTCCAGTCGCTCAGGATTCGCTCGAGCACCTCTCGGTAGACGGCCTCCTTGGACGGGAAGTGGTGCAGCAGGCTGGGCCGGCGGATGCCCACCTTCCCTGCGATGTCGTTGAGCGATGTGCCCTCGTAGCCGTGCTCCGCAAAGCAGCGCGACGCCTCGTCGAGGATGGCCTCGCGGGTCGACCGGCCAGTGGACGTGACATCGGACACGAGTTGAGGCTACCGGAGCGGGGGGAGCGTTGCCTACCGACCGGTAGGTAGGTAACTTGGTGTCCACATGAAATCGCTCCTCATCGCCCTCGTCGTCGGGTTCGTCGTCGCGCAGGTCGGCACGCTCGTCACCAGCATCTACCTGCATCGGACCTTGTCACACCGGGCGTTGTCGCTGCGGCCCTCGGTGCGATTCGCCTTCCGGGTCCTGCTGTGGATCACCACCGGGGTCCGCCCGCGGCAGTGGGTCGCAGTACACCGCAAGCATCACGCCTTCACCGACGTGGAGGGCGACCCGCACTCGCCGGTGCTCCTCGGCTGGACGCGGGTCCAGCTCGGCAACGTCGGGCTCTACCGGAAGGTGGCGAACGACCCGGAGCAGGTCGCCCGTTACGCCCGCGACCTCCCTCCCGACGCCTGGGATCGCGCCCTCTTCGACCGGGCCTGGCTCGGGCTCAGCCTCGGCATCGGCCTCCTCATGGTTGTCTTCGGCCCGTGGGTCGGACTGCTCGCGGCCGGGTTCCACGCCGGCATCTACCTCATGCTCAACGCGGCCGTGAACGCCGTCACCCACACCTTCGGCCGCCGCCCGCATGCGAACGGCGCCACCAACTTGCAGTGGCTGGCCTTGATCACGTGCGGTGAGGGGCTCCACAACAACCACCACGCCGCGCCGACATCCGCGAAGTTCGCGTTGGCCCGGGGCGAGATCGACCCCGCGTGGCCGGTCATCTCGCTCCTGCGCCGGTTCCGCCTGGCCGAGATCCGCCACGCCGTCGTGAAGCTCAAGGAACCCCGGCAGCCCGCCCGCGCCGCGTAACACCCGACGTCACCGTCACACGACGGGGTGAGGCGCGAGCAGGTGGTCGGGTAGGTTCGACCCGATGCGGATCATCGCGGCGTTGTTCATCGAGGACATCCAGCTGCGCCAAGTCCCGGGGCCGGCGACCCGCATCGACCTCACGGGCGTCCAGTTCTCGGCGGCGGCACCGGAGCCGGTGCCGCTCACCCTGGCCCCGCACCTCGTCGTGCTGGTCTACTGCCCGCCCGACGAGGAGGGTTTCGGCGCCCTCGAGGTCGTGTACATGCGCGACGGCGAGCAGATCGCCCGCAACGTGCAAGCCCTGCAGGTCGAGCCGGGCAAGTTCAACTACCGGCTCGTGCGGGCCGAGCTCGAGTTCGCCGAATACGGCGCGGTCGAGGCGCATTGCCGCATCGACGGTGGAGCGGAGACCATCGTGCCCTACACCCTCCTACCGCCGGCCGAGGGCTGACGAGCAATGGCCGACTTCGCCGCGGCGTTGAGCGAGCATCCGCTCGCCACCCAGGCGGTGGGCGAGGTCGTCGGCTCGGTGCTCGAGAAGCTGGGTGACGGACCCCCGCCGACCCTCGCCGCGGTGTTCGTGACCGCCCCGCACACCGGCGTCATGGCCGAGATCGTGGGCACCGTCCGGTCGGTCCTCGCACCACTGCGGATGATCGGCGCCACGGCGTCGTCGATCGTCGGCGGCGCCCGCGAGGTCGAGGAGAGCGCCGCCGTCGCCGTGTGGGCCGCGCGGCTTCCGGGCCCAGTCGTGCCGGCGCGCATCACGGCCCACCAGACGCCAAGCGGCTGGCTCCTCGGCGGCCTGCCGGAGGAGGCCGGGACCACGCACCCCACGCTCGTCCTGCTCGCCGATCCGTTCACGTTCCCAACCGACGGCTTCGTCACGTCGATGGCCGAGCAGCATCCGACCCTGCGCATCGTGGGCGGCATGGCGTCGGCGGCGCGGGGGCCGGGCGGCAACCGGCTGGTGCTCGACGACGCGATCGACAGCGAGGGTGCGGTCGGTGCCCTCCTACCCGTGGGCGTCACGGTGTCCTCGGTGGTGTCGCAGGGATGCCGACCCATCGGCGACCCGATGATCGTCACCAAGTCCGAGCGCAACGTCGTCTACGAGTTGGCCGGGCGGCCGGCGTTCGAGCGGCTGGTCCGCTTGCTCGAGGGACTCGAACCCGACGAACGGCAAATGGCCCAACAGGGCCTGCATCTCGGAATCGTGATCGACGAGCACAAGGTCGACTTCGAGCGGGGCGACTTCCTCGTGCGCAACGTGCTCGGCGCCGACCGCGACGCCGGCGCGATCGCGGTCGGCGACGAGGTGGAGGTCGGCTCGACGGTGCAGTTCCAGGTGCGGGATGCGGCGTCGGCCGACGAGGACCTCCGAGCCCTCCTCAGCGGCCGCCAGGCCGGCGGCGCGCTCGTGTTCACGTGCAACGGACGCGGCACCCACCTGTTCGGCCGCCCCGACCACGACGCGGAGATCATCGACGCGGCCGTGGCCGGCGGCGCGACCGCGGGCATGTTCTGCGCGGGCGAGATCGGCCCGGTCGGCGGGCGCAGCTTCCTTCACGGATTCACGGCTTCCGTCGTGCTCTTCGACGCGGTTGGCCACGCCGTCCGTGGCTAGCGTCGACACCGTGACCGAGATCGTTTCCGACCCCGACCTCGAGCAGCGCGCCATCAACGTCATCCGCGGACTCTGCATGGACGGACCGCAGGCGGCCAACTCCGGGCATCCCGGCACCGGCATGGCGCTCGCGCCTTTGGCTCACGTGCTGTGGACCCGCATCCTGCGCTACGACGCCGGCGCCCCGGACTGGCCCGACCGCGACCGCTTCGTGCTGTCCGCGGGCCACGCGTCGATCCTGCTCTACTCGATGCTCCACCTCACGGGGTACGGGCTCACGATCGAGGACTTGAAGGCCTTCCGGCAGTGGGGCAGCCGGACACCGGGCCATCCCGAGGTGCACCGTGCGCCCGGCATCGAAGTCACCACCGGACCGCTGGGTCAGGGGTTCGCCAACGGCGTCGGCATGGGGATCGCCGAGCGTTTCCTTCGGACCCGCTTCGGCGCCGACGCCTTCGATCACCACATCTTCGTGATCTGCAGCGACGGCGACCTCGAGGAAGGCATCAGCCACGAAGCGGCATCGTTGGCCGGCCACCTCGGGCTCGGCCGGCTCGTGTACATCTACGACGACAACCACATCTCGATCGACGGCCCGACCGAGCTGGCGCTGTCCGACCGGGCGGGCACCCGCTTCGAGGGCTACGGGTGGCACGTCGACGATATCGGCGAGGCCGCCAACGACACCGGCGCGCTCGAGGCCGCGGTCCGGCGGGCCATGGCCGAGGAGGACCGACCCTCCCTCGTCATCCTCCGCAGCCACATCGGCTGGCCGTCGCCGAAGTTCACCGACACCGAGCACGCCCACGGCAACCCGCTGGGCGAGGACGAGGTGCGGGTGACCAAGGCGATCCTCGGGCTGCCGCCCGACGAGCCGTTCTGGGTGCCGGATGACGTCCTCGACCTCTACCGCAAGGCGGGCGGGCGCGGCCGGGCCGAGCGGCAGGCATGGGAGACGGGGATCGAGGGGTGGGAAGGCGACCGCGCCGCTCTCGAGGCGTGCCTGGCCGGCCGGGGCTATGACGATTGGTGGACGAAGTTGCCGACGTGGCAGCCCGGCGAGAAGGTGGCCACCCGCAAAGCCAGCGGCGCGTGCTTGCAGGCCGCGGTCGAAGTGGTGCCAGGACTCGTCGGCGGGGGCGCCGACCTCACGGGCAACACGGGCACCGTCATCAAGGGCGAGGGAGTGCAGTCGCGCGACGAGCCCGGGGGCCGGCAGATCTACTTCGGCGTCCGCGAGCACGGCATGGGCGGGACGATGAACGGGATGGCGATGCACGGCGGAGTCATCCCGGTCGGCGGCACGTTCTTCGTGTTCAGCGACTACATGCGCGGCTCGGTCCGCCTTGCGGCCCTCAGCGAGGCCCACGTCATCTATTCGTGGACCCACGACTCGGTCGGCCTGGGGGAGGACGGCCCGACGCATCAACCCGTCGAGCAACTGGCCGCGGTCCGGGCGATGCCGGGACTGCGGGTGATCCGTCCCGCCGACGCCAACGAGACCGCCGCCGCGTGGCGAGTCGCCGTGGATTCGCCGGGCCCGACGGCGTTGATCCTCACCCGACAGGACGTACCCGTACTCGATGGCACGGCCGGTCACGAAGGGCTCACTCGGGGCGCCTATGTCCTCCGCCCGGCGGCCGACGACGATCCCGACCTCGTGCTGATCGGCACGGGCAGCGAGGTGTCGGTCTGCCTGGGTGCCGTCGACCTGCTCGAGGCCGATGGTCTCGCGGTCAGCGTCGTGTCCATGCCGTCGTGGGAGCTGTTCGACGAGCAGAGCGACGACTACCAGGAGCAGGTGCTCCCGTCGGGTGTGCCCACGCTCGCGGTCGAAGCGGCGACGTCCTTCGGCTGGGACCGCTGGGCCGACGACAGCGTCAGCCTCGACCGCTTCGGGGCCTCCGCTCCAGGTGCCGTCGCCCTCGAGAACTTGGGCTACACGGCGGCGAACGTGGCGGCGCGCGCCCGGCAGTTGTTGGACGACCTTTCCTACGACGACGAGGAGTCGCGATGACCAAGCTGCAGGACCTTTACGCGCAGCAGCGGCAGAGCCCGTGGCTCGACAACCTGAAGCGGGGGTGGGTCACCGGTGGCGAGTTGCGTCGATGGGTCGACCGGGGCGTGCGAGGGATCACCTCGAATCCCACCATTTTCCAAAAGGCGATCGTGGCCGGCACCGACTACGACGACCAGTTCGGCACACTCGTGCAGCAGGGCGAGTCGATCGTCGACAGCTATTGGGACCTCGTGACCAAGGACATCGAGGACGCTCTGGCGATCATGCGGCCCGTCCACGACGGCAGCGATGGCGAGGACGGGTTCGTGTCCGTCGAGCTCGCGCCGGACCTCGCCCGCGATACCGAAGGCAGCATCGCCACTGCCCGCCAACTCCACGAGCTCATCGCCGAGCCGAACGTGTTCGTGAAGATCCCCGGCACCGCCGAAGGCGTACCCGCCATTCGCCAGATGATCGCCGAGGGTCGCAACATCAACATCACGCTGCTGTTCGGTCTCGCCCGGTACGACGAAGTGATCGAGGCGTACATATCGGGGCTGGAGACGTTCGCCGAGGGCGGGGGCGACCTCCATCAGGTGAACAGCGTGGCGTCGTTCTTCGTGAGCCGGGTCGACACGGAGGTGGACCGCCGCCTCGACGCGCTCGGCACGGATGAGGCGCTGTCCTTGCGGGGACTGGCGGCCGTCGCCAACGCGAAGCTCGCGTACCAGTTGTTCCTCGAACGCTTCTCAGGCCCGCGCTGGGAGACGCTCGCCGCGAAAGGCGGCCGGCTCCAGCGACCGCTTTGGGCGTCCACGTCCGCGAAGAACCCGGCCTATCCGGACACGCTCTATGTCGACACGCTCATCGGCCCGCACACCGTCAACACGATGCCCGAGGCGACGCTGGACGCATTCGAGGACCACGGGGTGCTCGCCCCCACGGTGGAGGACGACGTCGACGACGCCCGGTCGGTGTTCGAGCGCCTCGCCGCCCTCGGCATCGACATGGAAGACGTGAGCCACACGCTCGAGGAGGAGGGGGTGGCGGCGTTCGCCAAGTCCTTCGACGAGCTGCTGACCGCCCTGCAGGCCAAGGCTGACCAACTCGGCAACTAGCGTCCTCGAAGATGAATGGGGAGCTGGTCGTCGTCGAAGACGTGCCGGGCGAGTTCGCCGAACGGGTCATCGAGTCGTTCCACAGTCGGCCCAACGACGGGTATTCCATCGCCCTGTCGGGCGGGGACACCGCCCGCCACTCGTACGAGCGCCTTGCCGAGGACGCGGCGCAGATCGACTGGTGGAAGATCGACGTCTACTGGGGCGACGAGCGCTGTGTTCCGGTCGACCATGCCGACTCGAACTACAAGCTGGCGCGTGACGCCCTGCTCGACCGGGTCGGGGCGGCCAACGCCACGTACCCGATGCGGTGCGACGACGGACCCGACCCGTACCAGCTCCGGATCGGCGAGCTCGGGAAGTTCGACCTGATCCACCTCGGACTCGGCCCCGACGGTCACGTCGCGTCGCTGTTCCCTCGCTCCCCCGCGCTCGAAGCCGACGAGGGCCGGCTGGTGGTCATGAACGAGGACCCCACCGGCACCAACCCGCACCAACGAATGACGTTGACGTTCGCAGGGATTGCACGGGCCCGGCTCGTCCTGTTCACGGTGTCCGGTGACACGAAGCGAGAGGCGTTCGCCAGGGTGGTACGGGGCGAGGACATCCCCGCGTGCCGCGTCCGCGCCGACCGAATCGTGTGGTTGGTCGACCCCGCCGCGGCCCGCGACGCGTAGTCGTCCCGGCGCAGCTACAGCAAGCCCAGCTCGGCCCGCACGCTCCGGTAGAGGTTGACGAGGCGACCGGCCTCGGTCCCGGCCACGAGCGAGTGGACGCCGACGCTCGCGGTGGCGGCGCCGGTGCGGAGGATGAGCCGCTGGAAACCCGGCTCACGCCGAAGCTCGTCCAGCCGCTCACGGTGTCCCTCGATCAGGAAGAAACCGCTGATGCCCCCGAGCTGTCCGTCCGCGAAGAAATACGGGCTGAACGCAGTGATGACGTCGTCGGCGAGGAGGTTGCCAAGGAACCGTGACACCTCGGTGAACGCTTCGACGGCAAGCGCCTCCCGTCCGATGTGCACCGCACCGAACGACAGCATCAGCGCGCCGCTCACGTGCTCGGCCTGCACCGGCACGTCGGGGATCTCGGGATCGGACATGGCGGCGTCCTCCTAAGTGCTCAGGCGATCACGGCGGTGTAAGAGGCGATGCCCTCCTCCGCGACGAGGGGGTTGGCGATCATCGCCCGGTATGGTGCCAGTCCGTGACCCCACCGCTCCCGGATGTGCTCGCGTTCCCCCTCGACGAGCTGCTGTCCCGGGCCCGAGCCGTGCGCGACGAGGCCCACGGCACCAGGGTCACGTTCTCGCCGAAGGTCTTCATCCCGCTGACGATGCTCTGCCGCGACCGGTGCGGCTACTGCACGTTCGCCCAACCGCCCGCCCGTCTGGCATCGCCGTACCTGTCGCCCGACGAGGTTCTCGCCATCGCCCGCGCCGGCGCCGCCCGGGGATGTCATGAGGCCCTCTTCACCCTCGGCGAGCGCCCCGAGGATCGGTATCCGGTCGCCCGCGAGTGGCTCGGGGCGAACGGCTACAGCAGCACGGTCGAGTACCTCGCGGCCATGTGCCGCCTCGTTGTCGACGAGACCGGGCTCCTCCCCCACGCCAACGCCGGCGCCCTCTTCGCCGACGAGCTCGCGGCGCTTCGGTCCGTCGCCCCGAGCCAGGGGATGATGCTCGAGTCGCTCAACCCCGACCTGGCCTGCCATCACGGCTCACCGGACAAGACGCCCGAGCGCCGGCTCGCGACGCTCGCCGCCGCAGGGGTACTTCGCATCCCGTTCACCACCGGCATCCTCGTCGGCATCGGTGAGACGCGCCCCGACCGCGTCCGTGCCCTCGAAGCCATCGCCGAGAGCCATCGCCGGCACGGCCATGTGCAGGAAGTGATCGTCCAGAACTTCCTCCCGAAGCCGGGGACCGCGATGCACAGCGCGCCGCCATGCCCGCCCGACGAGTACCTCGAAGCCATCGCGTTGGCCCGCGTGATCCTCCCGCCCGAGATCCACGTGCAAGCGCCGCCGAACCTGTCCGACGACTTCGGCAGCCTGCTCGAAGCGGGGATCGACGACTGGGGCGGCGTCTCGCCGGTCACGGCCGACCACGTCAATCCCGAGCGGCCGTGGCCGGCACTCGAGCGGCTGCGTGCCGTCACCGAGACTGCCGGCTTCGCGCTCGCGCCGCGGCTCACGGTCTATCCCGGCTACGCCCTCCGGCCCGACGAATGGTTGGATCCCGCGCTCCGGTTTGCGGTGCTCGACCGCAGCGACGCCGAAGGTCTCGGCCGCGACGATCCCGGCTCCTTCTTCCCCGAGCAGATCGCGGCCGCGGTCGACGCGGGCAGTGGTGCGGACGTCGTGCAGATCGGCCGGCGCAACACCGCGTGGTACTCCGGCGCGTCGGGCGCGCCGCCGGTGCTCGTGCCGGGAACCCCACGGGCCGGAGGAGCGGTCGCCGAAGTCCTCGCCGGAGTCCTGCTCGGTCAAGAGGTCGGCGAGGACGAGATCGTGACGCTGTTCGGCGCACGTGGTCCGGAGGTGGCGGCGGCGTGCGAGGTCGCAGACGACCTCCGAGAGCGCACCGTGGGCGATGTCGTCACGTACGTCCGCAACCGCAACATCAACTACACCAACGTCTGCACCTTCAAGTGCCGCTTCTGCGGATTCTCGAAGGGACCCCTGTCGCTCAACCTCCGCGGCCGGCCCTACCTCCTCACGTTGGAGGAGATGCAGGGCCGGGTCGTCGAAGCCATCGAGCGGGGCGCGACCGAGGTGTGTCTGCAGGGTGGGATCCATCCCGACTTCGATGGCGACTACTACCTCGAGGTCACCCGGGCCGTGAAGGCGGTCGCCCCCGACATCCACGTGCACGGGTTCACGGCCCTCGAGGTGACCGAGGGCGCCAAGCGGCTGGGTGAGCCCCTC
>WNGB01000343.1_pt1 | contig 109641 bp, 85 predicted proteins | sample 5400681 | NCBI WGS metagenome assembly WNGB01 (sample SAMN13153367, study PRJNA577476) | soil metagenome | isolation source: 115 cm soil or saprolite under grassland replicate 2 | place: USA:California | collected 2016-06-15 | reverse complement strand
ATCCCAGCCGGCAAGGTACCGGAGGCGGCGGTTCCCCAAACGCCGGTCCCGCCGGTCGGCGCTGCTCCGGCGGGCCAGGCCAAACAATCCAAGTCATCAGCCGCATAGTCGCCTCGCGGCCAGCCCCATCCGGCTCACCGCTAGCCCCATCCGGCTCACGGCTAGTCCCATCCGGCTCACGGCTAGCCCCATCCCACTCAGCGCTTTTCCCGTGATGGAGGTTGCCATCGCCACGCTTCTCGTAAAGCCGCAGGGCGATGTCGTTGACAAACCACTTCCCGATCAGCCTGAACCGCGCTGGCCGTACCAGCATCGGGCCGGCCGGGGCATAACCCACGTGCACCACCCATACCCGCTCAGCCGTGCGTAGCCGCCGTTCGATCGTAGCCACCGGGATTTCCGTGCCGCTCAGGTTGCCCGCCGCCACCGCCGACTTGGCCAGCCCGACGTCACGCAGCTTGGTGAATCCGTAGCGATACGCGGCGCCAATATCCCTGGCGCCGGGTTTGCGGTACACGACGGCATCCCCGGGCCGGGCCAGCACCCGCAGCAACCGGGCGGCGGCCTTGATGTCGTCGCCGTGCCCCCAGGGCTGGCGGATCGCATGCTGCATCGGCAATGCGAGCAGCACGAGCATGCTCAAAGCGGCGATGCGCCAGTACTTGCCCTGGATCGTGAGCCCCGCGCCGGCGAGCAGTGCAACCGCTGGCAGGCAGAAGACCACGTAGCGGTCCACGTAAACGGGCTTGATTTCGGACACCGACATCAATAGGCACACCGGCATCACCAGCCACGGCCCTGCCAGCCAGATGACAGGTCTGCCTGCTGCCCGGCCGGTGCGGCCGCGCTGGCCGCGGTCGGTGGTCCCGGCGCCGCGCTGGCCGCGGTCGGTGGCCCCGGCGATGCACAGCGCGGCCACGAGTAGGAATGCCGCGCCAGATCCTGTGATCATGGTGACGAGCGCAAACACATCGGCCAGCCTGGGCCGCATCAGCCAGGCAAGCTGCTGGCGCTCGGACCAGGCCAGCGCCGCGATCGGCAGCACCGCGGCGCAGGCCGCCGCCGCCGCGACTGGCCAGCCTCGACCGGTGCCGGACCTTGCTGCCCGGCGCCGCCAGGCGGTGAGCGAAACGGCGTGGGCGGGGATGATCAGCAGGGCGAAGAAGTTCAACAGGCCGAGCGCGGTGAGTGCCGCGCCGTACGGGATCAGCCAGCGGCGTCCCGGCTCCTCGATCAACCGGATCAGCAGGTAACTCGCCAGCACCGCGACGGCCGTCACGAGCGCATAGGAGCGGGCCTCTTGGCCGTACCTGCTTGTCATCGGCAAAGTCGCGAAGACAAGGCCTGCGAGCAGGCCCGTTGGCCAGGACCCGAGCCGCCGCCCGATCAACGCAACGCCGAATGCGGCCATCGTCATCGCGACCGCTGACGGGAAACGCATCACGAACTCACTGGTCCCGAACAGGTGCACCACAGGCCACATCATCAGGTAGTAGGTGCCGTGCACGGCGTCCACGTGGCGAAGCATCCGCAGCAGTTCGGGCAGCGACCGCCGCGTGGCCGTTAGCGTGGCGGCTTCATCCCGCCAGAACGACGCTGAGCCGATGCCGGCCAGCACCACGGTCAGCGTCGCCAAGGGCGGCAGGGCGAGCGTCCACCGGCGGCCGCGCTGCCGCCGGCCAGCGACGTCGGCAGTCGGCCTGCCGCGGCTATGAATGGCTACCGCAGTCGGCCAGTCCCGGCTGCGGGTAGCTTCGGCGGCTTGATCAGCGATATTGACTCCCCATATCACCTGGCCTTATCACCTGGCCTTGGATGCGGCCCGGACACCTCCCTGAGGGTCTTCGCATCACATCACAGCGGCGATGAGAGGCGCGGGCAGTTGCTGACGTGGCTGCGGACGCAATTCGTTTCGAGCTTGCCCCCGAGTGCCCATAGGCTTTGCGCATGCCTTCGCCAAGCAGCCACATCCTGACCGCCCCGGCATGGCCATACGCCAACGGGCCGCGCCATATCGGGCATGTGTCCGGGTTCGGCGTGCCCTCTGACATGTTCAGCCGGTATCAGCGCATGGCGGGCCAGCAGGTTCTGATGGTGAGCGGCACCGACGAGCACGGCACGCCGATTCAGGTGCAGGCCGACGCGGAGGGCGTCAGCGCGAGGCAGCTTGCCGACCGCTACAACCGGGTGATCGCCGAAGACCTTTGCGCACTCGGCCTCTCGTACGACCTGTTTACCCGCACAACCACGCGCAACCACTACGCGGTCGTACAGGAGTTGTTCACCGGCCTGCTCAACAACGGTTACATATTCCCGAAGGCCACGCTCGGTGCTATCTCCCCGTCGACCGGGCGCACGCTCCCGGACCGCTACATTGAGGGCATCTGCCCGATCTGCGGATACGAGAGCGCACGCGGCGACCAGTGCGACAACTGCGGGAACCAGCTCGACCCCACGGACCTGATCAGCCCCCGCTCCCGTATCAATGGCGAGAAGCCCGAGTTCGTGGAGGCCGAACATTTCTTCCTCGACCTCCCCGCCTTCACCGACGCACTAGGGACCTGGCTGCAGAGCAAGAAAGGCGCGTGGCGGCCGAACGTGCTCAAGTTTTCGCTCAACCTGCTCAAAGACCTGCAGCCACGCGCGATCACCCGGGACCTGGACTGGGGGGTGCCCGTCCCGCTCGACGGCTGGCGAGATCGCCCGGACAAGCGAATTTACGTGTGGTTCGACGCGGTGATCGGCTACCTGTCCGCGTCGGTGGAGTGGGCTCGCAGGTCAGGCGACCCGGACGCGTGGCGGTCCTGGTGGCAGTCGCCGGACGCGGAGTCTTACTACTTCATGGGCAAGGACAACATCGTCTTTCACGCCGAGATTTGGCCCGCCATCCTGCTTGGTTATAACGGCGGCGGAAACCGCGACGGCAAACCGGGTGAGCTCGGTGCACTCAACCTGCCGACCGAGGTCGTGTCCAGCGAATACCTCACCATGGAGGGACAGAAATTCTCGTCCTCCCGCAGTGTTGTGATCTACGTGCGCGATTTCCTTTCGCGCTACGACGTGGACGCGCTGCGCTACTACCTCGCGGTCGCCGGCCCGGAGAACCAGGACACCGACTTCACCTGGAGCGAATTCGTTCGCCGCAACAACGACGAGCTCGTGGCGAACTGGGGCAATCTCGTGAACCGTGCCGTCTCGTTCGCCGCGCGCAACCTCGGTGAGGTGCCCGCGCCGGGTGACCTGGCCGATGTTGACCGGGCAATCCTCGAGCGCTCCCGGCAATCGTTCGAGACCATCGGCTCGTCTCTTTCCCGCTGCCGTTTCAAGGCCGCGATCAACGACGCGATGCGCACGGCTGGGGAGGCGAACAAGTACCTCTCCGATCAAGCGCCGTGGAAACTGCGGGAGTCCGAACCCGACCGGATGCGGACGATCATGCATGTGGCGTTGCAGCTCGTGGACGACGCCAAGACGCTGCTCACCCCGTTCCTGCCGCATTCGGCGGAGAAGGTGTACCAGATGCTCGGCGGGACGGGCAGCTGGTCAGGGATGCCGGAAATCCACGAGGTCGATGACCTCGACGCGCCCGGCGACCGGCCGTACCCGGTACTCACAGGAGATTACCGAACGGCTGCGCGGTGGGAATCGCGCCCGATCCGTGCGGGCACGCCACTGCAGCCGCCGACGCCGTTGTTCGCCAAGCTTGATCCGTCTGTCGCCGACGAAGAGGTCGCCAAGCTGACGAACCAATGACGCTGTTCCCTCTTAAAAACCCACCCGCCCTAGGGGGCGATGCCCCACTGCCGATCTTGGCAGGTTGTCAAGGCCTACGGGAGGGCTGAACGAAGATCTGTGGACAACGTGAACGCAAGCGGTAGAGCCGGCCAGGACGTCGGCGAGGTGTTCGACAGTCATTGCCACCTTGATCTGCTCGAAACGCCGGTGCGGCAGGTGCTTGCTGAGGCCCGCGCGGCGGGCATCAGCCGCGTCGTGACCGTGGGATACGACATCTCGTCTTCGCGCTGGGCGGCACAGTGCGCAACGGAGCATCGTGACGTCTACGCCGCGGTCGCCATCCACCCGAACGAGACCGCGCGGTCGGCGGACGGGGCGTTCGACATGATCAGGGGCCTCGCCGGGCTCCCACAGGTGCGGGCGATCGGCGAGACCGGCCTCGACTACTACCGGGACTGGTCAGATCCGGCGATTCAGCGGCAATGGTTCCGCGCGCATATCGAGCTGGCCAAGCAGGAGGGCAAGCCGCTCGTCATACATGACCGCGACGCGCACGACGACGTACTGCGCATCCTCGCCGATGAGGGCGCGCCACGGCAGGTCGTTTTCCACTGTTTCTCCGGCGACAAGGAGATGGTGAAAACCTGCGCAGACGCTGGCTACTTTATGAGCTTCGCCGGGAACGTGACCTTCTCCAGTGCCGGCCCGCTTCGCGAGGCCGCTGGGCAGGTGCCGGTTGACCTGCTCTTGGTGGAGACCGACGCGCCGTATCTGACGCCGGTGCCGCACCGCGGCAAGCCAAATGCGCCTGCCTATATCCCGTACACCCTTCGCTGCCTGGCGGAGGTCCGCGGAGCTGACCCGGCCGAACTTGGCGCGGCGATCGCGGCGACCGGCGGGCTCCTCTTCGGGCCCTGGTGACCGGGTCCGCCGCGCAGGACCCACCGGGGGATCGCACGCCGCACCCGCCCGGGCTCGCAAAGGCGCGACTGCTGGGGCCCGCCGACATCCGTGCCATGGCGCGCCGTCTGAATGTCCGCCCGACCAGGCGGCTCGGCCAGAACTTCGTGGTCGACCCTTCGACGGTGCGCCGGATCGTCAGGATCGCGGCGCTGGTACCTGACGATGTCGTGCTCGAAGTGGGGCCGGGCTTCGGTTCTCTCACCCTGGCGCTGATCGCTGTGGCCAGCAAGGTCGTGGCGATTGAAGTGGACAAGACGCTCGCGGAGGCACTGCCCGGCACGGTGGCTGAGCTGTCGCCGGGGTTCGCTCGCCGCTTGACCGTGGTCGCCGGTAACGCGGCGCGGGTCGGGGTCATCCCGGGCGAGGTTCCAAACGTTCTTGTCGCGAACCTGCCTTATAACGTCGCGGTTCCTGTCGTGCTGCATCTGCTCGCCAGCACGGCCTCGCTGGCCCGGGGTCTTGTCATGGTTCAGGCGGAGGTCGCCGACCGGATGTGTGCGCAGCCAGGCGGCGCAGCGTACGGCGTGCCGTCCGTCAAGCTGGCCTGGTTTGCCGCGGCCCGCCGGGCCGGCCCGGTGCCGAGGACCGTGTTCTGGCCTGTTCCCGGGGTCGATTCCGGCCTGGTGGCGTTCACGCGGCGCGACCCACCCGACACCAGCGCGGCCCGCGACGAGGTCTTCGCCGTCATCGACGCCGCGTTCGCGCAGCGGCGCAAGACACTGCGCGCAGCGCTGGCAGGTTGGGCGGGATCTCGGTCTCAGGCCGGACGGCTGCTCGACATCGCGGGAGTTGACCCGCGGTTGCGCGGCGAAGAACTCGGGGTTGCGGACTTCGCGAGGATCGCGGCCGCCAAAAAAGCGGCGGGGGAAGATACGATCATTTGATCGTGACCGGTTTGACCGCCCGCGCCCCGGCGAAGCTCAATCTTCAGCTATCCGTGGGGCCACTGCGTCAGGACGGATTTCATGATGTCGCCATCATCTACCATGCGGTGTCACTGTACGACGAGGTAACGGTGCGCCCGGCCGGCCGGATTACGGTCCACGTCGAAGGCGAGGGCGCAGACCAGGTCCCCCCCGGCCGCAGCAATCTGGCCGCGCGGGCGGCGATCGCATTGCGGCGGGTGACCGGCATCAGGGACGGCGCCAAGATTGCGATCCGCAAACGGATCCCCGTGGCGGCTGGCCTGGCCGGTGGCAGTGCCGACGCTGGCGCGGCGTTGGTCGCCTGCAACAGTCTTTGGCAGACGGGACTCAGCCATGCCGATCTGTCGGAGCTGGCTGCGGGCCTCGGCAGCGACGTGCCCTTCAGTGTCGCCGGCGGCACCGCCGTCGGTCTTTCCCGAGGCGAGCGGCTTACGGCAGCGCTGGTCAGCGGGCGATATCACTGGGTGCTTGCCATCGCCACTGAAGGGCTTTCCACCGCCGCGGTTTACTCGGAGTGCGACAGGCTTCGTGGACTCGGCCCGGCGAGCGACGGGCAGGCCAGCGGCGGCCGCGTGCCACGCTCCCGCCCCGGCGTGAGCCGCGATCTCCTCGTCGCGCTGCGCTCGGGTGACGCGGCGGCCGTAGGCGCATTGCTATGCAACGACCTGGAGCCTGCTGCGCTGTCGCTTCGGCCGGAACTTCACCGCGTGCTGACCGCGGGCCGGGACTACGGCGCACTCGGAGCTATCGTGTCCGGTTCGGGTCCGACGTGTGCGTTCCTCGCCAGTGGACGCGAGAATGCGCTCGACCTGGCCGCCGCGCTGACCGGGGCTGGCGTGTGCCGGTATGTGACAGCTGCCCAAGGCCCAGTGCCTGGCGCCATGGTCATCGCGCAGCCGGCCGACCGGCCAGGCAGCGGGTGAGCTGGTCTGGCGCCATGGCGAATCTCGTCAACCTGGAGAGCGTCAGCAAGGCATACCGCCCGCTTGTACTGCTCGACAGCGTCTCCCTCGGCGTTGCTGCCGGAGAGCGAATAGGTGTCGTTGGCCGTAATGGTGATGGCAAGACGACGCTGGTCTCGGTGCTGGCCAGGGCGATCGAGCCCGATTCCGGCCGGGTTGCGCACGCCCGCGGCCTGAGAATTGGCTACCTCCCGCAACATGATGGCGCCGACGGCACTGTTCGAGAGATGGTGCTCGGCGCTCGGCCCGATTACGACTGGGCCGGTGACGCCCGCGCCCGTGAGGTGATGGCGGCGCTGCTTCCCGGTGTCGGACTGCACGCCGCGGCGGCCCAGCTGTCCGGGGGCGAGCGCCGCCGGGCGGGACTCGCTCGGCTCCTTGTCGCCGACCCGCAGCTGCTTGTGCTCGACGAGCCGACCAACCACCTCGACCTTGAGGCCATCAACTGGCTCGCCACCCACCTGCGCAAGCGCGGCATTGCGGTCGTCATCGTGACACATGACCGGTGGCTGCTCGATGCCGTGTGCGAGCGGACGTGGGAGGTTGCCGACGGGCACGTTTATTGCTACGACGGCGGCTACTCCGAATACGTCCTGGCCAAGGTGGAAAGGGAACGCGTGGCCGCAGCAGCGCAGCGCCGGCGGCGCAGCCTGCTCCGCAAGGAACTTGCCTGGCTTCGTCGCGGCCCGCCGGCACGGACTTCGAAACCGAAGTTCCGGTCAGCGGCGGCGGCCGAGCTCATTGCGGACGAGCCATCGCCGCGTGACCGCGTTGAGCTGGCCCGGCTGGCCACTGTACGGCTCGGCCGCACCGTGCTCGGCCTGCAGGACGTGACCGTCCGAATTGGCGACCGCACGATCCTTGACCATGTGAGTTGGCAGCTTGGGCCAGGCGACCGCGTCGGCGTGCTTGGCGCCAACGGCAGCGGTAAGACCACCCTGCTGCGGTTGCTCGACGGGACTGTGCAAGACAACGCCGAGATCGGAGTAACGGGTCACGTCACGCGCGGCAAGACGGTCCGGGTCGCACATCTGTCGCAGGAATTGGCCGAGCTGGACCCGTCGAAGCGAGTCATCGAGGCCGCCGAGGAGGTGCGCCGACAGGCGCACGTAGGGAAGCGCGAGCTGTCCGCCAGCCAGCTTCTTGAGCGGCTGGGGTTCGCAGGTGGGCACCAGCGAACGATGGTCTCGGCCCTTTCCGGCGGCGAGCGGCGCAGACTGCAGCTGCTGCGGCTGCTGATGAACGAGCCCAACGTGCTGCTGCTCGACGAACCGACGAACGATCTCGACGTTCCGACTCTCACCGAACTCGAGGACCTGCTTGACGACTGGCCGGGCTCGCTCGTTGCCGTCAGCCACGACAGGTACTTCCTCGAGCGGGTCACCGATCACGTGCTGGCCCTGCGCGGCGACGGCCGCCTCGCCTTTCTCGGCGGCGGCGTCGATGAATACCTCGCCATGATCGAACGCAAGGAGATGGCCAGGGTCGAGCGCCGCCTCGATCGGCTGCACAACGAAGAAGCGGAACTCGCCGCGTCAATGGGTGAGCAAGCCAGCGATTACCAAAGGCTTCTCGAGCTCGGCGACCGGCTGCGCTCCGTCCAGCAGGAGAGATCCGGCCTCGAAGAACGCTGGCTCGCCCTCGCCGAAGACATCAAGGAATAGGCGGACCTTTGAGAGCCGCTCGGCCGCTGGTCTTGTTACCGGTCAGCTATGCGAGCGACAACGAAGACTCGGCGGAACGGCAGCATGGTCCCGTAGCCGTGCGGTGGATATGCGGTGCGCAGGCGGCTCGCGTACGCCTTGAGGAACTCGTCGGCCTGGTTGGGCGGCAGCGCGGCGATGACCGGGCGGAGCCCTGAGCCCTTGTACCACTCGAGAACGGGATCATCGCCCCGCAGTACGTGCAGATAGGTGGTCTCCCAGGCGTCCACCTCACAACCTGCACGGGCCAGCAGTTCGAGGTAGTCGCCCGGGTCATCGGTCTGCCTGGCGGTGATCACATCGGCAAGCGACTCGCGCCAGCGCGGTGACGCCGCGAGTTCACGGAGGATCTGGTGACTAGGCTGGTCGTGGTTGCCAGGTACCTGAATTGCGAGCCAGCCACCCGGGCAGAGCATTCCGGCCCAGCGCGGCAACAGGTTCCGGTGGCCGGGGATCCACTGCAGCACGGCATTGCAGATGATCACCTCGGGCGGTCGAGCGGGTGCGAAATCCCGCACGTCGCCGAGCTGAAAGGTGAGCGAGCCGCCCCCCGCATGCTGGCGGTCTCGCGGCTGCGCCTCCGCCGCCGTCAGCATCTCCACCGAACTGTCCACGCCCACCACCTCAGCAGCAGGCCAGCGCCTCGCGAGAGCTGCGGTCAAGTTACCCGGGCCGCAGCCGAGGTCCACTACGTAGCGCGGGGCGGCGGCGCCAACCCGGGCCAGCAGCTCGAAGAACGGCCGTGAGCGCTCATCGGAATAGCGCCGGTACTGCGCCGGATCCCACATCCTCACCCCTAGTTGCTTGACATCAAGGCGAATTCTTGGTGCGCTTGTCTCTCGATGTCAAGAGATATACTGCCGGTCATGAGCGGGGCGGTGGGACGCGCGGAACAAGCGAGCGGGCCGGTGCGGCGCGCGGAAGGCATGAGCGGGCCGGTACAAGACAAGGCGGCTCAGCACGAGCCGATCACCGACGAAGTGGACCAGCTTGTGCAGGAGTGGCGCGTTCAGCGGCCCGATCTCGACGTCGCCCCACTTCACGTCCTGAGCCGGATCTGGCGGCTCGCCAGGCACCTAGACCGCGCGCGAGCTTCCGCGTTCGCCGGCCACGGGCTCGAACCCTGGGAGTTCGACGTGCTGTCCTCGCTGCGCCGTCAGGGCCCGCCGTACCAGCTCAGCCCGGGCAGCCTGCTCAGAGCCACGATGGTCACGTCAGGAACGATGACGAACCGGATCGACCGCCTGGAAGCATCCGGGCTTGTCCACCGCAGGCCAGACCCGCAGGACAAGCGGGGAGTCCTCGTCTCGCTCACAGACAAGGGGCTGGAACGAGTCGACCATGCCCTGGCGGACCTGCTGAGCCGCGAGCACGCACTGCTCGACGGGCTCAGCCAAACGCAGCGGGAAGAGCTCGGGTTCCTGCTTCGCCGCCTGCTCGCGCCTTTCGATACCGAATCGCGCTCACGGGAGTGACGCGTCGGGGGTGCCCTGGACGCGCCAGGCGGCGCCGTGGGAACGTGACTCCTTCTCCTTCCGCTGTCGCCGCCGGTCGCCCCGCGCCGACAGCCGCGGGGCGGTGTCCAGGCCAGACAGCCCGTTCCAGGCGAGGTTCACCAGGTGCGCGGCGACCTCATCGGGCTTCGGCCTGCGTGCATCGAGCCACCACTGGCCGGTGAGCGCGACCATTCCGACCAGCATCTGCGCGTACATGGGTGCGAGCTGAGGATTGTAGCCACGGAGCTTGAACTCCGCACCAAGTATGTGTTCGACCTGGCTGGCGATGTCGCTGAGCAGGCTGGCGAACGTCCCGGTGCCCGAGGCGGCGTGTGAGTCACGCACCAGGATGCGGAACCCATCGGCGCTGTCCTCGATGTACTCGAGAAACGCTATGGCCGCGCCCTCGAGCTTCTGCCGGTAGTGGCCCTCGGCGAGGGATGCGGTGACCATGTTGAGCAACCGCTGCATCTCACGGTCAACGACCACGGCGTAGAGGCCCTCCTTGCCGCCGAAGTGCTCATAGACAACCGGTTTCGAGACCCCGGCCCGGGCCGCGATCTCCTCGATCGAGGCGCCATCGAAGCCGCGCTCGGCGAATAGCCGACGACCGATCCCGACCAGCTGCTCTCTGCGCTCGGCCCCGGTCATCCGCTTTCTGCGTGATCTCGGTGAATCGCTCACCTGTCAATCATCGGCGACTGCGGCGGCCGTCCTCGCGGTTTCGCGGCGCAGCCGGGTCATCGAACCCAGCTTCCGTCCAGCGGAACCCGTCTGCTTTGGGCCAAGGCGTGTCGCGTCGGGCCAGCGGACGTTGTAGGCGAGCCCGAGCTTCTCCAGCATCCAGATGACCCGTGCACCCGGGTCGATCTGCCCCTTGAGGGCCCCATGACGTGCGCACGTGGGATCGGCGTGGTGCAGGTTGTGCCAGGATTCACCGAACGAGGCGATCGCCAGAAATGCCACGTTGCGGGACTTGTCCCGCACTTCGAACGATTCCTGGCCAAACGTGTGGCAGATCGAGTTGATGGACCACGTGACGTGGTGCAGCGCCGCCACCCGGACCAGCGTGGCCCAGAAGAACGCGGTGACCGCACCTGGCCAGGACATTGACCACAGGCCGCCGATCGCCGCCGGTAGCAGCAGCGAGACGGCGACGATCCTGGGGAACGACAAAGAGATGCGGCGCATATCGCGGTCAGCGAGCAGGTCGGGGCAAAATCGCTGCTTCGATGTCCTGTTGGGGTTGAACATCCAGCCCATGTGGGCGTAAAGGAGCCCCTTAGTGAGCGCCTTCCAGTCGTTGCCGAAACGCCACGGTGAGTGCGGGTCGCCTTCACGGTCGGAGTACTTGTGGTGGCGGCGGTGGTCGGCCACCCAGGTCAGCACGGGGCCCTCGATGGCCAGGCTGCCGGCAATCGCAAGCGCGATCCGCAGGGACCTTTTGGCCTTGAACGAACCGTGCGTGAAGTAGCGGTGGAACCCGACGGCGATACCGAGGCCAGAGACGACGTAGAAGACCAGGCCAATGACGATGTCGTGCCAGCCAAGCCCCCAGCCCCAGGCGAACGGTATGACGGCCAGCACGGCGGCGAAAGGTATGGCGACGAAAAGCCCGATCAGGACGCGCTCCGAGGTGGCCGCGGGCTCAGGCTCGATTTCCGGTGGGGATGCGGCGCGGCCGGGCTGGGACTGCGGTGTGGCCGTGCCAGGTGCCGCTTTCCGCGGTTCGAGCAGCGCGCTGTTGCCTGATGTTGTTGGGGACGTAGCTGTCATAGCACTCCCTTCGGCGCATTCGCTGCGCTGTCGTTGTTGTGGTCGTGGTCTTGTCACCGTTACCCGCATGACGCCTACGTAACCGTAACCTACGCAGACGTAGGTTAGACAAGGGCTGCGGCACAGATTTAACGAAGTTGTCGATGGGCTCATACCGAACGGCTGCCGCAGGCGTCTCACCATCCAAGACAACGATCACGCCTACGGTGTGCCGCTCGCGACGCCGTCGGCCAGTCGTCGCACCGCGTATTACGGGGTCACGCCCGCGCTGTCGGTAGGGTGGGAGTCGAACTTTCCCGGATCGTCTAAGCGGCAGGACACCAGGTTTTGGTCCTGGGAATCGGGGTTCGAGTCCTCGTCCGGGAGCAGGGTAACCAGGTTCGACGCCTGTGCGCGCCTGCCATACGTGAGGGCGCGACGTGCGGGTATCCTGCGAGAGTCGGGCGCGTGAACCGGAAGCTGGCCGCCCCGCGCCTGCCTGATCACCGGCCGCGACAGCCAAGGAGCTTTCGGAGTGAGCCTCAGCCGCCCGGCAGCCGTGATCGTCCTCGCCGCGGGCGAGGGCACGCGCATGAAGTCGCGAGTGCCCAAGGTCCTGCACACGTTGTGCGGCCGGACGATGCTCGGTCATGTGCTCGCGACGGTGGCAGAGCTCGACCCGGAGCGCCTGATCGTCGTGGTAGGCCACGGGCGCGACCTGGTTGGCGCCCATCTTTCCGAATGCGCGCCGCAGGCCAGCGTCGTTGTCCAGGAGCGGACGGGCGGTACCGGTCACGCGGTGCGGACGGTAATGGACGCCGTAGGCGGCATTGACGGCACCGTGATCGTCACCTACGGTGACACCCCGCTGCTGAGGGCCGAGACGCTGGCGCGGCTGGCGGGCGAGCACGCGGAAGCGGACAACGCGGTGACTATTCTCGCCGCGCAGCTCGCTGATCCGACTGGTTACGGCCGCATCATCAGGGACGCTGACGGGGCGGTGGCCGAGATCGTGGAGGAGCGGGACGCCACCACGATCCAGCGCGCCATAACCGAGATCAATTCTGGTGTCTACGCATTCAAGGGTGCGCTGCTCGCCGACGCCGCCAAGCGCGTGTCCACGAATAACGCGAAGGGCGAGGAGTACCTCACCGACGTCGTTGGGATCCTGCGCGGCGACGGCCAGCGTGCCGGGATCGTGCTCGTCCGCAACGCCGCCGAAGTCGAGGGAGTCAATGACCGCACCCAGCTCGCGCGGGCCCGTCGCCTCTACAACGAGCGGCTACTCACCTACTGGATGCTTGCTGGTGTGACGATTGTCGATCCCGCCACCACCTGGATTGACGCGGACGTGACCCTTGAGCCCGACAGTGAGATCTGGCCAGGCACGCACCTGGCGGGGCGCACGGCCGTCGGCGCAGGCGCCCGGATCGGCCCAGGGTGTGTGCTCACGGACACGATCGTCGCCGAAGGTGCCACAGTGACACAGGCCGTATGTGACTCAGCGGAAATCGGGCCTGGCGCCTCCGTTGGCCCGTTCGCATACCTGCGGCCGGGCACCTCGCTCGGTCCGGGTGCCAAGGCGGGCAGTTACGTGGAGCTGAAAAATGCCGTGGTGGGTGCGGGCTCCAAGGTGCCGCATCTTTCATATGTCGGTGACGCCGAGATCGGCGAGCAATCCAACATCGGCGCGGCTACCGTGTTCGTCAACTACGACGGAGTCGCCAAGAACCGCTCCACGGTCGGTGATCACGTACGTGTGGGCAGCGACACCATGCTCGTGGCACCGGTGAATATCGGCGACGGCGCGTACACGGCGGCGGGCTCCGTCATCACACATAACGTTCCGCCCGGTGCCCTGGCGGTCGCCCGAGCGCATCAGCGGAACATCGAAGGCTGGGTGGCGCGCCGACGGTCGGGGACGCCTGCGGCTCGGGCGGCGGAGGCTGCCCTGCGCCTGGCGGCGCAGCGCGGCGACGCTGAGGGTGGACAGGCCCAGCCAGGGCAGGCCAAACAGGGCGACGAAGGGGGAGGCGAGTGACGGGCATTACCGCGACGGGAGCAAAGCGGCTGCTGCTCTTTTCCGGGCGCGCATTCCCTGGGCTTGCGGAGGAAGTAGCCGGATGCCTGGGTATCGAACCAACACCCACCACACTGCGCGATTTCTCCAACGGCGAGATCTTCGTCCGTTTCCTCGAGTCCGTGCGGGGATGCGACGCATTCGTGCTGCAGAGCCACACCGCGCCGATCAACCGCTCCATCATGGAACAGCTGATCATGGTGGATGCGCTCAAGCGCGCCTCCGCCAAGCGGATCACCGTGGTCATGCCGTTCTTCGGCTATGCGCGCCAGGACAAGAAGCACCGCGGCAGGGAGCCGATATCGGCACGGCTGATGGCCGACCTGTTCGCCACGGCAGGCGCTGACCGGCTGATGGCTGTCGACCTGCACACGTCCCAGATCCAAGGGTTCTTCAACGGGCCTGTTGACCATCTGTTCGCGTTGCCGATCCTTTCCGAGTACATCGAGCGAAGGATCCATCTTGGCCGCGCGATTGTCGTGGCGCCGGACGCTGGGCGGGTTCGGGTGTGTGAGCGCTGGACCGACCGGCTCGGCCTGCCGCTCGCCATCATCCACAAGCGGCGTGACCCGGACGTACCGAACGACATCAAGGTGCATGAGGTCGTTGGCCAGGTCAAGGACTGCACGTGCATTATCGTCGATGACATGATCGACACCGGCAGCACGCTCGTGAAGGCGGCCGAAGCGCTCTTGGAGCAGGGCGCCGCGCGGGTCATCGCGGCAGCTACCCACGGCGTGCTGTCTGGGCCTGCGGTGGATCAGCTGAAGAACTCGAAGATCGACGAGATCGTGGTCACCAACACGCTGCCGATCGCGCATGACAAGCGGATCGACAAGCTCACCGTCTTGTCGATCGCGCCGCTGATCGCCCGCGCGATCACGGAGGTGTTTAGCGACGGCTCTGTGACGAGCCTCTTCGAGGGCCAAAGCTGACCGGAGCGATCAGAAACCGCCCGGGCGGCGTGCACGGAGGCCGCGCGGACTTCCCCCGGCGGGCGTGATCCCCGACCAATCCGCGCGGCCCCATAGGTGACCGTGTCCCCGGCCCCGCGTTACCCCGTGTCGTGAACGGGAACCGCGGCCACCCGTCCACGAAGACCCGGGCGTCGGCAAAATGGTCTCGCGGGTGGATCGGCGAGGATCTTTGTGCGTTCCTGACTGCGCCCCCGCAAGGCCGTCTAACGCGGTGGGATCTCGCCATCCAGTCGGTTACCTGCAGTAAGCCTCTGCTTTTGTTGGCTTTGTGATCGAGCCTGCCAGGCGCCGCTTTCGTATCCGTTGCGTCACGATTGCCTGGCGAACGAACCGCCGTTACCGTCCTCACGTGACTGGATGTCACCATTGAAGACATGAGCTGCCACGTGGCAGCCGTTATGGACCATTACGTCCGATTAGCGTCGCGTGGTCGGCTTACGCATTGATTGCGTCATGATTAAGTGGGGTAGCCCCGCAATGGGGCGGGGCATGGCACCGGTGACCCTACGAGCGCGGGCGGCATCGTGCGGTTTCGGATTCTCGGACCGCTCGAAGTCTGGTCAGGCCAGGCCTGGAGCGGGATCAGCGCACCCAAGTGGCGCGCCCTGCTCGCTGCGCTACTGCTCAATCCGGGTCAGGTCGTCTCAACGGACCGCCTGACCGATGAGATATGGGGCGATGATCCACCGGCCAAGCCGAGCACTGCGGTCGCGGTGTACGTGCTAAGGCTGCGCAGGCTCATCGGCAACGACGGCACCAAGCTCCTGGTGACCCGGCCGCCCGGATACCTGATCCGGCTGGAGCCGGACGATCTGGACGCGTCGCGGTTCGCTGCCCTGGTGAGCGACGGCAGAAAGGCGTTGCGCGAGGGTGCGGCCGAACGTGCCTCGGCGGTGCTCACCGACGCGCTGGCGCTGTGGCGGGGTCAAGCGCTCGCCGATGTGCGGCCGTCGGAGCTGGTGAGCGCCGAGGCTTCGCGGCTTGAGGAGTCCCGCGTCGCCGCGGTCGAGCTGCGGGTCGAGGCCGAACTCGCGTGTGGCAGAGGCGCCGCGGCGGTGGCCGACTTGCAGCGCCTCGCAGCCGATCATCCGCTTCGCGAGGAACTTTGGGCCCTCCTGATGCGCGCCCTGTGCGCGGCAGGCCGCCAGGCCGAGGCCCTGGACACCTACGAACGAGCCCGCATTGTGATCGCCGAGCAGCTCGGGGTGGATCCTGGCACCGAGCTGAAGGGCGTTTACCGGCAAATCCTCGAAGCCGATTCCGAAACGGCCGTAGCGCCCGCGGTGCCCTCGACCGCACTCTCCGCCGGTCGCGCGCACCCCGCCCTCGGTGCCACAGCCGATCCGGCTGCGCCTGCGCCACTCGTGCCGTCGCAGCTTCCGGCCGACATCCCCGACTTCACTGGCCGCGGCGAGCACGTCAAGTTCCTGAGTGATCTGCTTTCGGACGTACCGGAAGATGACGACCCTGGCGCGGTAGCGGTGGGGCTGGTCGTCGGGACCGGCGGCCTTGGCAAGACGACCCTGGCGGTGCACGCGGCACATCGGCTGCGCACCAGGTTCCCCGACGGTCAGCTGTATATGAACCTGCGCGGGGCGAGCGAGCAGCCGGTGCAGTCCGCGGACGTACTCGCCAGGTTCCTTCGGGATCTTGGCGTGGCCGGATCCAACGTGCCCGTCGGCGAGGACGAGCGCGCGGCACTGTACCGAAGCCGGCTCGCTGGGATGCGGATGCTGATCGTGCTCGACGACGCGAGGGACGCCGCGCAGGTGCGGCCGCTGTTACCCGGCAGCTCGTCCTGCGGCGTGCTCGTCACGAGCCGACATCACGTACCTGGCCTTGTCGGTGCCAGGACTGTGGACCTGGATGTCCTTGATCACAGCGAAGCCCATGCCTTGCTAGTCCGCATCGTCGGTGCCGAGCGGCTAGCGGCCGAGCCAGCGGCGACCACCCAGGTCCTAGCCGCTTGCGCTGGTCTGCCGCTAGCCATCCGGATCGCTGGCGCCCGCCTTGCTGCCCGGGCCAACTGGACGGTCCAGACGCTGGCCAGGCGGCTGACCGACGAACGGCGCAGAATCGACGAGTTCAAGGTCGGCGACCTGGCCGTGCGGGCCTGCTTCCAGGTCAGCTTCAACAGCCTGCCGCGGGCGAGCGGTGGAGCCGTCGATCCGGCCCGGGTCTTCCGCTTGCTCGGCTTGTGGCAGGGCCCCTCCATTAGCCTGCAAGCCGCCGCGGCGCTGCTGGGCGAGCCGGAAGACGACGTGGCGGACGCGCTGGAGGTGCTGGTCGATGCGCACCTCCTGCAATCTCCAGCGGCGGAGCGGTACCGGTTCCATGATCTGTTGCGCGTCTACGCCGCCGAACAGGCCGAATCCGAGGAGATGCAGCAGCACCGTGAAGAGGCCGTGCTGCGGATCCTTATCTGGTACCTCTACACAGCGGCGGCGGCAGACCACCTTATCGCACCCCATCGAGAAAAAGTTCAGCTCGAGCCCCTGCCAGCCGGCTGCCTGCCGATGACCTTCGCCGATATCACATCTGCCATCGACTGGTGTGAGGTAGAGCGCACCAACGTGGTGGCCGCCACTGCGCAGGCCGCAGCATCGGGCCTAAACGAGATTGGGTGGAAACTTCCCGTTGCCGCGAATGGGTTTCTTAATCGGCGTAGCCACTGGGCGGACTGCATCACTACGCACCGGATCGCGCTGGCGAGCACGCGGCAGCTCGGCGACCGCCATGGTGAGGCCTGGGTGCTGAACAACCTTGGCATGGTGTTGATGGACCAGCGCAGGGAGGGCGCGATCAGCTACTACGAGGAGGCGCTAGCTATCCGCCGGGCGATCGGCGACCGGCGCGGCGAAGCACAGGCCGCGAACAACCTCGCTTATACCTATCAGCTCCTGGGACGCGCCGGTGAGGCGATCAATCCGCTGCTGCACGCCCTCGACCTGCAGCGCCAGATCAGGCACCGGTACGGGGAAAGTGTCGCGTTGAGCAACCTTGGCGCGGCATACATAGATCTTGGGCGCGTTGACGAGGCGGCCGAGTGCCTGCGGGAAGCGCTGGCAGTTGCCCGTGAGATCGAATCGCCCCGCGTCGAGGGCTATGTGCTGACCGATCTCGGTCGGGCACGACTCAGTACCGGACGTATCGAGGAGGCGATCGGTTGCCTGCAGCAGGCGATAGAAAGACATCGTCGTGTCGGTGACAGGTCCGGCGAGGCTCGTGACCTCAAATACCTTGGCCATGCACAACAGCGGGCCGGGCGGGCAGCACTGGCACGGCAGGCGTGGAGCGACGCGCACGTCATCTTTCGCGATCTTGGCGACGATGCGCAAGCGGCCGAGGTGCGGGCCGAATTGGAAGTGCTCGTTTCCTAGATGCGCGGCACGGTTAGGGGAATTGGGCGCCTCGATCAGCCACTAATTGGTAATATGCTAACCACCCATAAATAGGTCACGTTCGTCCTGGCTCTCGGGGGTCAGGGCAGGAAAGGACGATCATGGCAGACAAAGAGACCAAAGATCCAGTCCCCCCGACCAAAGAAAAGCCTGCGCCGTCCCATGAAACAGTGCAAGGCGGCAAGGAAGGCACTGCCTCACCTGATCCCTCGCACGAGTAGCGTTCACCAAGATCCGGCTCAAAATACCTAAGTCCGGAAAAGCGTCGCAGAAGGTCAAGCTCCACCGCCCCGCTCGCCCCATGGCGGTCATGCGGTGGAGCTTGACCTTCTCCGCGGCGGCTACAGGCCGAGGTGGCGGTCCCGGAGCCGCTAACGGCCCAGATGCGCGTTAGCCACCGGTTCTCGGCTAAACTCCGAAGACTGCGGCTGGCGGGGATTCCGCAGCCACTTGAGTCCTGCCTGAGCAAAGCATCCGCTTGAGGAGTTACCACCGTGCCCGAGGTACGCATCGCCGCCGAGCCGCGCAGTGAGTTCGGTAAAGGCCCGGCCCGCCGCACCCGCCGTGCGGGCAAGGTGCCGGCCGTCCTTTACGGCCATGGAACCGATCCACGCCATCTCTCCCTACCTGGCCACGAGCTGATGCTGGCGCTCAAGACGCCCAACGTCCTGCTCCGGCTGGAGGGCCTGCCCGGCGGTAGTGAGCTCGCCCTGCCAAAGGCGGTCCAGCGCGATCCGCTCAAGGGATTCCTTGAACATGTCGACCTGCTGATGGTGGCGCGCGGCGAGCAGGTGACCGTCGAAGTGCCTGTCCAGCTGACCGGCGAAATTCTCCCTGGTGGTCTCCTTGACCAGCAACTTATCCAGATTCCTGTGGAGGCCGAGGCCACGAGGATCCCGCAGGGCATCGAGATCGACCTGACCGGCATGCAGGTCGGCGCCGCGGTCCACGCGGCCGATCTGAAGCTCCCCCCCGGCGCCACGCTTGCCACTGACCCGCGGATGCTCGTTCTGCACGTGATTGCCGCCCCGACGGCTGAGCAGATGGAAGCCGAGATTGGCGCTCCGGCTGAGGCGGCGCCCGCTGAGGCGGTGCCTGCCGAGGGAGCTGTGCCCACGCCTGAGCGAACCGAGCCCGAGGGCGAGGGCGAGACTGACACCCGATGATGACGAGACGAGCCCAGCCATGCCCGACGCGCGCTGGCTCGTTGTCGGGCTCGGTAACCCCGGTCCGGAGTACGCCGCCAACCGGCATAACGCCGGATTCATGGTGGTGGACCTCGTTGCCAACCGGATCGGCGCTCAGTTCAAAGGCCACCGCGCCCAGGCCGACGTAGCCGAGGGCAGGCTCGGCTACCCGGGAGCCGGTGGACCCGTCACGATCGCCAAGCCACGTGCGTTCATGAATGTCTCCGGCGGTGCCGTGGCAGCGCTGCGTGATTTCTACAAGATCCCGCCTGACCGGATTGTTGTCGTGCACGACGAACTCGATATCCCGTTCGCCACGTTGCGGGTCAAGCTGGGTGGCGGAGACGGCGGGCATAACGGCCTGCGCTCGGTCAGCCGCACGCTCGGCACCGGCGAGTACTACAGGGTCAGGTTCGGTATCGGTCGGCCGCCTGGACAGATGGACCCGGCCGCGTTCGTGCTGCGGGATTTCTCCCCGGCTGAGCGTCGCGAACTGCCCCTGCTCCTCGACCGCGCGGCAGACGCTGTCGAGACATTGCTACAGGATGGTCTCGGCCGCGCACAGAACATCTTTAACGGGGAGCCAACGCCCTAAGATAGCTGATCATTCCCGACGAACGCACGCAGGACGTCAACCGGTCGAAAGTGGTGCGCGTCTGCTTCACAGGCAGCATGCCGATGGGTGGCGCGGCGAAGTGGGTCCAGGGCAGGAGGGCGGGTCGGGCGTGAGAGAAAGCGGCGCCGTCGCGCGGCGCGACCACCCCGAGGGCGCGCAACGCGGTGGCAGCGCGCGCCGTGGGCATCAGGGTCAGCTCGAGCTGGCGCCGGATCCTGGTGGGACGAGCGCGCCAGAAAGCCCGGCCGTCTGGACCGCAAGGTATCTGCGCGGTGCGGCCGCGGCGGACGTTATTTGCACGCTCGCGGCAGGTGTGCTTGCGCTGCTTGTCCGGTTCGACGGACCCCATCTGCCACGTGACTACCTGATCTTCAGTTTCGGATTGCCGGTGCTTTGGCTGGTGGCGGCCTCGCTTTCCGGCGCGTACGACGCGCGGTTCATCGGGGTCGGATCGGATGAGTTCCGCAGAGTTTTCAATGCCGCCCTGAGCCTCACCGCGGCCGTCGCGATCCTCTCCTATGCGACGAAGACGCAGGTCGCCCGCGGCTATGTGGTCATCGCGCTGCCGAGCGCCACGGTTTTCGTCTTGGTCGCTCGCTACCTGCTGCGTAAGCGGCTGCACCGGATGCGCCGCGCCGGGCTGTGCATGCGCAGGGCCGTGGCCGTCGGTCACCGCGGCACGGTGCACAGCCTCATCACGGAGTTCCGCCGCGATCACTACCACGGCCTGCAGATAGTCGCCGTCTGCCTCCCCGACGGGCGGCTCACCTCGCAGGAGGTCGGGGGCGTGGTGGTGTACGGCAACCTCAATGACGTGGCGCTCGCCGTCCAGCAGTCAAACGCCGACACGGTGGCGGTGGTCGGCTGCCCGGAAATGGACGGCATCCGCCTGCGCACGCTCGCGTGGGAGCTTGAGAAGACGGGAACGGATCTGTGCGTCGCGCCCGCACTGATGGATGTCGCGGGCCCGCGCACAACGATCCGGCCGGTGGCCGGGCTCCCGCTGCTGCACGTGGACCATCCAGAGCTGGCCGGTGCCCGCCAGGTGCTCAAGGCCATGTTCGACAAGGCGGCCGCGGCCGCGGGCCTGTTGCTGCTGGCTCCGTTGTTAGTGGTGATCGCCATTCTCATCAGGTCGCGAGACGGCGGGCCCGTGCTTTTCCGCCAGACGAGGGTGGGCAAGAACGGCCGGATGTTCACCGTGAACAAGTTCCGCACGATGGTGGTCGACGCGGAGGAGCGTAAGACGCAGCTTGCGGCGCACAACGAGCTTGACGGGGTGCTTTTCAAGATCCGCTGCGATCCGCGTATCACCAAGACGGGGATGTGGCTGCGCCGCTACTCGCTGGATGAGCTACCTCAGCTCCTGAACGTGCTAATCGGCGACATGTCGCTCGTCGGGCCCAGGCCTCCGCTGCCCGAGGAGGCGGCGGCCTACGGTGACTACGTACGGCGCCGGCTCGCCGTTACGCCTGGTCTTACCGGTCTATGGCAGGTGAACGGCAGATCCGATCTGTCCTGGGAGGAATCCGTACGGCTCGATCTGCGCTATGTGGAGAACTGGTCGTTCGCGCTCGACCTCCAGATCCTGTGGAAGACTTGGTCGGCGGTACTCCGCGGATCGGGTGCCTACTAGAGCTGACCTGCGGCTAAGCTTTTGGCGGTCAGCTAGCGGGACGCCTGGGCGCCGCCCGGCCAGTCACGGGGCTCGCCCCCGGACCGACGCTGCCGCTACCAGATGGGGCCTGCCTGATGATCGCCGACGATCGCCTGGCGCATGATCTCGCGACCGAGGCGGGAGAGTGCCTGCTCGAACTCCGGCGCCGCCGCGGTTTCGGCGACGCGGCGGCCTTGCGCGCCGCAGGTGACCGGTCTTCCCATGATTTCCTAACGGCTGCGCTGGCGAGTCGCCGGCCTGACGATGCGGTCCTGTCCGAGGAGGGCAAGGACGACCCGGCACGGCTCGCCGCGACACGGGTCTGGATCCTCGATCCCCTGGACGGAACGCGGGAGTTCGGGGAGGAGGGCCGCACGGATTGGGCGGTGCACGTCGCGCTCTGGCAGCGGACCAGCGGCGGCGATGGCCGGCTGGCAGCAGGCGCTGTGGCCTTGCCGGCGCATGGCCAGACGTTCAGCACGCTGCCGGGTCACGTCGGCGCGAACCGGGCCGGGTCGAACACCGATGCGGACGTGCCGCACGGGCTGGGCGCCACGCCAGCGCAGCCGTTCGGGACCATACCGCGCGGTACCACCGCGAGCACGGGGAAGCTGCGCGTGGTCGTCAGCCGAACCAGACCGCCGGAGTTCGTGCGCAAGCTAGCCGCCGAGACCGGCGCCGAACTCGTGCCGCTGGGTTCGGCCGGGGCCAAGATTGTCTTGGTGCTCACCGGCGGGGTGGACGCGTATATCCACGCGGGCGGCCAGCATGAGTGGGACTCCGCGGCGCCCGTCGCGGTCGTGCAGGCGGCCGGCCTGCACGCGTCGCGCATCGACGGGAGACCTCTGGCATACAACCAGCCTGATCCGCGACTGCCGGATATTCTGGTCTGCCGACCGGGTATAGCCGGGCAGTTGCTGGCAGAGATCCGCGCTATACGGGTCAGGGAAGGGTAGCGTGCCTGCGCGTGAAGCAGATACGGCTGACCTTCGCGATCAAGTGTGTGGGCCGACAAGCAATCTTGTGACCGAACCACCCTGGACGGCGGGATGATGACTGCGATTCGCCACGACTACCAGCTTTCACAGCTCGATGTCCTCGAGGCCGAGTCGATTCACGTGATGCGCGAGGTCGCGGCCGAGTTCGAGCGGCCGGTGCTGCTGTTTTCCGGCGGCAAGGACTCGGTCGTCATGTTGCGGCTGGCGGAGAAGGCTTTCCGGCCGGCCAGGATTCCCTTTCCCGTCATGCACATTGATACCGGCCACAACTTCGACGAGGTGATCGACTTCCGTGACCGCCGGGTAGGCGAACTTGGGGTCCGGCTTGTCATTGCCTCGGTGCAGGACTCCATCGATGCTGGCCGGGTGAGGGAGGAGACGGGCCGCTGGGCAAGCAGGAACCGGTTGCAGACCGTCACGCTCCTCGACGCGATCGAGGAGAACCGGTTCAACGCGGTCTTCGGCGGCGCCCGCCGGGATGAGGAGAAGGCTCGGGCCAAGGAACGGATCTTTTCGTTCCGCGACGAGTTCGGCCAGTGGGATCCGAAGAACCAGCGACCGGAGCTGTGGAACATCTACAACACCCGCCACAAGCCTGGCGAGCATATCCGGATCTTCCCGCTGTCCAACTGGACCGAACTCGACGTCTGGGGCTATATCGGCCAGGAGGGTCTGGAACTGCCGTCGATCTATTTCGCCCACAACCGGCGGGTCTTCGAACGCGACGGTGTCCTGCTGGCCGACAGCCCGTACATTTACCGCAGCGAGGACGAGCAGGTCTTCGAGGCCACGGTCCGCTACCGCACCGTTGGTGACATGACCTGCACGGGCGCGGTCAAGTCGACCGCCGCGACGGTCGCTGAGGTAATCGACGAGATCGTGGTGACGCGGATCACCGAACGAGGCCAGACCCGCGCCGATGACCGTACCTCCGAGGCCGCCATGGAGGACCGCAAGAAGGAGGGATATTTCTAGATGGACATTCTGCGGTTCGCCACCGCCGGATCGGTCGATGACGGGAAGTCCACCCTGATCGGACGGCTGCTCTACGACTCGAAGGCCATCTTCGAGGACCAGCTGGACGCCGTTGAGCGCACGAGCCGTGACCGCGGCGAGGAGTACACGAACTTGGCGCTGCTCACCGATGGGCTGCGCGCCGAACGTGAACAGGGCATCACGATCGACGTTGCGTACCGCTACTTCGCGACGCCGCAGCGCAAGTTCATCATCGCCGACACGCCGGGCCACATTCAATACACCCGCAACATGGTGACGGGGGCCTCGACCGCGGACCTGGCGGTTGTGCTTGTGGATGCGCGAAAGGGACTGACCGAGCAGAGCAGGCGCCATGCGTTTCTCACGACTCTGCTCCGGGTGCCGCACCTCGTGCTCGCCGTTAACAAGATGGACCTTGTTGATTACGACGCCGCCGCGTTCGAGGCCATCAAGGCGGAGTTCGCTTCGTTCGCCACGAAGCTGGAGATCGGTGACCTCAGCTTCATCCCGATCTCCGCACTGCACGGCGACAACGTCGTGCAGCGGTCGGTGAACATGGGATGGCACGACGGCCCGTCCCTCCTGCACCATCTGGAGAACGTCCACATCGCCTCCGACAGAAACCTGATCGACGTCCGGTTTCCTGTCCAGTACGTGATCCGGCCGCACCAGGCGACCGATCCTGAGCTGCACGACTACCGCGGGTACGCCGGTCAGGTGGCGGGCGGGATTCTCAAGCCGGGCGACGAGGTGATGCACCTGCCGTCCGGGCTCACCACCACGATCAGCCGGATTGACACCCCCGACGGGCCGGTGGGCGAGGCCTACCCGCCGATGTCGGTCACTCTCATGCTCGACGATGACATCGACATCTCACGCGGGGACATGATTTGCCGGCCGCACAACCAGCCCGCCTGCGCTCAGGACATCGAGGCGATGGTCTGCTGGATGGCCACCGACCTCACCCTGAGCGCGCGCAGCCGTTTGCTTGTGAAGCACACGACGCGGACCGTTAAGGCCATCGTGCGTGATCTGCACTACCGGCTCGATGTGAACACGCTGCACAGAGACGAGTCTGCGACGGGGCTGGTGCTCAACGAGATCGGGCGGGTGAGCCTGCGCACGACGCAGCCCTTGTTCTCTGATCCTTACGCCCGCAACCGCCTCACCGGCGGCATCATTCTGGTCGACGAGGCCACCAACGCGACGGTCGGCGCGGGCATGATCACCGAGGCCCGCTAACTGAAGGTTGCCGTTTCGATACCTCACAATGTCGTCCAAAACGAGACCTTGCGCGTTAAGGTTGTCAACCGCCTACCAGATCCAGGACTGGAAGGACCAACGCGTGCCCCGCGGCCAGATCGCGCCACTCCCCGCGAGTTGTGTGTGGCCGTTTGATGTGCTCGTGGGGAAAACGCCAACCGTGACGTGGGCCCCCGCGGGCATGCTTCCGCCGCAGTTCGAGGTCGCGGAACGCTTCGCCGTGGTGCCGGCGGGCCGCGGCCGGAGCTTCATGGTCTCGCTGGCCACCGCGCGTGCCAGCGCCTCGGCTCTCACCTCCTACAATGCGCTGAGACCGGCGCGCCGTCGGATCGCACGCAGGGTGCTCGGCTTCGGGCTCCGTACCGGGCTCGCGCAGCCGCTGCTCGCACACAAGGTCGAAGTTGGGATCGCGGCCGGTACGGCCGCGGAGCAGCTGGCCGATTCGCTGGTGAGCGAGCACCTACGGGGGCTCTTCAACCGAAGAGTCGTGATGGCCTTCGGCGGCAGCGACGGTCCGTACCGCAAGCCGGTCCTGCAGATCTTTGGCCGGGATGGGACGCCGCTTGGTTACGCCAAGGTCGGCTGGAATGACTGGACGCGGAACGCGGTCCGTCGTGAAGCCACCGCGCTGCGCCTGTGCGCGAGCCGCCCACTGCGGCTCGGCGTGCCGGCGCTGTTGGACCACTCCGCCTGGCGTGGGCTCGAGCTCCTCGTGACCGCGCCGCTCCCGCGGCGGGTGCGCCGGCTGCGGGAGGGTTCACCGCTTCCCGAGGTCGGCCTGCTCCGCGAGATCAGCGAACTCGCAAAGCCGCATGGCGGCGAGCTTGCCGCGAGCCCGTGGTGGCTCGGTCTGCGGGCGCGGATCTCCGGTTGCGTGGCCGACCCCGCCGCCCGGACCCGGCTCGAGCTGCTGGCTGACCAGCTTGAGCGTTCGTATGGCCGCGCGACGCTGATGTTCGGTGCCTGGCACGGCGACTTTGTGCCATGGAACCTCGCCCGGCTCGGCAACCGCCTGTACGCATGGGATTGGGAATCGAGCGCGCAGGACGCGCCTGTGGGCTTCGACGCACTGCACTTCCACTTCCAAGTGGCATTCGTCGCGCGGCGGTACCCGCTCAGCGCGGCGGCTGCGCTCGCCGATCAGAGAGCCCGTTCAGCGCTCGCGGCGCTCGGCGTTCCTACGGACAGGCACCAGCTCGTCGCGACCTTGCACCTCGTCGAGCTGTTCGTCCGCCACGAACAGGCGCGCAGCAGCTCGGGCGGGGTCGACGAGCGCTTCTACCCAGCGGTGGCGCATGTGCTCGAGGAGTCAATGACAGGCCCATCCACCGGGTCCCGGCCGCACCCCGTGCGCGAGGTTTCATGAAAGTAATGCTGGTTTGCTCATCGGGCGGGCATCTCACACAGCTCTACCGGCTGCGGCCGTGGTGGCAGCAGCACGAGCGGATCTGGGTTACCGCCGCATGCGAGCAGGCTGACTCGCTGCTCGAGGGCGAAGCAGTGTTACCAGCGTTCTTTCCGACCACCCGCAACATCCTCAATGCGCTGAGGAACCTGCGGCTGGCGATCCGCACTGTCCGCGCAGAACGACCCGACGTGCTGGTGTCCGACGGTGCGGGCGTCGCCGTTCCCTTCTTCCTTGTCGGCCGGTTTCTCGGTATCCACACTGTTTACCTCGAGGTCTACGACCGGATCTCGCGGCCCACCCTGACCGGCAGGCTCTGCTACCCGCTCACCGAACTGTTCCTCCTGCAATGGCCCGAGCAGGCCGCGATCTACCCGCGCGGCAAGGTGATCGGATGTCTCTTGTGATGGCGTCGGCTCCCGCGCTCACACGCCAGCCTCTCGCGCCACGTGTCGTGGTCACCGTCGGCACTGACCACCATCCGTTCGACCGCCTCATCAGCTGGATCAATGACTGGCTCGGGCAGCACCCGGAGCAGGTCGGCACCTTCTTCGTGCAATGGGGAACCGCATCAATTCCGCCGGTCTGCGCAGGGTCGCGCTTCCTCACCACCGAACAGCTCGACGCCGTGCTGAACGACGCGGGCGCGGTGATCTGTCATGGCGGACCAGGGCTGATCGCCGACGCGTGGGCGCGCGGCATCGTGCCGATCGCGGTGCCGCGGCTGCGGCGGCTCGGTGAGGTGGTAGACGACCATCAGGTCGACTTCTGCGCCAAGCTCGCTGAGCTCGGTCGCATCCGGCTTGCCCTGACACCGGCGGAGCTGGCCACGTTCCTCGACGAGGAGGCGCACGGCGGCAACCGACCCGGCATCCCGAGGCTGGATTCCGACGTCGAGGCAACAGTCGCCCGATTCGCTGCGCTTGTGGACGAGTTGGTTCACCGGCCGCGACGCCGGCTGCTCCGGCCGCGCCGGGATCGGCCAAGCAGCCGCCAATACAAGACTCAGACCACCGCGCCGCCTGCGGACGACAACCAGGCGGCCGGGTTACTCGTCCCTGAAGTACCCCCGATCTGGCGTGCGAGCGGCGCGCCAGCCCGTTTCGGCCTCGCCCGGGTGCCGAAGGAGGAGCAGGAATGAAGGCAAGGATCCGCGCCGGAGTCACAGCGTTTGCGCTCGCTGCGGCGACGGCGACGTCAATATCGGCACTGCATGCGGTGAAGCCGAACGCGGTCAAGCTGAATCTGCTGGCGGCGAGCGACGGGCCAAGCGTCAGCGCGACAGTGGCGTCGTCTTGGCAAACAAACAGCACGGTCTGGGCACTCGCCGCCGTGCACGGTGTGGTGTATGTGGGAGGGTCCTTCACCTCGGTGCGGCCGCCCGGCGCCGCATCAGGGACGGGTGAGGTCGCACGCAGCTACCTCGCCGCGTTCGACACGACCACTGGCAATTTGCTGTCCTTCCATCCAACGCTCGACGGGCTGGTAACCGCTCTCGCGGTGTCGCCAGACGGCAACACCCTCTACGTCGGCGGCAGCTTCACCCACGCCAACAGTCAGTACCGCGCTTATCTGGCGGCCTTCAGCACCGCGACGGGGGCCTTGAGCACCACGTGGAAGCCCCAAGCGACCGCGAGCGTGCTCTCCATCGCGCCGTCTCCGGGCGGGTCGGCCATCTACATCGGCGGCAACTTCACGAAACTGGACGGCCAGGTGCGCGCCCGCGCCGGCGCTGTCGACGGTTCAGGGAACCTGCTCGCGTGGGCTCCCAACCTCAACGGCTCGGTGACCTCCGTGGCCGTCGCACCCGACAACTCGCGGGTTCTTGTCGGCGGCTACTTCACCGCCATCAATGGGATCACGCAGCAGGCCATCGGGTCGACCAACCCGGTGAGTGGGGCCAGCGAGCCGTGGGCCGCGACGATCGTTCCGCACACCAGCAGTTGCGTCTCCGACGTGAAGGACATCATCGTCTCAGGCAGCTCCGCCTTCATCGCGGCGGAAGGCACCGGTGGTGGCTGCTTCGACGGCGACTTCGCCGCCAACATCAGCGATGGGGCGCTCATCTGGCAGAACGACTGTCTCGGCGCGACCCAGTCGCTCGTCCTCATCAACGGCTGGTTGTACAAGGGCTCGCACGCGCACGACTGCGCCTATGCGCCTGGTGGTTTCCAGCAGGCGAACAACCCGGCGGGCGGCTGGGTGACCTGGCGCCTGCTCAATCAGTCACTGTCCGATGGCTCGCTCGGGCACTGGGCGCCGAACACCAATGGGAACAAGCTCGGGCCGCGCGTGATGGCCACCGATGGCTCGCAGATGTTCCTTGGCGGGGACTTCACCACGGTGAACGGCAAGACACAGCAGGGTTTCGCGCGCTTTTCCGCCACGCCGGGTGGTGCGCCAAAGAGTCCCTCAGCCCCGACGGCCATCAGCACATCGGCCGGGGTGGACTCGGTTACCTTCCCGGCGGTGAGCGACACGGACACTGGCACACTGACCTACCGCGTCTACCGCGACGGCGGCACAACGCCCATCGGTACCGTGACGGCAGAGTCATGGCCCTGGGCGCGGCCGGTGGTGCACTACCGCGACGCGGGCCTGACCGTCGGCAGCACGCACACCTACCGGGTGACGGCGAGCGATGGCACCCACACAACGGCCAAGTCGGCGGCGTCCGCGCCGGTCACTGTCGCCTCGACCAGCCCTTCGTCCACCTACCGGAGGACCGTCCTCGACAGCATTCCGGCGTTCTACTGGCGCCTCGACGAGACCTCAGGCACCACCGCGGCCGACTCGTCGCCAAACGGTCGCAACGGCATCTACGAGCCTGGCACCACACTGGGCGCGGTCGGCGCGATCACGGGCAGCACGGACACCGCGGTCAGCCTCGACGGCAGTAAGGGTCTGGTGACGTCCGCGCAGTCGGCGGCTAACCCGCAGGTGTTTACGATCGAGTGCTGGTTCAAGACCACCACCAACACGGGCGGCAAGCTGGTTGGGTTCGGTAGCTCTCAGACCGGCATGAGCGCAAACTACGACCGTCACGTCTACATGATGAACGACGGCCAGGTGGTGTTCGGCGTCTATGCCGGGAAGATCGTGGCCATCGAGTCGCCCCGCAGCTACAACGACGGCCAGTGGCACCACGTGGTCGCGGTGCTCGGCCCGTCGACCGGCATGGTGCTCTACATGGACGGCCAGAATGTCGGCACCAACTCGACGACCTCGGCCCAGGCCTACACCGGCTACTGGCGCGTCGGCGGCGACAACCTCAAGGGCGGCTGGAAGCTCGATCCCTGGACCAACGTCCAGGGTCTTACCTCGCCTAACAGTTACTACTTCCAGGGGTCGATCGACGAGGTAGCGGTCTACGGGTACGCTTTCGGGGCCTCGCGGGTCGCGGAGCACTACGCGGCCAACGCGCTTAGCCACTAACCCTCGAGAACTCGAGCCAACAACAATATCCCCTGTGGGAAGGGCCGGTGGTGAGCGCCAGCGTCACGCAGCATTCCTCGACGGTCTCGTTTGGCCAGGCGCTCGTCGTGCTGGTCGGGGCCGTAGCTGTCGTGCTGATCGCCATCATCGGCCTACGGTTGGGAGTGCCGTCATCTTCGCGTGGCGGCCATGTCGGGCGAGGTGGGCGTGTCGCCGCCGCGCTGAGGCCGCTCACGCGGATGCGGGACACAGTCGCGCGCCGTTACCATCCGGTCGCCGCGGCCGGCCTGGCGCTGGCCGCGGGACTGGCACTCGCGATATCCGTCACCTGCGCCGTCGGTTTCCTCACGAAGGCTGGGGTGGTCGTTCAACTCGACCGTCCGCTGGCCCGGTTTGTCGATGGGCACCGGGTGACGATCATCACGCGCCTCATGCTCACGGCGACCATGCTCGGCTCATACGCCGTCGTCTACACGATCGCGATCGCCGGCGGACTCGTCATCGGCGTCCTGCAGCGCCGGTGGCTTCCGCTAGCCGCACTCGTCGCGTCCGTACCTGCGGAAATCTTGGTACAGAAACTTGTGGCGGGCCTCGTCCACGGCCCCAAGCCCGCACATGCGCTGGCGGTCGGACCGCCTGGAGGTTACTTTTCTGGGGGATCGGCACGGACCCTGATTGTCTGCGGGCTACTCGCATACTTTCTCGGCTGGTTCGAACTCGCGCGCAGGCAGCGCGCGCTGGTATGGACATGCGTGGCGTTGGCCACATTCATCGAGGGCTACTCGCGCCTGTACCTCGGGCGTCACTTCCCCGTCGACATAGTGGGCGGCTGGGTGCTCGGGGCTCTGGTCCTCGCCGCCGCCGTGTTTTCTGGCGGCGCCCTCCGGCCGCTGGCCCCTGAGAACGCGACCGCGCGGCACGCACACCGTCGGCCAGGCTCCCGCTCACCGAGGCGAGCCTGGGCGGCCGACGAGACGCTCGCTCGCGAGGATTCCCCGGCGCGCCCATCATGACAAGCATGACGCCTGTGGTGAAGGAACCCCACCGCGCGGGCCCGCATGGCGGGCGGAGGCACTGGCCGCGGGTACTGGGGATCGTGGGCGCCATCCTCGCGCTGGCAGCGATCGCGGTGACGGTGACGGTCGCGAACCTGCCGTCCGGCGGGCCTTCGCAGACGTCGGCGCAGCATGACCACGGGGGCCGCTCGCTCATCCCCGCCCACGGCGCGCTCTTCGGCGCCTACGTTCAGCCTACGGGCGGGTTCCAGGCCCGCAAGGTCGAGTCCGACGTTGTCCGGTTCGAGCGCGCGCTTGGCAGAAAGCTCGCCATCGACCAGTTCTACGTACACTGGGCGGCCCCGATGCCGCTCGCGCTCGCTCGCTGGGATCTGAGGGAGGGCCGAATCCCGCTGATCTCGTGGGCCAGCACGCGCACGGACTTGATCGCCGCAGGCGCCTACGATGCTCAGATCCAGGCCCGTGCACTCCAGCTACGAGATCTTAGGGGACCGGTGATGCTGCGCTGGTTCGCGGAGATGGACGGCCTCCAATATCAGGCTAATGCCGTGTCGCCGGCCAGCTTTATAAGGGCGTGGCGGCACATCCACGACATTTTTTCCAGCGTCGGGACTGCCAATGTGCACTGGGTCTGGTGCCCAACTTCGTACCATTTCGAAACGGGGCTCGCGCAGCAGTTTTACCCAGGCAACGCCTACGTGGACTGGATCGGTGCGGATGGCTACAGCTGGGCTCCCAAACATCCGAGGGCAAGCTGGAGAAGCTTTGCGCAGATCTTCTCCGTCTTTTACCGATGGAGTGTGAGAATGGGCAAGCCGCTGCTCGTCGGCGAATACGGCGTCCTCGAACGGGCGCCCGGTGAGAAGGCCGCCTGGTTCAGACAGGCCGACCGGCAGCTCCGAACCCAGTTTCCGGCGATTCGTGCTGTCGTCTACTTCAACTCCAACCACGAGCACTACAACTGGAAGGTGACGACCTCGCGTTCGGCCCTCGCGGCGTTCCGTGCTTTCGCGCGGGATCCGTACTTCAGCGCTCGACCGGCCATGTAGGGACTCGTGGAGGCTCTGTCATGAGCACGCCACTCCTCTACATCGGTGGCGCGGCCCGCAGCGGCAGCACACTGCTCGAACGCATGCTCTCCTGCATCCCAGGCTGCTGGTCCGTGGGTGAGCTGGTGTTCATATGGGAGCGGGGTCTGAAGCGAAACGATCGCTGCGGCTGCGGCGCGCGCTTCGCCGAGTGCGTGTTCTGGAACCAGGTCGGCGACGTCGGTTTTGGCGGCTGGGACCAGGTGGACGTCGAAGAGGCTGCCCGGTTGCGCGCGACCGTGGTTCGGCACCGTAACCTTGACCGCATCTCGGGCCTGCGCCGCCGCGGCAAGCTCGGCACGGATATTGCCGCCTACGCGGGTCTCACCGGCCGCCTTTATCAGGCGGTGCGCGAGGTCTCTGGTGCCTCGGTCATCGTCGACTCGTCAAAGGACGTGGCCTACGCGCTGCTGCTGCGCGATCTTCCCGGCTTCGAGCTGCGCCTCGCCCACTTGGTCCGGCGCAGTCACGGCGTTGCCCATTCCTGGTCGAAGCGCGTCCCCAAGCCGGGCGTCGGGGATGGCAGCGGCTTCATGAGCGTACATCCGCCCGCGTGGGCCGTTGGGCTCTGGATAGCGGACAACCTGCTGTACGACGCCATCGCGCGGCGGACGGCGCGGGCGGCGCTGTTGCGCTACGAGGACCTGATCGCCGACCCGCGCGCTGAGCTCGTCCGGTTGCTGACTGAGCTCGCGCTTACGGAGGCGGACCAGACGCTCGGCTTCCTTGGCGACGACACCGCCGAACTGCCGCCGACACACGCCTTCTCCGGCAACCCCACGCGCTTCCGGCAGGGACAGGTCGTGCTGCGTGCCGATGACGAATGGCGCACCGCGATGAGCCTCCCGCGCCGGGCTATGATTAGCGCGGCAACCTGGCCACTGCTCAAGCGCTATGGGTACTCCACCGCCCCCCGGACGCTCCCACACTCATGAACAGCCTCCGCATCCCACCGGAGCACCGCCTCGCCGTGCCGGCAGCCACGGTCCCGTGATGCACGAAGATCGAACAAAACCGGCAGCGATCTCGGGCGAGGCCCGTCTGGTCGCGCGCGGGTCGGTGCTCAACATCGTTGCGATGTCACTGGGCGCCGCTCTCGGATTCGCGCTCACCGTCGTGGTCAGCCGCTGGCTGCAGCCCAGTCAGACCGGCGCGCTTTTCGAACTGGTCGCGCTCTTCACCATCTTGTCCAACACGCTGGAACTTGGCGCGGACACCGGTCTCACCCGATGGATCTCTCAGGCGCGCGCCGTCGGCGGCCTCGCCCAGGTCCGCCGCATCGTCGCCATCGCCCACGTTCCCGTCCTCATCCTCGGTACGGTGGCCGCGGCGGCCGTGTGGGTCGCCGCGCCCGCGCTCGCGCACACCTTCCTGCATGGCATGAACCCCGCGGCTGCCGCGGCCGACATCCGCATCGTCGCCCCGCTCGTGCCGCTCGGCGCGCTCTCCGCGTGCGCCCTCGCCGGTGCGCGGGGCTTCGGCCGCATGTGGCCATATCTCGCCGTGGAAGGCTTCGGCAAGCCCGCGCTTCGCCTCGGTCTTATCTTTGTCGCCCTTATCGCCGGCTGGGGCCTGCGGGGAGCTGTCATCGCATGGAGCCTCCCTGTCGTAGCCGGGCTCGCCGCGGGCTGGCTCATCCTCGCCGAGCTCATCAAGGCGGAGACTCGTGGCGCTGGGCACTTGCTGGAGCCTCGAGCTGACGCGCGCCAGGGACGGGCCACAGCCAACGCCCGGCACCGCGTCGCTGGCGGCCGCGGTCATCGTGAGCGGGGCCGCGGCCGCCACCGGGCTCCGCCGTCCCACCCGTCCGTGCGGTTGCCTGGCGGGCGCCTCGCGGCGGAGTTCTGGCGGTTCGCGGCACCACGAGGCTTCGCCGGCACCTTCCAGATCGTGGTGGTCTGGCTGAACATCCTTCTGGTCGGCGCGCTTGTCTCGCGCTACGCCGCGGGCATCTATGCCGCGGCGAGCAAGCTCGCCCTGGTCGGCACCTTCGCTCTCGAGGGCACCCGGCTTTCGATCGCACCTCACCTGAGCGCCCTGCTCGCGCGTGGGGAGCGGCTGCGGGCCGCGAACCTCTACCAGAGCGCGACCCGCTGGCTGATGCTCGCATCCTGGCCGGTGTACGTCGTATTCGCGATCTTCCCGCAGGTCGTGCTCGGTATTTTCGGACCTCGCTATGCTGCGGGCGCGGCCGCGCTCGTCGTCCTCTCCCTCGCCATGCTCATCAACCTGGGCACCGGCAACGTGACCGTGGTTCTTCTCATGGGCGGAAAGAGCTCTTGGAATCTCGTCAATACGCTCGCGGCCCTGGCCGTCAACATCGGCCTGAACCTCCTGCTGCTGCCGCACATCGGTGTCACAGGCGCGGCCATCGCCTGGGCGGCGAGCATAGTGGTGGACAACGTGGCCGCGGTGATCGAGGTTTGGTGGATGCTCGGGCTCGCGCCGTTCGGCCGCGGATACGGTCTGCTCGTCGCTGCGGCCGTGGGATGCTTCGGCATAACGGGCGTCACTGCGCGCGTCCTGTTGGGTGAGACACTGCCCGCGCTGGTCGCCGCGACGGCAGTAGGGCTGGCCGCCTACGTGGCCATCGCTTATGTCGCGCGCGCGCGCCTCCAGCTCCCAGAGCTGTCGACCGTACTCGGACTTCACCGGCAGGCTGGTGCGGGACAGCCCAGACAGCAGGCCGCGTAGGCGAACAGGGGACATATGGCAACGCAGAACGTGAATCGCGGGGCGCGCGATGCTGTCAAGCACGTGCTCCGGCGCTACGGCGAGGTCACCTCTGGCCCGCGGCCTGGTCCCGACTTCGTCATCATCGGCGCCAAGCGCGGCGGCACCACATCGCTCTACAACTACCTGCTGGAGCACCCGTCGATCTCACCGTTGTTTCCCGGGCGCCAGCGCATCAAGGGTGTCCACTACTTCGACTCGCACTACGAGCGCGGCCCGCGATGGTACCGCTCGCATTTCCCGGTCACGGTGGGTGGCCGTCACCTGGCCCGGCCAAGAGCCGTGCCCGCGATTGCTGGTGAAGCGAGCCCTTACTATCTGTTCCATCCACTCGCCGCGGAGCGTCTGGCCCGCGAGTTCCCCGGCGTGCGGCTCGTCGTCTTGCTGCGCGACCCGATCGAACGCGCGTACTCCCATTACAAGGAACGAGTCAGGCACGACGGCGAGTGGCTGAGTTTCGACGACGCGCTGGATGCCGAGGCGGGCAGGCTGCGCGGCGAGGCGGAGCGCATCGTGCGCCAGCCCGGCTATTGCAGCGTGGCGCACGAGAACCACTCCTACGTTGCGCAAGGCCGTTACCTCGACATGCTCACCCGCTGGTTCGGGCGTTTCCCGCGCGAGCAGTTCCACGTCGTCGCGAGCGAAGAGTTCTACGAGAACCCGGACCGGGTCGTGAACGATGTGTGGTCGTTTCTTGGTCTGCCACCTGGAACGCTCCGAAGCCAGACACGCCACAATTACCATCCCGCGCCCGACCTGTCGCCGGTCACCCGCCGCCGTCTCGAGCAGGCCTTTGCCGAGCACAACCGCGAGCTCGAGCACGTGCTCGGGCGGCACTTGCCGTGGCCGGCCACGGGCGCGCCCGTCCGGCGTCGGCGAGCCACCACGTGGCCCGAGGTGAGCGTGGTTGTCGCCACTCGTGACCGCCCGGCTCTGCTCCAGCGCGCGATCCGCAGCATCGTGGGTCAGTCCTACCCGGGCGAACTGGAATGCGTGGTGGTGTTCGACCAGAGCTCACCGGCCGGTGTCGCGGCCGAGATGCCCGTCGGCCGCCGGCTGCGCCTGGTGACCAACACCCGCACCCCTGGCCTGGCCGGCGCCCGTAACAGTGGGATCCTCGCCACCGACCACCCCGTCGTCGCGTTCTGCGACGATGACGACACGTGGGATGCTGACAAGCTCCGTCTTCAGATTGAACAGCTTGAATCGTCGGCGGCTGAGTTCGCCGCATCCGGGATCCACATCCATTATTCGGATCGCGTCATCGCGCGGGTACCGCCGAACCCGGTTGAGCTGAGCCAACTCGTACGCAGCCGGCTCACCGCACTGCACCCGTCAACGTTTGTCGTCCGCCGGGATGCGCTCGACGGCATTGGCCTGGTCGACGAGAAGATCCCCGGGAGTTACGGCGAGGACTACGACTGGCTCCTGCGCGCGGCCCGCCGCAGGCCGGTGGTCGCGGTCGAGCAACCCCTCGCCCATGTGTACTGGCACCAGCAGTCCTTTTTCGCCGAACGCTGGCAGACGATCGCCGACGCACTTGCCTACCTGCTCGATAAGCATCCCGAACTCACAGCGGACCCGCACGCTCTGGCGCGGATCCAGGGCCAGATCGGCTTCGCTGAAGCGGCCCTGGCGCGCCGCGCCGCGGCATACCGGGTCAGCTGGCAGGCGCTGCGCAACAACGCTCGCGAGCGCCGTGCCTACCTGGCGCTGGCGGTAGCCTCGGGCCTCGTCCCTGCGACATCGATCGTGCGCCTGGCAAACCGCCGCGGCCACGGGATTTAACGCCCCGCGAATGGAGCGCCGGTGACGGTGCGCGGCTCGCTACGCGGGTCTCTGGTGCCGTTGTCTGAGCTCTGCAACTGCCTGTCGTTTCGCCACAACACAGCGTAAGCGAGCATGGTGAAGGCGAGCGGCGCCACGACGGCGACGTAGGTGAACATATAGATGAATGACAGCAGCAGCACGAGCATCCCCGCGAGCCCGTAGGGCGTGGCGTCATGCCGGTAACGCCAGCTCGCGTAGGCGAAGAAACCGAGATAAAGGGCCGTTCCCACAAAGCCCGTGCACACAAGCAGCAGCCACAGTTGCCCGTTGCTGCCCACGCCGGACTGGCCACACAGCGGGCAGCTCGCGGTGGGCCCGACTGTGATCGATTGCGGGCTGCCGCGTGCCTGGCGTGTGTCGCCATATCCGATCACCGGCGAGGCCTCGGCATCCCGGAGCGCGATCGAGCTGAGCGAGGCGCGGATGCTGTTGCTCGGGCCATGGGCGAGGCGCTGACTGATAATGCTCCGCAGCGGTGTGGCGAGAATGAGAACGCCGATCAGCGTAAGTGTGGCGCAGGTGACCACGAGCAAGTTCAGCTTGCCCTTGGTTGCCATCCGCAGCGCGACATAGCAGGCAGAAAAGCCGAGGCCGATCCATACTCCCCGGTTCAATGAGTACACCACCGGTACGACCGCAATGAGCAGCATGACCACACCTATCAGCCGCTGCCTGCGCTTACCATACGTCCACCAGCCGACGATCAGCCAGGGCAGCAGTATTGACAGGCAATTGCCCCACGTATTGGTGTAATCAAAGGGTGCCTTCGGCCGCCCGCTCGCGACCCCAATGACGTTTTGGATCTGGGCCAGGCCAGGCTGCATCGACGCCTGAATAAACGAGTTGCTTTGCACGCTGGGTGGCAGCAACAGCATCGCCGGTGATTTGAAGTGGAAGCTCGGATCGAGCATTCCGCCAATGCCTCCGAGCGTCGTGTAAATGGCAACCAGGCCCAGCAGGTAGGCGAGGCGGCGGCGGGACAGCTCGCGCTCGGTCAGGTTTCCCGCGTAGAGAAGAAGAACCGTGACGGCGCCATAGTCGGCCGCCCGATTGGCAAAAGAGATGGCCCGGTTGGAGACCGGGCTCGCGACCGTGTACGGCGCGGTCAAGGACAGCATCGCCGCTCCTGCGAGCATCATGAGCAGGAAAAGCAGCCACAGACCGAACCCGGGTGGCAGCCGGATACGGCGGCTGCCATGAACTCGCCACGCGTAAATGCGGATAGCCATTGGTATCGCGAGCAGCACGAAAATGAAATCGCCAAGGCCAAGGGCCCACCAGACTGGATAGCCCGCCAGGAGCGCCGTAATCGGCCAGGCGGGATGATGAGCGAGCCAGCCCATACGCCGCCGTGCCCCCTCCGCATGCCAGTGAGCTGCGCCACCATAGCGGCCCGCGCCGACCGTGGGGTGAGCCGAACCGCCACCGATGGTCGGCACACGCCGGCCATCACCTCGCGCCAGGCCCGTTGTTCCGGCCCGTTGCCTTGGGTAGGTCACGGTGCCACCCCGGCCGTCATGAGCTGGCGGCACCGCAGCATGCGCACACCGGTCAGCCCCGCGTTGCCGTGCCGGAAGTTCCGTCAGCGGCGCCCGTGTCGTTGCCCGTGAGTGGCCGCAAGGGTCGCGGCGGTGCCGCGCCGCCCGCGGTGGCGTCCGTCTCTCGCAGCGCCGCCCACATGTCGACGTCATCGCCCGAACCGGCGGTGCCGCGCCGCTTGTCGGTCCGACGGGTGGGGTAGACGAGGTGATCTGCTGGCTCGGAGTCCTGACGTGCCACTGCTGGCGCCTCTCCCCGGCGGCGTTTGCTGTCAAGCGCCTGAGGTGGCGTGACCGCCGGCCGCGGCGGAGGCGGCAAACCCGCCTTTGCCATGGACGGCAGCAAGACCGCGCCAAGTACCGCGGCGCCCATCTTGTCGAGCCGCCGGACGGTCTCCTCGACGTCGGGACGCAGCGTGCGGGCGACCTCGACCGCCACGACCGCCGCGTCGGCAAGCTCGGCGAACGGAAACACGTCCGCGCTGTAGGCGCCGGGCGCAACCTCGAAGATGACATAGCGCGTGACCGCGTGGAGTCTGCTCACCAGCCGCTCGGTGACGTCTCTTTCAATGTGTTCGACGGCTCGTTCGCGATCGATGCCCGCGGTGATGACCCACAGGTGCGGTATCCCTGCCGGGCGCTGCTCCACGTCGCCAACCGTGGCTTGGTCAAGAACCACCTCGGCCAGGCCCGGGCAAGCGCCGAGCCCGAATAGTGCAGGGGTGACTCTGCCGCGCAGATCCGCGCAGACAAGTGACACGTCAGCGCCGGTCCTCGCGAGGGCCACCGCGAGGTTGGCTGCGGTAACGCTGCCCGCGTGACCCTCGGATGCCGGGGCCACGAGCATCACATGGTTTCCTTGCCCAAGGGTGGCGGCGAGCGAGTGCGCAAGCTCCGCGAATGCCTGGCCGGTCCTGGTACGCGGTTCGTAGATGGCGAGCCGCGCGCGCCGCTGGTCGGGCGGCAGGTGGAGGAGCACGGGCAAATCAAGCAACGCCTCGACCTCACGAGGGCCGCGGACCCGCTTATCTGACCGATCCCGCCAGAATGCGATGATCAAGCCGATTAGAATCCCAGCCGCCAGGCCGCTTGGCAGGTAAAGGCTCCGCCGGGGGTTCGACGGGCTGGATGGCGGAACCGCGTCGGTGATGATCCGCCCGCCTGAGGTGCTTACTGACTGCGCGGTCAGGTCGCCGATGTGGCTGGACAGCGTGGTCAACTGGTTCCTGGCCAGCGACAGCTGCGTGCTTGCCGTGACCCGCGGGCCTGACCCACGGGGCAGCGACCTGATCAGGGCGTTGAGGCTGGTGATCTTCTGCTGCAAGGATTTGGCTTGCTGCTGCAACCCGGCGAGATGCGTTTTGATTTGGGTTGCGGTCGTGTTGTTGCGGTTCTGCAGGTACGCCTCCGCGAAACCACGTGAGCATCTCGCTGCGCCGACAGCATTGTGCGTAGAGCAACTGATCTTGAGCACCTGCGAGTTTGCCGGCACCGTAACGCTAACGGCGTTGGTCAGCGCCGTTACGGAACGTGGGCTGTGCAGAATCTGCCTCGCGATCTGCGCCACGGCCGCGGACTGCACGATCTGTGCCTCGGTATCGAGGTCAACCACGCCGGTCGTCCGCCCGTTGATGATCTGGGTCGCCCCCCCGGTGCTTCCAGTGACAAACACCGCCGCGGTCGCCGTGTAGGTCTTCGGAGCCAGCACGGTATAGGCGATAGCGGCGGCAAGTCCGAGGAAACCCGCTAATGCGATGGTCGCCCAGCGGCGGCGGATCGCGGCCAGGTAGTCGGAGAGCTCCAGCGGCTCTGGTTGCGACGATTGCTCCATGCCCGGTGAGACTCCTCCTCGCTCGGGGCCCGGCGGGGCATTGCCCGTGCTCGCGCCAGCGGATGCCCCAGAGCCTGCCAGGAAACCCTCACCCGGCGCGCGCCCGCTCCCCGCTCGTGCCGGGTGGCCGAACAGGCTCTTAACCGCACCAACCTACTCAATCACCGATTCCGGACGCGGGCGACAGGTTGGATTCTTCACTGCTTTCTCGTCACAGACGACGTTCAGTCGGCGCTTGCGGATTACTCACGATCGCGTCGCCGGCGCGGTTGGGGTGATCGCAGCTCCGTAGCATGCGGCCACGCCTGGCCGGACGACAGTCTGGCCGCTGGGGCTGGCCCGCTTCGAGGCTGGACGGGCCGCGGTGGGCCACCCAGGCCACAGGAGGGGCTGTCCTGTCGCGGGAGGGGCCGCGGTGGGGCCATCCAGGCCACAGGGCAGGGGCTTCGGTGGGCCGCCCAGCGTGGTAGTTGATCTCTAAATCCGCCAACGAAGGCGCCGGCGTGAGCTGCGGGCCAGCTTGATCTCTTACGTCGGAGATTTTTCAGCGCAGACAGCTGAAAAGGCTCCGACGTAGCGGATCATGGACGGCCCGGGCTGGCATCAGGGTGGTACACATTGACGGCCATGCGGGAGGGGCCGCGGTGGGCCACCCAGGTCACAGGAGGGGCCGCGGTGGGCCACCCAGGCCACGGGGATGCGGCTAGACGAGCACAGCGAACGGGGGTTCTCTAGCAGGCTCTTACGAAGACCGCCGCAGCGCGGTTATCTTCGGCCGGTCGGTTGTGCCGGTTGTGCCGGTTGTGCCGGTTGTGCGTACGGGGCTGGTTGTGGCCGTCCTGGCGCGGCGCCGAGCGATAAGGCCAGCGATGGCCACGATGGCCAGCACCGCGGAAAGCGTCCAGACGATGCCCGGCAGGGGCACGTTGACCAGCTTGAGCCCGGATGCCAGCAGGATGACCGCGAGGAATGGCCGCAGTATGCTGCTTCGTGCGCGCGAGGACAGCAAGGAACCGAGCACGACACCCGGAATTCCCCCCGCCAGCAGCGCGGTCGTTATGTCAAGCCGTACATCCCCGACGATGAGGTGCGCGGCCGATGCCGCGAACACCATCGGGATGGCTTGAGCGAGGTCGGTGCCGACCATCCGGCGGACCGGCAGCCGCGGGTAGACGGCGGTGAGGGCGACGATGACGAGCGATCCTGAACCCACCGAGGTCATGCCCACCCCGAGTCCGGTAAGTATACCGATCAGTATTGTCAGAATTGGCCGCACGGAAATATCCTGCGTGGCTGACTCCGAGTCCTCCGTTTGAGGGCCGCCCGGACGCCGGGCCGCCAACGCCCGTCGGCGTGCGTCGCTGTAGGCCTTGAGGCCAATCGCCGCCGCGGCAATGATCAGGACGACCCCCGTGGCGAAGGCCACGATGTCCTGCACGGACCCGCCGCTTCCGAGCAACCGCGCGAGGAACACCCCGCTGAATGCCTCGGCACCGAGCCGATGCACATCCAGCCCGCGATCGGCAAGTTCACCGTACCTCGGCGCAGATGCACGACCGCGCCGAAGGGCTTGGTCACCGCTGAGACAACTAGGTCGCTACCCACGGCGGTGAGCGGCGGGATGCCGAAGAAGAACACCAGGATCGGGGTCATGAGTGCCCCGCCGCCCATCCCCGTGAGCCCAACCACCACGGCGACGGCGAACGACGCTGCGGTGAGGGTCGGACTAGGCAGTGTCATGGACATCACCTTGCCGTGGGGTCAGCCAGCCACCGGAGCTGAGCAGGTCCATGACGGCGGACACGGCGTCATGGCGGCTCAACACCGACGTGTCTATCACCAGGTCCGCGTCGTGCGGCTCTTCGTACGGGTCGGATATGCCGGTAAATTCAGTGATCGTACCCGCCCTCGCCTTGGCGTACAGGCCCTTGCGGTCTCGCGCCTCGCACGCTTCAAGTGGCGTGGCCACGTACACGAGCAGGAAATCTCCGGTCTGTTCCACCATCGCACGCACCTGCGACCTGGCCGTCGCATACGGCGCGATCGGCGCGCAGATCGCGATGCCGTGGTGGCGCGCGACCTCCGTTGCCACGAAGCCGATCCGCGCGATGTTGAGGTCGCGGTCCGCGCGGGAGAAGCTAAGACCGGCGGAAAGAAGCCGCCGGACCTGGTCACCATCGAGCAAGGAGACGGTTCGGTCTCCCCGTTCGGCAAGGGCGTCGGCGAGGTCGCGGGCGACGGTGGACTTGCCGGAACCCGACAGCCCGGTGAAGAAGATGACAAGCCCTCGCTCGTACCGCGGTGGTCGCGCCGCCCGAAGCTCGCGTGCCACAGCCGGCGGGGTGAACCAATCGGGGATCTCGCCACCCTGTTGAAGCAGCGCGGCGAGCTCGAGAGGGCTGAGGGCCTCCTGCCGCGCGGACTGCTCGATCCGCGTCACCGGCCGCCATACTTCGGCGGTCAGGTCAAAGGCCCACTCGCCTGGCATCACGACCGGTATGGGCGAACCGGGAAGGCCTGCGCCGACAGCGTCCAAGCTGCCCATTTCCTTGGTTGTCGCGCCGACCAGGGCTGCGGGTTCCAGCGTCGGCGCGAACAGGTGAGTCGCGCCGAACGCGGCGGCGATGAATGCACGGGCAAGCAGTTCCGCGCGGCTCCCCTCGCGCCCACGCGGCGCAAGCGGTATCGGGACCGCCACAGTGTCGGGGGGGAGCTGCGCGAGAGCGGCGAGCACCGCACGGACCAGGGCCTCGGGCCCCGTAACAAGCTCCGCGGGTCCAGCCACGAGCGGCAAAAGCAGCAGCCGCGCCTGCATTCCGCCGGCCAGGTGGCGAAGCTGGCCGAGTTCGCGCCGGTGCAAGGGGCCGCGGGTAAGGCAAGCGAGGACGGGTCTGGGATTCCCCGCGCCATCTCCGGCGCCGGGGCGGCCCAGTGTTGCGCGGGTGTCAGCCGGGCCTTGCCGCAGCGCACGGAACGGGCCGTGCTCGGGTGCGCGCAGTGCGCGGACCGGCCCAGCGAGCCGTACCACGCTCTGTGGTTCTGCCTGCGTCCGTTCGGTGATCTCCATTATCGCGAGCGGCGCCCCCTCTGGATCCTCCAACACCAGCGCACCCGCGCCAGGCGGGACTGCGCCTGCAGGAACGTTCAAGGTAACCGGGAAGGGGAATAGCGTGCCGTCGCACAGGCGGCCGTCGCGTGCTACGGCGGCGGCGTCGGCATCGGTCATGAACCCGTTCAGCGGAGCGAACGCGCCGGACACCAACAGCTCCAGGTCACCAAGCTGGAGCTCGTCCGGCGCCAAGGACGGCGAGCGCATCAGCTCGGCGGCGAGCCCAGCCGAAAGCGCGGTCATGTCGGTCTTCATCGGGCGCAGCCACCTCGATCCGGCACGGCTTCCTTCGCCTGAGCACCTCCACGGCCGCGCGGCGAAGCAGTTCCCCGCTGCCAACCAGGGCGAAGCCGTGAACATGCCCGTCCAGGCTAGCGGCCACACACCGCAGGGGACATCGAAGAGCCACACCGTAGGGGACATCCAGACAAAGAGCCTGCTTGAGACCCCCCGAACCGGCCCGCGCCGGAGGCGCGCAGGCCAGCGCAGCGAAGCGGGGTTTCAAGCAGGCTCTAAGCTGGCTCGGCTCAATGGTCGGTACGCGCCCGCGACGCGAAGATCAACCAGAGCACCCGGTCTACAGCACGCGGGCGAAACGGTCCTCCGGACGGCGCAGCACAAACAGCAGCTCGTCGTGCTGGTCGGTATATCGCCCGTGGGACACTCCCGCCGCGAACCGCCGCGCGGCCAGGAAAGTGCGCGCCGCGATTCCGGGACGAGCGACAGTGCGCACCAGTGCCTGGCGGTGCGCAATCGTCAGGCCCCGCATCAGCGCGTAGCCCTGGATCCCAGGGCCGGAAACGATCGGTTCGTACACGGCCGGATACGGGCCAGGCTCGCCGGGGCGCAGCTGCCGCCACGCGAGCTCGCGCATCCGTCCCGGTACGGTCGCGGCGACGCGGTCGGTGACGCCCGTGGCGCTGTCCCGGTCGGCGAGCCGCAGCAGCAGTATGCCGCCTGGTTTCAGCGCGGCCACGAACCGGTCAAGAACGAGTTCGGCGTGCCTGACCCGTTCGAGCAGCCCTGCGCAGTGCACGATGTCGAACGACCGCGGTGTGAGCGCTACGGTTCGCAGGTCGCCGAGGGTGACCGAATCCAGGTCGCTGCGCGCGCCTGACACCGCACGGGTGAGCGGATCGTCGTGATCGACCCCGGTGACGCGGATCTCGAAGCCTGCCGTGCGCAGCCGGTCCACCCCGAGGGTCTCGGCGGGTCGGCCACATCCGGCCTCAAGGAGGCAGATCGGGCCGTTGCCCCGGTGGTGGGCGTAATCGTGCACGCTCCGGACGAAAATTCCTGCCCCGTCCGGCAGCTCCACCGTCTCCAGGCCCCGCCGGAGCACGTTCGGTCCCTCCGGCGGCGTCGGCCCTCCGCTGATACGAGCCATGGTTACATAGAGTAACCTTGATAAGCTCAACGTGAGGTAACTGAGCCAGAACTACTTGAGCCAGAAGTAGTGAGTGCCAGAACTGAGGGCAGGGCGCGACATCGATGGCTCCTGGATGGGGGGTCATAGCCCCGTGGAACGGGCGCTCTGGACAGGCCCTAAGCTAGTCAGGTAACCCCCGTGCCGCCCGGCTCGGGGATCTTTGTGCTGCCCGCGAATGAAACCATGACGCTTGCCGGACTTCTTGGCCTAATAACCGAAGACCCTCAGCTGCGCGAGGCACTTGACCACGCCCGCTCTTCGCGCGGCGGTCAAACAGGGCGCGGTGGTCAAGCAAGCGGTGACTTTGCCGCACCGCCTGCCCTTCGCCCGTTCATAGCCGCCGCGCTGGCAGCAGACCCCGACGGCGGAGGTCCACCCGGCGGGGCGGCGCGGTTCGTGCTCGCCGTGACCGCCACGGCCCGGGAGGCCGATGACCTCACCACCGCACTGAGCTCGCTGCTCCCTGCGCACGCGGTCGCGTGCTTTCCCGCGTGGGAGACGCTTCCGCATGAGCGGCTGTCACCGCGCTCCGACACGGTCGGCCAGCGGGTCGCGGTGCTGCGCAGGCTCGCCCATCCCGATCCAGGCGATCAAAACGCAGGCCCGATTCGCGTGCTGGTCAGTCCCGTGCGCAGCCTGCTGCAGCCCATTGTCGGCGGTCTCGGCGACGTCGAACCGGTACGGCTGCGGCCGGGCGACCAAGCTGACCTCGACGACCTGCTCGCCCGGCTCATCGATGCGGGCTACACCCGCGTTGACATGGTGGAAAAGCGCGGTGACCTCGCGGTGCGGGGCGGCATCGTGGATGTTTTTCCGCCCATCGAAGAGCACCCGCTGCGGATCGAATTCTTCGGCGACGAGATCGAGGAGATCCGCTATTTCAAGGTCGCTGACCAGCGCAGCGTGGAGGCGGCCGACGGTGGGCTCTGGGCGCCGCCGTGCCGCGAACTCCTGCTGACCCCTGCGGTCCGTGATGCTGCCAAACGGCTGGCCGCGGAGCATACGGGTCTTGCCGAGGTACTCGGGAAGCTGGCCGACGGGATCCCGGTCGAGGGCATGGAGGCTTTCGCCCCGGTACTCGCCGAACGGATGGACCTCCTGCTCGACTACCTCCCGGCGGATGGCTGTGTGCTCGCCTGCGATCCGGAACGCATCCGTACCCGTGCTGCCGATCTTGTCAGGACGAGTCAGGAATTCCTCGAGGCGTCCTGGGTGAACGCCGCCGTCGGCGGGCAGGCGCCAATCGATCTTGGCGCAGCGGCGTTCCGGCCCATAACGGAGATCCGCGCCGCCGCTGACGGGCTCGGCCTCGCGTGGTGGACGGTGACTCCCTTCGGGGTGGACGAGCCTGACGCTGTGGACTTCAGCCAGCGGCAGCCGTTCGGGACGGTGCCGACCCGAGGGGCCGCAGCGCCTGCCGGGGGACACCCCCGAGCCCCCGACGGCCCGGAGCCTCCCGCAGGCGCCGCAAGCGGCGCACATCCACGGCAGTCGTTCGGGATAAATGCCAAGCCGGCCGAGGCCTACCGGGGCGACACCGCGCGTGTCCTTCGCGACGTTCGGGCCTGGCTCGCCGATGGCTGGCGGGTCGTGCTGGTCACCGAGGGCCATGGCCCGGCCCAGCGGCTGGCCGAACTGCTACGCGACGGCGGTCTCGGTGCCCGGCTCGCGGATCTTCCCGACCCCGCGCAACCGCCCGAGCCCGGCGTTCCCTACGTCGCGACCGGGCTTATCAGGCACGGCTTCGTGTGGCCGGGCGTGCGCACCGCGGTGCTCACCGAGGATGACCTGGCAGGCCAGCGGGCGAGCACCAAGGACATGCGGCGGCTGCCCACCAGGCGCCGAGGCGGGATCGATCCGCTGCGGCTGCGGCCCGGCGACTACGTCGTCCATGAGCAGCACGGTGTCGGCCGTTATGTCGAGATGACGAGCCGCACGGTCCAGGGCGCGACCCGCGAGTACCTGGTGATCGAGTACGCGCCGAGCAAACGTGGTCAGCCGCCCGACCGCCTGTACGTGCCCACCGACCAGTTGGACGAGGTCACCAGGTACGTGGGCGGCGAGGCGCCGACGCTGCACCGGCTTGGCGGTGCCGACTGGGCGCGTGTGAAGGGACGCGCCCGCAAGGCCGTGCGCCAGATCGCCGGTGAGCTGATCAGGCTCTACTCGGCCCGAACCGCCTCCCCTGGCCACGCGTTCGCGGCGGACTCGCCGTGGCAGCGGGAGCTTGAGGACGCCTTCCCCTACGTGGAAACGCCTGACCAGCTCGCGGCCATCGACGAGGTTAAGCGTGACATGGAGCGGCCGGTCCCCATGGACAGGCTCGTCTGCGGCGACGTCGGATACGGGAAGACGGAGATCGCGGTGCGCGCCGCCTTCAAGGCGGTGCAGGACGGCAGGCAGGTGGCGGTGCTGGTGCCCACGACCCTGCTTGTGCAGCAGCACATGTCGACGTTCTCCGAGCGTTATGCGCCGTTTCCTGTGATGGTCAAGCCGATGTCCAGGTTCCAGAGCGATGCCGAGGCGGCGAGCGCGCGCCGCGGGCTCGCCGACGGCTCGGTGGACGTGGTGATCGGCACGCACCGGCTGCTGTCGCCCGACACCAGGTTCCGTGATCTCGGCTTGGTCGTGATCGACGAGGAACAGCGGTTCGGCGTCGAGCACAAGGAGTACCTGAAGCGGCTGCGTACCGAGGTCGACGTGATGGCCATGTCCGCGAACCCGATCCCGCGAACGCTGGAGATGGGCCTGGCGGGAGTTCGCGGGATGTCGACCATCCTTACCCCGCCGGAGGAACGGCATCCCGTGCTCACCTTCGTCGGACCTTACGACGACAAGCAGATCGCGGCGGCCATCCGCCGCGAGCTGATGCGTGACGGCCAGGTGTTCTTCGTGCACAACCGGGTGTCAAGCATCGACAAGGTGGCGGCAGGCGTGGCCGAGATGGTGCCGGAGGCGCGCGTGGCGGTCGCGCACGGCCAGATGAACGAGCACATACTCGAACAGATCATGGTCGACTTCTGGGAGCGGAAGTCCGACGTTCTGGTCGCCACGACAATCGTCGAGTCCGGTATCGACATCCCGAACGCCAACACGCTCATCGTGGACCGCGCAGACGTTTACGGGCTGTCCCAGCTGCACCAGCTACGCGGGCGGGTCGGCCGGGGGCGCGAGCGGGCCTACGCGTACTTCTTGTTTCCCCCGGAGAAGCCGCTCACGGAGACCGCGCACGAGCGCCTGGCGACGATTGCCCAGCACACCGAGATGGGCGCTGGCATGTACGTGGCTATGAAGGACCTTGAGATCCGCGGCGCCGGCAACCTGCTCGGCGGCGAGCAGTCCGGGCACATCGCCGGGGTGGGTTTCGACCTGTACGTTCGGATGATCGGCGAGGCGGTAAGCGAACTGAAGGGCGACGGCCCGGCGGAGCGGCCCGAGGTCCGGGTGGAACTGCCGGTGAATGCGCACATCCCGCATTCCTACATCGGCGGTGAACGCTTGCGGCTGGAGGCGTACACGCGGATAGCCGCGATCGACTCCGACGACGAGATCGGAGCGGTACGCGACGAACTGACCGACCGTTACGGGGCGCCGCCCGAGCCGGTGGAGAACCTTTTGGAGGTCGCCAGGCTGCGCTCGCGCGCGCGCCGCGCCGGGCTCACCGACGTTCGCCTGCAGGGTAACTTTGTGCGCTTCGGGCCCGTGCAGCTGCCCGATTCCCGGCAGGTCCGCGTGCAGCGGCTGTACCCAAAGACCGTGCTCAAACAGCAGGTGCGTACGATGCTCGTACCGGCGCCGAAGACCGCGTCCGCAAGCGGTCGCGCGGGCGGCCACGCAGGCGGCCACGCAAGCGGTCCTGTGGGCGGTAGGCCGCTGCGCGACGCGGAACTGCTCGCGTGGTGCCGCCAGCTCGTTGAGACCATTTTCGATGGCGCGGCTTTCGATGGTACGGCGCCGGGTGGACCGGGCGGCGCGGTGTGACGGCCGCGCCTTGGATGGCGCGGCGGGGCGGCCGCGCCTTGCGCGAAAGGTTGTGACGTCGCCGTGTTCCGCACCGTGATCAGAAGTGTCGGCGCTGCGGCGGCCCTCGCCGTGCTCGTCTGTTTGGTCGGCTGCGGTCCGGTCCGGGTGGGCGCCGCGGCGATCGTCGGTACGCAGCGGATCTCGACATCGACACTGTCGGGTGAGGTGGCGGACCTGAACGAGGTGTACCAGGCGCACCCGGCCTTGCGGCGCAATGTGCAGTACACGACGGCGCAGATGCCCCGGCTCGTGCTGATGTGGCTGGTACGTTTCCGCGTGATCTCCGACATCGCGCGCCATAACGGCGTCCAGGTGACAGCGGCGGATGCGCAGGGCGCCCTGGCCACAGTGAGGGCGCAAGCTGGGCAGCAGGCGGGTGCGCCCGTCAGCTCGGCGCAATTCGCGCTGCTTTCGGCCGTTCCGCCCAGGATGGCCGGCCAGTTCGGCCGTTACCAGGCGACCATCGAGAAGCTGGCCCTCCTCTACACGGGCGCGAAGAACCTGTCGTCGCTGACCCAGGCGCAGCAGCAGCAATTCTCGAAACGGATCCAGGCGGAGCTGGCCGCGGCGGTCAAGCGTCTGAATATCAAGATCAATCCTAGGTTCGGGCGGCTGAATGCTGCTCAGCTGTCCATCGTCGCCACGCCTGACAGGCTGTCGCGGCCGGGGACGTCCGCGTAGTGCCGGGTCCGGACAGTGCCGCGGGCCTGGCTGCCGCTGGCGTGGTCGTGCTCGTCACGAGCCCGCGGGTCGCGCCCGGCCTGCTGAGCCTGCGGGCCTGGGAAACACTCGGCGTCGCGGCCAAGATATTGACAGGATCGGCGGCTCATCCGCAGCTTGCCGCGCTCGAGCAGGCAGGCATCTGCTGGGAGCTTGCGCCAACGGAACCCGCCGCTGACCGCGCCCGCCGGCTGGCCAACCTCGCCGCTGCCGCCGCCGCTGGCGCACCCGTGGTGTGGCTCGCGGCGTCCTCGGGTGACGAGGACCTGCTGAGCGCTCTGGCCGGCACCAGTTCGGGTGCCACGGTGCTGTATGGCTCCCACGACCTGGCGGGGAGTCACATGCTCGACCTCGTCGCAACCATGGATGCTCTTCGCACCGGCTGTCCATGGGATGCCAAACAAACCCACCAGACCCTTGCGCCGCATCTGATCGAGGAGTCCTATGAGGCTCTGGAGGCGCTCGAGACCGGCGAACCGCAGGCGCTGCGGGAAGAATTGGGGGACGTTCTGCTTCAGGTGGTGTTTCACGCACGGATAGCGGCAGAGCGACAGGACGGCACCGGCTACACCATCGACGACGTGGCCGATGCCATTGTGAGCAAGCTGGTGCGCAGGCACCCGCACGTCTTTGGCGAGGTGCACGTGTCCAGTGCCGATGAGGTCAAAACCAACTGGGCGGCGATCAAGGCAGCGGAACGGGAGGAGAAGCACGGTGGCCCAGGATCCGCGCTTGACGGCATTCCGTTCGGCCAGCCAGCCCTTTCCCTGGCCGCGCAGTTGCAGGGCCGCGCCGCTGCCGCAGGGGTTCCCGCCGACGTCGCCAGGCTCGGCGATGTCGCCGACCTCCCCGGCGGCGCTGACGTCGGTGAGGATCTCGGCGGCAAGCTCTTCGTCCTGGTCGCGGCGGCGCGCGCGGCAGGTCTGGACCCGGAACTCGAGCTGCGCGCGGCGGCGCGACGATTCAGCGATCGTTTCCGATCCTGGGAACAAGCGGATGATTCCGGTTGACCTGCTAAGTGGCGTGGGGTCGGCGGTGCCGGCCGGCGTGGCCGCTGCGGCCACAGCACACGCTCTACTAGGCTCCAATGCGGACATGTTGACCCTCGCGACGACCAAGGAGCAGTAATGGCGTCCATCGATGCCATCCATGCCAGGCAGATTCTCGACTCGAGGGGCAATCCGACCATCGAGGTCGAAGTACTGCTGGACGACGCGTCGCTAGGCCGCGCGGCCGTGCCGAGCGGCGCATCCACCGGAACCTTCGAGGCCGTCGAGCGGCGTGACGGCGGAAGCGAATTCGGCGGCAAGGGCGTCCAGGACGCCGTCACGGCCGTGATCGACGAAATCCAGCCGGAGCTTCTTGGCCAAGATGCCGACGATCAGCGGCTGATCGACTACACGATGATCGACATGGACGGTACGCCGAACAAGGAACGGCTTGGCGCGAACGCCATCCTCGGGGTGAGCCTGGCCGTCGCGAAGGCAGCCGCGGACTCGGCAGGCCTGCCGCTCTTCCGTTACCTCGGTGGGCCAAACGCCCACCTGCTTCCGGTCCCCATGCTGAACATCCTCAACGGCGGCGCTCACGCCGACACCAACGTCGACATTCAAGAGTTCATGATCGTGCCCATTGGCGCGCCGACCTTCGCGGAGGGGCTCCGCTGGGGTGCTGAGACCTACCACGCGCTCAAGTCCGTGCTCAAACAGCACCACCTGAACACCGGCGTCGGTGACGAAGGGGGCTTCGCTCCCGATCTTGATCACAACCAAGCCGCACTCGACCTGATCACGGAGGCCATCGGCAACGCCGGATTTGCCCCCGGCGAGGACATCGCGATCGCCCTCGACTCCGCGGCCTCGGAGTTCTACTCCGAGGGTGCGTACGTCTTTGAGGGGTCGCAGCGGTCCGTTCAGGAGATGACGCAGATCTACACCGAGTGGCTGACCGCGTATCCGATTGTCTCGCTCGAGGACCCCCTCGCCGAGGAGGACTGGGGCGGCTGGCGAGAGCTCACCGCAGCCATCGGCGGAAGAGTGCAAATCGTCGGTGACGACCTCTTCGTGACCAATCCGGAACGGCTGCGCAGGGGTATCGCCGAGAACGTCGCGAACGCGCTGCTCGTGAAGGTCAACCAGATCGGCACGCTGACCGAGACGCTCGACGCCGTTGAACTGGCCCATCGCAGCGGCTACCGGTGCAAGATGAGCCACCGCTCGGGAGAGACCGAGGACACCACGATCGCCGACCTGGTTGTGGCCACCGGATGCGGCCAACTGAAAAGCGGTGCGCCAGCGAGGTCCGAGCGGGTCGCAAAGTACAACCAGTTGCTGCGCATCGAAGAGGTACTGGACGACGCGGCGGCATACGCTGGCGCGACTGCCTTCCCACGTTTCAGCTGGGCAGGCTGATCACCGCGGACGCACGCGACGGAACGGTGGCCGGCTGATGACAACCGAGCATGGCAGCGGGCCGACCGTACCCGTCGGCGACGACACTTCGGGCTCCCGCTCGACGGTGCCGCCTTCCGCCGCTAGCGTTCACGCGCCGCGCTCGGCTGCCGCGGCCAGGCCCCGGCTCACCAGCCGGGCCGCAGTGCTCGCGGTAGTAATGTGCGCGATTGGGCTGAGCCTCGCGTATCCGGTCAGGGAGTACATCGCTCAGCACCGCCAGATTGCTCAGCTGGAGGCGCAGCACAAGATGGAAGAGGCGCAGGTGCGCAGCCTGCAAGCGGAGCAGCAACACCTTACCGACCCCGCCTACATCGAGCAGCAGGCGCGGGCCAGGCTAAACATGTGCCTGCCCGACGAGACCTGTTATGTCATCATTGATGGCCGCCCGGGCAGCGGCCTGCCCCAGCCACCACGGGCGAAGAGAAGCGCCTGGTATGTGACGCTGTGGAAATCGCTACAGCAGGCGGATCACCGCGCGGCGCGATGACCGGGGCAGGCGTTCCGTGGTGAGGAAGCCTTGAGCAGCCTGATCGATGTGAAGGACATGCGATGACTGTGACCGGCGTGCGATGAGTGTGCCAGACGGGGACATCGAGGTGATAGGCGCTCAGCTCGGCCGTCGGCCCCGCGGTGTGCGCGCCGTGGCCTTCCGCTGCCCGTGCGGCCTGCCATGCGTCATCGAGACGCAGCCGCGCCTGGACGATGGCACGCCTTTTCCCACCCTCTATTACCTGACCTGCCCGAAAGCCATCGCGGCCATCGGCGCGCTCGAGGCAGGCGGGCAAATGAGGCGCATGACGGAGCGGCTAGCGTCGGACGCGGGGCTGCGTGCTTCGTATCTCACCGCGCACCGTGATTACCTCGAGCGCCGCAATGCCGCCGCGCGCGCGGCGGGTGTCGAGCCCTTGCCCGTGGGCACGCAGAGCGCCGGAGGTATGCCGGAACGGGTCAAGTGCCTGCACGCACTCGCGGCGCACGAGCTGGCCGCACCCGGGAAGAACCCCTTCGGGCGGGAAACGCTGGCCGCGGTGGGCGAGTGGTGGGGTGACGGGAGGTGCGTGGCCCCATCGCCGGACCAATCGCCGGACCAATCGCCGGCTCACAAGGAGAAAGGATGACCCGGGTCGCCGCGGTGGACTGCGGCACCAACTCCCTCCGGTTGCTCGTGGCCGACGTTGAGCCGGGCCGGGGCGGCGTCGGCGGCCGGCTTACCGACGTGGCCAGGCTCATGGAGATCGTCCGCCTTGGCCAGGGGGTGGACCGGACCGGGCGGATCGCCCCGCAAGCACTCGGCAGGACTTTCGAGACCCTGCGGCGGTATGCAGAGATCATCGAGACGGCCGGCGCGGTAGGCGTCCGCATGGTGGCGACGAGCGCTACTCGTGACGCGGCCAACGCGGGTGAATTCACCAGGGGCGTCCGGTCGCTGCTGGGTATCGACCCTGAGGTCATTAGCGGGGATGAGGAGGCGGCTCTGTCGTTCGCCGGCGCCACGGCCGAGCTGGCCGAGACAGGCCCGCCCGGCCCGTGCCTCGTCGTTGACATCGGTGGCGGATCAACAGAATTCGTGCTCGGCCCTCACCAGCGGGATGGGCGAGGAGCGAGCGCTGGACGCATCGCTGCCGCGGTATCCATGGACATCGGCTGCGTGCGCATGACCGAGCGGCACCTGCACAGTGATCCGCCGACCCCGGCCGAGATCGTCGGCGCCACCGCGGACATTGACGCTGCTCTTGATGTGGCGGCGGTTAAGCTGCCGGACGCGGACGCGGCGACCCTGGTCGGCCTGGCCGGATCTGTTACCACTGTCGCGGGCATCGCGCTCGGCCTGCCATCCTACGACGCGGCACGGATCCACCACGCAAGGATCCCAGCAGCTCAGGTTCACGAGGTCTGTGCGCAACTACTTGCCAGCAGTCATGCGGAGCGCGCCGCGATCGGCGTGATGCATCCGGGTCGGGTGGACGTTATCGGCGCGGGCGCGCTGATCTTGGACCGGATCGTGACGCGGTTCGGATTCACCGATGTCCTGGTTAGTGAGCACGACATACTCGACGGCATCGCATGGTCCCTGGTGCCGTACCGAGACTTCGATCGACGTGCTGAGGCCGACGGGCCACCACCGTGACGGTGGCCGCGCCGGGAAGTGGCTGGCCCGATGACCCAGCCACGCCCGCGACGCCGGTCGCGCGCAACGCCGCGGAGGTCCGTGAGCTCGCCCACAGCGCGCTGACAATGACCGAACTCGCGGCCCGTCAGTCAGTGTGCCGCGCATGCCCGCGCCTGGTCGCGTGGCGAGAGCAGACTGCGGCCGTAAAGCGCCGCTCCTTCCTGGCCGAACCCTATTGGGGCCGGCCGGTGCCAGGCTGGGGCGACGAGCGGCCCGCTCTGTTGATCATCGGGCTCGCGCCTGCCGCGCACGGGGGGAACCGGACTGGCCGGATCTTCACGGGTGACCGAAGCGGCGACTGGCTGTTCGGCTCGCTGCATAGGTGTGGGTTCGCGGCCCAGGCCGACAGTGTGTCAGCCGACGATGGCCAGCGGTTGCTTGACGCACGAATGGCCGCCGCCGTACGGTGCGCGCCTCCTGAGAACAGGCCATCACCGCAGGAGCGTGACACCTGTGCGCCATGGCTCGCGGCGGAACTGGTTCAGGTAGCTGGGTGTGTTCGGGTCGTCGTTGTTCTCGGCGGGTTCGCCTGGCAGGCATCATGGCCCGCGCTCGCCGCCGCAGGGTTCGAGCTGCCCCGGCCAAGGCCGCCGTTCAGTCATGGTGGCGAAGTGCCGCTCAGATCCGGACCGGCAGGGCGGCCGGTGGTCCTCATCGGCTGTTACCACCCGAGCCAGCAGAACACGTTCACCGGGCGGCTGACGCACGACATGCTCGACGCCGTCTTCACACGGGCCCGGCAGGTAGCCGGGCTCAATGTTCCATGAACCGGTAGTCGGACCTGAGCCGGCCATCGCGCGCCGAGGACGAGGATCTCCAGGCCCACGGCGGCCGGCTCGCCGCGGCAGGCACCACCTCCGAGCTGACGTGACGACGTCGCACCGAGGACCCGGCAGCTTGGACCTGGGACCTTCACTAGCGGAGCTTGTGAAATTTTTCACGATCGTGGTGTGTTGCCATGTTCGGGGAGCCAGGATTCGGACAGAAGAGGAAGTGGCGCGACGATGACGTACACCAGCCCACCCCCCTCAGCACAGACGTTTGGCGCCTCCCGGACGGCACGGATCGTCATCGTGGGCGGCGGTTACGTGGGCATGTATGCCGCACTTCACCTGCGACGCAAGCTCCGCAAGGATGAGGCCGAGATCTATGTCATCGACCCGAAGTCCTACATGACGTATCAGCCCTTCCTGCCGGAGGCAGCCGCGGGCAACCTCGCCGAACGCCACGTCGTCGCTCCGCTGCGCCAGGTTCTTCGTGGCGTCCATATTCTGAACGGGCATGTCACTCGGATCTCACATGCCGGTCGCTACATCGACTTTCGGCCTCTCGCGGGTGAATCGCAACGGATCCGTTACGACGTCATCGTGGTGGCACCCGGTTCTATCTCGCGAACACTTCCGATAGACGGGCTAGCTGATCGCGGAATCGGGTTCAAAACTGTCGGTGAGGCGATTTACCTGCGCAACCATGTACTTACTCAGCTAGATATCGCCGCCTCAACGCAAGATCTGAAGGCCCGGCGCACGGCGCTGACGTTTGTCTTCGTCGGCGCGGGCTTTGCCGGTGTAGAAGCGCTCGCCGAACTGGAAGACATGGCGCGGGATGCGTGCCGCTACTACCCCACGATCGAGCCCGCCGACATGCGGTGGGTTCTTGTCGAAGCCACGGACCGGATCCTGCCTGAGGTCGGCCCCGAGATGGGTCGGCGCGCCATGGACGAGTTGCAATCGCGCGACATCGATGTGCGGCTGCGTACCCGGCTGGTGTCGGCAGTGGACGGCAGGATCGTGCTCGATGACGGCTCGGGGTTCGAGGCGAATACTTTGGTGTGGACGGCAGGGGTGAAGCCCCACCCGATGCTGGCCGAAAGCGATCTTCCGTTGGATTCGCGCGGGCGGCTTAAGGCAACAGCGGAGCTGACGGTGCCGGGTACGCGTGGCGTATTCACCGCTGGGGACTGTGCCGCGGTCCCGGATCTGACCGCCCCGGACGGCGGAGCGGCGACGATGTGTGCCCCCAACGCTCAGCACGCGGTTCGCCAGGCGCGTCGGCTTGCCCACAACGTTCGTGCCCACCTACGCGGAAAGCCGCTGAAGCCGTACCGTCACACGTACGCGGGCTCCGTCGCCAGCCTCGGCCTGCACCGGGGCGTCGCCTCCATCTACGGTGTGAAGCTCACCGGCTGGGCAGCATGGTTCCTGCACCGCACGTACCACCTGGCCCGCGTGCCGACCATGAACAGGAAGAGCCGAGTGGTGGCTGACTGGACGCTGGCCCTACTTTTCCCGCGCGAGATCGTTTCGCTCGGTACCGTAGAACGACCCCGGGAAGAGTTTGAGCAGGCGCTCGCCTCGTCAGTTCAGGTTCGCCCGGCCTGTTGAGGATCACGAGCGGTATTGAATAATGGCCCTATACAGAGAAATGTGCGAACCCTATCCAATCGTCTAAGAGTGCAGGTATCAGCACGAGGTATTATCTCTGCGCCCCCGTAGCCCAAGGGAAGAGGCTGGCCCCCTAAAAGGGTCCCCAGTGTCGGTTCGATTCCGACCGGGGGCACGGGCTCTCGGCTGCTTGCCAGCCCTCGGGCTGGCTGCGCCGATTTCTGGTGCTGACCCGGGGGGGCGACCCCCCGGACCCCCCGCGTGCGGGACGCGCCGTGGGGCGGTCGGCCGCTTCGCTGGTTCGGCTGGGGGGCGACCCCCCGGATGCCCCGCGCGTGCGGGACGCGCCGTGGGGCGGTCGGCCGCTTCGCTGGTTCGGCTGGGGGGCGACCCCCCGGACCCCCCGCGTGCGGGACGCGCCGTGGGGCGGTCGGCCGCTTCGCTGGTTCCGCTGGGGGACGGGGTCCGGACCCGGCGTATGTGGAACGGTCCAGGGTGAAAAGTGTTGGTGGCGGGGTCGAGAGAACAAGCCGGTTCGCGCCTGGGGCCTCACGCACCAACGTTCAGCCGCTGATGTCGGGTCCTGCCCGGGTGATCGTCACCCGAACGATCACCCTCTTGTCGCGCTCCATCGCGGCACGGTAGTCGGCCCAGTCCGGGTGTTCGCCAGCGACGGAGCGATAGTAGCTAACGAGAAGTTCCATGGCATCCGGCAGAGAGATGACCTCGGCGGTTCCCTCGGCCTGGACCCAATCGCCGAAGAAGCCGTCGTTGAAGACGCACAAACTGGCCCGGTTGTCCCTGCGCAGGTTACGTGTCTTGACTGCGGTCTCGCGGGTGCTGATCAGCACCCGGCCGTCCTCATCGACCGTGGCCAGTACCGGTGACAACTGTGGCCCGCCGTCGGAACGGCGGGTCGCAAGGACAGCGCGGTGGTGGGTCCGCAGGAACTCGCGCGCGCGATCTGGATTCACAGGATGCTGTAGAGGCGAGTGCGCCGGCGCAGCTCGTACTCGTGCACGAGCGCGCTCGCGTAGCCGTTAGAAAGGCCGTGCTCGTCGGCCAGCCAGTGCGCACGCTCCTCACAGCGGAGGAACGCTGGGCCGGACTCGAGGCTCTCGAACCACTCGGGTAGGTCACGTCCTGTGACGCCGGGGATGCGGGCGATGATGTTTTTGTGCATCTCCGTGGAGTGGTTCTGAGACAATTGGCACCTCCGGGTTTGAACTCCTCTTGGTGCGAGCGTGCACCAGCGGCCAGCACATGACAACCCCTGGCCGACAGTTTTCGCCGACAGCGGGACCGGGCCTCCGCGGCAGCCGCCCCGGACCAGGCAGACCGGTACGGGCGCTCATTGATCGCGGATTACGCTCCGCAACAAGGGCTCCGATGGCTTGGCGGCTCATTCGGCGAGCGCGACATGGGTGAGGTTGGGAGCGTGAGACGGATCCCGAATGGCAAGCGCCGGATGGACCGGAAAGGTCAGTTCAGCCGTTCGAAGATCATCGCCATGCCCTGGCCGCCGCCCACGCACATGGTTTCCAAGCCGAATGTCTTGTCGTGGAACTGCAAGCTGTTGATCAGGGTCGTGGCGATGCGCGCGCCCGTCATCCCGAACGGGTGCCCCACGGCAATCGCCCCGCCGTTGACGTTGAGCCTGTCCAGGTCGATGCCAAGCTCGGAGTAGCTCGGGATGACCTGAGCGGCAAACGCCTCGTTGATCTCCACCAGATCCATATCGCCGATCGTCATTCCGGCCCTGGCGAGGGCGCGCCGAGACGCGTCGACGGGCCCGAGACCCATGATCTCGGGAGACAGCGCGGATACGCCGGACGAAACGATCCTGGCCAGCGGTGTGATGCCAAGCTGCGCCGCTTTCGTATCGCTCATAACGATCACGGCCGCTGCGCCATCATTGAGCGGGCAGCAATTGCCCGCGGTAACGGTACCGTCCGGCCGGAAGGAGGGCTTCAGCGCGGCCACCTTCTCCAGCGTGGTTCCGGGCCGCGGGCCATCGTCCTTGGCGATGACACTACCGTCGGGCATCGTTACCGGTGTGATCTCCCGCTGCCAGAAGCCATTGGCGATGGCCTTCTCGGCAAGGTTCTGCGAACGCACGCCGAACTCGTCCTGCTGCTGTCGGGTGATCCCGCGCAGCGCGGCCACGTTCTCGGCGGTCTGGCCCATCGCGATGTAGACATCCGGGATCGCGCCGTCAGATCGCGGGTCGCGCCACATATCGGCGTCGGCCTCAGACCTTTTGGCTGTACGCGCCTGCGCATCGGCGAACAGCGGGTTGTGTGTGTCCGGCCAGGAATCGCTGCTCCCGGTGGCGAACCGGCTCACGCATTCCAGCCCGGCCGAGATGAATACGTCGCCCTCGCCTGCCTTGATGGCATGGAACGCCATGCGGGTTGTCTGCAGCGAGGACGAGCAGTACCGGGTGACCGTGGTGCCGGGAAGGTGGTCGTAGCCGAGCAGGACAGCCGTGACTCGCGCGATGTTGAACCCCTGCTCTCCGCCGGGCAGCCCGCAGCCGAGCATCAGGTCGTCGATGTCGGCGGGATCGAGCTGCGACACCTTACCCAGCGCGGCGCGGATGATCTGCACGGTCAGATCATCGGGCCTGATCTCCTTGAGATTCCCCTTGAACGCGCGGCCGATGGGCGAACGTGCGGTGGCGACTATGACTGCCTCGGGCATGGTGCGCATCTCCCTCAAGCTCGTGGATTACTCAACGGTAACCCATGACTGGCTGCTCGCCGCGCAACGCCTGAGATCCCCGCGTCCGATACCGTCGGTGTAGCTGCCGGTCAAGGAAACGCCTGCGTAAGGCCACAGCGGACGCAGGGTCTCCGTTACCGCACGACGGCCGAACAAGGACGGAAGCAGATGCTGGTTCATGATTCGCTTGTCGAGCTTGTGGGCAACACCCCGCTCGTCCGGCTGAAGAAGGTGACGAAGGGAGTCAACGCGGATGTGCTCGCCAAACTCGAGTACATGAACCCCGGTGGCTCGGTAAAGGACCGGATAGCGCTGCGCATGGTGGAGGAGGCGGAGGCGTCAGGCGCGCTACGTCCGGGTGGCACCATCGTGGAACCGACCTCCGGCAATACCGGTGTTGGGCTGGCGATCATTGCCGCGGAGAAGGGATACCGCTGCATGTTCGTCTGCCCGGACAAGGTCGGCCTGGACAAGATCGCCGTGCTGCGCGCTTACGGCGCCGAGGTGGTGGTCTGTCCGGCAACGGTGGCGCCGGATCACCCGAACTCCTACTACCGCGTCTCCGACCGCCTGGTGAGCGAGATCAGCGGGGCATGGAAACCCGATCAGTACACCAACCCCGAGAACCCCGCGTCGCACTACCGCACCACAGGCCCGGAGATCTGGGCGCAGACGGACGGGACGGTCACGCACTTCGTCGCCGGGATCGGCACCGGCGGGACGATCACAGGGACCGGGCGCTACCTCAAGGAGGTGTCGGGTGGGCGGGTCCAGGTGATCGGGGCGGATCCCGAAGGCTCTGTCTATTCCGGCGGCACCGGGAGGCCGTACCTTGTCGAAGGCGTGGGCGAGGATATGTGGCCAGCGATCTACGATTCGTCCGTATGTGATTGTGTCATCGCTGTAAGCGACAAGGAATCGTTTGGCATGACCCGCCGCCTCGCGCGCGAGGAAGCGCTGCTCGTGGGCGGTTCCGCCGGGCTCGCGGTCGTTGCGGCGCTTCGGGTTGGCGCGGAAGCGGGCCCGGGCGCTGTCGTGGTAACGCTGCTCCCCGACGGCGGCCGGGGGTACCTTTCGAAGATCTTTAACGACGACTGGATGGCCGACTACGGATTCCTCGATACCGCGACGGCGGAGGCGCGGGTCGCCGACGTGCTGGCCAGTAAGGAACCGGCATTGCCGCAGTTTGTGCATGCCCACCCGAACGACACCGTCGGTACGGCAATCGAGATTCTTCGCGAGTACGAGGTGTCTCAGCTGCCGGTCATGAAGACCGAGCCGCCGGTAATGGCGGCCGAAGTGATCGGCTCAATCGTCGAGCGGGACCTGCTCGATGCTCTGCTTTCCGGTCGCGCACGGCCGTCAGACGCCATTTCGGAGCACATGTCGCCGCCGTTGCCGCTGATCGGGTCGGGCGAACCCGTGACCCGTGCGGTGGAGGCGCTCGAGAAAGGGGGCGCCGCGGTGGTGCTCGTGGACGGCAAGCCCGTCGGGATGCTCACCAGGCAAGACGTGCTCGCATTCCTCGTCGGTGATGCATCGTGACCGGGTCGGACGGATTCGAGACGCTGGCGATTCATGCCGGCCAGGAACCTGATCCCGTCACTGGTGCCGTGGTGCCGCCCATCTACCAGGTCTCCACCTACAAACAGGACGGCGTGGGCGGCCTGCGCGCAGGCTATGAATACTCGAGGACCGCAAACCCGACAAGGGCGGCGCTCGAAACGTGCTTGGCCGCACTCGAGACAGGTACGCGCGGCCTCGCCTTCGCCTCTGGCATGGCCGCCGAAGACTGCCTGCTCAGGACGGTATGCGTGCCGGGGGACCGGGTGCTGATCCCGGACGACGCGTACGGCGGAACCTACCGGCTGTTCGCACAGGTTCTCCACCGCTGGGGCGTGCGCCACGTCCCCATGAAGATGGCGGACGCGGCAGCCGTTAAGGACACTCTTACGGCGGAACCGGCGCGGATGGTGTGGGTCGAGACGCCGACCAACCCGCTGCTCGGGATCGCTGACATCGCGGCGATCGCGCGACTCGCCCACGACGCCGGCGCGCTGCTCGTGGTGGACAACACGTTCGCCTCGCCGTACTTGCAGCGGCCCCTCGCGCTCGGTGCCGACGTCGTCGTGCACTCCACCACGAAATACCTCGGCGGGCACTCCGATGTAGTCGGCGGGGCCCTGGTGGTGGCCGACGCGCGGCTGGCCGACCGGCTCGCATTTCACCAGAATGCGATGGGGGCGGTGGCGGGGCCGTTCGACGCCTGGCTGACCTTGCGAGGGATAAGGACGCTCGCGGTGCGGATGGACCGGCACTGTGCCAACGCGGCAAGGATCGCCGCCGCCCTCGCCTCAAACCCGGCGGTAACCCACGTGTACTACCCGGGGCTTGCGGCCCATCCCGGTCACGAGGTGGCGGCGAAGCAGATGCGAGGGTTCGGCGGCATGGTGTCATTGCGGCTGCGCGGCGGGGAGGACGCGGCGCTCGCGCTGTGCGCGCGCACCAGAGTCTTCACGCTGGCCGAGTCGCTTGGCGGCGTGGAGTCGCTCATCGAACATCCCGGCCGCATGACGCACGCCTCGGTCGCAGGCTCGGCCCTCGAGGTGCCTGCCGACTTGGTACGGCTGTCGGTGGGCATTGAGAGTTGCGACGACCTGCTCGACGACCTGCGCGCCGCGCTGGGCTGAGGGGCCGCGGTCACGGGTTCCAGACCATGAGGACAAGGATCGCCAGCCAGATCGCGGTGATGACGCCGCCCAGGCTGGCGATTCTGCCTCGCTCCACCGTCGCGACAAGTGCTGATGAGCCGCGGCCAGCCGAGGTTCTTGCCGCAGGTGACGGTTCCGCTGGTGTTGTCGGCTCGCCGATCAGTCCGCCGGGTTGGTCGGCCGGCGCGGAAGCATCCGGCCGCCCGGGCGCGGTCGCGGTGGCTGGCTGGTCGGCTTGCGCGGCCTCAGGCGCGCTGGCTGGCGGCGCCGGACCCTTTCCCGGCCGCGTCAGGACCGTGCTGCCGGTCGCTGGCCCTGCCGCCGCAGCCGCCGCGCCCACGGCCAGCATCTTCGCGATGGCGTTGATGGCCCGCCGCTGGTCGCGGAATACGAGCACGAGCAGCGCGGCGGCGACGATGAACAGCGTCATCGAGGCGGTGAGCCACGCCTGGTTCAAGTCGTTTCGCCCGAGCAGCAGGCCAAACAGGAAGACGCCGACGGTGAGCAGGCCGAAGATTCCCGTCGTGCGGCACAGATACCGCAGCACGGGGAGGTCGCACCGCCTGATGTACCGGGGCGTCGCCATCATCGCGGCCACTACCGGGCCGAGGGTGAAGACCGAAAACGCGACGTGCAGCCACAGTAGAAGGCGGTCGGTAAACGACATGTCACGATCCTGTCATAGCGCGCGCCATAGAACAGCTCAGCGCCGCGCGGCACGACCTCGCCTGGTGCGCAGGAAGTCGGCGACGACGTATTCGCCCAGCCGTTGTGGCTCCGGGCGGAACAGCCTGCCGCCGTTGCGCCGCGCCACCTCCTCGACGAAGGCCGTGAGCCGTTCGTCTTCAGCGAGCATGAAGATGTTCAGCACTGCCCGGCGCCGGGTCATCTTGTCCACCTCGGCGAGCGTCAGCTCGATCGTCTCGGGTGCCGGCGGCCAGTCGAAGTAAGGCCGCCCATTGCGCAGCAGATGAGCCGTGGGCTCGCCGTCGGTCACGATCAGCACGACAGGCTGGTGCTCTGGATGCTTGTCCAGGTGACGGCCGGCGATGAGCAGCGCGTGGTGCAGGTTCGTGCCCTGCACCATGTCCCAGCCGAGACTCGCGAGCTCGGTCTCGCGTAGCTCGCGCGCGTAGTTGGAGAAGCCGACGATCTGGATGGCATCCTGCGGGAACTTGGTCCTGATCAGCGAGTGCAAGGCCAAAGCCGTCTGCTTGGCCACCCCCCAGGTGCCGCGCAGCGCCATCGAGTACGACAGGTCCACCAGGAGGGAAACAGCGGCGGCAGTTCGGCGTTCTGTCTCCGTCACCTCGAAGTCGTCGACCGACAGCTGAACTCCAGGGCGCGGGCCGTCCGCGCTACCTTCCGGCCGGCCGGAACCCGGCGGTGATGCCGGTGATGCCGACCGCCGGACGGCGTTACGGACCGTGGCCGACACATCGATCGGCTGCTCGTCTCCGAACTCCCACGGCCGGGTGCTGCCTGTCGGCTCGCCGGCCTGCCCGGCGTCCTGCTCGTCGTGATCACCTGGCCGGCCCTGGTCCAGCTCGGCGAACACGCGCCGCAGCGCGGTATCACCCAGCCGCCTGACCGCCTTCGGGGTCAGCTCAAGCTGCCCGCCGGACCGGCGCAGGTATCCCTGCCGTTCAAGCTCACGTTCAATCCGGCGCAAGTTCTCGAGGTCGTCGACGGCATGGCGGCCGAGCGCGCGCCGCACGGCATCCTCGTCGACGTCGTCTAGGCGCGCGCCGGGGTAGTCCTGCCGGATCGTGGCCTCCAGCTCCGCCAGATCGGCGAGCTCCTCGATCGCCGAGGTGGCGTCGCCGAGCCCTAGGGGTTCTTCCCCGGTCAGCTGCTGGCCTCGACCGCCAGGTAGGGCGTCCAGGTCAGGCCGCCGCGCTCGCAGGGCTGCGGCCAGGCGTGCCATCTCGGCGGCCAGCCCGGCATCGGCCATCGTCTGCTCCATCATGGCCGCGAGTTCGGCGCGCTGCTCGGGAGACAGCGAGTCGAGAACCCTGTTGGCGGCGGTCATCCTCCGTACGAGGGAGTCGACAAGCTCATCGAGGTTGCGCGGATCGTCGGGGAAGAAGTCCCTGTAGTTGCGCATGAACCTGTCGAAATCGGCCTGCCGATGCTCGCCCCTGGCATCAGCCTCCAACATCGCGGACAGCTCCGCCATCATGTCTTTGACCCGCTGCATCCCGGCCGGGTCCGGCTGGGAGAGCGCGTCTTTCATCCCACGGAACTGGCTGTCAAGCACCTCGCGGCGGAGCAGATCTTTGAGCCGCTCGAATGTCTCGCGCGCGGCGCCCGATCGCCACTGATAGGACGAGAGTGCGCGGATCGCGCGGGCGGTCTCGCTGGGCAGTGAGTCGAGTTCCGCTTCGGCCATCCTCGCCTGATCGCTGGGGTCGGGGAACAGCTCGGCACGCTCCTGCCCGATCGCCGTGTCGAGCAGCGCACGTGCCTGTTCGAGCAGCCCGTCAGCCCGCCCGCGCTCCCTGATCTCCCGCAACCGCTCGCGCACCCGGCGCATTAGGTCGTCGAGGCCGCGCCGGTCACCAATTCCCCGCCGCAGCGCCTCTCGCAGCGCGTCGGTCGGCGCAGAGCCGCCGAGAACGGCATCCGACATCTCGTCAAGCGCCGCCCGCACGTCGAACGGCGCGGCAAGAGGATCCGGTCCGTCGTGATACGGGCCGTAGCGGTAACTTCCTTGGTTCTTCATCGCCTCGACAAGACTCAGGTCCGGTAGATCGCCGCCCCGTCGGCGCTGTCCTTCGAGAGCCTGCGCATCAGGTACAGGCCCTCCAGCGTGAACTCGAGCGCGGCGGCGGCGTGGCCCGGCGATTCGCTGCCGTCCATGCCGAGCCGCGCCATGATCCGGGCGAGGCCAGGGACATCGCCGGCGCGGCGCAGCAACTCGTGCGCGGGCACGAGCTCACCCGACTCGACTGACCCGCCGCGGTCGAATTTGGCCAGCAGGCCGGACAGGTCAGCGCTGCCAAGCGCGGAGCGGAACGTGTCTGCTATCGACCGGCGCAGCAGGTGCATCAGCACTTCCTGTTCCCTGCCCTCCTCGCTGACCTCGAACTCGACCTTTCCACGGAGGGTATCCACGATCGTCGGCAGGTCACAGACCCGTGCGACCGGCTGGTCTTCGTCGGCCAGCGCCGCCCGGCGGACCGCTGAGGCGGTCGCGCTCTCCGCGGCGGCGATGGCGAAACGGGCCGACACACCCGAACGGCTGTCGATGGCGCTTGACGCTCGCACCAGCCGGGTGAACCTGGCGATGACCTCCACGAGGTGGCTCGGCAACGGCCCGCCGGTATCGCGGGACGCGCTGCCAGCGGCCGGGAGCCTGGCCTCCTGCCGTACCAGGGCCAGCTCGTCCTCCAGCGTCAGCGGGTAGTGGGTGCGGATTTCCGCGCCGAACCGGTCTTTGAGCGGCGTGATGATCCGGCCACGATTCGTGTAATCCTCTGGATTGGCGCTCGCCACAAGAAGGATGTCAAGAGGGAGCCGCAAGGCGTAGCCTCGGACCTGGATATCCCGCTCCTCCAGCACGTTAAGCAGCGCGACCTGAATACGCTCCGCCAGATCGGGTAGTTCGTTGAGGCAGAAGACGCCGCGATTGGTACGCGGAACGAGCCCGAAGTGAACCGTCTCAGGATCGCCGAGCGTACGGCCCGCCGCCACTTTGACCGGATCCACGTCTCCGATCAAGTCACCCACGCTCGTGTCGGGTGTGGCGAGCTTCTCACCGTACCTGTCGTTCCGGTGGCGCCAGATGATCGCAAGGTCGTCGCCACGCTCTGCGGCAAGTCGGCGGCAACGGGCGCATGCGGGTGCGTACGGATGGTCGTTGATCTCGCACCCGGCGACAGCCGGAGTCCATTCATCGAGCAGGCCGCCGATGGTGCGGATCAGGCGCGTCTTTCCCTGGCCACGTTCCCCGAGCAGCACAACATCGTGCCCGGCGAGCAGAGCACGCTCGACGTGGGGTAGCACGGTGGCATCGAAACCGATGATGCCGGGGAACCGCTCCTGGCCAGACCGCATCCGGTCCAGCAGATTTTGCCGGATTTCTTCTTTCACCGTGCGGAACTGGTGGCCGGAGGCGCGCAGCTCGCCCAGCGTGGAGGCCACGGGGCGCCCGGTCCGCGGCGACGTTTCTGTGGAGGGCTGAGGCTGGATCGGTGACTGCACCGTTCGACACTATGTGGTGCGGCGGGGTGTTCGCACCGGGCCCGGCCCGGAGCCACCGAACGCCGACGCGACGAGAGGAGCCACCATGGCCCATTTTGGCGATGGCTTGGCCGTTGGCCTGGACCTGGAACGTGCGGCACAGGACGCGGTCGAGCAAGCGCTAGCTCCGCTGTCGGAGCCGCCGAGCCTGGTGTGCGTGTTTGTCGGTGGTGCCGCGCCGGACGCGGCCGAGCGTGCGGGCGACGCGGCAATGGCGACGGCGACCGGCGAGTCGTCAAGCGGCGCGTCGCCGGGCCCGGTGGTCCTCGGCTGTACCGCGTCGGGTGTGATCGGCGCGGGCCGCGGTGTAGAGGAATCCGGAGCTGTCAGCGCCTGGGCTGCGGTGCTCCCGGGCGTGCGCGTCACGCCGTTCTTGCTTGAATCCGCGCGATCACCGGACGGGATCGTGGTCACAGGATTGCCGGTGCCAGCGGCGGATGACCGGATCGCCGTGCTGCTCGCCGACCCCTACCGGTTTCCCGCTGACGCGTTCGTCGGTGAGTCGGCCGCGCAGCTGGGCGGGCTGCCAATTGTCGGCGGCCTGGCAGGCGCGGCGGCCGAGACCGGCGCCGACGGCGTCCGGCTCTACCTTGACGGCGAGGTGCATGAGGGTGGGGCGGCGGGGGTGCTGCTCGGCGGCACGCTGGACGTGGCCACCGTGGTGAGTCAGGGCTGCCGCCCCGTCGGTCCAGCCATGGCGGTCACGGCGGCCACGGGAAATGAGATCGCCGAACTCGCCGGTACCCCTGCGCTCGTCAAGCTGGAAGAGATCGTCTCTGAGCTGCCCATGCCCGACCAGGCGCTGCTCAGCGAGGGCCTGCATATCGGTATCGCGATGGATGAGTACGCCGACGAGCATGAGCGCGGCGACTTTCTGGTACGGTCCGTCATCGGCGCCGATCCGCAGGCTGGCCTGCTGGCCATCGGCGCCGTCGTCGAGGTGGGGCAAACCGTCCGCTTCCAGGTGCGAGACGCGGTAGCCGCGGCTGCTGACCTGGAACAAATGCTTGCCGCATTCGGTACGGCGAGCGGCATCCACGCAGTCGGCGGCGTGTTGCTCTTCTCGTGCAACGGCCGGGGGGCGGCCTTCTTCGGCTCCGCCGATCACGATATCGGGGCGGTACGCCGCGCGCTCGATCCGCAAGCGGTGGGCGGGTTCTTCGCGGCAGGCGAGATCGGCCCGATCGGTGGACGCAATCACGTGCACGGTTTCACCGCGTCGATCCTTGCGTTCGGCGCCGGAACGGGAGGCTGAAGCGTGGCGGAAACGCAACCGGCACTTGCGATCGATGTAGGCGGGACAAAGATCGCCGTGGGCGTTGTGGAGCCCGGTGGCAGGCTTGTCGCCTCAGCCCGGACCGGTACTCCCCGAGAGCTGGATGCCGAGCAGCTCTGGCTGACCTTGGATTCGCTAACGAGCCGGGTGCTCGTCAGCGCCCGCCTGGACAAGCCGGGAGCGCTCAGCGGCGTCGGGTGCGGGTGTGGTGGCCCGATGGAGTGGCCAGCCGGAAAGGTATCGCCCCTGAACATTCCCGCGTGGCGCTCGTTCCCGCTGCGCGACCGGCTCGCCGAGCGCTTCGCGGGTTCGCGGGTACGGCTGCACAATGACGCCATCTGCATGGCCGCGGGCGAGCACTGGCGCGGGGCCGGCCGGGGCCGCCGCGACATGCTCGGCATGGTGGTCTCGACCGGGGTCGGCGGCGGGCTTGTGCTCGACGGCCGGCTCGTCACCGGTGCGACAGGCAACGGGGGGCACATCGGCCATGTAGTCGTCGATCCCGACACGGGCCCGCCATGTCTGTGCGGCGGCAAGGGCTGCCTGGAAGCGATCGCGCGTGGGCCGGCCCTCGCCGAATGGGCGCAGCAGCGAGGCTGGCGGCCTGGACAGCGGGCGGTAACCGCGAAGGACCTGACGGACGACGCGGCACGCGGCCACCCGGTGGGGCTCGCGGCCATGCGGCGGGCGGGCCGGGCGATCGGCCTCGCGCTCGCCTCGGCGACCCACCTATGCGATCTCGAAGTTATCTCTGTCGGCGGCGGCCTGGCCCAGGCAGGCACGCTGCTGTTTGGCCCGATCGACGAGACGGTGCGGGCCTATGCCCGGCTCGACTTCGCGCGGGAGGTGCGGGTGGTTCCCGCGGGGCTCGGCCAGGATGCCGGACTGATCGGCGCCGCCGCACTCATATTCGCAGCCGACCGCTACTGGCTAGGTGATTAGGCGGATGTTTTTAGTAAGCCGGCACGACCCCGCGCCGTGGGTGTGCACGCGACGTCACAGGTTGCCGCGGCGCGCCTGCTCCCGCTCGATCGCCTCGAACAGCGCCTTGAAGTTGCCCTTACCGAAACCTTGCGAGCCGTGCCGCTCGATCAGCTCGAAGAAGACGGTTGGGCGATCTTGTACCGGTGCGGTGAAGACCTGCAACAGGTAACCGTCATCGTCGCGGTCGGCGAGAATGCCCAGGTCGTGCAGCACGCCGATGGGAACCCGCGTGTCGCCGACCCACTCGCCGAGCGTCTCGTAATAGCTGTCTGGGGTGCTGAGGAACTCCACGCCTTGTGTCTTCATCGCACGGACCGCGGCGACAATGTCATCGGTGCCGAGCGCGACGTGCTGAACGCCGGGGCCGCCGTAGAACTCCAGGTATTCGTCGATCTGTGACCTCTTCTTGCCAACGGCGGGTTCATTGATCGGAAACTTCACCTTCCGCGAGCCGTCGGCCACCACCTTGCTCATCAGCGCCGAATACTCGGTGGCGATGTCGTCACCCACGAACTCCTTCATGTTGGTGAAGCCCATGACCTGGCGATAAAAGCGTACCCACTCGTCCATCTGGCCGAGTTCCACATTGCCGACACAGTGGTCGACCTCGGTGAACAGCGGTCGGCGCGGGGCGGGGACACGCTTTCCCGCGGCCGCGGGGGTAACGAAACCCGGCAGGTACGGGCCGGTGTAGTTGGACCGCTCGACCAGCGTATGCCGGGTCTCGCCGTAGGCCGCGATCGCGGCGAGCACGACCTTTCCGTGTTCGTCCTCCTCAACATGCGGCTCGGCGAGCCCGCGCGCGCCACGCGCGACGGCGTGCGCGTAGGCCTGCTCCGCAGAGGGGACCTCCAGGGAGAGGTCGACCACTCCGTCACCATGTGCGGCGACATGCGCGCCGAGCAGGGTGCCCGACCGGACGGGGCCGCACAGTACGAACCGCGCCTTTCCTGAGACCAGCACGTATGCCACCTCGTCGCGGCAGCCGGTCTCCGGCCCGCAGTAGGCCGCAGGCGTCATACCGAAAGCTGTCGTGTAGAAATGCGCCGCCTGTGTCGCGTTGCCCACAGCGAAGACGACCGCATCAAGCCCGGTCAGCGGAAAGGCATCCGAGGATGCTGAGCCAGATATCGCGATCTCGGTCATAGGACGTGCTCCTTCGCGCTTCCTGCATTCCGGACCCGATGGGGAGAGGATCGGTCCGGAATGCAGGATGCGCAAGAGAAGTCAAGGTTGATAGACAATATGTGCAGACGTGTGCGGCGAAGGTAGCAAGACTTGTACAGCATGACCACGCTGCAAAGGAGCTGAGTATGATCGACGAGCTGGATGCCCAGCTCATTGAGCTGTTCGCCACTGAGCCGCGCATCGGGGTGCTCGAGGCGTCCCGCCGCCTGAACGTCGCCCGCGGCACCGTGCAGGCACGGCTGGACCGGTTGCACGGCCGGGGTGTGATCACCGGCTATGGGCCCGATGTCGATCCGGCGGCGCTTGGGCATGACGTGACCGCGTTCGTCACGCTAGAAATCCGCCAGGCAGGCGGCCATGATCCAGTAGCCGAACGGCTAGCGCGGATCCCGGAGATCCTTGAGGTGCACACGACCACGGGGCCCGGGGACATGCTCTGCCGCGTCGTCTCCCGCACCAATGCGGACCTGCAGCGGGTGATCGATGCGATCGTCGATGTTGCGGGTGTCGTCCGCGCCTCCACGGTGATCGCGCTCGCCACACCGGTGGCCTACCGGGTACGCCCGCTGGTTAACGCCGCGGCCCGGCCCGGCCCGACTCTTGGGCGTGCGGAACGGCCTGCTGGGCCGGGTCGCTCTTCGGCGGGCGGGACGGCCTGCTAGGCCGGGGTCTTCGGCGGGTGGGACGGCCCGCTGGGCCCGGGTCACTCGCCGACGTAGGGCACCGATTCAAGGATCTCGACCGTTGCGCTCCTGCCGTTCGGCAGGGTATAGGTCGCCTTCTCGCCGACCTTCTTCCCGTTGATCGCGCTGCCCAGGGGCGATCGCGGCGAGTAGATGTCGATCGGGCTGCCGCTTTCCTCGCGGGAAGCGAGCAGAAACGTCACTTCCTCCTCGTCGCCCTCAAACCGCACGGTCACGGTCATTCCCGGTCCGACAACGCCGTCGGTACGCGGGGGCTCACCAACCTTGGCCGTCTCGAGCAACTGCTGCAACGTGCGGATCCGGGCTTCCTGCTTCCCCTGTTCCTCCTTGGCGGCGTGGTATCCGCCGTTCTCACGCAGGTCGCCTTCTTCGCGGGCGGCTTCGATTCTCTTGGCGAGCTCCATCCGACCTGGGCCCGTGAGGTTGTCCAGCTCCTTCTTGAGCCGGTCATACGCCTCCTGGGTGAGCCAGGTGACGGTGTCATCGCGGGTCTCGGTCACGGGCACTCCTCGCAATGCCATACTGCACGGGATGATTCGTCTCCCCGTTACCGGGGGACAGCGCTCGAACGTAATCCTCTGAGGCTAACAAGGCTGAGGTACTGGGTCGTCCCCGGTCAATGTCCAAGCTGGTTCCAATTTGTTCCCGTCCTGGTCCGACAGTGGGCGGCAATCCGTTCCACTCGTCTCGGATTGCCCTCGGGCCTGCGGTTCGCTGCCGCGGTCAGGTCCGGGAATGCCGGCCGTCAGCCGTAATGTTGTGCCGGTGGATGGGCCACTCGCGAAGGTGCGCTGGGCCGTTCATGGAGGTCTCGGTAGCTTCGCCGGTTACTGCTGTCTGAGGAGCTAGGTTGCCTGAAAGCGATGCGCCACTGCGGCTGATGGCCGTGCACGCGCACCCGGACGATGAGTCGAGCAAGGGTGCCGCGACCATGGTCAAATACGTGTCGGAGGGCTCTGCGGTGCTCGTCGCCACGCTGACCGGCGGCGAGCGAGGCGACATCCTGAACCCGGCCATGGACCGGGCAGAGGTCCGGTCGGATATCGCCAGGATCCGCCAGGAGGAGATGGCCGAGGCACGCGAGATCCTCGGCGTTCAGCAGCGGTTCCTCGGCTTTGTTGATTCCGGTTATCCGGAAGGCGATCCACCGCCCCCGCTGCCCGAGGGCTGCTTTGCCCTTGAGCCACTCGACCGCGCAGCCGGAAGACTGGTGGCGCTCATCCGTGAATTCCGGCCCCATGTTGTGATCACCTATGACGAGAGCGGCGGGTATCCCCATCCGGACCACGTCAAATGCCACGAGGTATCAGTCGCGGCGTTCGATACCGCCGGTGATCCCGACGCCTACCCGGACGCCGGTGAACCGTGGCAGCCGCGCAAGCTGTACTACAACGCTACGTTTCACCGGGCGCGTTTCCAGGCGCTGCACGAGGAGATGGAGCGGCGGGGCCTTGAGTCGCCTTATGCCGAGTGGATGGCAACCTGGAAAGAGCGAGCAGCGGACCGCGCGCACCTAGAGATCACGTCACGGATTCCGTGCGGCGAATTCTTCGACATACGCGACCAGGCCTTGCTGGCGCACGCGACACAGATCGACCCGAAAGGCTGGTGGTTCGCCTGCCCGCTGGAGGTGCAGCGCGCCGCCTGGCCGACCGAGGACTATCATTTGGCTCGGTCGCTCGTTGACACCGAGCTGCCAGAAGACGATCTTTTCGCAGGTATCAGGGAGAGGGTGTCCCTGCTGTGACTTTGGCTGGGGCCGTAGCGGCCTCGTGGGGATCCGCGGCGGCTGGATCCGCTGGGTCGGCGAATGACGTCACCCCGGGCGTGCTCGGCTTCATCGTGGTCGCGGCCCTGGGTGTCGCGCTGTTCTTGCTGCTCCGGTCGATGAACAAGCATCTGCGGCGGGTCCGCTCGGTCCACGACGCGGGCTTGGAGCCTGGCCGCAGAATCGAAGCCAACCCCGGCACGGCGGCGAACGGCGGCGAGCGCGGCGCCAAGACGGGCCGCGGTACGAGCGTTGGTACGGCCCGCACCGCGGGCGTAAAGACCGGGTCCGATGAGCCCAGTGCGGGTGTGGATGGCTCCTCGGCCAGCTGAACGCCAACGGCGTGTCGAGGGGTGGCGTGCTGCTAGCGTGCGGGGCAGTGGCGAGGGTCCGTCACGGGAGATCAGGCAATGCTGGTTGTCCACGGAATTTGGTCTTACGGTGCCTGCCATCTGTGGGCTGAGGACTCCGGTCTGCCTGCGCAAGCCCCACCGCGAGCTGGGCGGCCATCGCGCGCGCCATGGCCGCACCCGTTCGCCTGCGACACGGATGCGATCGAGGGATCGTTGGCCGAGGCGCCCGTGGCGGATGTCCTGCGCAAGGCGGTGACGGCTGAGCTGACGCTCTGGCTGCCATCGACCCAAGCGGGGCCGCTCGCCTCACCGGAACTTGTCCGGGCGGCTGATGCGGCTGCACTCGGCGACCGGTCGGTCAAAGTAGCAGCGCCGGACCGCCCGTCGGCCAGGGAACCGCGCCCTGGACGCGAGGCGCTCGCCCCGTGGCGAGTGCCGACACTTGCCACGGAGCCCGCCGCCGCGCGAGACCTGCTGGAGGCCATGGGTGGTCAGGCGGGGCACTCGGGTGAGTTCGTGCCCGGCGGGTCACTGCGCTACTGGTGTGCAGTCGCGGCGCTGGTCACCGATCTCGCGGCCCGCGGCAGGGTGCTGCCGACGCTGGTGATGGAGGACGGCGGCTACGCGGCCCGGTGGCGGCCAGTATTGTCCGGCGGCGACGCTGCCCGGGCACGGGAGCTTGCGGCGGCCATGCCGCCGGTTTGCCGGGCAGCTACCGCGGTGGGCGAGCAGCCGTCGGTCCTGCTGACCGAGGCGCTTGACGCGCTCATGGACGCCGCTGTCCGGTGGCGGCTGGCTTCCGCCGCGACCGATGGCGGCAAGCCGTACTCGCTGCTGCCCACCCGGCACGGGCGGAAGCCGGCCAAAATACCACTGGCCGAACGCTGGATCGATGCGCTCACCGGTCCCGACCCCCAGGTCGCGGTGCTGAAATCCGAGGATGGACCGGAAGCTGCGGAGCTGGCGGCGAGCCTGGCCGCGTGGCGGGACTCCGCGCAGCTCCCCATGGGTCCGGTCCGCACGTGCTTCCGGCTTGTCGAGCCGTCCGATGAGGCGGGCCCCGGCCAGGACGACTCCGACCCCAGGCAGGAAGCCGCGGCACCGGGTGACGCGGGCGAGAACCATGTCGGCGGTTCGTGGCGGGTCGAGTTCGCGCTCCAGTCGACCGGCGACCCGAGCCTGGTGATGTCGGCGGCGGACGTATGGGCCGGCGCTTCGACCGCGGGCTTGGCCGTCGGCATCAAGCATCCCGAGGAGGAACTGCTCGCCGGGCTCGGCCGCGCCGCCCGGCTTTTCCCCTACCTTGACGCCGAGCTTCGAGCAGCCGCACCCGAACAGGTCACCCTGGACACTGGCGGGGCATTTGGGTTCCTCAGGGAGACCGCTCCGCTGCTCTCGGCCGCCGGGTTTGGCGTTCTGCTGCCCTCCTGGGCGCGCAAGGCACGGCTGGGCCTAAAGCTCACCACGCGGTCGCGTAACACCGCGAACTCGAAGGTGAAGGCCTCCGGCCTCGGGCTGGAGGAGCTCGTGGACTTCCGTTACCAGCTCGCTGTCGGCGCCCAAGCGCTCGACGAGGCCGAACTCGAGGAGCTCGCCCGCCTGAAGGTGCCGCTCGTCCGGCTGCGCGGCCAGTGGGTGGAACTCGACCAGCGGCAGTTGCAGGCCGCGCTGAGGTTCATGGAGCGGAGCCACTCCGGGACCATGCGAGCTGGTGACGCTCTGCTGGCCGGGCTGCACGGCCCTGACGGTCCCGACGGTGAGCTCGCGATCATCAACGTCGATGCCGACGGCTGGCTCGGTGACCTGCTGTCCGGGCAGGCCGATCGCCGCCTCGAACCAGTAACGGCCCCCGCGGGCTTCCGGGGGAAACTGCGTGCCTATCAGCAACGGGGATTGTCCTGGATGGCATTCCTCAGCGGTCTCGGATTGGGTGGAATCCTCGCCGATTCCATGGGACTCGGAAAAACGGTGCAGATGCTCGGACTGCTCGCGCATGAGCGGGAAATCGCAGCTACAGGGGATCGTGAGCGCCGCCCAACGCTTCTCGTCTGCCCGATGTCGCTGGTCGGAAACTGGCAGCGGGAGGCGGAGAAATTCACCCCGGGCCTCACCGTATATGTGCACCATGGCAACGAGCGCCTCACCGGTGCGGAACTCACCACGACGCTGGCCGGCGCCGACCTTGTCATCACCACCTATGGGGTCGCGGTCCGCGATCAGGAATACCTGCGCCAGATCGAATGGCGCAGGGTGGCCTGTGATGAGGCGCAAAACATCAAGAACAGCGCCACCCGCCAGGCCAAGGCGGTGCGTGCCCTACCGGCCGTGAACAGGATCGCGCTGACGGGCACACCGGTGGAGAACAGCCTCACCGAGCTGTGGTCGATCATGGAGTTCGCCAACCCCGGCCTGCTCGGCCCGGCCGAGAAGTTCCGCAAAGCGTACGCGATCCCGGTCGAGCGGAACGGGGACGAGCAGGCTGCGGCCGCCTTGCGCCGCCACACGGGGCCGTTCATCCTTCGGCGGCTGAAGACCGACCAGGCGATCATCTCCGATCTGCCCGACAAGCTGGAGATGAAGGTCTGGTGCAATCTCACGCAAGAGCAGGCCAGCCTCTACCAGGCGACCGTCGCGGACATGCTGGCCAGGATCGATGCGGCGGAACCTGGGATCGAGCGCCGGGGCCTGGTGCTCGCCACGATGGCAAAGCTCAAGCAGGTCTGCAACCACCCTGCGCACCTGCTCGGTGACGGCTCGCGGCTGCCCGGCCGCTCTGGCAAGCTGGCCCGGCTTGAGGAGATCTGCGACGAGATCACCGCCGTCGGCGACAAGGCCCTGTGCTTCACCCAGTACGCGGAATTCGGTGCGATGCTGCAGCCCTACTTGGCCGCCCGGCTCGGCTGCGAGGTGCCATTCCTGCACGGCGGAGTGCCGAAGAAGCGCCGCGACACCATGGTTGCGTCCTTCCAGGAGTCCGGTGAACCTGCCGTCTTCCTGCTCTCGCTGAAGGCCGGCGGCACCGGGCTCAACTTGACCGCCGCGAGTCACGTCATCCACGTCGACCGTTGGTGGAACCCGGCGGTCGAGGATCAGGCGACTGACCGAGCGTTCCGCATCGGGCAGCGCCAGGACGTGCAGGTGCGCACGTTCGTTTGCGTCGGCACTCTCGAAGAGCGCATCGACGCGATGATCGAGAAGAAGAGGGCGCTGGCCGAGCGGACCGTCGGCACGGGCGAGGGCTGGCTTACCGAGTTGTCGGTGGACCAGTTGCGCGACGTCATAGCGCTGTCCCCGGAGGCGGTCTCGGAATGAATACCGAACGGCCGCGGAGATCGCCATGAACACTTACGAACCCTGGTGGCATGAGTCGGCCCGGCCGCGCGAGGTGGATGGCGGTATCAAGGCGCGCAGCAAACGCGGCGCGATCGGCGAACAGTGGTGGTCGCGCAGGTTCATCGGCGTGCTCGAGTCGTTCGGTATGAGCGGCCGATTGGCCCGCGGCCGCAACTATGCGCGGCGCGGTCAGATCCTGGCGTTCGCGCTCGCAACCGGGGAGGTAACCGCACAGGTGCAGGGTTCGCGCCCGCGGCCGTACCGAGTGCGCATCCAGGTGCTCCCGCTGACCGTCGCACAATGGCGCCACGTGGAGCAGGCACTGGCCAGCCAGGCACTGTTTCGCGCCAAGCTGCTCGCTGGCGAGATGCCGCCGGAGATCGAGGAGGTCTTCGCTGGCTGTGGGACGCCCCTTTTCCCCCGGTCGGAGCGCGACCTGGAGATGTCTTGCTCCTGCCCCGACTGGGGGGTGCCGTGCAAGCACCTCGCGGCGACGTGTTACGTGCTGGCGGAGGCGTTCGACGACGACCCGTTTCTGATGCTTGCCTGGCGGGGCAGGAAACGCGCACAGCTACTTGACGCGCTTCGCCGGGTCGCCGAGAGTGCGCCGACGGGACGGGCGCCTGTTCTTGATGTGCACGCTCCCCCGCTCGGCGAGTGCCTCGGCTCGTTCTGGTCTCCGGGGATGAGCGCGGCTCGGCTTCGGGCGCGGCAGGCAACGCTTACGCCCGTCGCGGCGGGGCCACTTGCGCCCGCGCCGGACATGCTGCTGCGGACCTTCGAGCCGCCGCCGATCGCCGTGCGCCGCAAGGCCCTGGCCGAGGTGCTCGCCCCCGCCTACCAGCGCCTCGCAGCGGATGAGCAGGCTCCTTAGGCTCTTAGCCGCGGGGGGTCCACGCGCGCTGCAGTGCTTCCGGCAGCCCCCACCAGCCGAGCGGGGTGAGCCGCTCGGCGTCGTCGAGCGCACCAAGGGCTTGCCAAAGCCTAGTGACGTGGAAAAAGAATCCTTCCCCCGCTTCCTGGTCCTCGGACTCGTCGAAGTCCTCATCGAACTCATCGAAACCGAATTCGCTGTCAGCGCTGTCAGCGCTGTCGTCGCCCTCGTCCGCGTCGTCAGCGGCCGCACGATCGTCGTCGTCCGGCTCGAACTCGCTGACGTAGCGGGCAAGGTCATACGCGGCAGCAGCGGTTCCGGGTCCACGCCTGGCCAGCGTGGCGACCGCGGCGAGCCAGTCGTAGGGCTGGAGGGTGCAGAGGGCGACGATCGCCTGAGAATCTTCATCCAGTTCGTCGTCCGGGTCCGGCACCTTGTCGTCATCCGGAAGCTCGCCTGCGGGGGAAGCGATGCCAGCCGCGAGCCTGAGCCACAGCTCCGTGTCGTCGGCTGGCAGGTCGCGCGGGTCCACATCGCCGCAGGCGGCCAGGAGGTTACCCGGCCAGCCCGGGCGGGCCAGTGCCGAACGTAGGCTAACGCATGCCTCGCGCAGTTCTTGGCCGGGAAGCGGCCGCTCGCCGACCTCGTCGACAACCATGCGCAACTCGCTGAGCGCTTCTGCCTCGGCCTCATCCCAGTCGGCCAGGAATTGTTCATCTTGCTCGTCCAGTAGCACGTCCATCGGCACCCTGCCGTCCGGGAGTGGCGATGTCATCCAACGTTCCTGGGTACCGACATATGCTCGCCGCGCCAGGAAATCGCCCGTTACCAGCAGGTCAGGCTCGATCTCCCCGGCCGCCAGCCGGTCCTCGAGGTGCGCGACGAGGAGGCCATGCATCTCGGCTTGCAGCTCGCTGCGCTTTCCTTCGTCTTCCCACACGTGCATGCCGATGAGCCCGGTGGGCTCGGTTCCTGTGGACTCGAGCCAGTGGCGGACATCGCCGATTGTCGCTGCGCCCGCGACGATGCTGCCGAGAACTGTCTCCGCCGATTCCCAGAATGCGGCGGATAAGGGGTTACCGGCCGCAAAAAGCTGGCGACGCAACTCGGGCACCGCCGCCAGGGCCTCGGTTGACGGCACGCTGAGGAGCGCGCGGGCAAGATCACGGCGAGTCAGGCTGGCGACCGAACGCGCGGCCAGCGCCGCCACGCGGTCTTCATCAAGAACCACAGCCCGTAGGTTACCGCCGCGCCTCGCCCGCGGCGTGTCCTTGGCCAATGTCCGCGACTGGCCCGCTCGTGTCACCGTCCTGAATGTGGCACGCCAGGGGAGTGACGCCATGAAGCAGCCGCGGTCCTGTTGATCTTCCTGGATGCCCAAGAAAGGAGGGGCCTGCAGGTCCGCGACACGGCGCGAAGCCGTTAGGGATAATTCTGGGCATTTTGTCGCTGATGGGGCGTCACGAGCCTGCCGTTTCAATGTTTCCTCCTGGTTTCGATTGTGCACTCCGGCGACTGGTGCGACACTCCGCTTCATGGCAGTGTTAACGGAAAGCATCGCTACGAACACATTTCGTAGCGATCGTTCGTTTCCCAGCCAGGACGGCTACCGGGAGGCACTCGACGCGTCGTTCGCCCGCATAGCCAGCTCCGGCGAAAAGGCGGTTGCCTACTTTTATGGCCGCCTGTTTGCCGCGACCCCACGGCTAAGGGGCCTGTTTCCCGCGGCAATGGATTACCAGCGGGACAGGCTCCTGTGCGCCCTTCTACAGATTACGCAGCGACTTAGCAATCGCGCCGCGCTCAGCGAGTACCTCGCGCAGCTCGGCCGCGATCACCGCAAATACGGCGTGCAGGCCGAGGATTACCCGGCGGTCGGCGAGGCGCTCCTGGCGACATTCGCGAAGTTCGCAGGCGATCAGTGGACACCTGCGGCCGCCGAGGGGTGGGCGGCGACCTATCAGCAGGCCGCGGACATTATGAAGGCCGCCGCCGAGGAGGCGGCCGGGAAGACCCCGCCGTGGTGGCTCGCGGAAGTCACCCGGCACGAGGTGCGCGCCCCGGGGCTCGCGGTCATCACCGTCCGCCCGGAGTCCCGCCTGCCGTACCAGGCGGGGCAGCATGTGAGCATCCAAACCCCACGCTGGCACCGGGTGTGGCGCCCCTACTCAGTGGCGTGCGCGCCGCAGGACAGCGGGTTGCTCGAGTTCCACATCCGCGCCGTCCCCGGCGGCTGGGTCAGCACGTCCCTGGTGCGGTACACAAGGCCGGGGGACTGGCTGATCCTCGGCCCCGCGGCCGGCACAATGACTGCGGATTTGGCGTCCAGGCGACCATTGCTGTGCGCGGCGGGTGGCACCGGGCTCGCGCCGATGAAGGCCATTCTCGAGGATGTCATCCGGGCGGGCGTCCCTGGCAACCGCCGTGACATCGCCTTGTATGTAGGGGTCCGTGACGCCAAGAGCCTCTACGACATGGAAGCCCTGTGGCGGTTCGAGCAGGTGCACCCCTGGTTGCGGATCATCACCGCGATAGCCGAGCGGTCAGGGGCCGGACCGTGTCGTGGGCCGCTGCCGTCTGTGCTGCTTCATAACCTGCCGGCGGGCGTCGGCGACCATGACGCTTACGTGGCGGGCCCGGCCGAGATGGTCGAGCGCACCGTCCACGTGCTCAGCAGAGCGGGCGTGCCCGGCGAGCGCCTCCACCACGACCTGGAGGCGCTGACGACCGGCCACAGAATCCCGTTGGCGGTCAACGGGACCATCCGGTGAACGCGTTCGCCGGTTTCAGAGCTGCCCGCCTGCTCCTGGCCGAGGCGGAGCGCGAGCTGTGGGACAGCCCGCAGGTGCGAAGGCCCGTCGATGCCGACGCCATCATCGACGGGCCGTGTCTCGTAGATCTTGGTGGATGCGGGCGGTGGCCAGGCGGCGATCCGGCAAGGCGGAGGAGGAGCCGATAGTGGGCCTATCGGCGACGACGACAACGCCGCCGGTCGTCGTCTGGGCGCCGATCCGCGCCGCCAAAGATCTGCGAGACACGGCCTAAATGCGATGCCCTTACCTACGTCATAAACGACGTGCTGACCGACTTGGAGAAGCTCCGCACCAGAGCGCCGCCCCGGGGATTGTGATGAGGCATGAGCCAGACGCTCGAGTACGGCGACGCCGCCCCGCTCTTGGGGCACGTCGACACAGCACAGGCCGTGGAGTTCATCCGCGCGTTCCACGCCGAGCACCGCAACGCGGGGTCGGCTGACACGCGGATACGGAGCGTGCTCGCCGAAATCGATACGACGGGAACCTACTGGCATACTCCGGCCGAACTCGCCTACGGCGCGCGCGTGGCGTGGCGCAACGCCGCGCGGTGCATCGGGCGCCTTTACTGGCACAGCCTCGTGGTACGTGACCGGCGGGACGTGACCACAGCGGAGAGGATCGCGGATGAGGCGGTCACCCACCTGCGGCTGGCCACAAACGGCGGCAGAATCCGGCCTACGATCTCTGTGTTCGCACCGGCTGGCCCGCTGCGGCCAAGCCCGCGAATCTGGAACGAACAGCTCGTCCGCTACGCCGGCTACCCGCAGCCGGATGGCACGGTCGTGGGAGATCCGCGCAACATCGCCTTAACCGAACTGGCGGCGTCGCTGGGCTGGCAGGGCCGGGGAGGCCGGTTCGACGTGCTGCCGCTGGTCATCTCCGCCGCAGAGGAGCCGCCTCGGGTATTCCCCCTGCCGCAGGCCGCGGTGCTGGAGGTCAGCATCACTCATCCGCGCCTCTCCTGGTTCGCCGACCTTGAGCTGTGCTGGCACGCAGTGCCGGTGCTTGCGGACATGTGCCTGGAAATCGGCGGCGTGCGCTACCCGGCTGCACCGTTCAACGGCTGGTACATGTGCACAGAGATCGGCGCAAGGAACTTCGCCGACGCGGCGCGCTACAACATGTTGCCAACGGTCGCCCGCCGCATGGGTCTGGACACCCAGTCGGACCGCACATTGTGGCGCGACCGGGCCATCGTGGAGTTGACCGCCGCCGTGCTCCACAGCTTCGACGCGGCGGGGGTCACGATCACCGACCATCACACCGAGTCACGGCGGTTCCTCACGCACCTCGAGCGGGAGCAACGCGCCCGGCGCTTGTGCCCTGCGGACTGGTCATGGATCGTGCCGCCGATCAGCGGCGCGGCGACGCCGGTGTTTCACCGCTACTACGATGACGTGGCTCTGTCGCCAGCCTACGTACGGCCCAGTGAACCCCACTGACCCGTGGGTCGTCGCGCTTACGCTCTGTCCGGCGAACTCTGCACCTCGCCGCTTGTCTCCTTGAGAACCTCGTGACCGGGGTGGGGGTCCGCCGGGATCGTGCCAAGCCGTCCGGCCTGGTAGTCCTCGAACGCCTGAACGAGTTCGTCCCTGGTGTTCATCACGAAGGGGCCGTAGGCGGCGACTGGCTCGCGGATCGGCAGCCCGCCGAGCATGAGCACGTCAAGCTGCGGGCTGCGGCTCTCCTGGCTGGTATCCGCTCGCACCGTCACCACGTCACCCCGACCGTAGACGGCGAGTTGGCCCATTCGGACTGGCCGCCTCGCAGCACCGACCGAGCCGGAGCCTGCAAGCACGTACACCAGGGCGTTAAAGTCGGTCGGCCACGGCAATCGAAGCTGGGCGCCAGGGGCCAAGCTAGCGTGCAGCAGCGTGATTGGCGTGTAGGTGACGCCTGGACCCTCGTATCCACTGACCCGGCCGGCGATTACTCGCAGTAGTGCACCACCGTCCGGCGAGCTGAGCAGCTTGACAGCGCCACCGCGGATGTCCTGATAGCGCGGCGGATTCCACTTCAACTTGGCAGGCAGGTTGACCCAAAGCTGGAAGCCGTGGAACAAGCCGCCGCGCAGCACGACCTCTTCCGGTGGCGCCTCGATATGCAGGATTCCGCGACCTGCCGTCATCCACTGCGTGTCGCCGTCGGTGATGAGTCCGCCGCCCCCGTTCGAGTCCTGGTGCTGGAAAATGCCGTCGATCATGTAGGTGACGGTCTCGAAGCCGCGGTGGGGGTGCCAGGGTGTGCCCTTGGGCTCGCCGGGCGCGTAGTTGACCTCCCCCATCTGGTCCATGTGGACAAACGGGTCGAGCGTGCCCATGTCAACCCCGGCGAATGCACGCCGAACGGGGAAACCCTCGCCCTCGAGGCCGGATGGTGCTGTGGTGACCGACACAACTGGCCGGTCGATCGCTGCCTGGCCTGGCTCCGGGACCCGTGGCAATGCGACGGTGTCAGCGGTGATGGCTGGCATGACTGGTCCTCTCGTGGGTCATCTATGCAGGTCAGCGGCGGCGTTCGGGAGCATTCGGCGAACAGGATGGCGACGTGGCGGCAACGGCAGCCATCGGTGACCTCCTGGCTCGTCCGGGGCAGGTCCGGGAGCGTGGCCTGTTCCCCAGTCAACATCCTCGGTCAATCGTCCGCATAACACAGTTGAAGATTCAATCATTCCCGAAGAGCTTGTTTGAGAACCCCGGTTCGATCAGTGAGCGGGTCATCCGCGCCCGGCTGGCAAGGCCGCAGCCCGAAGGCGTGCCTGGAGGCACGTCGAGGGCGAGAACGCAGCCAGCCGGGATGCGGGGCCACGCGAGCCGGATCGGGGTTCTCAAACAGGCTCTGAGAGCAGGCTCTAGGCGACCGCCGCCCGTAGCACATCTCGACATGGCGTCTCGGTGCGGGTGACGGGCTGCTGTTTCGCGCGGAGTTGGCTCTTGAGCTTGGGTCAGTCGTGAAGCTGGTTAAGGTCCACAGCGTTCGGCGGTGGGCCGATCTTCACGAGCACGTTGTAGTCCGTGAAGTCAGCCACGCCGGTTCCCGCGCTGTGTGACGAGGGCACCACACGGAGCGGGACCGGCTCGCCCGTCGTTGCCACGTACACAATCGAGTCGCCAGACTTAACCGGGATGGCCGGGCGGCCGTTGATCATGGTCACCGCTCCGGCCAACCTCGGCTTTCCCTTCGGACCAGAGCCCATGCTTCGGGTGAAGGTCTTGACGTTGCGAAACGGGAAGCCACGGACTGAGCTGCGCGGGAGCACAACCCAGCGGTTGTTCAGCAGGGTGGCAGCCGCGGCGCCGCCCGCCTGCTTCCACAGTGTGCTGCTGCGGATGAACATCCTGCCTTCTGCCAGCACGAAGTCGAACTGCGCATGCTTGATCCCTTGCATGGGCGCGGTCATGGATCCCTTCGCCGAGGCGCGCTTCAGGAAAAGGTCAAAGGTGTACCGCTGGCCCGACTCGCGAAGTGTCCCCTTCATGTGGACGGACTTGGCCGAGGCGAGCGCCTTTTTCGCTGCTGCGATGATCTGCTTGGGTGACTTGTCCGCGATTCCGTTGGTCGGGGTTGCACTGGGACTGCTGGGTGAGCGGGTGGAACTGGTGCTCGAGGGGTGGCCGCAGGCGCCGACGAGCAGCGCCAGCCCCAGGCAAGCGGTGGCGACGCCAGCCGCTCGGGCACGAACTACCAGCAGTTTCACGCCTTCCTCCGATCCCACTCCGGCAGAACCCCCTTGAACGCGAACACGCCAAGGTGCCCCGGTGCTGTTGCTAGGTGAGCGAAATATACTGCCCGGCGTGCCCGTATTGTGAGGATTTCGAATGTGTGGCTGCCGTTAATCGGGCCCCCGCGTGTTGTGGCAGGCGGCCGGCGTGAACCCCGCCTGAAAAATCCACGGGAGCGGTTAAAGAGGGTACGGGGCGGCCAGGGCAACCGGCCACGACGGCCGTCGCGTACAGGGATTTAATAATCAACTATTGCATACACTGTCGTCATGAGCCCTCCACGCTGGTTGTCTGCTACGCAGCAGCATGACTGGCGTGCCTACATCGAAGGCAGCGCCCGCCTGGCTGAGGCTCTCGAGCAGGACCTCAAGAGGCGACACGGCCTGTCCTTGGCCGAGTACGAGATCTTCGTGCGGCTGTCCGAGGCGCCACAGAGACGGTTGCGCATGGCCGAACTAGCTGAGTCAGCGATTCAGTCCCGCAGCCGACTGACCCATACCATTGGCCGCCTTGAGGCCAAGGGTCATGTGCGCCGGGTAGACTGCCCGTCGGACCGGCGTGGTGTCTTTGCCGAGCTGACGGACGATGGATTCGCCGCCCTGAGGCGTGCTGCGGCTGATCACGTAACTGCGGTGCGTGACCTCTTCGTGGACGTAGTCGATCCGCAGGACCTCGCGGCGGTGGGCCGCGCCTTCCGCGCGGTCGCCAAACGACTGGGCTGACTACCTGGCCGACGTCCTCGCACGCCGCCGTGGTGAAGCTCGGTGCGGTTGGCGCGGGCAGCCCCGCGCACCAACCGCATCCATAGTCGTGGATTTCCGTCCGGATTTCGTCATGATCCGTCGGCGCGGAGACTTCTCAGCTACAAGTACTGAAAAATCTCCGATGTGATGGATCACTGTTTTGAGGACGTTCATAGACGTCCGCGGCGTCGATGAGATTGATTCCAGCGTCCTAACACCCCTTTTGTCCCGCAGGCACCGGATCCCGCGTTGACGCGGGCGATCGGGCGGGCCTACGGTCAAGTTAAGGGGCGTGCAGGACGTGTTACTGATCGTGATGTATGAATCCGGCACGTGGCGCGTGCAGCCGGGCGAGCTGGTTACCTTCGGCCGGGCGCGGACATGTTCTATTGTTCTGCCCGCTGAGGATCGTGGCCTCTCGCGTTCGGCCGGCAGCTTCAGCCACCACGACGGGAGCTGGTGGCTGCACAACGACAGCAAGTCCTCGCTGCTTTACCTGACCGGGGATCGCGGCTTCCGGGTCGACCTGCCGCCGGGGATGCAGATGCCGCTGCAGCAGTGGCACGCAAAGGTTCGGCTGTGCGGGGTGTTCGCCGACCACACCCTGCGGCTGCGCCTGCCCGATCTGGATGACCTGCCCGACTATCCAGCCGGTGCCTCAGGCTCGGCGGCGGCACCGGTAGACGCTGAGCGCTTGGTGACGGCCACCCGGTATCGCGCGCCGCTCACTGAGGGCGACCGGCTGGTGCTGACGGCACGATTCGAGGCGTACCTCACCTGGCGGTACTCGGGGGAGCCAGCGCCAAAGACCGCGAAGGAGACGGCCGAGCGGATCGGCTGGCAGCCGCATGCGGTGGCCAAGCGCTGTGAGAACATTCGCGACCGTTTCGCCCGCCTGGGTGTTCCTGGCCTAAGGGGGCCGCGGGCGCTGGACGAGCTCGCGAAGCTGCTGATCTCCACTGGTGAGCTCACTGCCGACGATCTGAATCGGCTCCCAAGCGAGGCCAACGTCGGCTGAACGCAGGGGACGGGCGCGGGCGCGAGCCGGGCCACCGCCGGGGCCGGATAGCGTTGGCAGGGTGAACCGGCTGAGCGGCGCGACGAGCCCTTATCTGCAGCAGCATGCGGACAATCCGGTGGACTGGTGGCCTTGGTGCCCGGACGCCTTCGAGGAAGCCAGGCGTCGCGACGTGCCTGTGCTGCTGTCCGTCGGCTATTCGGCCTGCCATTGGTGCCACGTCATGGCGCATGAATCCTTCGAGGACGAGCAGACCGCACAGCTTATGAACGAGAACCTCGTCTCCATCAAGGTGGACCGTGAGGAGCGGCCCGACATAGACGCCGTCTACATGACGGCGACACAGGCGATGACGGGCCAGGGCGGCTGGCCGATGACGGTGTTCATGACGCCGGACGGCCACCCATTCTTCTGTGGCACCTACTTCCCGCGCCAGTACCTGCAGCAGCTTGTCACGGCGGTCGCGCGCACCTGGCGGGAGGAGCCGGACCGGATCATCGGCCAGGGCCAGCAAATCGCCTCCGCTCTGGCCGAACGCGCGTCGCCCCCCCTCGCCAAGCGGCCCGCGGCATCGCTGCTCGAGCAGCTTCCCGCCGCGCTTCCCGATGCGCTTTCCGCCGCGGTCGAGTCGCTGGAGCGCGACTTCGACGGCGCTCGCGGCGGTTTCGGCGACGCGCCGAAGTTTCCACCCTCGATGGTGCTGGAATTCCTGCTCCGTCACGACGAGCGTGCTGACAGCGGTGGGACCGGCGCGACAGCGTTGCGCATGGCGGAGGTTACTGCCGCGGCGATGGCCCGCGGCGGCATGTATGACCAGCTGGGTGGGGGTTTCGCGCGCTACAGCGTGGATGGCGCATGGGTGGTGCCGCACTTCGAGAAGATGCTCTACGACAACGCGCTGCTGGCGCGCGTCTACGCGCACCTGTGGCGGCGTACCGGCTCCGAACTCGCCTGCCGCGTCGCCGCAGAGACCTGCGACTGGATGATCCGCGAGCTGCGCACCCCGGAGGGCGGTTTCGCGTCCGCGCTTGACGCCGACAGCGAAGGCGAAGAGGGCCGGTTCTACGCCTGGACGCCGGGCCAGTTCGCTGGTGCGCTCGGCCCGGACGAGGCGGAGTTCGCCGCCGGGGTGTTCGGCGTGACGGCCGAGGGCACGTTCGAAGGCGGCCGGTCCGTGCTCCAATATCGCCGTGACGAGGATGATGCCGAACGGCTGCGCGCGGTCCGCTCCGCTCTCTTCACCGCACGGCTCACCCGTGTGCCACCGGGACGCGACGACAAGGTGGTCGCCGCCTGGAATGGCCTCGCGATCGCGGCTCTTGCCGAAAATGGCCTGCTGCTTGACCGACCGGACCTGGTGGCCGCGGCCGAAGGCGCGGCCCGCCTGCTGACCGAGCTGCACATGGATGCGTCGGCCACTGACCAGCCACGGCGCCAAAACGGTGCACGGATCGCACGCACCTCACGCGACGGGGTCCGAGGCGAAGGCGCCGGGGTCCTCGAGGACTATGCGTGCGCGGCGGAGGGATTGCTGGCTCTTTCCGGCGTCACAGGCGAGGCGCGCTGGCTTGCCCTTGCGGGTGAGCTGATTGACTCGGCGCTCGCCCGCTTCGGCGACGGCAACGGCGGGTTCTACGACACCGCCGACGACGCTCCGCGCCTTCTATACCGGCCGCAGGACCCAGCGGACAACGCCACGCCGTCGGGCTGGTTCGCCATGGCGAATGTCCTGCTCAGCTACGGGGCATTGACCGGATCTTGGCGTTACAGAGAAGCGGCGGGCGCCGCACTTTCGCTCGTCCCGGCACTTGCCAGCCGCTTTCCGCGTGCGGCTGGGTGGGGAATGGCTGCTGGGGAGGCTTACCTGTCCGGCCCGGCCGAGATCGCCATTGTTGGTGAGGCGGACGACCCACGTACAGCGCGTCTGCACAGGACCGCGTTGCTGGCCGCGCCGCCTGGTGCGGTGATCGCCGTCGGTCCAGCCGACGCCGCCGCCGCCATCCCGCTGCTCGCCGGCCGTGGTCTCGCGGACGGCGCGCCAGCGGCCTACGTATGCCGTAATTTCACCTGCCGTGCACCGGTCACCACGCCCGAAGAGCTTCAATCGCTGCTCGCTGGCTCAAGCTCCACCTAAACCCCACCCGCCCTGGGGGGCCTTCCCCAGTGCTGATCTTCGCAGCTTGTCAATAGGTTCGACAGCCTCGAATGGCATTCTGTGGATAACCACAGTGTCCGCGGGGCGTTTGTATCGGCATCGGCGTGGCTGAGTGTCCCGCGCAAAGATTCCGGGTATGTGGGCGTGGACCTTCGAGGTGCGCCTGTCGTTGAATGGACCGCATGGCCGTGAAACCGGCGGCCCGCGCGGTGCGTCGAAGGGACAGGGCCCACGGAGAGGAGTCCACGTGAGCGACTGGCCGGGATCGTCGTTCTCCTTGCGCACGCGGCGCCTGCTATGGGCGGCGGGAGCGGTGGCGCTGGTGTTCGGCCTCGTGGCTGGCGCATCTCCGGCGTTCGAGCGTACGGCCGCGGTTGCCCTCCCGCCATCTGGTGGCTCTGCACCTGCCGGGGTCGTGACAGCTGGCGCCAGCCGTTCGGCATCCTCTCCGGTACCAGTCGCCCAGCCGCTCGCCACTGCGGCAATGCCGTTCGTGGCGCCGCTACGGCATCTGCGCGAACCCGACATCATCGTGGTCGGGCAGACAACGCTTCCCCGGCGATCCATCGCGGCCGTACGGCGGTTGCCCGGTGTGGCCGCCGTCACCGCGCTGGACGCGGCGCGGATCAAGGTGAACGGGAAGTTCGTCGCCATGATCGGCGTGCAACCGTCGACGTTCCGCTCGTTCGCCGCCCGGCCGACCGCGTCGTCCACCCGTCTCTGGCAGAACGTGGCGGCGGGCGGTGTCGCGGTCTCCTATGACATGGGCAAGCATAGTCACCTGCCGCTGGGCGGCACGGTGCACGTGATCGGGCGCACCACCACGGACCTGCAGGTTGGCGGTTTCGCCACGGTCGGCATCGGCGGGATCGACGCCGTCGTGTCGCATCAGACCGCGATGTCGCTTGGCCTGCCGGCCAAGAACGCGATGGTGATCAGCGCGCCGAAGGCCGACGTAACCGCGCTCGCGCGCCAGGTCAAGCGGGCTGTGCCGCGCCGGGCGGCGGTTCAGCCGCTGGTCTACAAGGTGACAGTTACCCGCGGTTACGCGGTAAGCGCGGCAAGCGCTAGCGGCATCGCTGGCGGGCCGTCCGTTGGCAGCGCGCTCAGCGGTGCCCAGCTCAACGCGATGATCAAGGCGGCGCTGAGCAGGCGCGGGCTTCCGTACGTGTGGGGCGCCGCCGGGCCAGGCTCTTTTGATTGCTCCGGGCTCGTCCAGTGGTCGCTCGCTCAGGCCGGGATCGCGATGCCGCGGGTGGCAGCCGACCAGGCCCGCACCGGCCCCCTGATCCCTGTCAGCCAGGCGCGGCGCGGCGACCTGCTGTTCTGGCGCACGGACCCAACGGCCCCCAACTACATCTCGCACGTCGCTATCTATCTGGGGAACGGTCAGATGATCCAGGCGCCAGAGCCGGGGAAGAACGTTGAGGTCGTCCCAGTGGTGTTCGGTGCCGGGTTCGCCGGAATCGTCCGAGTGCACGCGCGCGTCGCTGCTTCGACCACCGGCTGACGGCCGATCCCTGTTCCGGTCGGCGGGCCATCCACTGGAAGCACGGTTCCTGTCGGCCATCCACCGCGTCCAGTCGGTCGGTGCGCCACATCCACCGCGCTCCTGGGGTCACGATGGGCCACCGAGGCCGTTCGGCGGGTCGGGTCGGGTCGCCACGATGGGCCACCGAGGCCGCTGCTGGGCCACCGAGGCCGCTCCGGTATGGCCGTCAAGGTGTACTGCCACCCTGATATCAGCCGGGCCGTCCGTGATCCGCTACGTCGGAGCCTTTTCAGCTGTCTGCGCTGAAAAGTCTCCGATGTAAGGGATCAAGCTGGCCGCGGGCTCACTCCGGCGCCGTCGTTGGCGGGTTTAGAGATCAACTAACACGCTGGGTGGACCACCGGGCCGCAGTCCTGGGGCGGTCGCAAAATCGAATTCGACCAAAAATGATCTCCACTTGGTGCTGGTTTGCAACGACTCAGAGTGGAGATCGCTCCACCTTGCTTGGCCCCATGGCACCTCCCATCGGCCAGTCCCCCCACTACCCGCCGGTAGGCGGTATTCTGCAACAGCCCCTCCCGGGGCCACGATGGGCCACCGGGGCCGTTCGGCGGGTCGGGTCCGGGGGGGCCACGATGGGCCACCGAGGCCGTTCGGCCGGTCGGGTCCGGGGGGGCCACGATGGGCCACCGAGGCCGCTCCTGGCGCAGCCGCTCCTGGGGCCACGATGGGCCACCGATGCCCACTCGCTCCCGCCCAACTCAGTCCTTGACCCAGCCCCGGACTGCTGTAATTATGATTACATGAGTACAGAACAGGTAGGTGACGAGGCATCGGCCGAGCAGGAGCTACGTGGCTGGTTCACCGGACGGTTGCCTAGCGATTGGTTCACCGATCCTATAGAGCTGGTCCTTGACCGTGAGGAACTCACGGTCATTGGAACAATCGCCGACCCCGACGTGCCTTCTGATGCCTCGGACGCCGAGCGGTCTGCGGCGGCGCACGGGCGCGCCCGGCGTTTCCGCGAGGAAACCCGCGAACGGCGGATCGAGATCGCCCGTGAGGCCGAACACCGCTTTGGCCGCAAGGTGTCCTGGGGCGTGATGTGCGGTGGCAATAAGGCGATGTTCACCACATTGTCGGTCCCGGTGATGACCCGCCTGCGTCAGGCCGAACGCCGGGTACTCGACACGCTTGTGGATGCGGGCGTTGCGCGCAGCCGCAGTGATGCATTGGCGTGGTGCGTCCGCCTCGTTGGCAAGAACACCGACGCCTGGCTCGCCGAGCTCCGCGACGCGCTGCGCCGCGTGGAGCAGGTGCGTGCGGACGGCCCTGACGCTTAGTGTCCTGAGTGCCTTAGTGTCCTGAGAGCCTATTCCAGAACCCCGATCCGGCTCGCGTGCGCCACGTTAAGACCGTGGATGTCACATTGCGGGTGCTACATACAGCACCCGCAATGTGACATCCACGGTCCAGTTGGGCCGCGTTGCGGGCCACGGAATGGCCCAGTATTCTGGCTGCGACCAATATGGTTTACACCAAAGGTCTATACCAAAACCCGCCACGCCGCAGCGGGCTGATTCACGCTCGCGAGCATGGCGTCTGTTTCCGCGGTAACACAGCCAGCTTATCCTTGGAGTGCCGGGAGTAATCCCACCGCGCCCGGCGGGGTACACTCACTGAATCCCGCCCCAGCCAACGCTGGGTGCGTGACTGCGCCAGGCGCCGCACCGCCAGACGCGCCGCAGTGGTCAAGCGTGCCGTGGCGCGCGGAGAAGGAGCGCCGAAGGCGCGGTCAAGAGAAGGAGCGATTGTGGCCTACGAGGTGAAGGCTAAATCTGTCGAGTGGAATCCGCCTGCGAAGCGGCTGCGCGAACTCGCCGAGCAAATGCCAAACAGCCAGATAACCGAGTTCGGCAACCTAGCAGTCAAGGCGCGGGTGGATTCCCGCAGCGCGCGGTCAACCTTCATCGTCGATGACTCAAGCAATGTGACGAAACAGACAATAACCCGCGCGGAGTACGAGCGTGTGGCCGCTGCGCAGGACGCTTACATCGCCCATGGCGACATGGTGGTGGTCGATGGCTACATCGGGTCGGATCCGCAGTTCCGCACGCGCTCCCGCCTGATTATCGAGGCCGCCAATGCCAATGTGGCCGGCATGCAGCAGCAGCTGTACTACCCGGTGGAGGATGACTACGACTCGGCCACCTGGGAACCGGACACCACGGTCATCTACACGCCCAACCTCCTTGCGCCCGGCTACCCGGGCGACAGGCTCATCGCCGTCGACCTCCGCGACAACATCACCCGCGTGCACAACACGGACTACTTCGGCGAGTCCAAAAAGGGCGGGTTGCGCATGTGGAACGGCATCGTCTACGACCGTGGTGGCCTGGCGCTCCATGCGGGCTGCAAGGTTATACCCGTCGGCAGCAACAACAAGACCGTCCTGATTGTGGGGCTGTCGGGCACCGGCAAGACCACGACGACGTTTACCACCCAGCTCGGCAGCAAGCCGGTGCAGGACGATTTTGTGGCGCTTATGCCGGGTGGCAGAGTTTACGCGACGGAGAACGGCTGCTTCGCGAAGACGTTCGGGCTCAACCCCGATTACGAGCCGGCCATTTACCACGCCACTATCAAGCCGGACGCCTACCTTGAGAATGTCTCAGTCGACGGAGCGGGGAAGGTTTACTTCTTCGACACCTCGTACACCAAGAACGGCCGTACCACCTGGCCGTTCTCTTACGTTGACCCATGGCCGCCCGACAATCTGGAACCCGCCGAGTTCCTGCTCATACTCAACCGCAACGAGAACATCGTCCCCGGCGTGGCGCGCCTTGACCGGGCGCAGGCGGCCGCCTACTTCATGCTCGGCGAGACCACGGGCACCTCAGCGGGTGGCAAGGACGAAGAGGGCAGGTTCCTCCGGATTCCCGGCACCAACCCCTTCTTCCCGCGTGACATGGCCGACATGGGCAACCGGATGCTCGAACTGCTCGACAGCCACGAGCTGAAGGTGTTCGTCATGAACACCGGCCGCGTCGGGGGCCGCGAGGACTCCCCGGGCTCGAAGAAGATAAAGATCCCTCACTCATCGGCGATCGTTCAGGGCATTGTCCAAGAAACGATCTCGTGGACCGATGACCCCGGCTTCGGCTACGAGGTCGCCGCCGCGGTCCCCGGCATCGACGACATCGAGATCCTCCAGCCGCGGCTGCTGTATGAGCGACAGGGACGCGTGAGCGAGTACGAGGCCATGGTCAACCGGCTCAAGCGGGAGCGCCGCGAGTACCTCGCGTCGTTCCCCGGGCTGAACGAGGCGATCAGCAAGTCGATCGGCTAGGAGCCTGCTCCAGGAACAGCCAGCCGCGCGCTGTGCGCCAGCCGCGCCGATCGCGGGTGCGGCTGGCTCACGTTTGCATGACAGTCGAGTCATATTTCCCTCGCCCGCTGTGACCTTGGATACCGTTCTCGAAGGTGTTGCCTCATGAAGGGTGCGGCATGAGACTTCGCAACCTGGTCTACCGGCTCTACGCACGCAAGCTCGAGGCAACGCTGGCGGGAAAGCCCGTACCCCGCCATGTCGGGGTGATCCTCGACGGCAATCGCCGCTGGGCTCGCGCGGCTGGAATGCGGGATCCAAGTAGCGGCTACCGCAAAGGCGGGGACCGGGTCTTCGAGCTTCTTCAGTGGTGCGACGAGGCCGGTGTCGAGGTGGTCACGCTGTGGCTGCTCTCCACCGACAACCTGGCGCGACCGCAGCGGCAAATTGACCCGCTGCTGCGGGTCATCGAGGAGACCGTGCAGGGTCTGGTGGCCCAGCGCTGGCATGTCAACCCCATGGGCGCACTCGACTTGCTGCCCGATGAGACCGCGCGGGTGCTCAAGGACGCGGCCGAGGCAACGACCGGCTATGGCGGGCTCGTCGTGAATGTGGCGGTCGGCTATGGTGGCCGCCACGAAATCGCCGACGCGGTGCGCTCGCTGCTGCAGGACCATGCGAGCAGGGGCACGAGCATCGAGGAACTCGCCGAAGTTCTCAACATCGAGCACATCGCGGATCATCTGTACACGCGCGGCCAACCCGATCCCGATCTGGTCATCCGGACCTCGGGGGAGCAGCGGCTGTCTGGTTTCCTGCTCTGGCAGAGCGCGCATTCGGAATTCTACTTCTGCGACGCGTACTGGCCGGATTTCCGCCGGGTGGACTTCCTCCGCGCGCTGCGCGACTACGCCGCGCGGCAGCGCCGCTACGGCGCATAGGGGTTCCGCTAGCCCGAAGGTGCTACAAACGGTGGCGCCTCCGCGCAGGAGCGTCGTTGACCAGCCGAGCGCGTGTGACGACGGCCTAGGAGCGACATGTCGCGGCCCAGGAGCGACATGCCGCGGCAGCCGTTAAGGATCAGCCCGGGGGCGCTGCTGCCTGGGTGAATCGTGGGCATGGGCAGGCTGAGCTGACCGAAGCGATCAGGTACTTCCTGCGGGGCGCGGGGTACAGGTACCTTCAGAAAGGACTGGCGGTGTCCAGCCGCCCGTCCGGGAGGGCCCTGGCATCCTCGAGCTTCGCGTCCATCGACGCCGGCGAGACGACAGAAGGGCCGGTGCGCGGCCCGTTCTGCAGGGTCAGCCCCGGTCAGTCCAACATCTGTCGCCGAGCGTGGCGCCCGGGCGCCCAAGGGAGAACGAGTGGCCAGTTCTTCGTCCAGCCGTCAGCCCGCGCGAGGCGCGCGGCGCAATCCTGGTCAACCGGGGCGTACTTACGTCCTTGACACCAGCGTCCTGCTCGCGGACCCAGCCGCGCTGGGCCGGTTCGCGGAGCATCACGTCGTGCTGCCGGTCGTCGTCGTCACCGAACTCGAGGCCAAGCGTCACCATCCCGAGCTCGGATTCTTCGCCCGCCAGGCGTTGCGGCACCTTGACGATCTGCGGATCAAGCATGGCCGGCTCGATACCGAGCTGCCGATCGGCAATGAGGGAGGCACGGTCCAGGTCGAGCTGAACCACGCGGACCCGCAGATGCTCCCGGCCGGTTTCCGGCTGGGCGACAACGACAGCCGCATCCTTTCTGTCGCGTGCGGCCTGGCCGCGGAAGGCCACGACGTCGTCCTGGTGAGCAAGGATCTGCCGTTGCGGGTGAAAGCGGCCTCCATCGGCCTGCGCGCGGAGGAGTACCGGGCGGAACTTGTCGTGGAATCCGGCTGGACGGGCATGGCGGAGCTCGCTGTGACCGGCGATGAGATCGAGACACTCTATGAGTCAGGCCGGGCGGAGCTTCCGGAAGCGGCGGAGCTGCCGTGCAACACCGGGCTTGTGCTCGGGTCCGACCAGAGCAGCGCTCTCGGCCGGGTGCTGCCGGACAAGGCCGTGAAGCTGGTACGTGGTGACCGGGAGGCATTCGGCCTGCGTGGCAGGAGCGCGGAGCAGCGCATCGCGCTTGAACTACTGCTTGACCCAAACATAGGGATCGTCTCGCTCGGCGGGCGAGCCGGGACCGGAAAGTCGGCGCTGGCTCTCTGCGCGGGGCTGGAGGCCGTCCTCGAGCGGAGGCAGCATCGCAAGGTCGTGGTCTTCCGGCCGCTGTACGCGGTGGGTGGCCAGGAGCTCGGGTATCTGCCGGGTTCGGAAGCGGACAAGATGAACCCGTGGGCACAGGCCGTCTACGACACGCTGTCCGCGGTTACCACCCAAGAGGTCATCGAGGAGGTTCTCAGCCGCGGGATTCTGGAGGTGCTGCCGCTCACCCACATCCGCGGCCGTTCCCTGCACGACGCGTTCGTGATCGTCGACGAGGCGCAGTCACTGGAACGCGGCGTCCTGCTCACCGTCCTGTCGCGGGTGGGAGCGGGCTCGCGGGTGGTGCTGACCCACGACATCGCCCAGCGCGACAACCTGCGGGTGGGTCGGCATGACGGGGTGGTAGCCGTGATCGAGAAGCTCAAGGGCCACCCCTTGTTCGCGCATGTGACCCTGGTGCGTTCTGAGCGCTCTCCAATCGCCGCCCTGGTCACCGAGATGCTGGAGGAAACCGGCCTGCCGTAAGACCGTAAGACCGTAAGACCGTAAGACCGTAAGACCGTAAAGGCCTGGCGCACCGCAGCGGCAGCCGTTTGGAATCTATGTACTTAACGGCTTGCGCGGGCGTGTCACAGCCCATGGCGTGCGCGGACGCGCCTGGGTAGATTCGCGGTGGCCGCCCGCACGCACGGCGAGTGCAGTACCGTACGTGCGTCATGACCCATCCACCCGACGCCCGCTCCGGCGGTCCGCAGCGGGCGGCAGCGGAGCCCAGCTCGGTCAGTTTGCCCGCGGTCTCGGTTGTCATGCCGGTGCTGAACGAGGAGCGGCACCTGGCGGACGCCGTCGCCCATGTCCTGCGGCAGGATTACCCCGCACCCGTCGAGGTGGTGCTGGCGGTCGGCCCTTCACGTGACCGAACGCGCGAGGTGGCGGAGCAGCTCGCGGCGGCCGATCCGCGCGTCACCGTCGTAGACAATCCGAGTGGTCGCACGCCCGCGGCGCTCAACGCAGCGATCGCGGCCGCAAAAAATCCGGTGGTGGCACGGGTGGACGGGCACGCGATGTTGCCATCAGGCTACCTGCGCACCGCGGCTGAGACGTTGCTGCGCACTGGAGCGGACAACGTGGGCGGGATCATGGCCGCGGAGGGTGTGACGCCATTCGAGCAGGCCGTTGCGCGGGCGATGACCTCGAAGGCCGGCGTCGGTTCGGCGAGATTCCACACTGGTGGACAGGCTGGCCCGGCCGAGTCGGTATATCTCGGGGTGTTCAGGCGAGCCGCGATCGACCGCGTCGGGGGCTATGACGAGGCGTTCCTCCGCGCGCAAGACTGGGAGATGAACCACCGCATCCGCGAGTCGGGCGGCACCGTATGGTTCGAGCCGCGGATGCGGGTGAGCTACCGGCCGCGGGCGGATCTTTGCGCGCTCGCCACGCAGTACTTCCACTACGGCCGGTGGCGCCGGGTGGTCGCGCGCGAGCACGCTGGGACGATCAACCCGCGCTATCTGGCGCCGCCGTTGGTGGTGATCGCCGTGGCAGGAGGGCTTGCCACCGGGCTGGCCGGGCTCCTGGGCGGGGCGGCAGGCCAGTGGCAGACCATGCGCTGGCTGTGTCTCGGCTTCGCTGTGCCTGCCATCTATCTCTGTGGGGTGGTCGCCGCGTCGGCGATGAGCTTGCGCGGCCTGTCCCGGGCCGCGGCGGCACGGCTGCCCACCATCCTGGTCACGATGCACATGTGCTGGGGCACCGGCTTCCTCACCAGCCCTCGCGCCCTCATCCGGGACCCTGGGCATCGCCTCCGCCCTTCAACAGGGTCTCCGCGACCGCGATATCGTGCGGATACGTGATCTTCATGTTGCGCTCGTCACCGGCCACTACCGCTATTGGCACCTCCGGCAGGTAACGCAGCACGACGCCGCAGTCGTCGGTGGCGCCGAATTCGGGGTCCGCACGGGCATGTTCGTAGGCCCGGCGGATAACAGAAAGACGGAAGCCCTGGGGGGTCTGGCAGCGGTGCAGGCCGTCCCGGCTCGGCATCTGCCTGATCACACCGCCGGCTGTGACCACGATCGTGTCCGAGGACGGAATCGTGACCCCGACCGCCTGGTAAGTCTGTAGCGCGGTCACACAACCACCGATAATCCGGCGGGTGACCAGCGGCCGCGCTGCGTCGTGCAGCAGCACGTTGCATTCCTCGCTGCCGAGAGCGGAGATCGCCCGCTGCGCCGATGCGCTGCGGGTATCGCCCCCCTCAAGGACCCGCGACACCTTGTCGTAACCAGCCCGGGCGAGGAGATCCGCTACCTCGCTGGTGAGACCAGGCGTCATCGCAACGATGATCTCGTCGATTTGCGGCACCGCGGAGAACGCCGCGACCGAATGCTCGATGACCGTCTTGCCTGCCAGCATCAGGAGCTGCTTTGGCACGCTGAGGCCGGTTCGCTGGCCGGCCCCTCCCGCGAGGATCGCCGCCACCGTGCGCATGACCTGGACCCTATCGCCCGCGTAGCGAAGCGCCATGTGCTGCCTGCGCCGGTACGCTGAGGTGATTGACTGGGGTGGATCATCGCACGCGGAGGCCCGCATGACCGTGGCGCTGGTCGTCGCGACAGCGGCGGCGCGCGGCCGCCCAAGCGGGCTCGCAGGCCCCGTCGGCATCGCCTCGCGGGGCGGCCCGCAACGGCCCGCGTCCATCGTGCGCGAGGACGCCGTGCGCGAGGGTCCCGTGCGCCAGGGTGCTGGCTCGACGGCCGGGCTGTCGCTGCCGGGCCTGCAGGGTGGCGAGGTGACGACCGAGCCGCTGCTCACCCGCGTCTGCGGGCAGCTCAGCGCGCTCGGTGTCAGCGACATCGTCCTGATCGCGCCGCCCGGCCAGGCCGATCCGCTGGCGGCGATGGCGTGGGACGGCGTGTCAGTGCCTGGCTCAACCGACGGGGAGGGGACGAGCATCGACGTCCTCACATGCGCCTCGGTGGCGGAAGAGTTGCGGGCGGCCGCGTCGGTCGCCCGCCGGGCCGGTGTCAGTGGCGAATCCCTTCTCATCTGTGCCGGTGATCTGGTCGCGCATACGGAGGCATTGGCACGCCTTTGCCGCGGCTCGGGAACGGGCGCACTTACGGCCGCGCTCACCCGAGGCGAGGCGCTGGCCACCTCCGACCAGCGGCCCGCGCTGCGTATTGCCGGCCGGCCTCGCCGGGCTTTGGTGGCGGCGGGTTCGGCATTCCACCGTGTTCACGCGCCCAACGCCACCGGCTGCGGCGCCTTCCTCGTGTCCGCCCGCGACGCGGACGAGCTGGCCGCGGCGGCCGACGAGCTCGCTCTGCTTGCCGTGGGTGATTTGAGTGTGACCGCCCGCCAGGAGGGACCGCCGCCAGACCGCGGCGCTGTGGCGGTCAAGGACGCCAAGGACACGGCGGGGTTGGCGAGAGCTGCCGCAGTGCCCGTCATACGGCAGTCGGCACCCGGGCCGGGTTCACGCCACCGGCCCGGTTTTACCGACTCGCCGGCTCTGCTCCTGGTCGGGCTCGTACGCGGCGGGGTCGGTGTGGAAGCGATCGAGGCGAGCCCGCTCGTGTGCAAACGTGTGCAAACCGCCCATCAGGCGAAAGCTGCCGCCGCCGAGCTGAACGCCGTGGATGAGGACAGGATCCGGCTAAATGCCGCAGTAAGACGCGGCGGCGGCTTGCTCGCCACCTGCTTCGTCAACCCCGCCGCCAAGCACCTCGCGCGGTGGGCGTACCGGCGGCGGCTGAGCCCGAACGCGCTGACGGGCATGTCGATGGGACTTGGCCTGCTCGCGGCACTGTGGTTCTCGGCGGGCAGCGCGGCGGGGGTGATCCTGGGCGCGGTGTTCGCCTTCACGGCCTTCGTGCCGGGTTGCGCGGATGGTCAGCTCGCCAGGTATGCACGTCGGCAGACGGCGTTCGGTGCCTGGCTCGACGCGGTCGGCGGCCGGCTGGTGGAGTTCGCGATCTACGCTGGCCTGGCGGTGGGGGCAACGGGCGTCGCGGGCGCAGCAGGCGTGGCCGGAGCTGGGGCGGGGATTGCGGCTGGGATCACACCACCACACCAGCGCGGCGTGTGGGAACTCGCGGTCGCCGCCATGCTTGTCCAGTCCGTGCGAGACATGATCAGGTTTTGTTTCCACGCGGTGGTTCCGTGTGTGACGCCGCCACAGGCGCCGCCCCGGATGCCGCTCGACGAGCCTGCGGACTTCGCCATCCCGGACAGTGCGGGCTGGGGCGACAGCGCGGGCTGGGGCGACCGTGCGGGTCGGCTGGCGCAAAGGTCGCGTCGAGTGGCACGCGGCTGTCGCCGCTGGCTGGCCGAGATCATCGGCTTCCAGCCGGGGGAGCGCGTGGCCGTGGTTGGGGCAACCGCGATCGTGGCGGGCGCCCGCGTGACGTTCGTCGTGTTGATCGCGTGGGGTGTGGCGGCCACCTGCCTGACCGTCGTGGCTCAATGGATAAGGTCGCTGCGAGCGGAGCAACGGCCCGCCGACAGCGATCGCCGGATCGTCGCCTACCGTGATGACGGAATCATCGCGCAGTCGCTTGGCGGGTTCGTCAACGGCCAGCTTCCCCCGCTGCTTCCCGCTGTTGCCGGGGTAACTGTCACCATCATCCTTTCCAGCGCTGGAATAGCGCAGCTTTCCGGGATGCTGGTGCTCACACCCGTCGTGGTGATGGCCCTAGCGGCGTTCGGTTCCGGGCATCCGCACGACCGCCGCGCCGATTGGCTTGTGCCGCCGCTGCTTGAGGTTGGTGAGTACGTTTTCCTTGTCGCGCTCGCACTGGCGGGCCACGTTCCACTGCCGCTACTGTTCGCACTCGTCGGTGTGATCGCGGCACACCACTACGACATCGTCTACCGGATCCGGTGGGACACGGACGCTCGTCAGCAGGCCGCGCGCGCGCCGCGCGCCGCGCCGCCACGCTGGCTCGCCCGGGCGGGCCTGGGCTGGGAGGGGAGAATGCTGGTCGCCGCGCTCGGCGCCATGCTGCATGTCGAAGTATTCGCCTTCGCTGTCCTGGCTGTGTATCTTTGTGTGCTCTTCGGATGGGAGACTCTAACCGGCTGGCTCGGCGTCGCCCAGTATTCATATCGGACGCCCGGTGGCGCGCTGCGCGGCATTGCGGTCGGGGCTGGCTCTCGGGAACCCACCTAGGCGAGGAACGCCGGCGGCCAGGACGCTCCGGAGCGCCGGTTCAGGGATGGAGGCGGCAGTTGATCGGCATGGTGCTTGCTGCGGGGGTTGGCCGACGGCTGAGCCCGGAAACCGACACCCTGCCCAAGGCGCTGCTACCGGTGGACGGCGATACCACGATCCTGGATATCGCCCTGCGCAACTTGTCCGCGGCGGGCCTGCGCGACGTGGCCGTAGTGGTGGGCCACGCTGCCGACGCTATTGCCGACCGGGCGGACTCGCTCAGCCGGGCGCACCGGGTGCGGCTCGAGCTCGTTCATAATGATCGGGCCAGCGAGTGGAACAACGCATACTCGCTGTGGCTCGCGCGCGAGTTCTTTCATGAGGGTGTCCTGTTGACCAACGGGGACACGGTGCATCCCGTCTCCGTGGAGAAAGCCTTGCTCGCCGCAGGCGACCGGCACCGCGGTGACCTCGTGCTTGCGGTGGACGACATCAAGCCACTGGGCGACGAAGAGATGAAAGTGCTGCTTGACGGCCGGGGTTTGCTCGCCAGGATCACCAAACAGCTGGATCCGGCGAGCGCCTACGCCGAGTACATCGGGGTCACGCTCATTGAACCCGCGGCGGCATCGGCGCTCGCGGACGCGCTGGAGGCCACGTGGCGGCGTGACCCCGGGTTGTACTACGAGGATGGATACCAGGAACTCGCTGACCGCGGCGGGACAATCGCGGTGACGCCGATCGGCGCGGTGGAGTGGGTCGAGGTCGATGACCATAACGACCTGCGCCGGGCGCGTGAGATCGCGCGCCGGTGCTGACGCAGGCCGGCGCCGGCACAGGCCGCTGTTGACGCAGGCCGGTGCCGGCACAGCTCGATACGTAGGGAGGCTGCTCGATGCCGCTGCTGGCGCGGATGATTCCGGCGCCGCTGTTCATCGAGGTGCGGCGTGATGCGGTGACGGGCTTGGGTTCGCTGCTCGCTGACCGGCGGATTGCCACCGAGGGGCGGGTCGCGGTGGCGGTCGGGCCCGGACAGGGCGACAGCATCGCCGCCGAGGTCGAGCTGGGGGCGTGCGAGATCTTCCAGGTCCGTGACGGCACCGTGGACACCGCTGTCCACCTGGGCAAACGGCTGCGAGCGGGATCATACGAGGCGGTCGCGGGAATCGGCGGTGGGCGCACCATCGACGTGACGAAGTTCGCCGCCCATATGGCGGGAATCCCCATGGTCGCGGTCGCCACCAACCTGTCTCATGACGGCATCGCCTCACCCGTAAGCTCTCTCGAGCACGAGTCGGGCCGGGGATCGTTCGGCGTGGCGATGCCGGTTGCCGTCGTCGTCGACCTCGACCGGGTGCACTCGGCGCCCGCCCGGCTTGTCCGCTCCGGTATCGGAGACGTGGTGAGCAACCTGTCGGCCGCCGCGGATTGGGAGCTCGCCCACCGCTGCACCGGCGAACCGGTTGACGGGCTCGCCTTGATGCTGGCCCGCACCGCCGCCGAAGCGGTGCTCCACCAGCCGGGCACGATCGACTCAGACGCCGTGGTGACCGTGCTGGCGGAGGCGCTCGTGCTATCTGGCATCGCGATGTCGGTGGCCGGGTCGAGCCGCCCGTGCAGCGGAGGAGACCACGAAATCCTGCACGCTATCGACGAGCTCTACCCGGGGACGGCGAATCACGGAGAGCTCGCCGGGGTGGGCGCCCTATTCTGCACATTCCTGCGCGGTGACGCGCACCGTAGCGAGATGATTGCGGAGTGCCTGGCACGGCACGGCCTGCCCCGTGCACCGGCCGATGTCGGCCTCTCGGTGGCCGAGTTCACTAAGGCCGTTGCCCATGCACCCAACACCCGTCCAGGGCGTTACACGATTCTGGAGCATCTCGGGCTGGACGCGGGCGCGGTCACAGAGCGAGTGGAGGAGTATGTCCGGGCCGTCACTGGCTGAGTTGCGCGCTGTCGGCCAGCCGGAGTCGGTGACAGCGCGGCGCAATGAGGAGCACTGGGCCGGCCGGTACTACATGCGGCGGCTCTCGCCCTATGGCACGTGGCTGTTCGCTCGCCTGGGGTGGTCGCCCAATGGGGTGACCTGGCTGATGATCGTCATCGGCGTGGCGGCGGGGGTCGTACTCGCCGTTCCCGGGTTCGGCGCGGCCGTGGGTGCGGCGCTGCTTATCCAGCTGTACCTGCTGCTTGATTGCTCAGATGGCGAGCTCGCGCGCGGGAGCAGCCGTACCTCGGTGACCGGCATCTATCTCGACCGCATCGGCCACTATCTTGCGGAGGCGGTGCTGCTCGCCGGGCTCGGCGTCCGCGCACAAGGGCACTTCACGCTCGCGGGAGGCTACGTTAGCGCGGGCTTGGCCGCGGCGGTGTGCGCGATCCTCATCAAGGCGGAGACCGATAACGTCACGGTGGCACGGGCGAAGGCCGGGTTGCCGGGGCCAGGCGCTGACCTCAACGCCGCGAACGGCGCGAGCCCTGCGGGTGCGAACGGTGCGAGCGCCGCCGCGGCTCTCGAGCCCACCAGGGCCGGCCTGGCCCGGGCGCGCCGCCTCACGTCGGCACTGCGCCTGCACCGGATGATCCAGGCTGTCGAGCTTTCGCTGCTTGTGGTCGTCGCGGCGGCGGTTGATGCGGCACGCGGCGGGCTGACCGCGACGCGGCTGCTGGTGGCTATCTGCCTGGTGGTCGCGGCGGTCATGGTTGCGGCCCATCTCACGGCAGTTCTTGCCTCGAGGAGGCTCGGTTGAACAGCGCTCGCGCGGAGCCGCCGCGGGCGCCAGGCAAAAGCCAGGCGATGGAGCTGTCCTGCGTGATCCTCACCCTCGGGGACCGGCCAGCCGAGTTGCGGCGGGCCGTGGGAAGCGTGCTGGATCAGGAGGGGCCCCCGATTGAGACCGTGGTGGTCGCCAACGGGGCAGCGCCACCGCCACTGCCGGCCGAGGTGAAGACCGTGCTGCTGCCGACGAACATGGGAATCCCGGGCGGCCGGAACGCAGGCGTGACGGCATGCAGCGGAGAGGTGATCCTCTTCCTCGACGACGATGGCTGGTACGGATGCCGTGCGGTGGCAGGGCACGTGCGCCGCCGGTTTACCGCCGATCCGTCGCTCGCCGTGCTTTCTTTCCGGGTCAGCGACCCCGAGGGTGGTCCCGGCCAGCGGCGGCATGTGCCGCGGTTGCGTGCCGGTGACCCTGGCCGCTCCTCGGCCGTCACGACGTTCCTCGGCGGCGCATGCGCCATCAGGCGAAACGCCTACGAGCAGGTGGGCGGCTACCCCGCCGGGTTCTTCTATGCACACGAGGAGACCGACCTGGCCTGGCGGTTGCTTGATGCGGGATACCGGCTCGAGTACGACGCCGGGGCGCAGATGTTGCACCCCGCGGTCCTGCCGAGCAGGCATGCGCAGTTCTACCGGCTGAACGCGCGTAACCGGGTGCTGCTCGCACGGCGGAATCTGCCCTGGCCTCTCGCTGTCGCCTACCTGTTCGACTGGGCCCTGCTGATGCTGGCCAGGGAGCGGTCCATCCGCGCGCTCCGGCCATGGTTTGCGGGTTTCGCCGAGGGCTGGCGAACAGATCCAGGGGAGCGGCGCCCGATCTCGTGGCGGACGATCTGGCGGATGGCCCGCACGGGCAGGCCGCCGCTGATTTGAGCGGTCCGTTTTGCGGTGGCCGCCCGGCGTTCGCCCACGCCGGGGACCCGAAGCACAACGGCGAGCTTATGGAGATGTGCACTAACATGTAGGCGCTTGTGGCGCATGTCTACACCGGTGTTCGTCAGGAGACGACGGCTGCCCAGCGGGGGTCTCCTGCGGGTGTTGCCACTGAGGTGATATGACGATATCTAGGCGGCTTAAGGTCCCGCAGGCATTCCCGCGCCCGTGCCTACCACGCTTGGTGCCGTCCTGGGAGGTATGTGAATGTCTGTGACCGCCTTGCGTCCGCCTCCGGTGGACGACACCGCTCACAGGCCTAAGCACCAATGGCTCGCCGCCGGACCGGTACGGCGTCGCTGGGTCGCAGCAGTTTTCGTGGCGTGCGCGGTGTTCGCCGGCGCCACGGCCGTATTCACCACGAATGCGCTGCACCGGGTGTGGGGCGTGGCGGCCGCGGGTGCCTACGGTCTGGCTGCCGTGGCCGCGGCGGCGTGGCGCTCGCGTGGTGTGGACGTAGCGCTGTTCCTCGCCATCAGCGGAGCCGTGATGGCACCGCTGGCGTGGATGGCTACGGCCGGGCAGGGTCAGCCCGAGGTCGCTGTGATCGTGCGTTCCGCCAATCTGCTGGTCCATCACGGCGATCCGTATCAGAGCCAGGCCCAGATAGCCCCCACGCACGACCCAAACTCCTTCAATCCCTATCTTCCGGCGCTTACCATGTTCGGGCTTCCGCACGCGCTTTCCTGGCCCGGGCCGATATCCGATCCGCGATTGTGGTTCGGCCTCTTCTTCGCTGCCATCCTGGTTCTCGCCCTGGTGCGAGCCAGGGCGCCGGACCCTCGCCGGTGGGCCGCACTCATCATCGCCACCCCCGCCATCGCGCAGCCCATCGCCGTGGGTGGTACCGACTTGCCGGTGCTCGCGCTCATATGCCTCGGCCTCGCGTTCCTGCGTGCCAAGCCGCGGCCGGTCGTGGCCGGGCTGGCGCTGGGCGCCGCCGCCGCGATGAAAGCAACCGCATGGCCTGCCCTGATCGTGGCATTTGCCCTGCTGGCGGAGACGGGCGGATGGCGCCAGGCGGCCAGGTTCGGCGCGACGGCGACCGCTGTCTGCGCGGCTGTGGTGGGTCCGTTCGCCGCGCTGTGGCCGCAACCCCTCGTGCAGAACACGATCATGTTTCCGCTCGGGCTTACCAAGATCAAGAGCCAGGCAGCGAGCCCGCTGCCTGGCTATCTGCTCGCCCAGACAGGTCCTGCCGGGCACATGGTCGCCGTCGCGCTCCTCGCCGGTGCGGGCCTGGCGGTGGCCGCCTCGCTGGTGTTGCGCCCGCCGCGGAGCGCGCGGGCGGCGGCGCTTCGCCTCGCCATCGGGCTTGGCCTGATGTTCACCCTCGCGCCAGCGACACGGTTCGGCTATTTCAGCTACCCGATTGCGCTGATGGTCTGGCTCTGGCTAGTCGGCCCCGAGCGAGCGGCGACGGGCACAGGGCGGCTGGATGCAGTGCCGACGAAAGACTCGGGCAGGCTGGCCGCCGCTACATGAGAGTCTGACCGGCTGCCGTGGCGGGCGACTTAGAGCCTGTTTGAGAACCCCGGTTCGATCAGCGAGCGGGTCATCCGCGCCCGGCTGGCAAGGCCGCAGCCCGAAGGCGTGCCTGGAGGCACGTCGAGGGCGAGAACGCAGCCAGCCGGAATGCGGGGCCACGCGAGCCGGATCGGGGTTCTCAAACAGACTCTTACAGACCACTAGGCACCGGCCTTCGCTCACGGGGCGAAATCGGACGGCTGATCCGGCCCCGCGAACGCGCCCGCGTCCTTGCAGATGTTGACGTTGCCCGTGATGCCGTTGTACGCCTTTGCGAGGTTTGACGGCGGTTTGGGCGCCGTGAGGCCCGTGAAATCGGAGCCGAGCACCAGTTTGACCGTGCCGGGCTGAAGCGACGGGACAAGCTGTGCCTTGACATTGGTAAGCACGGCCTTCAGGGCCTCGACGGCGGGCAGGTCGCTCGCCGACGCGTACTGGATCACGTTCCGGGTGTAGTTCGTGCTCACGGCATTACCGGTGCCTACGACGTTGAATCCCCGCTGCTGAAGCGTCGTCATGGTCGAGGCGGCGAGACCCATCTGCGCGGTGCCGTTCAGCACCTCGACGTTCACCCGGCTGGGGTTGGCCGGCTCCGGGGTTGCCTTGGCGGCCGATGTGGCCTTCTTCGACTTCGTCACATGCAGCTTGTTGTCGAACTTGACCGCGTCGAAGAGCAGATGCGCCTGCGGCTGGGCCCAGTCCACCCGGTTGTTCGGGTCGGTCGGGTCGGGCACAACGGGCACCGAGATCATGCTCACGGAACTGGCGCGCAGCCCGTGCATGCTCTCGGCGATCTTAAGCAGAGTGCCTGAGTCAAGGCCGCTGTCGGTGGTGACAGACCGGGTGGCCGCGTTAGCCAGGGAGAGCAGCTTGCCGGGGTTGCCAAGCATGTTACTCGCGGTGACCTGTTTCGCCAGGGCCGCCATGAAGTACTGCTGGCGCTGTATCCGCTGCAGGTCCGAGCCCTGCCCGACGTGGCGTTCGCGAACGAATGCCAGGGCTTGCGACCCGTTCACGTGGTGAACCCCCGCGGTGAGGTTGAGCTTGGATGCAGGATCGTTGATCGCCTGCGGCAGGCAGACGTCAACGCCGCCGACGGCGTTCACCATCGACTGGAAGCCGCTGAAGTCGATTTCGACGAAGTGGTCGATGCGGACACCGGTGAGCGTCTCGATCGTCTTCCACGTGCACGGGGCCCCGCCCGAGTTGAAGGTTTCGTTGAGCATCTCAAGCTGCTGGCCCGCCAGCTGACCATGGTGCCCCATGCCATCGGGCTTACAGCCCAACGTCTGCACCATGGAGTCCCGCGGGAGACTGATCAGCGTGGCCCCGGTGCGCTGCGGCGAGATATGCATCAAGATCATAGTGTCGGAGCGGGCGCCCCGGACGCCCCGGCCGAACTTCTTGTTCGTCCCCGCCCGGCTATCGGACCCGATGAGCAGGACGTTCAGCGCGGAGTTGTATTTGGGCGGGCGCTTTCCGAGCAGTCCTTTGACGTTCTCTTTCTGGATGTTCCCCAGCAGGTGGCGCCACTCGGCGTAGGCGACAAGCGACGTGCCCACCACAGCCGCGGTCATTATGATCGAGATCCACCCCAGAATCCGCAGCCGCCGCGACCGGCGGCCGCGCGGACGGCGTGGCGGGTGGCCCTGTGGCGACCCTTCCGGCCATGCTGTACTGCGGTCCGCTATGCCCCCAGAGCGGTGGTCGAGAACGTCGTAGCGTGCCATCGGCTCCCTCGGGAGTCTCCAGTTGTCCCCAGTGTGCGCCCACCGGGGAGGTGACCGCAGCCTTCGGCCACCGCGCGTCGTTCTTGCCAGAAAACCGCACCTACTAGATGCGTGACGTGCGTACCTGGTTTACCGCAAATCCCTATCGTACGGGGGCCGAACGACCGGTAATGCCGGCGTGAACGGACGTCAGGCCCGTGCGGTAGCGGCGGACAACGCGCCGTGCGACAAGCGTGTTTGGGTGACGACCGGGGCGTGGCCTCTACAGTTGGACCCGTGCGCATTGGATTTGGACCTGTGCGTCTGGGCATCGGCCCATCCGGCCAAAGTGAGGCCGATTCGGGTAGCGAGGGCGTCGGGCAAGCTGAGCCATCCCCAGCCGCCGAGCCTGGTAAGCGGCAGGCGGGCGCCGTGCGGGCCGCGCCGGGCAGCCATCGGGCCAATGGCCCGGCCAGGCGGCCAGGCTCGCGCGGCGGCGAGGCAGCCGCGGCAATCGTGCTCTCACGTGTGACGTTGCTGCCGCCGTTGGTGCTGATTGCGTGGCTGCTGGCGGGCCTCCCGCTGCTTCTCGCCGGGCGGTTCAGGCCCCCGCTGATGGCAGGGACCGCCGTGGTGCTCGTGGTGGTGCTCATCGTGGCCGTGCAAGCCTTCGTGCCGCTGCGGTGGCCGCACGAACGGACCCCGTGGTGGAGCGTTGCCGCTCTCGTCGCGATCGCCGTCGGGTTTGGCGTGTGGCAGGGCCTCGTGCACTCACAACAGGTGATCGTGCGGCGTGATCCTGCCACCTATCTGCAGTTCGCTTACTGGATCGCCCACCACGGTTCACTGCCCGTGCCGCAGCCGAGGTCCGCATTCGGCGGGGGGGTGCCCGGTCTCGGCTTTCAAAGCCTCGGCTTCTACGCCCACGGGACCGCGCTGGTGCCGCAGTTCATGGCGGGCCTTCCGATGACGCTCGCCGCCGCTGTCTGGGTCCACGGTATCCAACTGGCTGTGCTGGCCGCGCCGGTGATCGGCGCGTGCGCGGTGCTCACGTTCGGTGGCCTGGTCGCCAGGTTGTGCGGCCCGCGCTGGGCACCCCTCGGCGCGCTCGCGCTCGCGCTGAGCCTTCCCGAGCAGTACACCAGCCGGTCCACATTCAGCGAACCACTCGCTCAGATCCTGCTATTCGGCGGGCTCTGCCTGGCGATCGACGCGCTCTGGATGACATCGGCCCGGCGGAGAACTGGAACGGACGCGTCAGGCGAGGCGGTTGATCCCACTGCCCGCAGGGCCAGTGCGAGTGACGAGGCTCATGCTGCCACTGTGACTCATGACACTATTGTTGGCAATGCTGCTGATGATGTGAGTGTGCGTGACGCTGCTGAGGTGATTGCGGGTGGTGACGCTCCTGAGGCCAGTGTCCCGCTCCGCCAGCGCCGGGCACAGTGGGTGCTCCCCGCGCTCAGCGGGCTGGCGTTCGGCCTGTCCATCCTCGTGCGCATCGATGGAATCAGCGAGGTCCTCCCGGTCATCCTTTTCTGCGGCATCCTGTACGCGATCCGGCGGCCAGAAGCGTTGCCGGTGGCCGCCGGGCTCGCGGTCGGTGCGGCCTACGGGTTGATCGACGGTTACATGCTGTCGCGCCCGTACCTGACCTCGCTCTCGTCACAGTTGCGCCCGCTCGGGTACGCAGCCGCAGGGTTCGCGGGGGTGACGATCGCGCTTGCCGTCACCTCGCGGTGGCGGCGGCTGCCGCGCCTGGCCAGCAGGAGGTGGGCTTGGCTGCCTGACACGGCGGCGCTGCTCGTGGCGATGGCCATGGCGGGTTTCGCGGTCCGGCCGTTGGTCCAGACCGTGCGCGGCGAGGCCAATCGAGTGACGGTCGCGTTCATCGCCGAGGTGCAAAAGCTCGCCCACCTGCCCATCGATCCGCACAGAACCTATGCGGAAGACAGCCTCTACTGGGTGATCTGGTACATCGGGGTGCCGGCGGTGCTGCTCGCCACGTTTGGCGCCGCGCTGCTCACCCGGCGTTTCCTGCGCGGTTCGGCCCTGATCTGGGGGTTGCCGGTCATGGTCGTCGGCTGGTCGGTCGTGACCACCCTGTGGCACCCGGGGATCGTCCCCGATCAACCCTGGGCGAGCAGGCGCCTGGTGCCGCTGGTATTGCCTGGTCTCGTGCTGTTCGCCGTTTGGACCTGCGCATGGCTCGTCGGGCGGGCGCGCGGCCGTGGCGCGGGAAGGATCGCCCAAGGCGCTGCGGCCAGTTGTTGTGCGTTCGCGCTGCTGCTGCCCACGGCAGTCACCACGTTTGGCCTCGGCGTGGAACGCACGGCTGACGGCCGCCTCAAGGTGTTTGCCCACGGGCTCGCGTTCAAACGCACCGACACGGGCGAGCTTCGTGCGGTCAACGGGCTGTGCCGGGCGATCGGGCCGAACGCCACGGTGGTCATCGTCGACCCACTGACTGCGGACCGTTTTACCCAGGTCGTGCGCGGAATGTGCGATACCCCGGCCGCGCGCGTGCGCCCATCCAACTCGGCCGCGGTGTCCCAGGTAGTTGCGGGAATCCGGCGGGCTGGACGGCGGCCGGTCCTGCTCGCAGGAACGGCGTCGCAGCTCACACCGTACGGCGGACCCATGCGCCGAGTGGTCTACCGTGCGACCCGCCAGGATGAGCACAGGCTGACCCAGCCTCCCACCACCACGTGGCGGATCCTCTACGAGATCTGGATGTCCACGCCCACCTGATACCTGCTCGGCAAAGTACGGTGAGGGACCCGGTATTCTCGGCCGGCGTGAGCACTCGCACGCCGTGGCCCGCGGCTGACCCACCTGGGTGGCCGGCCGAACACCACGCCGCCAGGCCAGCCCCTTCGCGCGGCGCGGGGCAAGCGGGCGATCCGCACGTGTCAGTCGTGCTGCCGTGCTTCAACGAGCAGGAGCACGTCGTGCTCGAGGTAGAGCGGATCTGCCGCGCCATGGATGCGAGCGGGTACTCCTACGAGCTCATCGCGGTAGACGATGCGTCCACCGATGGCACGCTTGCGCGGCTCCAGGACGCGGAGCGGCGGTTCCCGCGGTTGCGCGTCGTGCATTTCCCGCGCAACGGCGGCAGCGGGACCGTCCGCCGGATCGGGACCCAACAGGCACGAGGCGACATCGTCGTCTGGACCGACGCGGACATGAGCTACCCGAACGAGCAGATCCCTGAGCTTGTGAAGATGCTGGACGCGGATCCGGCGGTGGATCAGGTGATCGGGGCGCGGACGTCGGAGGCAGGAAAGCACAAGGTCCTGCGTGTGCCAGCCAAATGGTTCATCCGTAAGCTGGCCGAGCATCTGGTCAATTCGGAGATTCCGGACCTGAACTCCGGCTTGCGAGCCTTCCGCCGTGAGGTTGCCCTGCCGTACCTGCGGTTGCTGCCGCCCGGTTTTTCCTGCGTGACGACGCTCACGCTCGCGTTTCTTTCGAACGAGCACGAGGTGCGGTACGTGCCGATCGGCTACGCGAAGCGGGCTGGGCAGTCGAAGTTTCACTTCCTTTCCGACGCCTACCGGTACGTGCTGCAGGTGCTGCGGATGGTGATGTATTTCAACCCGCTCAAGGTGCTCATGCCGCCCGCGCTGTTCCTGCTCTGCCTGGGCGTCGCCAAGGGTGTCTTCGACATGGTCGTGCACCCGCTGTATTTCGCGATCAATACCGTGCTGATCTTCGTAACCGGGCTGATCATCGCCTCGCTGGCGCTGCTCGCCGACCTGATCGTCCGGTCCAGGCGGGACTGACTGGGGCTGACGGAACATGCGGATCGCACTGGTCGGGCCGGCTCACCCCTACAAGGGCGGCGGGGCGCGGCATACGACCGAACTGGCGCACCGGCTCGCCGCGGCCGGCCACGACGTGGTGATCGAGTCGTGGCGGGCGATGTACCCGTCGGCGCTGTACCCGGGCGTGCAGACGGTGCAGGTCACCGAGGGTGACCCCTACCCGCGGACACGCCGGCTGCTGTCCTGGCGCCGACCCGACA